>C688J18823_10001795_pt1 | contig 13344 bp, 9 predicted proteins | sample HopSoiMetagenom1_FD_18823 | JGI IMG/M metagenome (IMG submission 18823)
CCGCGCGCTGGTGATGAATCTCGAGCAGCGCCTCTACCTCGGGCGCGAGATCCTGCAGCTCGCATCGCCGGGAGTGGTGGCGTTCGTCGATGCAGGCAACGCGACGAACGGCGGCCTTCCGCAGCTGATGCGATTGAAGCTGGACGCCGGCATCGGCATCCGCATCGGACTGCCGCGCACCCCGAAGAACCTGCTGCGCCTCGATCTCGCGTACGCCCTGCAGCGCGACGCGCGCGGCCGGCGGGGGTTATTGATCGCGGTGTCGAGCGGCCAGGCGTTCTAATGGAGCGCGGGCGTCCTCGCCCGCAGCGATCGGGCGTCCTCGCCCGGTCGCTATGAGTCGCCGAGCGAGACGCTCGACGACTGCGGCCGGGACGGCCGCGCTCCAAAAACCCCTGCAAGCTTCGCGATGCCTTCACGAATGCGCGTGTCGTCTTCTTTCGCGAATGTCAGCCGCATCGTGTTCCTGCCGCTTCCATCGACGAAGAACGGGCCGCCCGGGATGTACGCGACGCCGCGCGCGACGGCATCCGCAACATGCTCGGCAGTGTCCACATCATCGTGCAGCGTCACGAACGTGAAGAGCCCGCCGTCCGCGCGCGTCCAGTGCGCGCGTCCGCCGAAATGCTGCGCGAGCGCGTCGAGCATCGTGCCGCGTTTGCGGCGATAGAAGGCCCGCACGTTCTCGATCTGCGGCTTCAATGCGCCGCTCTCGCAGAACTCCGCGACGATTGATTGATCGAGCATGCCGGAGCACAAATCCGCGGCCTGCTTCGCGATCTCGAGCTGCGCGGCGATTGCGCGCGGCGCGAGCATCCAGCCGCAGCGCAATCCCGGCGCGAGCACTTTCGAGAACGATCCGAGGTAGAGGACGCGGCCTTCGGTGTCCCGGGACTTCATCGGCGTCGTGTCGGCGTCGACGTAGAGCAGCTCGCCGTACGGATCGTCTTCGACGATCAGGAAATCGTGCTTCGACGCGAGTGCGAGCACTGCATCGCGCCGCGCCTGCGTCATCAGGCGGCCCGAGGGATTCTGAAAATTCGGGATCGTGTAGAGCAGCTTCGGCTTCGTGCGCGCGGCGACTTCATCGAGCGATTCGGGGACGATTCCTTCATCGTCCTGCGCGACGCCTGCGAGCACTGCGCTGCGCGCGAAGAACGACGCCGATCCGCCGATGTACGTCGGCAACTCGACGAGCACCACGTCGCCCGGATCGAGCAGCGTGTGCGCGATCAGATCGAGCGCCTGCTGCGATCCGGTCGTGACGATCGGCTCGTCCACTGCACATTCGATGCGGCGCTCGCCGCAGATGCGCGCGATCGCTTCGCAGAGCCGCGGCAGTCCGCGCGTCGGTCCGTATTGCAGCGCGACTTCGCGCCGTTCGCGGATCACGCGCGCGGCGATCTCCGACATCTGCTCGGCCGGAAACGTCTCCGGACTCGGCACGCCGCCGGCGAACGAGATGATGTTCGGATCGTTGATCAGTTTCGCGAACGCGCGAATGGCGGACGGACGGAAATTGCGCGCATCGCGCGAAAAGAAGTTCTTCATTCCAGACTCACCAGCGACGCGAGGAACCAGCTCTCCACCGCCGCGGAGAAGATCGCGTTGATGAACGACAGGAACAGATGCAGCGGCGCGGTGATGATCGCCAGCGGCGTCGCGTGTCCCATCGATGCGAAGCCGGAGAACATCCCGATGAATGCCGAGCCGCCGAACCAGATCACCAGCATGATGAAGCCGACGGCGAAATGCGCCCCCGGTTGCGCGCGGATCTCCGCACGGGCCTGACGCAGCGCCTCGCGCGCGTCGACGTTGCGCGTCATCGCGATCACGATCGCTTTCATCACCCAGAGCGAGGTCGCGAGGAAAACGAGAATCGCGAAGAAGCCCCAGATCGCCATCCAGAGACATCCGACCACGATCGAGCCGACCGACTCGCCGATGGCGAGGATGATGAACGGCACCGGCGCGAGCGGAATCAGCAGCACGATGCCGGCGACGAGCCATGCGAGGTTGTAGATCCAGAAGACCGGGCTCCATCCCCGTTTGCCGCCGTGCATGAAGCGGTCGCCGGTGAACTGATTCGCGATGTAGACGTCCGTCGATCCCGCCTGCACGAACGAATGAATCACGACGAACACGATCAGCACGACGGTGATCAGCAGCAGGATGAAGAGGAACAGGCCCCAATGATCGATCAGTGCCTGCGCGATGATCCCCGCGGCGCCGTTCGGATTGTCCGGATCGATGTCGAAGTGCCCGAGCCCTGCGCTGACGGCGATCGGGACGACGATGGCGACGATCGATGCGATTGCGAGGACGCCGAGGATCACGTGCTCCGCGATGCGGATCAGCAGCAGCGGCCAGTTGTTGAGCGTGATGTCGAACCCGCGGCGGATGACCTCGGCAACGCTGCGCTTCACAACGTGTTCTGGCCTTTGCCGACGCGGTAGTCCGGAACGCCGGTGAGCCGCACTTCCTCCGTCATCTCGTGCAGCCGGCTGCGCAGCCGCTCGCCGATGCGGTCGCTCAGCTCGTCGACGTAATTCGTGGTGAACACCGTCACGCGCTCTTCGTTGTAGCGGCTGTTGATCACGTAATAGAGGATGTCCTGCACGAACGTCGTCGGCTTCTGCGACCCGAGCTCGTCGAGCACGAGCAGGTCGGTCTCGATCAGCGGACGGAGCAGCTCGGCCTTCGACGTCGCCGAATCGTCATCGAACGACGCCTGGATGGCCTGAATCAGATCCTGAAAATTGGAGAAGAGCAGGCGTCCCGGCTTTCCGCACTGGATGATCTCCAGCAGTGCGGCAACCGCGAGATGCGTCTTTCCGGCTCCGCATCCTCCCATCAATAAGAGTCCGCGGCCGTCGCGCTGCATCGGCCAGGCATCGACGAACTCCTGCACCTTGCGCTTCGCCCCGATCAGCGAGCCGGTGTTGCGATCATGAAAGTTCCCGATCCGGCAGTGGTAGTAGCGGCGCGGGATCTGCGCCGCGCTGATCCGCTGCCGCCGCCGCAGGTCGCCCTGACATCCGCACGGCTCGACGCGAAGCGAATCGTTGTCGAGCGGAATCCATCCCGAACCGTTGCAGCGAGGGCAAGCTTTGGGGACGGCCGGGGCGATGGAGGACATGGCGCGAGTTTAGAACGAAAAGCGAACGCAGAACGCAGAACGCAGAGTGAGAATGAAGAACTGAGGTGGCGCTTCGCGCGCGTCCTTTTTCTAAATTCTTCATTCTGCGTTCTGCGTTCTGCATTCAATCCCCCTCATTCGTTCCGAAATATACTTTCCCCTCCAATGCGCACGCTCCTTCCCTATCTCGCGCAGCGGCCTGATACGGCCACGTTCCTGCTGCCGACGGAACTGTCGCGAACGATCGAGGAGCTTTTTCCGCGCTCGGAGCATCTCCTTCCGCAGCCGTACAAAGTCTTTCCCGCCGACGAAGCGCAGCAGCCGATCCTCGGTTTTCCGGTCGCCGACTCGCCGATCATGCGCGATCTCGATGCGCGGCTCGACAACTGGCTGACGCACGAGTGCCACTGGCAGGTCCGGCGCGACGCGACCTCGCGCGAGAAAACGCAGCAGGCGTTCAGCGCGTACACCACGCAGCTGTCGAAGCTCGCCGAGAACGCGATGATGGCCAACGTCCTCAGCGACTACCACGCCATCTTCTGGCTCGCGCATTCGTTCGATCTCGCGCGGCAATTCGCGAGCATCCCGCGCCGCGTCAGCACCATGGACACGCAGGTCGGGCGCCTGCAGGGCGACTCGCTCAAGTACCGCATCTATCAGAAATGGGTCAGCGAAACGCGCGAGCAGATGACGCACGTCGCGACCAAAGCCGCGTCGCTGCTCGACGGCGACGAACAACGCGCACTGCAGTTCATCCGCCTCCTGCAGGAAGACGTGCTGCTGCTGACCGAGGAGTTCATCGGACCCGATTTGCGGGAGCTGCGGAGCTTCGTCACCGGCTATCTCCATCGCGAATTCCAGGCATTCCGCGACGGCTTCGATCGGATGCGCGCGGCGGCCACCGATCTCCTCCAATCCGACCGCACCTTCCGCGCCTCCCTTCCATTGTTCGGGGCAAACGTCGATCAGGGGATCACGATCGCCTTATTGATCGATGCACGTTTCCAGGCATTTCTGTACGAAAACACCTCCGTCCAGAACGCCGTCACGCGTGAGGACCGCGAGCAGTTCGCGCTGATCTCGCGCCGCATCCGCGAGTTCGCCGTGCTCAATCAATTGCGGCGCGGCATCGTCTGGCTGACGACGCTCCCCACCGGCCAGCTCGTCTCCGATCGCCGCACCGCCGGCAACTTCTCGCGATCGACGCGGCCGATGGACTTCGGACGCGCCGGTGTCGTCGATCCGATGGTCCATCGTTTCGGTCTGATCTACGACATCTCCGCCTTCACCGAGACCCTCGGGGCGATCCGCCGCGGCGGCGAAAAAGAAGAGGTGCGCTCGTATCGCCAGATGCTCCTTTTCCAGCGCCGGCTCGAGTCCGTCGCGCAACGCCATCGCCTGATGTTCGAGAAGTTCCTCGGCGACGGCGCGTTCTACACGACCCGTCGCGCGCTGCGGCTCGTCCGCGCCGCGATCGAGATCCAGCGCCTGTATTCGGAGATGAAGCGCAAGGGCTTCCCGTTCAACAAAGGCCTGCGCATCGCGCTGAACTTCGGCTACTACCGGCTGCTGCCGATGAAGACCGGCGGCGGCGACGAGACCGATCGCATCACCGAGTTTTACGGACCGGGCATCGTCGAGCTCTCGCGCCTGACCACCGGCAAGGCGAACAAGGAGATCGAGGAGATCGCCGCATTCCTCATCGCGCGCGGCTACGACCAGTCCAAAGTGCAGACCTTCTTCGCGCCACTCTCGCGCGGCGTCGACGTGGTCGACAAGGACCAGCAGTCGCGCGAGTACTACTGCTACCTCAATGCGAACGGCAATCTGATCAACGAAGGGATCGTCGCGTCGCTGCCGCTGCTGCAGGAGCTGTCGAACGAGCTGATCATGGAGACGCAGCAGCTCTTCCGATTGAAAGCGCCGGTCGGCACGTACATCGGCTTCAATCCGCAGATCGCCGGCGTGGAGTACATCGGCATCCGCCTTCTCGGCATGGTCGCGCTCAAAGGACTGGACAACATCGAAGTCGGCGAGCTCGTGCCGTTCGCGCAGGGCGAAGTGGAAGCGTCGCCGCTCGAGACGACCGACCCGCTGGTGATCGTGCTGCGCACCGAGTTCCATCGCGACGACGAGCACACCTTCACGCCGATCGAGCTCGGCGACGACACGCACAACTCGACGCTGCACGACACGACCACCGAGCGCCTCATCGCGAGCGAGCTCGTGGTCTGCGTCCCGAACAGCACCACGAGCTTCGAGGACGTGCTGATCGGCGAATGGGACCCGCGCTCCGACGACATCCACCGCCCGCTCCGCATCCCGCACGAGGACCTCAAGCACCTGCTCGAGTACAAAGGCCTGCTCACGCATGAAGTGCTCGAAGCGAAGAAGCAGGGCGTGCGCGATCTGTACGAGCGCCTCGCCACCGAGAACCCCCCGCTGCCGCTGTCGGAGTACCGCGCGGGCGCGTACGACGCGTTCGTGCTCGGCGAAATCGTCGAAAAGCTCTGACGCCTCCCGTGTCATCCCGAGCGTAGTCGAGGGACCTGGGGGGGCGGGCGGCGCGATCAGTGTGCCGCCCGCACCCCCAGGTCCCTCGACTACGCTCGGGATGACGTTTCGCGCGAACCAGCGTCTTCGCGGCTCGGAATCACACGGGCGGGTAAAATAACCTCATGCGCGTCGATCACGACAAACGGGAGATCGTCTGCTCCGTCGGCGATCTGGTTTATGAGTCGACGTATCGACGCATCGGCGTCGAGCGGGGCGACGGCTTCCGCCGCATGTGGATCGGCCAGGACATCCACACCAAACGGGCCGAGATCCGTGCGGCGGAAGATCCGCACTACCGCGCCGAAGTGCATGTCGTGCATCGCACGCACATCGGTCCGTGGAGCATCACCATCACCGGCCGCGTCGACGGGCTCTCCGTCGACAAAGCCGCGCAGCGCGTGGTCATCGAGGAAGTGAAATCGATCCACTTCGATCTCGAGCTCGAAGCGCTCTCGCGATCCGAGAAGCTGCAGCGCCACCTCTATCAACTGTTGCTCTACGCGCTCTTCCTCGCTGGGCAGCCCGACTTCGCCGGATTCGAATTCGTCCCGCAGCTCGTGCTCATCGACCTCGTCTCGGGCGACACGAAGACCATCGACACCGACTTCGACGTCGCGAAAGTCGCCTCCGCGCTCGACCGCTCGCTGGCGCAGCTCATCGAGGACATCGAATCGCAGCACGCGCTGCGCGTCGCCAAGCGCTCGTTCGCGTCGGCGCTGGCGTTTCCGTACGACGCGATGCGTCCGTATCAGCCGGAGATGATCTCCGCCGTCGCGCGCGCGATCGAACAGCGCGAAGCGTTGCTTTGCTCTGCGCCGACCGGCATCGGCAAGACGATCGCCGCGCTCTATCCCGCGGTGAAGCAATCGCTGCGGCTCGGCAAGAAGCTCTTCTACCTCACCTCGAAAACGCTGCAGCAGGACGCAGCCATCGAAGCGCTGAAGATGCTCAACGACGGCTCGTTCCGCGTGCTGCGCATCCGCGCCAAGCAGAAGATGTGCGCGCACAGCGAGATGATCTGCCACGAGGACTTCTGTCCGTACGCGGCGCAGTACAGCGCCAAGATGGAGAAGTCGGGACTGCGCGATCGCATCACCACGGAGATGTCGTACTTCGATCCCGACATCACGTTCGAGCTGTCGAAGTCGGCCGAGGTCTGCCCGTTCGAAGTGTCGCTGGAGCTGATCGAACAGGCCGATGTCGTCATCTGCGATTACAACTACATCTTCGATCCGTACGTCGGACTCAAGACGTACAAGCAGGACGAGGATTACGGCGACTGCGTGCTGATCGTCGATGAAGCGCACAACCTCGTCGATCGCGGCCGCGGCTACTACTCGCCCGAGATTCACGAGAAGACGCTCGACGAAGTGCGCATGCAGCTGATGTCGCGCAACTGTTATCTCGATGGATGGGAAGAGCTGCTGCAGATGCTGCGCGATCACATGCACGCGCTGTGGAGTGATGAAGAGTGTGGCTCGGGAGACTGGGTGGAGGGGTACGCCGCCGAGGGGTACGCCGCCGGGTCGGCGGCGCCACACCAGGCGGGGGCACCACACCAGTCGGGGGCACTACACCGGGCGGCGGCGACACACTTGTGCGAGCCGAACCGCGAGCTGTTTCTCGAGCAGCGCACCGAATGGGAGCGCCTGGTCCTCGAGTACATCGGCTGGAAGATCGAGAATCGCATCGCCGAGGAAGACGATCCGGTGGTCGACTTCTACTTCAAGCTCGTGAAGTTCGCGAACCTGCTCGCCGAAGGTGGCGACGAGTTCGCGCATCTCGTCGAAAAAACGCCGGAGGGCATCAAGCTCAAGATCTTCTGCAAGGATCCGTCGCGCTTTCTCGGCAAGATCTTCGACTCCGCGCACGCGACCATCGCGCTCTCCGCCACGCTCGAGCCGTTCGACTTCTACCGCAAGCTCCTCGGCGTCCCGAGCGATCGCACCGCGGAGATCTCGCTGCCGTCGCCGTTCCCGAAAGAGAACCGCAAAATCGTGATCATCCCCGAGGTCGACACGACGTACAAAAACCGGGCGAATCATTACGACCGGATCGCGGAGAACGTCGCGCAGATCGCGGAAGCGGCGGAGGGGAACTTTCTCGCGCTGTTCCCGAGCTACGCGTTTTTGCGCGAGGTCGCCGAGCGGATGCCGCCGCTGCAGAAGAAAGTCATGGTGCAGCGCAACGACATGACCGACTTCGAGCGCAACGCGATCCTGGAGATCCTGCGCAATCGTCCGAAGCGCGGCAATCTGATCCTCGGCGTGTCGGGCGGCATGTACGCCGAGGGGGTCGATTACGCGGGCGACATGCTCTGCGGCGTGATGGTGATCGGGCCCGCGCTGCCGCAGGTGTCATTCGAGCAGGAGCTGCTCAAGCAGTACTACGACGATCAGTACGGCTCCGGCTTCGAGTTCGCCTATCTGATCCCGGGCATGACGCGCGTCGTGCAATCGGCGGGACGCGTGATCCGCAGCGAGACCGACATCGGCATCATCGCGCTGTTGTGCAAACGCTTCGCGATGGAGACCTACGCGCGCTACTTCCCCGCCGACTGGTACGATGAATCGCCGCGCGAGCTCGTCACGAAAAAACCGGCCGCAGAGATCCGCGCATTTTTCGAGGCGAAGACGACCGCGCAGTTGTCGATCCGATTGTTCTGATGAAAAGACTGCTGCCAGCACTGCTTCTGCTTGCCGCCTGCGCCACCGCCGTCCCTCCCGCCAAAATGCCCGAATGGACAGAAGTCCCTGCGCCGATCCTGAACGCCTTCTGTTCGCGCGTGCGCAGCGAAGGCGTCTCGCGTGAGTCGCAGATCTCGGTGGTGAAGACGACGCAGCCGATCGTCACCGCCTCCTCGCTCCGCTCCCTCGGCGAGTCGTACTTCAAGATCGGCGACACGGTCATGCTCGCCGAAGCATTGAACGCGGCACTCAAACCGCTGCCGCTGAGCATCACCCAGGGCGGCTCGTGCGCGTGGAAGCCGATCGATCATCTCGACACGCGCCGCGATCACGAAGTGCTCGTCGTCGAGCTCTCGGCGCCGTTCGTCAATCCATTCGTGCGCGGCGAATCGGGACTCTTCGCCCGCATGTCCGCCGGCGGCCAGGGCTCGCAGTGGTACTGGATTCCGATCGCGGAGCGGAACGGACAGTGGGCGATCGGCCGCGTCACACCGCTGGAGTTACACGAGGAATAGCGAATGGCCACGCCTGTCATCGTTCGCAATCACGGCACCTTCCGCACGGAGATCGAAGCGGGACCGCACACCTTCATTGCCGATGAACCGAAGTCCGCCGGCGGCAACGACGAAGGTCCGACTCCCTACGACCTCCTCGCCTCCGCCCTCGGCGCATGCACTTCGATGACGCTGCACTTCTACGCGAAGCGGGAAGGCATCCCGCTCGAAGGAGTCGAAGCGGTGATCACGAACGACCGGATGTACGCCAAGGACTGCGCCGACTGCGCCACGGCGGCCGGCTACATCCATCGCTTCGACGTGAAGCTCAAGCTCCTTGGCGAGCTCACGCAGGAGCAGCGAGAGAAGCTCCTCGGTATCGCCCGGCGCTGTCCCGTCTACAAGACACTGACGTCCGAGATCAGGATTGAAGAGGCGCTGGTAAGCGGCTGAATCGCCGCGATTTACACACTGGCACCGTTCTTTCAGATAACTATGATGCCGTGAAATTCAGTACAGAAGAAACCCGAGTGTTGGTCGCGGACGACGATCAGTCGATCCGCCAGTTGCTCTGCACGATCGTGCGCCGCGAACGGCTCGATGTCGACTGCGTCGCGGACGGCCAGGAAGCGATCGAGCGCCTGCAGGCGCACGAGTATTCGGTGATCCTGCTCGACCTGATGATGCCGCGCACCGATGGCTTCGCCGTGATCGAGTGGCTGCGCAATCATCCGCCGTCGAACAAGCCGGTGGTGCTCGTGATCACCGCGTACGCCGACCAGCGCTTCAAGAAAGTCGACCCGGAGATCGTCGCCGGCGTGCTGCGCAAACCGTTCGAGATCGCCGAGCTGGGCAACATCGTGCGGCTCTGCGTGGCCGGCTTCGATGAAGAGGTCGCGCATCACCTGCACGCGTCGCGCGACTCCGCGGTCCGGCGGTTCGCGATAACCCCGCCAATCGACGGCGATCCCTCAAACAACTAGGAGTGCGGCGGCAAGCCGCCTAGGCCCACTTTTCGAGCCAGTACTGGAGCATCACGATGGCCCACAGCGACTTCGCGTGATTGGCGCGCCCGCTGCGATGCTCGGCGAGCAGTTGCGTCACGCGTTGCTCGTTCATCAGCCCGTCCGCGCGCAGCCGCGCGGGCGCGAGCAGGCGATCGACTTCGCCGCGCAATCCGTGATTGATCCACGACGCGATCGGCACCGAAAGTCCGCGCTTTCTTCGATAAATCACCGATTTCGGCAGCCACTTCTCGGCCGCTTTCTTCAGCACCCACTTCGTCTCGAAGCGGCGCACGCGCAGATCGGTCGGCAGCGAAAGCGCGAACGAGGTGAGGTAATGATCGAGATACGGCGCGCGCGCTTCGACCGACGACAGCATCGTCGCGCGATCGACTTTCACCAGCAGGTTGTCGCGCAGATAGCCGCGGTAATCGAGCAGCATCGCCCCGGCGAGCGGATCGTGCGGATATGGACCGGCATCGGGCAACTCGGGCAACTCGTTCGACGTCGAAATGTCGGACGGCAGTCCCGTACCGAACCACGACAGATGCCGCTCCACCCACGGCTTCTCCGCATCCGACACGAATCGCTTGAGCAGAAATTCGAGCGTGACTTTCTTCCCCGACGACGGCAGCTTCGCGACTCCGCCGCGCACCGCGTTGCGCAGGAACGACGGCAGCGCGTCGTATTTCGGCGCGACTTTGTGCCCGAGGTAGGTGGGATAGCCGCCGAAGAGCTCGTCGGCGCCTTCACCGGAGAGGATCACCTTCACATGCTTGCGTGCTTCGCGCGCGAGGAGAAACGTCGGCAGCACCGCCGCGTCGGCGATCGGCTCCGCCACTCCGTTCGTCACGCGCTGCAATGCTTCGAGCAGCGTCTCTTCATCGGTGCGCACCGGGATGTGTTTCGTGTGCATCCACTTCGCGAGCTCCGCCGCGTCCCCGCTTTCATCGAACGAAGACTCGGCGAACTGCGCCGAAAACGTGTGCACTTTGTCGACGCCGATCGCGCGCGAGGCGAGCGTCGCGAGGAGCGATGAATCGAGTCCGCCGCTGATGAAGACGCCGACCGGCACGTCGCTCATCACCTGCTTGGTGACCGCGTTCTCGAACAGCCGCTGCAGCTCCGCGACCGCGTCGCGCGGCGAGCGTTTCTCGATTGCGAACGATGCCGGATCCCAATAACGGACCGTCCGCTGGCCGACTTCGCCGAAGCGGATGAATGTGCCCGCTTCGACGCGCCGGATCGCTTTGAACATCGTGCGCGGTTCGGGGACGTAGCCGAGCCGCAGGTACTCCGCGACGGCGATCGGATCGAGCTCTTTCGAGATCTCGGGATGCTGCAGGATGCATTGCAGCTCCGACGCGAAGAAGATCTCCCGTCCGACGTGCGTGTAGAAGAGCGGCTTCTCGCCCGCGCGATCACGCGCGAGGATCAGCGTGCGCGTGCGGTTGTCCCAGATCGCCAGTCCGAACATGCCGTCGAGCATCGCGATCGCGTCCGTGCCGCGCTCGAGATAGAGCGGGAGGATCGCTTCGACGTCGGACTTCGAGCGGAACGGATAGTCGGGATATTGCGCGCGGATCGACTGCGCGTTGTAGATCTCGCCGTTGCATTCGAGCCAGACCTGCGAGCCGGGCGCGGAGAACGGCTGATCGGCGCGCTCGTGCAGATCGATGATGCGCAGCCGCGCCGTGCCGATCACCGCGTGCGGATTGGTGAACATCGCATTGCCGTCAGGCCCGCGATGCCGCAGCGCATCGCCCATCTGCGCCGCGACGCCGGGATACCGCAATGCGGCCCCGCTCTCCGAGATCATTCCGTAGATTCCGCACATGCGCGTCTAACGATACGCGACAAAGTGCGCGGCTGACGCGATCAGCTTTTTGCCGCGGCTCTCGAGCAGAACGCGATTTTTTTGATCGTCGTTCCGCACCACGTACACGCGATCGCCGTCAAACGTCGTGCTCCTGCGAACGGCCCAGTGCCCGTCCGCAAACTTCGCGTAATGCCGATTGATGTAGTTGCTCGTGAACTCTTCCGCGTCAGGCGTGACGACGGTGATCGGCTTCTGCAGATAGAACTGCATCGAGCCGGTGTATGCCTCGATGCCGACGATCTCCGTCTTCTCGCCGAGCTGCGGCCGCAACTGCTCGACGAATGCATGCGCGGAGCGCCGCTCGCCGATCGCATGCATGACCGGATCGGCGAGAAGCGGAATGGCGATCACCGGCATCGACAACGCGATGATCACCACCTCGCGTCGTTTCACCAGCAGCACGACGATTCCCGCCGCGAGTGCAACGATGCCGATCGCCAGTGCGGATGTTTTCGCGGGCCCGAGGAGCTCGTCGCGCATGTGGATGAAGGGCGGCGCGGCGATCAGGACTACTCCGAGCGCGAGCCACGCGATGCCGGCGGCGCGAAAACCTTTCGTCGCGCGCGATACGAGCAATGCGATCGCCGGCATCACCGGCAGGATGTACTGCGGCCGCTTCGATTGCGACAGCGAGAAGAAGACGAACGGGATCAGCACCCAGAGGATCGCGTAGAGCGTCGCGGGATCGAGCTTCTTCCGCCACTCGCGCGCGTTGCCGATCGCCACGATTGCCCACGGCAGCGCACCGCCGATGAGATACGGGATGAAGTACCACGGCGGACCGGTGCGCTTGAGCGCTTTCGTCAGCAGCCGCGCCTTCGTCTCCGTCACCAGCACGTACGAAAGAAAGTCGGGCACGACCTGCGACACCGCCCAGACCCACGGCGCGATGATGGCGACGAATGCGACGAGTCCCCACCAGGAGAAAAGCTTCGGTTTCGGTGTCACCCCGAGCGAAGTCGAGGGGTCCCCTGCAGACGGAGCGGTCATCGTGCTTCGGCGGGGGATTCCTCGACCGTCTTCGCGGCTCGGAATGACACGTTGACGAATCGCGAACGGAATCGCGACGAGCAGCGGCACCGCGATCGCCACCGGCCCTTTGGTGATCACGCCGAATCCGATCGCCGCCCACGCGAGCGCCGCCATGGAGCGCGGGCGTCCCGCCCGCAGCGATCGGGCGTCCCGCCCGGTCGCGTCGTCTTCGGTCGCGAGGCGAGACGCCTCGCGACTGCGGACGGGACGTCCGCGCTCCACTTCCACGTAAAACGCGATGATCGCGACCACCATGAAGAACGTCAGCGCGCTGTCGAAGATCACCGTCCGTGCGAACGCGAGCACGAGCGGCATCGACAGGTATGCGATCGCCGCGACATACGCCGACTCCTCATCACCCCATTCGCGTTTTGCGAACCAGAAGATGACCAGCGCCGTCGCGAGCGTGAAGAGATACGCCGGCAGCCGCGCGGCGAGCTCGGTCGGCCCGAGGACTTCCATCGCGGCCGCTTCGGCGGCGAAGTAGACGATCGGCTTGTCGAGGTACGGCATGCCGTCGATGCGCGGCATCACATAATCGTTCGTCGCCGCC
>C688J18823_10001796_pt1 | contig 13340 bp, 7 predicted proteins | sample HopSoiMetagenom1_FD_18823 | JGI IMG/M metagenome (IMG submission 18823)
AAATCATGAAAGCCTCCATCAAAAAATATCTTACGCTGTCGATTATTATCATCTTGATTTTATTCCTGGGGTTTTATCGTGACTTTGTTTTCAAAACTATTAATTCCATTTTACAGGCTAAAGACTGGGATGCCTTGTTTACACCTCCGCCTTCCTTGCAATTTCTGCAAAACTACTCCTATGCTGCGCTTTTAAAAATAAAATGGGTGTTGACCATTTTATTCAGTTTAGCTTACCTGGGAGTTGCATTATTCACGGTGCATACGCTTTTTCACAACAGAAAATTCAATTGGATTACAATTGGAACATACCTCGTGGTAGGTGTTATATCAGGGCTTTTTATGGTAACAGGATACGTTTTTGGAGGCGTATCTGATAAAATGTATGAATTTTCACGTTATCTAATGGGTATGGCTCAATCGCCCATAATTTTAATGATCTTGGTCCCGACATTTAAATTGTCACGTCAGGAAGATAGCAATATTCCAAACTAAAATCTATAATTCTTAGTTTCGGGATTTAAATTATCCACCAAAGAGCATAGCAATATTCCAAACTTAATTATATTTTTGTGACGCAAATAAAAAAACTCCTCAACATTATGAAAAAAGACACGGTTATTTTTGAGCTGATCAGCGAAGAGAAAAAACGCCAAACAGTAGGTATTGAATTGATAGCATCAGAGAATTATGTTAGCGAACAGGTTATGAAGGCAATGGGTTCTGTGCTAACAAACAAATATGCTGAAGGGCTTCCGGGCAAGCGTTATTATGGCGGATGTGAAGTAGTCGATAAAGTTGAACAGCTGGCAATTGATCGTGTAAAAAAACTTTTTAATGCAGAATGGGCCAATGTGCAACCACATTCCGGAGCACAGGCAAATGCTGCCGTTATGCTTGCTGTTTTAAAACCAGGTGATAAAATTCTAGGGTTTGATCTTTCTCACGGAGGCCATCTTACACATGGTTCTCCCGTAAATTTTTCAGGAAAACTATACCAACCAAGTTTTTATGGAGTAGAAGAAAAAACGGGGAAAATTGATTTTGATAAAATCGAAGCAACAGCAGTAAAAGAAAAACCAAAATTAATTATTTGCGGAGCATCTTCCTATTCCAGAGATTGGGATTATAAAAAATTACGCAAAATTGCAGACAAAGTAGGTGCATTGTTAATGGCTGATATTTCTCACCCTGCAGGTTTAATTGCACGAGGTCTATTAACAGATCCATTGCCGCATTGCCATATTGTAACAACTACAACACATAAAACACTACGTGGACCTCGTGGTGGATTGATCATGATGGGGAAAGATTTTGAAAATCCATTTGGTGAAAAAACATTAAAAGGCGAAGTAAAAATGATGTCTCAATTGTTGGATGGTGCAGTATTTCCTGGAACACAAGGCGGACCATTAGAACATGTAATTGCAGCGAAAGCAGTTGCTTTTGGTGAGGCATTGGAAGACAGTTATTTAAAATACGGTATTCAAGTAATAAAAAATGCACAATTAATGGCGAAATGCTTTATTGATAAAGGCTACAAAGTCATTTCAGGAGGTACAGATAACCACTCCATGCTGATTGATTTACGTTCAAAAAACCTAACCGGTAAACTGGCGGAGAACACATTGGTAAAAGCAGATATCACCGTAAATAAAAACATGGTGCCTTTTGATGATAAATCACCATTTGTAACATCTGGAATTCGTGTAGGTACTTCTGCTATTACTACAAGGGGTTTAAAGGAAAAACACATTCCTAAAATTGTTAATTTAATTGACAAAGTACTGATGAATCATGACAATGAAAAGGTCCTTACAGAAGTAAGAAAAGAAGTGAATAAGATGATGAAAGAATTTCCACTTTTTGCGGAAACGTTCAAATAAAATAAAAAACAATAGATAAAAACGCCTCGTGAAAACGGGGCGTCTTTGTTTAAGGTGCCACCGTGTTAATTAAATTAAACACATAGATACATAGGATTTAACCAATTTTAGGTAAATATTCAAAATTACGCTGGTATAAAAACAAACATAGCTGCGGACTGCGTCCGCCGTAGCTTTAGCGTAGGCGGAAAAATCTCAAAAAAACCACTTCATATTTACGGTAATTTCAGTACATTGCGACGGCTAAAAAGCAGCATTAATTACGTAATCTCTAAAATCAGTTTTTTAACTATAACAATTATGGCACAGGTAGAGTTGATAATGCCTAAAATGGGCGAAAGCGTTGCAGAAGCAACCATTATAAAATGGCTAAAAAAAGAAGGTGACAAAATCGCTGCCGATGAAACCGTTTTGGAAATCGCAACAGATAAGGTTGATTCTGAAATTCCATCTACAGCTGAGGGAACATTGATCAAACAATTGTTTAAAGAAGGTGATATTGTTCAAGTAGGTAAAGCTATTGCTATTATTTCAACTGATGCAAGTGCTGCTACCACTCCTGCAGCTGTTACACCGCCTTCAGCAACTTCAGTGACCGCTGTAACACCATCTGTATCTGCACAACGTGAAGCCGTTGCAACACTGCAAGTAGCAGAAACAATCGATAAAAATTCAACATCCGGTAAGTTTTTATCTCCTTTGGTACGTACCATTGCCAAACAAGAAGGTATTACTATGGCTGAGCTGGATTCCCTTGCTGGAACAGGCATAAATGGTAGAATTACAAAGAATGATGTATTGGCTTATTTGCCAAATAAAGGTAAAACAGTTCACAAACAACAACCTTTTGTAAAAGAAACAGCTACTAACGGCGCTTCTCATAAACCGGCTATTCCTGTAAATGCAGGTGACGAAATTATTGAGATGGATCGCATGCGTAAGTTGATCGCCGATCACATGGTGATGAGTAAACAAACTTCTCCACATGTCACATCTTTTGTAGAAGCTGATGTAACCAATCTGGTTTTATGGCGCGAAAAAGTAAAAAAGAATTTTGAAAAACGTGAAGGAGAAAAATTAACCTTTACCCCCATCTTTATTGATGCTCTAGTCAGAGCCATTAAAGATTTTCCAATGATCAATGTATCACTGGATGGAACAAAAATCATCAAGCGTAAAAATATAAATATTGGTATGGCTACAGCGCTGCCTTCCGGTAATCTTATTGTACCTGTTATAAAAAATGCAGATACGTTAAACATCGTTGGATTAAGTAAGCAAGTAAATGATTTGGCAAATCGTGCCCGCATCGGGAAATTAACACCTGATGAAGTTGCTGGTGGTACTTACACCATTTCCAACGTAGGATCATTTGGTAATGTAATGGGAACACCTATTATTAACCAACCACAGGTTGCCATCATGGCGGTTGGAGCAATTAAGAAAAAACCGGCTGTTATTGAAACACCTCAAGGTGATTTGATCGGTATCAGACATTTTATGTATCTTTCACATTCTTACGATCATCGCATTGTGGATGGCTCATTAGGTGGACAGTTTGTTCGCAGAATGGCTGATTATCTGGAGCAATGGGATGTAAATTCTGAATTTTAATATAATATCTCAATTATGAAAAAAAATATTTTATACTTCTTCTTACTTATCATATTACCAACTACTTTAAAGGCAACTACCTATCGTGATGACTTTAAAGTGATTTATGAAGAAGCTGAACAATATTTACTAGACGAAAATTATTCTTCTGCTTTACCACTTTATTTGCGACTCGACTCCATGAAAAAAGGGAGTGCTGATATCAATTTTAAAATTGGGTTCTGCTACCTCAATTCTTCTACCTATAAAACCAAGTCTATTCCATATTTGGAAGAAGCAACTAAAGACATAACCAGTAATTACAGCGAGTCAAAAATCAAAGTAACCAGTGCTCCTATTTCGGCTTTCTATTACCTGGCCAAAGCCTATCACTTGAACTATGAGTGGGATAAAGCAATTGCAACCTATCAAAAATACATTGAACTTTTAGGAACGGATTCTAAAAATGCAAAAGATGTTGAAGACACCCAACATGATATTGAAACTTGCAATTTTGGGAAAGAGCTGGTGAAAACACCTATAAAAGTAGTTGTTACCAATTTAGGAGCGAATGTAAATACCCCTTACCCGGATTTTTCTCCAGTAGTATCATTGGATGAACAAACTCTTATTTTTACTAGCCGCAGAAAGGGTGGTACAACAAACGATACATTGCCTAATGGAGAATTCCTGGAAGATATTTATGTCACCAAATATGTAAACGGAGAATGGGATAAAGCAGTATCCATCGGACCAAATATCAATACAGCGAAACATGAAGCAACCATTAACTTATCTGCTGATGGTCAAAAATTATTACTGTACAAAGATGTAAACGGAGGAGATATTTATGTGAGTGAATTAAATGGTGCCGACTGGGGTGTTCCTGTTTTATTAGAAGCACCGGTTAATACATCGTCCTGGGAACCACATGCCTGTCTCACTTCCGACAACAGAGCACTGTATTTTATAAGCGATCGCCCGGGCGGATTTGGAGGAAGAGACATTTACAAATGTTTACGTTTACCGAATGGTAAATGGGGAGCTGCTCAAAACCTTGGATCAACTATTAATACAAAATATGATGAGGATGGAATTTTTATTCACCCTGATGGTAAACAAATTTATTTTTCTTCAAAAGGTCATCAATCCATGGGAGGCTTTGACATTTTCACGTCAAAAATAAATGATGAAAATGGAAACTGGGCCTTACCCGTTAACTATGGATACCCCGTAAATACTACGGACGACGATGTATTCCTCGTTACGAGTGTGGATGGTAAACGTGCCTATTTTTCTTCTGACAAAGAGGGTGGGTTTGGAGAAAAAGATATTTACTTAATTGAATTTCCTGAATTTCAGCCACGTGATATTACTGTATTGATTGGAAAAATTATTAATAACTCCGGTGCAAGTATTGCAAATAATGAAATTGTAATTGTGAATACCGCAACATCAGATACCGTGCAAGTATTAAATGCAAATAGCACAACTGGTAAATTTGGAGCCAATCTTCCTATTGGAGGAACTTACAAAACAATTTATAAAGTAAATGGAAAAGAGTTCTTCTCCGAAACAGTTCAAGCTCCAAAAGGTGCTGGATATAATGTGGTTCAAAAAGACATTGCATACCCAGCCGGAACAAGTACTATTCCTGAATCAAAAGGAGTTAGTAAAAAGGAAAAAAATGAGGAATGGTTTGGTGATAAGAATGATGACTCTGATACGGATCCCAAACAAGCAACAGATAAAGACAGATATACGAAGAATAAAGACAAAGAGCAACCTAAAGGTAAAGAGATAGAGAAAGCAAAAGAGAAAAACAAAAAGGAACTGGTAAAAGACAATACACAAGCACCAGACGAGACCAAACTAGTGGCTCATGAGAATGAGGTAGCTGTACCTTGCAATTTGGATCGTTTAAATTTTGAATTGTTTTTTAAATACAATCAAAAGGATTTCACCAAAAAACGAGATGAATTCAGGGACTTCTGTGATAATTTAAAAAACTGTATCACTGCCAACCCTGGAATGATCGTGGAAATAGAAGCCAGTGCTTCCAAAGTTCCTACACGTACATACAGAACCAATGAACGTTTAGCCGCAGCGCGAGCTTCAACTGCTGAACGGAAAATAATTCAGGCGTTGACAAAACGTGGAATAAAAAAATCAGAAATCAATATTGTAAAAAATGAACTTGTACAAGGCCCAGAGTACAATAAAGATGCAAAAGCGAACAGAGCCACATATGAACAATCTCAATACATCAAGATTAAAGCTTACATAAAAAAATAATTTTATATCATGAAGAAGCAAATTGTTTTAATCTTTTTCTTTTTGATTTCAAGTATCACGTTTACCTTTTCGCAAACAAAGGACTATCGTGAAAAATTTACCCAAGGAAATTATCTTGTTCTCGAACAAAATTATTTGCTTGCACTGGATTATTATTTGGAAGCTTATAAAATTGATTCGAGCAACTCCAATATTAATTATAAAGTTGGGATGTGTTATTTAAAAACACCTACTCAAAAAAATCTCGCATTACCATTTCTCCAAAAAGCGATTCAAAATGTAACCCATAATTACGACGAGAGTGATGCGGCAGAAAAAAAATCTCCCGAAAATGTGTATTATCTTCTTGGTGAAGCATACCGTTTAGCCTATCGTTTCAATGAATCAACCGTTTATTTCAATACGTTCAAAGAGCTGGTTGGAACAAGTAATAACTCCATCACATCGGATTTGTCAACACAAATTGACAAAAATTTTAATGCAATTGAATTCACAAAGGATACCGGCAACGTAACCATTAATAATTTGGGTGATAGCATCAATACTTCATACCCCGATTACAGTCCTATTGTTTCCTCAGATCAATCCACACTCATTTTCACATCCAGGCGGCCGGGAAGTACTGGTGGTGATAAAACAACCAGCGATGAATATTATGATGATATTTATTTTACCTCAAGAGGGGCAGATGGAAAATGGATGAAAGCACGCTCTATTGGATCTCCTATTAATACCATCAACAGCGAAGCAGATTTAAGTCTTTCACCTGATGGTCAACAATTATTTATTTCCCGTGATGTTAACGGAGGCGATATTTATTACAGTAACTTAGAACTAAATGGCTGGTCGGACCCACTCCCGTTGGATGCTGCAAATTCTCCTGCATGGGAAACGAATGCATCACTTAGTCCGGATGGAAGAACATTATTTTTTGTTAGTGACCGTAAAGAAGGGAGTATAGGAGGACGTGATATTTGGCGTTGCATCATGCTTCCAAATGGCAAATGGAGCTTGCCTGTAAACCTGGGTCCTACTATCAATACACCATTGGATGAAGATGCTCCTTTTATGCATTCTGACGGCACAACACTTTTCTTTAGTTCCAGAGGACATAAAAATATGGGCGGCTTTGATATTTTTAAATCTACAAAACTAGACGATAATCAATGGACAGAGCCTGAAAATTTGAAACCACCAATAAATACCCCTGACGATGACTTATTTTATATGCAATCATCCGATGGAAAAAAAGGATATTTTTCTTCAGCAAGAGCTGGAGGAAAAGGTAGTCAGGATATTTATGAAGTTCTTTTTGCCACTTCATTTCTAGAGCCCTTATCGGTTGTAACAGGGTACATGACATTTAATGGAACAAAAAAAATTCCTGCTAATGTTCGTATTTCAGCAACTGATGCAGAAACAAATGCTGTTGTTCAAGAAGTAAAACCAAACAGCATCACCGGAAAATATGCATTGATTTTAAATGCAGGCGCAAAAGAAAAAAACTATACGATTACATATGAAGCTCCGGATTATCAAACGGTGAACATTAAAATTGTTATACCTCCCGGAGCAGAATATCACGAAATTGAAAAAGAGCTTTCATTGAAATTTGTTAACCTGGAGAGTAAAACGTTGGGTACATTTGCGATCACAGGAACAATAAAAAATGATCAAGGTGAATTGCTGCAAGAAGCTGCCGTTGTTATAAAAGATAATTTAACAGGTGCCCTGATAAATACGGTTTACCCAACAGTGGATTCGGGTTTTTATTATTTTACCTTGAATAGAGGACAAAATTATAATATCTCTTATGAAGCAAAAGGTTATTTATTTCAATCCGAAAATGTGAATGTTCCCAAACAACCACAATATGATTTGTTAACCAAAAACATTGTTCTTAATAAAATAAAAGCAGGCGCTAAAATTGTTTTAAATAACATCTTTTTTGATTCAAACAAAGCAACATTGCGTAAAGAATCATCAATTGAAATTGAAAAATTGGTGAAATTATTAAGCGATTATCCTGAAATTAAAATCGAAGTGGATGGCCATACAGATAACAAAGGACAAGATGCTATCAATTTAAAATTGTCGCAATCAAGGGCCCAAGCCGTAGTAAATGCATTAATAGTAAAGGGGATTCCAAAAAGTCGATTGGCTGCCAAAGGATTTGGAAAAACACAACCCATTGCTTCTAATACTTTACCCGATGGAAAACCTAACCCCGCCGGCATGCAATTAAATAGAAGAGTAGAAATAAAAATTATTGACAATCAGTAAAATTGCATAAAATAAATCACCTCATTCTTAAAGATTACCATTCAATTTCAGTCAAAAATGGATATTTTTGCATATATTTGAAATATCCCCAAAAGTGTAATCGGTTGATTATCATTTAAAACCATTTTTGATATGTTAAGACGTTTTATCGTTATTCTAATTTTATTTTTACTACCTCATTACGTACAATCTCAACTTAAAAGTGATTACAGTCAAAAATTTACAGAGGGAAATCTATTGGTCCTGGAAGAAAACTATGTTCAAGCATTAAAAAATTTCTTGTTGGCATACAACCTTGATTCTACCAATGCAAATATTAATTACAAAATTGGCTATTGCTATTTAAAAACAATTACAGAAAAAACAAAAGCTCTTCCCTATCTGGAGAGAGCCGTAACAAATACAACAAAAAGATACAATAACATTGATGCTATAGAAAAGGCTGCTCCGGTTACAGCCTTTTACTATTATGGACAAGCATTGCATTTAAACTACAAATTTGACGAAGCAATCGCCAATTATGAAAAATTCAAATCATTGCTATACGAAGGCCATGAAGAAATGCTTAATGATGTGAATCGTCAAATTGAAATCAGTAACAATGCAAAATTATTGGTGGCTGCACCAATACGAGTGGATATAACGAATTTGGGAGATAGCATCAATAGCCCCTTTCCAGAATACAGTCCTGCCCTTTCCGCTGATGAGAAAACATTGATTTTTACTTCCAGAAGGCCTGGTAGTACCGGTGGTGACAAAACAGTTGAAGATGAGTTTTATGAAGATATTTATATTTCGCACCGTAAACCTGATAGCAGCTGGAGTACCCCCGTTTCTATCAGTCCAAATATCAATACCGTTTCACATGAAGCCAGTGTTGGTCTTACTGCGGATGCGCAAACACTTTTAATTTATAAAGATTCGAATGGTGGTGATATCTATTTTAGTACACTGGATATTGCTGATAATTGGACAACACCAGAAGCCATCGGATCAAATGTAAACACATCCAACTGGGAAACCAGTGCCTGCTTAACCCCAGATGGTAATACACTTTATTTTGTAAGCAATCGCCCTGGAGGTCTTGGTGGACGCGATATATGGAAATGTGTAAAATTACCAAATGGTAAATGGAGTTTAGCGGTAAATCTGGGCGCTCCGATTAATACACCTTACGATGAAGAATCACCATTCATTCATCCAAGCGGTACACTTTTATTTTTTAGCTCTAAAGGTCATAACTCCATTGGCGGATTTGATATTTTCTTTTCCAGCTTAACAGAAAATATCTGGGAAAAACCATTAAATATTGGCTATCCGATTAACACGCCGGATGATGATGTATTTTATGTGACTTCGCCGGATGGTAAAAGAGGATATTATTCTTCTTCCTCCCGACCAGAGGGTTATGGTGAAAAAGATATTTATAGGATCAGTATCCCTGAGCGTAAAGAAGAACCATTGGTATTAATTAGAGGACATATTATTGGAAAAGCAGGAGAGCCATTCCCGGAAAATCTGAATATCATTGTAACGAATAATCTAACAGGATCTGTGATTGGAACATATCGCCCATTAATTAAAGATGGAAGCTTTACTCTCATTATTCCTCCCGCTAGTAATTATACAGTGTCCTATTTGAATGATGATAAAGAGTTTTATTCAGAAAACATAGAAGTTCCAGCAGGTGCTGCATATCAGGAAATTGAAAAAGCGGTTACCTTGAAAGATGTATCTCTTCCGACTAAAGCAGCTGATGCTGCAGCTAATACTAATACAAAGGTTACTCAAGATCCGAAAAATAAAAACGTGGCATTGGAGCATATTACGCAACCAGATCAAAACAAAGAAGCTGTGATGGAAGCTGCTAAAGAAAAAGAAAAGGCGAAGCTAATAGCTGCTAAAGAGAAAGAAATTGCGAAAAAGGAAGAAATTGCTTTGAAGAAAGCGCTGGCAAAGGAAAAGAAAGCTGCTAAAGAGGAAGCAAAAAAAACACACGAACAGCTGGCAACAGTTGATCAGTTAAACTTTGAAATGCATTTCAAGTACAATGTAGCAGAGACAGATGTAAATGATGCACCTTTCAAAGAGTTTGTAGATAATATCATGAAGCTGTATAATCAAAAGGGAACATTAAACTTAACTATTACCTCCAGCGCTTCTTATGTACCAACAAAAATTGCTGGTGGTAACAAAGAATTATCACAAACACGTAATAATACGATCAGAGATCAGTTAAAGAAAGCATTGAAAGATAAGGGTGTTTCTGAAGATAAAATTGTAATTACCAAAGTAAAAACCGTTGTTGACGGCCCAGCTTACAAAAACGATTATTTAACAAACAAAGCGGTATACGAAAAATACCAATACATAAAAGTCTCAGCAAAATAATATTCAAAACGATAGAATAAAGTGTTGTTGACAAAAAAAAGGAATCAGTAGCGTGAAAACATTAAAAAAAGCAATTATCCAATTTATCCTTATTTCCTGTACAAATTTAATTTGTATAAATCTAAGTGCCCAAAGTAAACCATCATCTGGTAAGTTTGTAGATCCAAGAGAAGCGAAAGAACATTTTAATCATGGTAATTTTTTAGCTGCTATCCCTGTTTACAAAGAACTTTTAAAGAAAGATCCCAATGATGTCGATTACAATCATAAAATAGGGATTTGTTATTTATATACAAACATTAACAAAGCACTTGCGATCCCCTACTTGGAAAAAGCAAGTAAGCAAGACAAGGTGGATAACCGCGTGTGGAAAGATCTGGGACTTGCTTATCAATATGGGAGTAAGTTTGATGACGCGATAAAATCCTATACTAAATACAAAGCTAATATTCCTGCAAAGGAAGTAGAAGAGATTGATCATCGAATTGAGACCTGTGAAAACGGAAAAGAATATGTAAAACATCCGGTTAATGTAACTTTCCAAAATCTTGGAATGGTTATCAATTCGCCTTATCCTGATTATTATCCATTTGTTCCTGAAAATGAATCCTTCATTGTTTTTACCTCCAGAAGAAAAGGAAATGTTGGTGCTTCTCAAGTAGAAGTTGATGGCTATTACTCTTCTGATATTTACATTTCGCTTCCTACAAATGATACCTGGGGCAAACCAAAAAATATGGGTGGAATGGTTAATACTGCATTGGATGAGCAAGCGGTGGGTCTGACACCAGATGGACAAACCATGCTAATGTATATTGATCATATTGATAGTTTAGGTAATATTTATTCTTCCACAAATAAAGCCGGAGCTTTTCAACGGATGAAAAAGCTGAATGAAACCGTGAACGGTTATTTTGAAACAGCAGGATCTATTACAAAAGACGGAAGCGTTATTTTCTTTGCCAGTGAACGCCCAGGTGGTGAAGGGGAAACAGATATTTATATGGCACGCAAACTACCAAATGGTAGTTGGGCACAAGCACAAAGTCTGGGCAATAAAGTAAACTCCAGGTATAAAGAAGATTTTCCTGAAATAGCTCCTGATGGAAAAACACTTTATTTTTCTTCACAAGGGCATGCAGGCATGGGGGATTTTGATCTTTTCAAATCCGTATGGGATGAAGCCAGCAATACCTGGTCAGAACCTAAAAACCTTGGATATCCTGTAAATTCTGTTGGCGATGATCGTTGTATCTCCTTTACGGAAAACAATCGTGTTGCTTATATTTCGGCGGTGCGTGATGGTGGTTTTGGAGATTTGGACTTGTATCGTGTTAAATTTAATGATGCAGGAGATAAATACACCGTCTTACAATGTAATGTGATGGGTTCTGACAGTGCGAAGCTGAAGAATGCTAATGTAACGGTTATCAGAACGAATGATGCAGACCCCGAACCTTATATTTACACACCAAATTCTAAGACGGGAAAATTTATTATGGCGTTTACGCCTGGTAAATATCAAATTTCTATTCAAGCAAAAGGGTATAAGACATTCTCCGATTTCATTTATATTTTTGATTTCGGTGCTCCTAATCAAAACGAAACGAAAAAAACATTTATCCTTCAAAAGTGAATGGGTTTACCTAACATTTTTATTTAATCTATTTTTATGTTTCAATTAAATTTAAAACGCCCCATTGCATTTTTCGATCTTGAAACAACAGGTGTAAATATTGCATCCGATCGAATTGTGGAAATCGCTATTTTAAAAGTGCTGCCCAATGGAATAAAAGAAATAAAAACAAAACGCATTCACCCTACTATCCCTATCCCCATTGAATCATCACTGATACATGGAATATACGATGCAGATATTCAGGACGCTCCAAAATTTAAAGAGATCGCAAAAAGTTTAGCTGAATTTTTAAAAGATTGCGACTTAGCAGGGTATAATTCAAACCGTTTTGATATTCCTGTTTTAGCAGAGGAGTTTTTACGTGCTGATGTTGATTTCGACTTAAAGAATCGAAAATTTGTTGATGTCCAAAATATATTTCATCAAATGGAGCAACGGACATTGAAAGCAGCTTATAAATTTTATTGCGGAAAAAATATTATCAATGCGCATAATGCACAAGCTGATATTGAAGCAACATTCGAAGTGTTTCTTGCACAATTAGAAAAATACGAAGGTGTCGAATTCGAAGATAAGAAAGGAAACAAATCTACTCCGGTAAAGAACGATATTCAGGCCTTGCATGATTTTACCAACATTAACAAAACGGCTGATCTTGCCGGACGTATTATTTTCAATGAAGAGCAGGTAGAAGTATTTAATTTTGGAAAACACACGGGAAAACCTGTTGAACAGGTATTAAGGGATGAGCCATCTTATTATGCCTGGATGATGAATGGAGATTTTCCGCTGTATACAAAAAAAATATTAACGGATATTAAATTAAGAATGGCCTTTAATAGATAATAGACTTGACTAACGCATCTCAAATCTCATATCTCATATCTACCTATGAAAATTATCTGTATTGGTCGTAACTATGCGGAGCATGCAAAAGAAATGAATGCTGCCGTACCCAAAGAACCTGTTTTTTTTCTAAAGCCAGATACTGCTCTGTTAAAAGATGGTCAACCCTTCTACTATCCTGAGTTTTCAACCGAAATACACCATGAAATAGAGTTAGTGTTAAAGATAACAAAGAACGGTAAAAACATAGATCCGGAGTTTGCTCATAAGTTCTATGATGAAATTGGCATTGGAATTGATTTCACGGCCCGAGATATTCAAGCTATGTGTAAGGAAAAAGGATTACCCTGGGAGAAAGCAAAAGCATTTGATCATTCGGCCCCGCTCGGAAATTTTATAAACAAAGAA
>C688J18823_10001798_pt1 | contig 13336 bp, 9 predicted proteins | sample HopSoiMetagenom1_FD_18823 | JGI IMG/M metagenome (IMG submission 18823)
ATTGCCGCGGCCCCCGCCGCCTGCCCCCGATCGTGGAACCGCTGCCGCGGCAGGTCGAGGCTGCTCCGCGGCAAGGCGGTCAGACCGCCGATCTCGCCGAGTTGCTTTCAGGAGCGGGCGTACCCGACGCCGTGATCACGCCGGAGCTGTCGCGGCACCTTGGTCAAATCATCCGAATCGTCGTGGCCGGGCTGATGGATATTCTGCAGTCGCGTCAGCGGATCAAGGAGGAGTTCGGCATTCAGCACACGATGTTCAGGCCTGCCGACAACAACCCGCTGAAATTTTCGGCCAATGTCGAGGACGCGCTGCACAACCTCCTCGTCAAACGCAATGCGGCGTATCTCGGCCCGGTCGAAGCGTTCGCCGATGCATTCGATGATCTCCGCGATCATCAACTCGCGATGTTGGCGGGGTTGCGCGTCGCGTTCGATACGATGCTGGGCGAATTCGACATCGATCGTCTGCAGGAAGATTTCGATGCGCAGATGAGCAAACACGCGCTGCCGCTGATGCCCGCGAAGATGCGCTACTGGGAGCTGTATCGCGACAAGTATCAGGCGTTGATCAAAGATCCTGATGCCACCTTCGATCGGCTCTTCGGTGAGGAGTTCCGACGCGCCTACGAAGAACAGTTTCGCAAACTCAAGGCAGCGCGGCGAACCCGCGCGACGCAGGGGCCAGAGCCGCCGCCAGCAAAAAAATAACTCCACGTATCCAGTTTGGGATGTGAGCCTGATTCGTATAGATTGTCAGGCACCGTTTGCATGTCTGGCCATAACCGCGTCATCTGGTCCGAAGGGCTGTTCCTGCAGCCGCAGCATTTCCAGCAACAGGACCGGTACTTCGAGCAGTACATCGAAACTCGCGTTCGGTCGCTGGTGTCCTACGCCTGGGGCTTCACCGAAATTGAAATCGAACGAGACTTCCTGAGGATCGGCAAAATCGGGTTCCGTCGACTTGTCGGCGTGTTTCCCGACGGGACTCCCTTCCGGATGCCCGACGATGATCCATTGCCCCCGCCGCTTGATATTGCGGCGGATGCCCGCGATCAGCGGTTGTTTCTGGCGTTGCCGCTGCGACGAGCCGGCGAGCTGGAATCGGCCAGAGGGCCGGTTACAGACGAGCTCGTCCGGCAGGAGATCCGAGAGTTTCAGGCGGCGAGTGCGGCTGTCACCCCCGGTGAACCGGCCACACTCGAAGTGGCGGCGCTCCGCGCTCGACTCCTGCTGGAACGCGAGGCGACCGAAGCCTACGCGTGCATCCCGCTGGTTCACATCATCGAGTGCCGGGCGGATCAGCAGGTGGTTCTCGACGAACAGTTCATCCCGACGATTCTGCAGCTGCGGGGGGCAACGCGCCTGGCGACCGTGACGACCGAGCTGCTCGGGTTGTTCCATCAACGGGGGGAAGCATTGGGCGGCCGCGTGGCGGCGACGAGCCGGGGTGCAGCGTCCGAGCTCGCCGATTTTCTAATGCTCCAGTGCATTAACCGCTACCAGCCCTTGTTGGCGCATTTTGCCGATACCGGTGTCATTCATCCGGAAGCGTTTTTTCAGTTCTGTGTGGCAGCGGCCGGCGAGCTCTCGACGTTCACGACCATCTCGAAGCGGCCGCCCAAATTTCCAGGGTATCGGCACGATCGATTGAAGGAGACCTTCGAGCCGGTCATNATCTCGCTCCGCGAATCGATGAGTAAGGTGATGACCCAGGTTGCCATCCCCATTCCTCTCGAACCGAGAAAATTCGGGATCAGCGTGGCCATCGTGCCCGATAAGACGCTGTTCAGTACGGCGGTATTCATCCTTGCCGCGAGGGCCGATGGTCCCGCGGAATACGTGCGCCAGCGGTTCCCGACCCAGGTGAAGATCGCGCCGGCGGAGAAGATCGGCGATCTCGTGCGTCAGGGTCTTCCTGGTGTGCCGGTGGTACCGGTGCCGGTGACGCCACGCCAGATCCCGTATCACGCTGGCTACGCGTACTTCGAGCTCGATCAGACGCACGACTTGTGGGATCAACTGAAAAATTCCGGCGGCGTCGCGATTTATGTCCCCGGAGATTTTCCGGGCTTGGCGATGGAGTTCTGGGCGATTCGCGGGTAACAGGGGGATTCTTCCATGGCCGATACCGACGATCCCTTCCTGCCCGCCGATCTCACCGCCCGTCCGCGTCCGGGCGCCGGCCGGCGTGGCATGCCGGACTCGGGCATGTATCAGCGCCCGGCAATGCCGCGCGTCGCTGAGGTCGAACCGATCCCCGAGTCGGCACGCGCGTTCCTCGGTATCGGACTCAATCCGCTGGTCCAGGCGGCCAGTCCGCTGCTGCTTCGCATGGGCCAGATGCGCAGTGCACCGGCATCGATCGACGTGCCCAGCCTTCGGCGCGCGGCGCTCGAAGAGATTCGGCGCTTCGAAGAGCGCGCACGCGCCGCCGGAGTGCGCAACGAAATCGTTCTTGCCGCACGATATGTGCTCTGTGCGGGGCTCGACGAAGCGGTGCTGTCGACGCCATCGGGCGGCCAGAGCGAGTGGGCCCAGCATCCGCTGTTGATCGCGCTGCACCGCGAGGCGTGGGGCGGAGAGAAATTTTTTGAAATGCTCGACCGGATCCTCGTGGATCCGGCGCGTCACATCGATTTGATCGAACTGCAGTATCTGATTCTGGCCCTCGGCTTCACCGGGAAGTACCAGATGATGGATCGCGGCCACGAACAGCTGGCCGATCTCCAGCACAATGTCCATCGCACGATTCAGAATCAGCGCGGCGCCGCACCGGCGGAACTCTCCCTGCACTGGCGCGGACTCGAGGATCAACGAAACCGGCTGATTCGCTACGTTCCCTGGTGGGTCGTGGTTGCGGCGGCGCTGGCCATCGTCGGGGTCACCTTCGCCATCTACTACACGAAGCTCGCGAACCAGGCAGATCCGCTGCACGGGCGGCTGGCACAGATCGGGATCGAGGACTTCGCCCTGCCGCCGCCGCCCGCGCCGCCAGCTCCTGGTCCGACAATCAAGAAACTGCTCACGCCGGAGGAAGCGGCCGGCACGTTGACGGTCAAAGAGGAGGGCGCGCGATCGACCGTGACGCTCGAGGCTGCAGAGTTGTTCAAATCCGGCAGCGCCGACGTGAGCTCGTCCTATGAGCCGACCCTCGACAAGATCACCGCGGCCCTGAACAAAGTACCGGGGCGCGTGATGGTCGTCGGCCATACCGACGACCAGGCGATCAAGTCGCTCCGGTATCGCGACAATAACGAACTGTCGCGCGAGCGGGCGGTCAGCGTGGGCAACGTCCTGCTGAAGGGGCTCGATAACTCTGCACGGCTGACGGTGCGCGGTGCCGGATCGTCGCAACCGTTGTCTCCCGGGACCGATCCCGAGAGCCGCGCGCGGAATCGCCGCGTCGAAATCATCCACTTGCGCGATCAGTAACCACGAGGGCTGATCATGTTCGCCTTTCTCAAACGTACCTTCATCGTCCTCCTCGGGCTGCTCCTGATTACGCTGTTCATCTGGTACGCAGGTCCCTACTTTGCGTTCGCCGGATTTGCTCCGCTGGAAACAGAGTTTGCGCGGNTCGTGACNATCGCGGCCGTCGTCGGCATCTGGTTACTGTGGCGGCTGATGAAGCGGCTGAAGGCGTACCGCGCGACCGATCGCTTGCTCACCGCGGTTGTCGCGCAACCGCAGCCGCAGGCCGAGAAGGCGCGCACGCCAGCCGACGTCGTCAAGCTGCGCGANCGGTTCGAAGAGGCCGTCGCGGCGCTCAAGCTGCAGCAGCGATCGGGACACGGCTTGTACGATCTGCCGTGGTACGTCATCATCGGCGCCCCCGGGTCGGGGAAAACGACGGCACTCCTCAACTCAGGACTGAAGTTCCCGCTGGAACAGCGCGTCGGCAAGGGCGCACTCCGCGGCGTGGGCGGCACCCGCAACTGTGACTGGTGGTTTGCCGACGAAGCGATCTTCCTCGACACCGCAGGCCGCTACACCACGCAAGATTCCGACGCGACATCGGACAGTGTCGGGTGGGCGGAGTTTCTGGCCCTCTTGCGGAAGTATCGCGCCCGCCGTCCTGTCAACGGCGTCATCGTGACCGTCAGCGTGCAGGACCTGTTGACGCTGGATCCGGCCGCCCGCGAAGCGCACGTCGAAGCCGCTCGCAATCGCCTGACCGAGTTGAATCGAGAACTGAATATTCAGCTGCCGGTCTACCTGATGGTCACCAAGTGCGACCTGGTCGACGGATTTTCTGAGTACTACGAGGACCTGAACCCTGGTGAACGGGCGCAAGTGTGGGGGGTGACGTTTCCGTACGAGCAGACGCTCGCGAACGAGACCCCGACGGGCTACCCCGCGGAATTCGACGCGCTCATGACGCGCCTCAATGAGCGCGTGTTCGATCGGCTCGATCAAGTGCGCGACACTCGGCGACGCGCAAAGATCTTTGCCTTCCCGCAACAAATGGCGACGCTGCGCGATCCGTTGACGCAGTGGGTGTCGGATGTCTTTACCGCGCGCGAATTCGAGGGACGGGTGCTGCTGCGCGGCGTCTACTTCACCAGTGGCACGCAGGAAGGCACGCCGATCGATCGATTGCTCGGCAGCATCGGCCGGAGCTTCGGCACCACTGATGCGGTGATGGCGCCGCGCGGTCCGGGCAAGGCATTCTTCGTCGGCGATCTCCTGAAGCAGGTGATGATCGGCGAGTCGGGACTAGCCGGAGTCAATCGCAGGCTGGAGCTGAGAAACGCGTCGCTGCTGCTCGGCATTTACATCGTCACTGGGCTGCTCACGGCCGCTGCGATCGCCGCCTTGTCGATCAGTTACTCTCGCAACCGTCAGTTTCTCGAGCAGGTCGATGCCGANGTCACCGNCTTCGAGCACACCGCCGGGGTCACACCCGCGTCAGCCCTCGACGCGATTGTCGTCCGCCTGGACGGGATNCGNGACGTCATGTACCGCGCCGATCANTACACGTCNTCGACATCGCTGCCGATGCGGTGGGGATTGCATGAAGGGCGTTCGCTCTTCAATTCCGCGCGCGATGCGTACGTGCGCGAGTTGGATAGCATCCTCCTGCCGCGGTTTGCCACCGAGATCCAGCTGCGGCTGGTGAAGTACGCCAGCGATCCGGCCAGGTTATATCGATATTTCAAGGGCTACCTGATGCTCGGCGACCCCAAGCACCTGGACAAGGATTACCTTCAGAGCCTTGCCAATGCCGAATGGGGCCAGACCGACGGTGGAGGCTCGGGCGCCGGACCCGCGCTGGCGAATCATTTCAAGGCGCTGATGGATAACGCGCCGGCGCTGCGTCCTCTGCCGCTCGATCCGAGACTCGTTGGGCAGGCGCGCAGCAGTTTGCCGCGATCGCTGATGCCGAAGATGCTGTACGAAGACATCAAGGCATCGAATGTCGACGANGCTGGGCAGGGTTTGCGAATCGATCAGGCTGCTGGCATGGGCGCCGAACAGGTGTTCAGCCGCAAGAGCGGCGTGCCGTTGTCGACGCCGATCCCGAGACTGTACACGCGCGCTCAATTCAATCTGATCACGACCAAAGGGCGCGCCGAGATTCTGCCGTTGCTTCAGAAGGACCTGTGGATCTGGGGCGACAACGCGGCGTCGCTCTCGAGCGCTGGCGTGCTCTTCTCCGCCGTGAGCGATCTGTACGAAGCCGACTATATCCGTACGTGGGACGGGCTCCTCGACGACCTTCAGTTCGTCCGATTCCAGACCGTCGGGCAGACCAACGAGGCGCTGCGAATCTTGACCTCGCCGTCGTCGCCGCTGCGTGGCATTCTCGGCGTCGTCGCTGACAACACGACGCTCGTGGAGATGAACTCCAGTACGCCGAAAGGGACGCTCGACCAGGCGAAAAAGAATCTTGGCAACAAGCTGTCGGGAATCTTGAAGCCGATGGAGGAAGCGGTTGGGTTGCCCTCGATCGCGGCCGGTACCAATGTTACGGTGCACTATCAGTGGGTTCGTCAGCTCACCGGCGGCGAAACGGGCAAGACGCGTCTCGACGCAATCCTCAACGCGATCGCCGAGATCCAGAAACAAATCGATGCGCTTGGACCTGGTGTGGCCGACAGAAGTCCACTGGAGATCCTGCCGAACCCCTCGTTTCGAGCCTCGCTCCAGGCGCTTCGCGAGCAAGCCACGAGCGTGCCGCCTCCGATTAGCAAGCTGATCACCGAGATGGCGGCGGTTGCCGAGGGTGCGGTCGTGACAATCGCGACCAGCGAAGTGGAAGGCGTGTACACGCAGCAGATTGTTTCCAACTGCAACACGCTCATCGCCAATAAATACCCGTTTGCGACGACCCAGGCGGAAGTTCAACTCGCAGATTTCGGTACGGTCTTTGGGTTCGACGGTCTGTTCGACAAGTTCTTCACCGATTATCTTGCCAAGCACGTGGACACCACAGGTCCGGTGTGGACCTGGCGTCCAGGGTCGGTGAATCCGTCTCACCAACTGCTGGATCAGATGCAGCAGGCGCGGCGCATTCGTGACATGTTTTTCAATCAAGGATCGAAGATCCCGGAAGTGAAGTTCTTCGTCACCTTCAGCGACCCTGATCCGAATGTGCAGCGCGCGGTGTTGCAAATCGATGGTCAGACGACCGACGACAAACACGGCAGGCAGGGCGTGACGTGGCCAGGTTCCTCGGGGGTAGGTTCCGCCCTGGCGTCATTCGAGGCGCGCTACTTCGATCCGCCGAAAGGGTTCACCACCCCGTGGGCATGGTTCCGCCTGATCGACGCCACACGGATCGGGACGCCGGATGCGCAGCAGCGAATCGGTCTCAACATCGTGGACAGCTATCACCGCGTCCGTGTGACGGTCGAGCCGGCAAAGGTCGACGCCAACCCGTTCGCCTCGGGAAACTGGCGCCAATTCGTGTGCGAGTCGTGAAGCGCCGATGCAGGTAGGGTTCTACGGCAAGCTGCCAAGCCATGGCGACTTTCTTCGCCGCCGTGTCTCCGACGCGTTCGTCGACGCGTGGGACGCATGGCTGCGCGAATGCCTGGCGGCGAGTCGCACCGCTCTCGGGGCGCGGTGGCTAGACGTCTATCTCACAAGCCCGGCCTGGCGATTCGTGTGTGCTGCAGGCGCGTGCGGTTCCGCGCCGGTGATCGGTGTGGCCGCGCCGAGCGTTGATCAAGTGGGACGCTATTTCCCGCTGACACTGGTCGCCGAGCTGCCGCCGGAGACCAGCCTGCTCGCGGCATCCTCGTGCGGCCGATTCTTTGAGGCGGCGGAGCAACTGGTGATCGAAACGCTGGCAACCGAACGCGTCGACTTCGAACGATTCGATCAGGGAACGCTCGCGCTCGAACGTGAGCTGACGCGACTTGCGTTCGGTCCCGAAGTCGTGCTCGATTCGAGTGTGTCAGCGATCGTTACCGATAATCCCCAGCCGTGGCAGATACCACTGGCGACCGCGGCCGACGTGACGTCCGCCTTCGAGCAGATGTTATCGCTGCACCTCGAATCCAAGTACCGTCCCTTGGTCCTTCTGTGGACGGACGGCTCCGGAGTAGTCGAGCCCAGTTGTCTCGTGCTCAAAGGGCTGCCCAGTCCCGAACTGTACCCCGCACTTCTCGAAGGGTCGTGGACGACGCGTCGGTGGCGGTCGGTCCCGGCGCGCATAGCCGAAGACCCGACGCATCCTGGGATGTTCGCCCTTGACGATGGTGTCCCGCTGTATTTCCGGTCTGCCGCAGCGACCGACGTCGGCCGCGTGCGCACGAACAATGAGGATGGGTTCGTCGACCGTCCGGAGGCTGGCATCTGGGCCGTTGCCGACGGGATGGGCGGACACAGTCATGGCGAGGTGGCCAGCCGGATGGTGTGCGACGCTCTGGCCGACTTTCCCCTCGATGGCACGTTCGAGGAAGGGATCGATGCTGCGAGAAAACGAGTGCAGGACGTCAACGACCACCTGGCGCGGGCCGGAATGGGGACGGACCCGGTCAATCGAAGCGGCAGCACGGTGGTGATGCTGCTCCTTCGAGGCCCACGGTCTGCTGTGCTCTGGGCAGGAGATAGCCGGGCCTACAGATGGCGTGGGGGTACGCTCGAGCAGCTGACTCGGGATCACAGCCTGGCGGAATTGGCCGGAACCGCGGCGGTCGAATCCAGCGTTATTACACGTGCCGTGGGGGTCGATGTGGAGTTGACGCTTGATGTCCACCGCGACGCCGTTCGCCCGGACGACCGGTTTCTCCTCTGTTCCGACGGGTTGACGCGGGTGGTCCCCGAGGCTGAAATCCGCATTTGGATGCAGTCGCCGGACATTCAAACCGCCGTTGACGGGCTGATACAGGCGACGCTCAGTGCCGGCGCCCCCGACAATGTCACGGTGCTCATTGCGGAAGTGCACGCATGAGCGTCGTTACCCGCGCCGTCATATTCAGGTATAGAATGCGCAGGCGTTCCGGCTGGCACGCAACTGCTGGAAACAACGAGGCTTCGGAATGAACGCTCGGTGGGACGGGCAGGCGCTGCTTCAGCCGATTTCTCCAGAACAGCCATGCGGGATCAGCCTGGACGACTCGATCTTGTTGTCCTCGCTGGATGCGCTTCGACTGTTCGGACAGGCACGGTCGCCGGAAGCTCCGCCCGATCCGGAGGGTGAAGAGAAGGAGCTGTCAAAAGCGCGACCGCCCCTCGAATGGGACAAAATTCGCGCCGAGGCTCTCGACGGCCTGAATAAGAGTAAGGATCTGAGGCTGCTTGCCTATCTGGGNACAGCGCTTCTGCGGACCGACGGACTTCCGGCCTTCGCGGGTGTGCTCACGACGGCATCGCAGTGGCTCGAAACNTATTGGCCGCAGGTATATCCGGCGCTCGATGAAGACGCGATCGCGAGACGCAATGCGCTGAATTGCTTTGCCGATCCGATGGCGGTCATCGATAGGATCTGGCGGCTGCCGCTGGTGACAAGTCGCCAGCATGGGCGATACAGTTTGCGCGATATCGAAATCGCGCGAGGACAGGCGGCCCCCGGTCCGCTCGAGAGCAAACCGGAGGAACCGGCGATCCTCAACGCGTTCACGGAACTCTCGCTCGAAGAATTGACCGCGCTGGATGCGAGCGCCGCGGCTGCGAGTGCGGCGCTGACCAGCATCGATGCGCGGATGCGCAGCGAAGGTGGCCCCGAAATCGCGCCGGATTTCGGACCGCTGGTGACGCAGTTCGCCAAGCTGGGTCGCATCTGCAAGGAGCAACTCGCCTCGCGCGGCGAGTCGGCCGGCGACGCGGCCGGTGTCCCGGGCGCCGGGTCAGGCGAGGCCGCCTTCAGGGGCGGGGCGATCAACTCGCGCGCCGATGCGATCCGGGCCCTCGATGCGGTGGCGGAATACTTCCGCCGCAACGAGCCGTCGAGTCCAATTCCGTTGTTCGTCGATCGCGCGAAGCGTCTGGTGGCGAAGGATTTTCTCGAGGTGCTGGCCGACATCGCGCCCGATGCGCTGGCGGTGGCACGGTCGGCAGGTGGGCTCAAAGATCAGTAACGCGTCCCTTCCGGGAGGTATGTCGTGGCGAAGGCAAGTGCTCAAAAATTCATCGCGCGCAACCGGGCACCTCGTGTCCAGATCGAGTACGATGTCGAACTCTACGGCGCAGAAAAGAAAATTCAGCTGCCCTTCGTGATGGGCGTGCTCGCGGATTTGTCAGGGAAACCTGCCGAAGCGCTGCCGCCGGTCGCGGATCGCAAGTTCCTCGACATCGACGTGGACAATTTCGACAGTCGAATGAAGGCGCTGAAGCCGCGGGTCGCATTTCAGGTTCCGAACACGCTGACTGGCGAGGGAAATCTGAGTGTCGAACTCACGTTCGACAGCATGGACGACTTTTCGCCAGCCGCCGTCGCCTCGAAAGTCGATGCGCTGAACAAACTGCTCGAAGCACGCAAACAGCTGGCAAATCTGATTACTTACATGGACGGCAAGAGCGGAGCCGAAGACCTGGTGGCCAAGCTGCTGCAGGATCCGGCACTGCTGCAGACACTTGCCTCGACGAAGAATCCCCAGGGCGAGACGTCCTGATCGCGGCGTGACGTAACGCGGAGAACATCATGGCAGATCCCAAAGCCCAGCAACAGGAAACGTCAGCGATTGGCGCCACCGAAGTTGGCGATTTCGATTCGCTCCTGAAGAAGGAGTTCAAGCCAAAGACCGACGAAGCGAAAGAGGCGGTCGAACGAGCGGTCCGCACGCTCGCCGAACAGGCGCTGTCGCAGACCAAACTGATTAGCACCGATGTGGTCAAGTCGATCGAGGCGATCATCGCGCAGCTCGATAAGAAATTAACCGAGCAGATCAACCTGATCCTGCACCACGAAGACTTCCAGAAGCTCGAAGGCTCGTGGCGCGGCCTGCACTACCTCGTGAACAACACCGAAACCGACGAAATGCTGAAGATCCGCTTCATGAACATCAGCAAGCAGGATCTCGGCAAGACGCTCAAGCGGTACAAAGGCACCGCCTGGGATCAGAGCCCGTTGTTCAAGAAGATCTACGAGGCAGAATACGGCCAGTTCGGTGGCGAGCCGTTCGGGTGCCTGGTGGGCGACTACTATTTCGATCAGACGCCGCCAGACGTGGAGTTGTTGGGAGAGATGGCGCAGGTCGCGGCCTCCGCGCATACGCCGTTCATCTCCGGCACCTCGCCGACGATCATGCAGATGTCATCGTGGCAGGAACTCGCCAATCCACGTGACCTCACCAAGATTTTCACGACGCCCGAATATGCCGCGTGGCGATCGCTGCGCGAGTCAGAGGACTCGCGATACCTCGGTCTGGCCATGCCGAGGTACCTGTCACGACTGCCGTACGGTGCCAAGACCAACCCGGTCGAGGATTTCGCGTTCGAGGAAGACACGGGGGCCGCGGACCACAGCAGGTACACGTGGTCCAACGCCGCCTACGCGATGGCCACCAACATCAACCGCTCCTTTAAGTTATACGGTTGGTGCTCCCGCATCCGTGGCGTCGAATCGGGTGGCGCGGTCGAAGGCCTTCCGGTTCATACGTTCCCGACCGACGACGGCGGCGTGGATATGAAGTGCCCAACCGAGATCGCCATCAGCGATCGTCGCGAGGCGGAACTCGCCAAGAACGGCTTCATGCCGTTGTTGCATCGTAAGAACTCCGACTTCGCGGCATTCATTGGTGCGCAGTCCGTGCAGAAGCCGTTCGAGTACACCGATCCCGACGCCACCGCGAACGCGAACCTTGCCGCGCGGCTACCGTATCTGTTTGCATGCTGCCGCTTCGCCCACTACTTGAAGTGCATCGTCCGGGACAAGATCGGATCCTTCAAGGAACGCGAAGACATGCAGATCTGGCTGCAGAAATGGATCATGAATTACGTCGACGGGGATCCCGCCCACTCCTCGGAAACGACGAAGGCCCAGAAGCCGCTCGCCGCTGCCGAAGTGCAAGTCGCGGAAGTGGAAGGAAACCCTGGCTACTACTCGGCCAAGTTCTTCCTGCGTCCACATTATCAGCTCGAAGGTTTGACGGTGTCGCTGCGACTGGTGTCGAAGTTGCCGTCTGCGAAAGCGGGCTAACCGCCGAGATGTACGCTTTCGTGGAGCTGATCGTTCAATAGAGAAGCGGCAGAGGAGCGTTGAACCATGGCATCAGACATTTTCGCAAAGCTCGGGGACATCAAGGGTGAGTCGCTCGACGACAAGCACAAAGACGAAGTCGAAGTGATGTCGTACTCGTGGGGCGTCAGCAACGCCGGATCGATGAACTACGGCACTGGCGGTGGAGAAGGCAAGGCCAATTTCCACGATCTGTCGATCACGCACAAAGTGGATAAGGCGTCTCCGGTGCTGATGCAGTACTGCGCCACCGGCGTCCACCTGAAGGAAGCCACGATCACGCATCGCAAGGCCGGCAAGGGACAGCAGGAGTACCTGGTCATCAAGTTGAACGACGTGATCATCACCGGTGTGACGCACGGCGGCAGCACTGGGGACGGAATCATGCAGGAGCAGGTCAGTCTGAATTTTGCGAAGGTCGCATTGGAATACAAGCCGCAGAAGCCGGACGGTTCGCTCGACGCGGCAGTTTTCTTCAAGTACGACCTCAAGGCGCAGAAAGAAGCGTAGAGGCAGAGGAATCACGTGGCGCCTATTCCTGACNCCGGCGTGTCTCGCGGCCCCGGCGCCGGGGATATGTTCCTCAAAGTGAAGGGCGCCAAACACGGCGACATCAACGGCGAGGCACAGGACCAGAAGCACAAGAATGAGATCGAAGTGCTGGCCTGGTCCTGGGGCATGCAGGGGAAGGCGGCGCTCGGCGGCGGGATCGCCACCGGGAAAGCCACGATGCGCGAGTTGCGGATCACCAAGCGTGTGGACAAGGCGTCGACCGCGTTGATGTCGGCGCTGCGCACGAACGAGACCATTAAAGAAGCGACGCTGACGCTCCGGAAGATCGGGAAGACGCCGCTCGAGTACTTCAAAATCAAAATCGAAGAGGGACGGGTCGTGGCCCTCGATCTCGAGGCCGGCGACGTCTCCGGGAGCCCGGCCCTTCTGGAACGCGTCAGCTTGTCGTTCAACAAGATCTCGGTTGAGTACACGCCGCAAGGGGCTGATGGCATGCCGCAGGGCAGCACGACCTTCGAAGATGAGTGGACCACGGTGTAGCGATGACTCTTTCGGATGCGGCCGCCCAGACGCTGAAAGAGGGTGATCCCCGCGCCGCCCTGGCGCGCCTGCAGGAAGATATTCGCGCCAAACCATCGGACGCGAAGCTCCGGGTGTTTCTGTTCCAGCTCCTCTGCATCCTTGGCCAGTGGGATCGCGCGCTGAACCAGCTGAAGGTGGCGTCCGAGCTCGATCCACTCGCCCTTCCGATGGCACAAATGTACGGGGAAGCGGTTCGCTGCGAAGTGATTCGCGACGAAGTATTCGGCGGAAAGAAGTCCCCCATGGTGCTCGGTGAGCCAGAGCAGTGGCTGGCCCTGCTGATTGAGGCCCGTCTGCGGTCCGGTCGAGGGGAAACGGCTCAATCCGAGGAATTGAGGCAGCGCGCCTTCGAAGAGGCGCCGATCTCGGGCGGCAACATCGACGGGCGACCGTTCGAGTGGGTCGCCGATGCGGACTCGCGTCTGGGGCCGGTGCTGGAAGCAATCATCAACGGACGGTACTACTGGGTCCCCTTCACGCGCCTGCGCGAAGTCAAGATGGAGGCGCCGGAGGATCTTCGCGATCTGGTGTGGATGCCGGCGCATTTCGAGTTCGAGAACGGCGGCGAGTCGCTGGCCCTCATTCCGACCCGCTACCCCGGCTCGCAGGACGCCGA
>C688J18823_10001799_pt1 | contig 13335 bp, 12 predicted proteins | sample HopSoiMetagenom1_FD_18823 | JGI IMG/M metagenome (IMG submission 18823)
CGCGGCCGCCGATGTGTTTGCTCCGCGTGACCAGATAGAGCGATGACAGCGGGCCGGCGGGGTGGTCGGCGGAATTGCCGTATGCGCCGACGATCTCCTCGTTCCGATACGTTCGTCCGCCGCGCTTTTCCGATTCCCGTCCCGCCTTGGTCTTTCTGTTGTAGTCGTTCGATTGGATCTCCAGTCCGACGACGCGGTTCTCGCTGTCGTTCAGCCACATCGTCACTTCATCGATGCGATTGCCGAGGGCGGGATCGGCGCCTGTATCGAAGTACGTACCGGTCGCGCTTCCATACAGCGGACTCTTGACCACGACCGGCGTGAGCTGCGGTTTCGCCGTCACCTCCGGATTCAGATATCTCCATCCCGACGCAGCGGTGAAGAGTCCGTCCAGCTCCGCCGTGAACTGCTCGCGCGCGATCCGCGTGTATTCCGCATGCACGCCGTCCCGCAACGCGCGGCGCTGATCGATGTTCTGATCGCGGCGGTCGGCGGCAAAGCGCCAGCCCGTGTAATCGTCGCGCGCATAGAAAACTTCATACGACGAGCTGCCGGTGGTACGCACGTTTTCACTCCACGCGTAGATGTGTCCCATGCGCCAGTTCAGCGTCTGTTCGCGCGCCGTGGTCGCGCGGGTGCTGTACTTCGCGACTCCCGCCTTGAGCTGATCGCTCAGCTCTTTCGGATCCTGCGGCTTCTTTCCGTAGATCTGTTCGAACTTGTCGTAGCGCTCCCGCAGCATCAGCAGATGCATCGTTCCGAACGTAAGCAGATGGGTCAGCGTCCGTTGAGGCAGGCGCTTGTCGAAGAACTTCGGCTGTGCCGTCTCCAGCGCGGAGATGACGGACGTCATCCACGTCCCTTTGTCCGCCCCCGCGGTCGAGGTCGCGTACTGGACGAAGTTGTTCTTCATCCCTTCGAGAACCTCTTCCAGTCCCTTGATGAACTCCTGATCGATGAGTCCCTGCGCGATCGCGGTGACGTAATCGCGCATCTGGTCGATGAGACTCGGACCGTCGTTCCACAGATGACTGACGATGAACTTTGCGCCGCCGCCGACTTCCGGGATCAGACCGACGAGACCGAGGGCGGCTTCGCGAAGCGGATCGGCGCCGCGCAGGGCGGGCTCCCGTTGCGCGCGCGGCTTGACCGGCGACACCGGCACGAACGAGAAGCGGAAATGATCGCCGCCGGTCCAGACGTGCTGTACGAGCGACGCACCGTCCTTCGTCTCGCCGCCCTTCACGCAGAGGAACTGCTGGCTGTGATGCGGACTGATGTAGTACGTGCCGTCGCCGCCGGGAAGCAGCAGGAACTGCTGGTTCCAGCTGTCGTTGCGGTCCCACTGGCCGACATCGGAGTCGTCTTCCTGACGCGATCCGAGGACGGCGATGTTCTGCGTTTGGTTGTTCTGGCGCACGACGAACTGGTAGTAGTCGCCGAAGCGCTCGATCAGGAACTCCTGACTGGGATGACCGTTCGCGTCGGGCGCGAGCTGCGTCATGTTCGTGCCCATGTGCGGCAGCTTGTCTTTGGTGCCGATCGTCTTGCCGGAGTGTTTCGGGACGATGCGGTAGTACTGTCCGGGGACCGGTTCGAATGCCATGGTGAAGCCTCCTCGCCCAACGATGGACTGACGAGGACTCCGCTTTTTCCAACGCGCTATTTCGATTGTGGCCGGCAAGCATGCCGGCGTCATCGCACCGGCTGATACGTGTTCACGACCTTGCCGGTCGCAAACGCAACCGATCCGATCAGCTTCAGCGGAGTGCGCCCGCCGAAGATCCGCAGGCCGTTGCCGATCGCCGTCGGATTGACGACCAGATTGAGCTCGTCGATCAGATCGTTCTCGATCAGCGACGAGACGAACGTCGCGCCGCCGTAGACGATCAGGTCCTTGCCCGATTCGTTCTTCAGCTGATTCACCGCCTCGACCAGCGGACCGTTCTCGACGCGCACGTTGCGTCCGTCGATATGATCGACCGTCCGGCTGAACACGACTTTCGGGATGTTCACCATCTTCTGGGCGAACGCGTACTGCGGATCGCCGGGCTGCACCGACTCCCAGTACTGCACGAATCCCGGCGTCATCTTGCGGCCCATGAGGATCGTGTCGCTGCCGTCGGTGAGCTGGTTGACGAAGTCGATCGCCTTTTCGTCCATCTCCCACGTCATCCAGTCCAGCTCCCCCTGCGGACCGGCAACGAATCCGTCGACCGTGATCTGCATCTGCAATCTGAGTCTTTTCATTGCGTTCTCACTTTCCTTCGTACGCCGCCCACAGCGCCGCGATATCGAATTTCTTCATCTTCAGAAAGGCCTGCGTCACGCGCGCGATCTGCTGCGCATCGCCGCTCGACATCATCTCGTCCATCGCCGTCGGCACGATCTGCCACGACACGCCGTACTTGTCCTTGAGCCAGCCGCACTGTTCCGATTTCGGATCGGCGGAGAGCCGCTCCCAATAGCGATCGATCTCCTGCTGCGACTCGCAGTGCACGAGGAACGAGATCGCTTCGTTGAACCCGAAGCCGTGCGGATGCGCGCTGTCCATCGCCGCGAACTGCTCGCCGTCGAGCGTGAAGTTCGCGAACGTCACCGTGCCTTCCGTGTCCGGCTCCTGCCCTTTGCCGTAGCGCATCTGCACGTTGACCGACGACTGCGGAAAAACGGATGCGTAGAAGTTCATCGCCTCTTCCGCCTTGCCGCTGTTCGCGCCGGTGAACATCAGCACCGGCGTGATCGTCTGCATGATCGGACGCCCGCCCGCGTACATCAGCTGCCATGACAGTCCGAAACGATCGGCGAGCCAGCCGTATCGCTCGCTGAACGGATACGAGCCGAGCTCCATCATCACCTGGCCGTCCTGCGAAAGCGTCTGCCACAGACGATCGACTTCATCCTTCGTCTCGCAGGCGACGAGAAACGAGATCGCCGGCGTGAACTTGAAGTACGGGCCGGCCGAGATCATGCGGAAGTCCTGTCCGCACAGCTCGATCGACACGAGATCGACCGTGCCCGACGGCGTGTCGTGCAGCGTGTTCGTGCTCCTGATCCTCGAATTCGGAAAGAGCGACGTGTACAGCGCCGCGGCTTCCTTCGCGTCCTTGTCGTACCAGAGGTGAGTGGCGATTCCTTGCATTCATGTTCTCCTTTTGCAGACATAGACCGCGGGACTCGGCGAAAATCATCGGTGCTCATGAAAATCATCGGTCGTATCCACGAGATCACCCGCTATCCCATCAAATCGATGGCCGGGACTCCAGTCGAATCTGCACACCTCGGCCTTCACGGGCTCGACGGTGACCGGCGTTTCGCATTCCGCCGCGTCGGCGATCCGAGCGGCTTCCCGTTCCTCACCGCAGGGCGTTTTCCGGAGCTGTTGACGTATCGCCCGATCGGCGAGCTGCTGCCGACGCACGTGCGAACGCCGTCCGGTTCCGAGCTCGAGCTTCGCAGCGAAGAGCTTCGCGGCGAGATCGCGCGCAAGTCGGGACACGAAGTCGAGCTGATGATGTTCAAGCACGGCATCTTCGACGACGGAGAGCTCTCGCTGATCAGCCTCGCGACGATCGATGCGATTGGTGCCGAGGCCGGGATAGAGATCGATCGGCGGCGGATGCGGGCGAATGTCGTGCTCGACACCGAGGATCAGGCGGCGTTTCACGAAGACGCGTGGGTCGGCGCGACCATAGCCTTCGGCGATGACGCCGATGCGCCCGCCGTCAGCATCACGTCGCGCGACGAGCGCTGCGCGATGATGAACATGGATCCCGACACCGGCCGGCAGGATCCGCGGGTGATGAAGACGGTCGTCCGCATGAACGGCAACTACGCGGGTGTGTATGCGACGGTCGTGCGGGCCGGGGAGCTCCGCGTCGGGCAGCGCGTTCATCTCCGGACGGATGCGGGATGAAAGATGCGGGAATGGTGGGTCCTCGAGGTGTACGACAAGCTCTCAGCTTGTCGGGGCGAGAGCTTGTTGGGACAAGCTGAGAGCTTGTCCTACACCACGCGGCGCAAGGCGAGAACTGCTGCGGCGACAATGGTCCCGTCTCCAAGCGCCGCAGCGGCGCGCTGCTTGCGTTGCATGGCGGCGGAGGACCAGCGTCATGCAGCAATCTCTCAAAGGCAAAGTCATCGTGATCACCGGCGCCTCGAGCGGCTTCGGCAAAGGCGCGGCGATGGAGCTCGCGCGGCAGGGCGCGAACGTCGTGCTCGCCGCGCGCCGTTCCGAATTGCTCGATCAGCTCGCGCGTGATTGCAAAGCCGCGGGCGGCGAAGCGATCGCGTGTCCGACCGACGTCAGCAGGCGCGATGAAGTGGAGCGCCTCGCGGAGGTCGCCGTCAGCACGTTCGGGCGCATCGATGTGTGGGTGAACGATGCAGGCGTCGGCGCCATCGGCTCGTTCGAGCGCATCCCGCTCGACGTGCACGAACAGGTCATCGCCACGAATCTCCTCGGCACGCTCTACGGCACGTACTGCGCGTATCGCCTCTTCCTGTCGCAGAGCAGCGGCATCCTGATCAACATCGCCTCGGAGCTCGGATTCGGAACCGTGCCGTACTACAGCTCGTACACCGCGGCGAAGCACGGCGTGCTCGGCCTGTCCGCATCGCTGCGCCAGGAAGTGAAGCAGAACGGCATCGAAGGTGTGCACATCTGCACGATCATGCCGACCGCGCACGACACGCCGTTCTTCGATCACGTCGCGAATTACTCCGGCCACGAGATCGCCGCGCCGAAACCGCTGCACGATCCGCAGCACGTCGTCGATGCAATCGTGCGCATCGCGCAGGACCCGCACGACAAGGAGATCGTCGGCGCCGACGGCGTGGTGAAACTGTTCATGGCGAACGTGCTGCCGGGCGTTTCGGAAAAAGTGGGCGCGAAACAGATGCACAACACCGTCACCAAGACGCCGCCCGCGAACGACTCGCCCGGCGCGGTGCGCTCCACGATGACCGAGGGGACGGAAGTGGAGGGCGGGCGGAGGGGGTAGCTACCCTTCCACCCGATTGCGTCCGTTCTCTTTCGCGCGATACAGCAACGCATCGGCTGCCGCGAGTGCGGTGTTCGGGTCGTACTCGCGGGCGGTGCGGACGCCGAGGGAGATGGTGACGCGGAGGTCGTCGGCGATTTCGCTGAAGTCGAGTTTTTCGACGACGGCGCGAAGGCGTTCGGCGATGTCGGTGGCGTCCGTTCCTGAATCGAGCAGCACGAGAAATTCTTCGCCGCCGATACGGCCGATCTGATCGCTCGGACGCAGCACGAGCCGGCATGCGCGCGCGATGTCGCGCAGCACTGCGTCGCCGGCGCCGTGTCCGTACGTGTCGTTGATCCGCTTGAAGCGATCGATGTCGAACACGATCAGCGACACCGCGCGCCCGTTCCGCTTCGCCTCGGCGAACGCGATCTCCATCGCGGCCATGATGTGGCGCCGGTTGGCGAGGCGCGTGAGGTCGTCGGTCATCGCGATCGCGCGCATACGCCGGGTGTTCACCGCCTGCCGCCAGAAGAGCAGCGCAAGCGCGAGCGCGAGCAGCGCCGTCAGCACGATGGCGATGAACTGCAGCTGCTGGCTGCGTTGCGATTCGCGCAATGCATCGGCGCGCAACTGGTTCTCGCGTGCGAGTGCGCGGTTTTCCTGATCCTTCTTTTCCGCATCGAACGCGACGCGAAGCTGCGCCGACAACTCGTCGCGCCGCGCCGCCGCGAGCTCCTGCTGCAGCTTCGCGTGACGCGTGCGGAACGCGTACGCATTGCGCCAGTCGCCGAGCTGCTCGTAGGCCAGCGCGGTCTCGTCTACGTTCTTTTCGAGGAAACGCGCGTTCTTTTCCTGCTCGTAGTAACCGCGCGCCGCATCGAGGTCGGCCAGCGCCTGCTGCGCGCGGCCGAGCCGGCGATAGGCGATGCCGCGGATCTGCGCCACCCACGCGATGCCCGACTCATCGTGCTCCTGCTGGTAAAAACCGAGCGCCGCGGCGAAGTACGGCAGCGCTTCCTGCACGCGCCCCTGCTTCACGAGCGAGGAGCCGAGAGATGTTTTCGTCTGCGCGATGTCGGCAGGACGCTGCGCCTTCTCGAATGCCGCCAGCGCGCGACGGTACTGCAGCTCCGCTGCGTTCGGATTTCCCCTCACTTCGAGCGTGCTGCCGAGGTTGTAGTACGTATCGGCGATGTCGTTCGGCTGTCCGTATTTTTCGTATTCGGTGAGGAGCTGGCGGTAGTACTCGATGGCGCGGTCGTACTCGGCGACTTTCGAATCGGCGTAGACGTTCGCCATCCGCGACAGCGCCTCGAGCCGTCCCTTGTGATCGCCGCTGCGCGCGCTGATGCGATACGCGTCCTGGTAGTTCGCCAGCGCGGCGGCCATCGCACCGCGGATGTACTGCACCCAGCCGAGCTCGCGCCGCGTGAGCGCCTGCAGCGCCGGATCGCCGCTCTTCGCCGAAAGCGCGACTGCGGACGTGAGCTCGGACTCCGCCTCGACCAGTTTTCCGTCCTTCTGCAGCGCGGTGGCGTGATCGACCATCAGCTTCACCTGCGACGCGGGATCGGCCCGCGCCGCGATCGCCACAACCGCCATCAAAGCAACGATTCGACCGAATCGCATCGGTCCCGCAGTCTCGCACGCTATTGGGTGACGTGGCGACGTCGAACGCCGACCTCGCGGTGCTAGAGTTTGCCGTCATGAAGAATCAAGCGACCTACGATGACGCGAACCTCATCCTCAAGCTCTACGATCTCCGCCGGGAGCCGCGGCTGCGCGATGCGCGCAAGTGGTTCGGCAGCGCGCCGCAGTTTCAGTCGCGCGAAGAGTGGCTGAAGTACGCGCCGGCGGGCAGCGAGGAGAACGCGTCGTATCGCATGGTCGTGACGTACTGGGAGATGGTGGCGTCGCTCGTCGCCGGCGGCGTGCTGAACGCGGAGCTCTTCTTCCAGTCGAATCTCGAGCTGCTGTTCGTGTGGGAGAAGATCCGCGTGATGCTCCCCGAGGTGCGGACGGTGCAGAAGAATCCGATGATGTACCGGAATCTCGAGCAGGTCGCGACCGACTACCTCGAGCACATGAAGAGCGGCTCGCCCGACTGGTACGAGAGCTCTTTCGCGCCGATGATCGCAAAGGCCGGACGATGAAACGCCTGCTCGTTTTTGCGATTGCACTCGCCGCGCTGACCGCGTCCGCGCAGGATGCGGCCAAGGTCAACCCGAACACGGTCACCGTGAAGATCGACAACGAGAAAGCGCGCGTGCTCGAAGCGAACCTCCCGCCCGGCGCGAAGGAACAGATGCACTCGCATCCGTCGTCGATCATCTACGTCATCGTTGGCGGAAAAGTGCGGAGCCACTCCGCGGACGGCACGGTGAAGGAGACGACGTACAAATCCGGCGACGTGCTCTATCGCGATCCGATCACGCACTGGGCGGAGAACATCGACGACCACCCCATCCACCTAATCGTCGTCGAGCTGAAATGAACGCCGAGGGATCCTCGGGCCTCATGCACTGGCCACCGACGGAATCTACATCGTCACCTGCGGCACCTACCGCTGCGCTTCCCGAACTCCACCTTGCCTTCCTGCTGGGCGCGCAAGGTATACGAGGTGATGTTTTCGCGAGAGATGGGGTACTGGTGAGATCGTCGCTCACGTCGCCCTTGGTGAGGGCCGTAGCAGCGGGAATGTCGGCGCGTTGTCGCTCTTCATGGTGTACGACAAGCTCTTAGCTTGTCGCGGCAAGCTGAGAGCTTGCCCTACACCAACCGCCGCGATCCTCAAACGGGATTGCTACCGTGAACCATTACCACCTGATTGTTGATGCGCAGAAGAACACACTCGAGCCGTTCTTCCGGCCGCTCAACGCGCGCGGAGAGCGGGCCCATTCGTGTCATGCCGAGCGAAGTCGAGGCATCCCGTGCCGTGGACGATCGGCGTGCAAGATGAGGGGGATCCCTCGACTGCGCTCGGGATGACACGAATGGGGCACCTCCATTCGACTGCAGCCATCAGCTTGAACAAGCGGCACAACACGCCGGGACGGAAGGTGTGGTTTCAGTATTTCGAGTCGGAGATTAACAACGAGAAGTCGTATTTCGCGCGGTTGAAATACGTGCAGGAGAACGCGGTGCATCATGGGGTGATCCTCAACGCGATGAATTACAGGTGGTGCTCGGCGACTTGGTTTGCGGAGCACGCGAGCAGGGGGTTGGTGAGGGCGGTGGAGGGGGCGACGTTGAAGGACGTTAGTGTTGAGGATGATTTTTGAGGACGGCGGCAGCAAGCTGCCGCACTCCGAGGAGCTTCATCGTGCGGGTCACGTCGGTGCGGAGGATGTCGAGGGCGCGGGTTACGCCTGGACCGCCGGCGGCGGCGAGGGCGTAGGCGTAGGCGCGGCCGATCAGGACGGCGCGGGCGCCGAGGGCGAGGGCTTTGACGATGTCGCTGCCGCGGCGGATGCCGCCGTCGAGCAGCACTTCGATCTGGCCGTTCACCGCTTCGACCACCTCGGGCAAAACGGAGATCGTCGCGGCGACGCCGTCGAGCTGGCGGCCGCCGTGATTCGATACGACGACGGCATTCACACCGCGATCGATCGCCTGGCGCGCATCGTCCGCGGTGTGCACGCCCTTCGCGATGATCGGACCCTTCCACGCCTCGCGGATCCATTTGAAATCATCCCAGCAGACCATCGCCTGTTCGAGCGCCGCGCCGACATCCGCGTACGGCATCGGCCCGTCTTTCAGCACGATGTTCGGAAACTTCATCAGGCCGCCGTCGCGCAGGTAGCTGTACAGCCAGCGCGGCCGGGCGAGGAATTGAAAGAGGTACGGGAACATCGCGAAGGGCGCACCGGTGACGAGCTCCTTCACGCCGTTGCGCAGATCGCGCTCGCGCATGCCGGCGACCGGCGTGTCGATCGTGACGACGAGCGCCGAACAGCCGCAGCTCTTCGCGCGCTCGATTGCTGCCAGCGCGACGTCGCGTCCGCCGATGATGTACAGCTGATACCAGACCGGTCCGCGCGTCGCCGCTTTCACATCGCGCACCGCGCAGCCCGACAGCGTCGACAGCGTGTAGATCGTCCCCGCCTCACCCGCCGCGCGCGCTGCGGCTTCTTCGCCGCGCGGCCAGAACATCCGCGAGCTGCCGACCGGCGCGAGGATGAACGGCACGTCGATCGTTTCGCCGAGGACCGTCGTACGCAGATCGCATGACGGTGTGGCCACCGCGGAGCGCGGCCGGAAGATCACGTCGTCGAACGCGCGCGAGTTCTCGCGCATCGTCCACTCCGCGTCCGCGCCGCCATCGATGTAGTCGAACACCGCGCGCGGCAGACGCTGCTTCGCGGCGAGTCTCAGATCGGCAATGTTGATGTATTTCAAACGCGCGTCATTCTAGCGATCGCGACGCCGGCGTTTGACCTCGGTGCTCACGCGCATTGCGTCATCGCGAAGCAGTTGCAGGGTCGAGAGCAGGTCATCGAATGCGGCGTGCAGATCGTATCCGCCGTTGCGGCGATGCGACGATTCGATGAAAACCTTCGCACGGTCCGAGGCGGAGAGCATCGCGAGCCTGCTGGCGAGCGCATCGAGGTCGTCGTGCTCGCGTCCATCACCCACGATCCGCGCCGGCGACACCGCGAGGATCTGCGCGAGCGCGTACAGCATCGTGACGTCGAGATTCTGCTTGTTGGTCTCGATGCGGGATAGCGTCGCGGGACTGATCCCCACCTCGGTCGCGACTTTTGTCAGCGACAGCCTACGATCCGTGCGAATCCTGCGCAGGATCTCGCCGAACTGGGGAGCGGGCATGACGTCCATTGTAGGACTGTCCTCCTCACGATGCGCACTGTCTCTGGCACATGACAACGCACCGGCAAAATGATGCGGAAAGCGGGCGAAATCGATGGCAGCCCGCTCGCAATGACGCCGCGCAGACGGTCTCATCCAACGCCCATAAAAGCGAGGCCGGCACAAAAAAGGAGAGCGGTTCCATGCGTATTCGCGTTTCTTTGCTACTGGTGTCTCTACTCTTCCCCGTCGTTCTGTTCGCCCAGTCCAACGCCAACGAATTGGGTGTCTTCATCAATCGCGCAACCTTCCACACTACGACCGAAAGCGATCTCGACGTCGGCATCACCGCGAAATTCAAGATCGATCCGAAGACCGGCTACGGCATCAGCTTCGATCACTTCATCGCACCGAACATGTCGGTGCAATTGCTGGCGCAGTCGGTGCGCGGCAATTCGAAGATCAGCATCACCGACGAGACGACCGGCGTGACGTTCAGCGCGCCGGCCGGCTCGATCGATCTGAAGCAGTACGACATCGCGCTGCACTACTACTTCGGCCGCAATGCCCGCGTGCGTCCGTACGCCGGCCTCGGCGTGATGCGCACGCAGGGCGGCAAGGTGACGGTGCCGGGCGAGCTGACCGACAGCGGCGTCGATGAGCAGTTGTCGCTCGACGACAAGTTCTCGTACGTCGTCGACGGCGGCGTCGACTTCCGCATCACGCCGAAAGCATCGATCACGCTGAGCGCGAAGTACGCACCGTACAAAACGAGCGTGAGCGACGATCCGGCCGATCCGAAAGTGAAGCTCGATCCGACGACATTCGCCGCCGGCCTCCGCTGGCGCTTCTAGTCCGTCGCTTGCTGCTGCTCGTCCCGCCGCGACGCAATCGTGAGCGGGATGAGCAGCAGCCCGATGTAGATCATCTCGCGCAGACGGAAAAGCGTGCCGAAGTTGCTGATCGAATAAGCGAGCGGCCCGAAGATCAGCAGCGTGGTGAGGAGCATGAACCACGTCAGCGGATTGCGCCACGAAGCGCGCTTCACCAGCATCGCGATGGCGAAGCCGAGGATCACGTCGAACATCAGCGTGTCGAGATCGGCGAGCCAGAGAAAGCCGCGGCCGCCGCCGACGTGGAAGAGTCCGAGCGGCTCGCCGATGACCCGCGGTACGAGAAGCACCGCACTGCCGGCGAGGATTCGCTGCATGCGCGGCGGCTCCGCGGCTTTCGGCGGCTGCCGTACGGTGATCGGAGCGTGCGATTGAGTGACGATCGTCCACTCTCCGGCAGCACGTTTCATCGAGACCGTGAAGTCGTTCCTCTCGAGCAGTTCGTCGCGCAACGGGATCTCCAGCCGGCCGCGCGCGGTTGCGGTATCACCGACTCCATCGATGTGCAGCTCGCTGATGCGGCTGTTGCGATTCGGGTCGCGCTGGTTCGCGAAGTTTTCGCGGACCCATTCGGCGGATTTGACGTCGAGCAACACGCGGATCTTCGCGGCATCGGCGTCGGTGAATCGCGGCCGCGCGGGCACGGCGGACGGCGGCGCCCAGGTCAGGCGCGTTGTTTTCCATCCCTCGCCGGGAAATTCGTGCATCCGCATTTTGATCTCGCCCTTCGCGAACGACGCTGTGGCGTCGACATCGCCGTTGCCCGTGCCGAGGACGTCGATGCCGGTGATATGCACCGGTTCGAACGGCAGCTGCCGGAGCAGCGCCGATCCCGCGGCCGAGCCGTGGATCACCTTGCTGCCGTTCACGAATTCGAAGTGGGGCGAGCTCCAGCAACCGTCGAAGAATCGCTGCAGATCGTGCTGGTTCCACGCCTCGATCTGACGAACGAATGCAGCGCGAACGGCTACGGCATCGGCCGCCGGGACAGGGACGATCGTGTCTGCAGAAACGCGAGGAGGAGGAAGAGAAGGTGGAGGCGGTGGAGGAGGCGCCACGGGCTTCGGAGCGACCGATTTGGGAGCAGCGATCAACCGCGCGCCCGGCCGGATCATCGTGCTCGCCGCGGTGCGATCGAATCCGTGCCGCGTCTCCTCGAGCACGGCGAGCACGATGCGCGGCGTCAGCATCGACATCGCATGCGGCGGCAGATACGGCCCGGAGCTCAGCACCAACGTCTGTGTGAGCAACACGACCATCATCGCCACTGCAGCGATCGAGATCCCTTTTCGCAGCGCGGACTGAAACACGACGCCGAGCATGAACAACGCCGTCGTCGCGATCAGCACCGCGGCGAAGTACCAGCGAATGCCCGCGATCAGATACAGCAGCGCGATGACGAGCGCGCCCGCGCCGATGCGCGCGCTCCACGTGCGCGATGCGGTCCACGCGCGCTGCCACGCCGCACATGCCGCGACGAACGCGACGAACAGCAACTGAAACAACGCATCTTTCAGCGGCTGCAGCGACCAGAGCACGAGCGCAGGCGAGAGACTGATTGCGGTAATCGCGATCGCAACCGCCACGCCCCCCTCACTCCAGCGAACGAGCAGTGCGATGGTGGCGAGGTAACAGAAGAGATTGATGAGGATGGCGATCGAGACCGGCGATCCGAACAACTTCAACGCGGACGCCAGCAGCTGCAGATATGTGACCGACGCCACCCCGCGATCGAGAAACAGAATCGCCAGCCACCCGCGCGCCGCCGCAGTCGTCGCCACCGGCATGTAGAACGTGGCGTCGGATGCGAACACCCACAAGCCGTTGCCCATCTGCAGCGAGCGTCCGATCGGCACCTGCGCCCACGAGATCCAGAACAGAACCTGCCCAAGAATCGCCCGCCCAACAAATCCAGCGCCGATGATGTACGACAAGCTCTCAGCTTGTCGCCCCGGCAACCTGAACAGCTCGCCATGCACCTTTCGCCACAACCGGAAGAGCGCATACCCCGCCGCCGCGAGAAAAAAAGTCTGCAGAATCACGATCATGTCGGACGTTGGAGCACCGGCGCCGTACGGCTCAGCCTGCGCGCGAGTGCGCTCCATCGCGCCCCATCACGCAACCGCTTGTACTCCGGAAAATAAACACGACCCCACAGCAGCGCATTGCGCTCTTCGCGCGCTCGTTCGAGCGCATTCATCGCCGCATCGTCATCGCCGAGTCCGGCATGCACCGTGGCCAGATCGATCGACGGAACGAAGTCGCTTCGTCCCATCAGCTCCGCGAGAATCTCTTCCGCCTTCGAACGCTCGCCCGCCGCCGCACATGCGCCACCGAGCAACGACACGTAGTACGGCGTGCGATCGGAGATCTCGACGAGCTGCTCGAATGCCGCGATCGCTTCGCCGAAACGTCCCAGCCATTGCAGCGCGATCCCGTGCGTCCACCGCGCGTACATCGCATTCGGATTCAGCTCGATCGCTTTTGCGGACAGGCGCTCCGCCGTCTCCGCATCGCCCGCGGCGAGCAGTGCCCATGCGGCGGATGTCCGCACGTGATCGTGATACGGCTCGAGCTCGATGCCGCGATCGGTCGCGGCGAGCGCCTCTTTGGTCCGTCCAAGAAATCCGAGACAGAGTCCCAGCCAG
>C688J18823_10001800_pt1 | contig 13330 bp, 14 predicted proteins | sample HopSoiMetagenom1_FD_18823 | JGI IMG/M metagenome (IMG submission 18823)
CCTCCTCAGTTGGCCGATGCTATATTGCGAGAACTACACGGCGCCTCGCGCTTAGTCAACACCCGCTGCGAAAACTTCATGGTCGAACTCGACATTCCGGATTGCGACCGTCGCCGTGCGCTTGCTCGAGCCGGCGTGTATGCGCCCTGGTCAGTCACCATTGATGGATGAAGAGCCAGCTGCGCCTCGCGTGACGCGCCGCAGCCTGCTCCTCACCATGACCGAGCCGCCGCCGGCGATGGAGGAGGAATTCAACGCGTGGTACGAGAGCGAGCACCTGGCGGAGCGGCTCGCCATTATCGGGTTTCGCTCGGCGCGCCGCTGGGTCGCGAACTGCGCCCCGGGTGAAGGCCGGTATCTCGCCACATATGAGCTCGACTCGGCCGATGTCCTGCAATCGGCCGAGTACCTCGCCCGCTTCGAAGCGGCGACGCCATGGACGCGTCGCTGCCTGAGCAAGGCGGTAATCTTCCGCCGCTGGGCCTGCGAGCAGCGGGAGCGATCGGCGGACCCGCATCCGCTCGCCAAGGCGGTGCTACTCCTCGCGCAGGACACGCCGTTCGAGACACCGCGCATCCCCGGCGCGCTGGTGCGCCTGTATCGCGCCTATGGCGCTTGAACGCTACGCATGGCTTTCGGTCGCCGCCGCGCTCGCGACGATCACGCTCAAGACGCTCGCCTGGTGGCTAACCGGCTCGGTCGGCCTGCTCTCCGATGCGCTCGAGTCGCTCGTCAACCTGGCGGCTGCGGTGCTCGCGCTTGCGATGCTGCGCCTCGCCGCCGCGCCGCCGGACGAGAACTATCCCTACGGCTTTTCCAAGGCGGAGTATTTCTCCGCGGGCATCGAAGGCGCGCTGATCGTCATTGCCGCCGGCGGCATCACCTGGGCCGCCGTGCCGCGACTCGTGACGCCGCAGCCGCTCGACATGCCGCTTGCCGGCCTGAGCCTCACCGTCGTGGCCACCGCGATCAACCTGGCGGTGGCGCTCGTCCTTCTGCGCGCCGGGCGCGCGCACCACAGCATCACGCTCGAGGCCGATGGGCGTCACCTGATGACCGATGTCTGGACGTCGGCGGCGGTGCTGGTCGGTGTCGCGCTCGTTTTCTTCACCGGCTGGCTGCGCCTCGATGCGCTCATCGCGCTCGCGGTATCCGTGCATATCCTGTGGACCGGATTCAGCCTGATGCGCCGCTCGGTGCGCGGCCTGCTCGACCCGGCGATCTCCACCGAGGACCAGTCGGAAGTCACCCGGCTTTTCCAGGAGTACTCGCGCCGCTACGGCGTCTCGTTCCACGCGCTGCGCACGCGCCAGGCGGGCGCGCGGCGCTTCGTCTCGTTTCACCTGCTCGTCCCCGACGCCTGGACGGTGGCCGAGGCGCATCGGCTGTCGGAGGAGATCGAGGCGCGCATGCGCTCCATGGTGGCGAACGCCGCGATCTTCACCCACATCGAGCCGATCTCCGACCCGGCGTCGTACGACGACCAGGAGCTCGATCGCTAGGGGCTAGACGAAGCGGCACAGCTCCTCGAAGCTCAAGCGCGGGTTGCGCGGCGGGATATCCTTGCCCGAGCCGTGCCCGATGATGACGATGAAATTCGACTTCAGCCGGCCATCGGGAAAAAACGCGGCATCGACCTTGTCGTTGTCAAATCCGGACATGGCGCCGCAGTCGAGACCGACTGCGCGCAGCGCCAGCAGGTAGTAAGCGCCCTGCAGTGTGCCGTTGCGGAATGCGGTGATCTCGGTGTGCGCGCCCTTGTCCTTGAACCACTTGATCGCGTCGGGCTTGTGGAACATGCGCGGCAGGTGTTCCCAGAAACGCAAGTCGTAGGCGACGATCGCTATCAGCGGTGCCTTCATCGTCTTGTCGAGGTTCACGGCGGAGAGCGCCGGGCGCAGCTTCTCGCGCGCGTCGCCCGAGCGCAGGTACAGGATGCGCATCGGCTGGCTGTTCGCGCTCGTCGGGCCCCATTTCATCAGGTCGTGCGCCGCGCGCAGCAGCGTCTCGTCGACCGGCTGGTCGAGGAAGTCGCTATGCGTGCGCGCCTTGAGCAAGATCCGCTCGAGCGTTTTGTCGTCGTTCATAATCGCCCCCGATGGTGAAGCTGCAAAGTGTAATTCGTCCGGGCGACGCGATCATCTGCGGCCAGGCGTGCGCAGAACCGCAGACGCTGCTCGAAATGGTGGTGGGACAGCGCCCACATCTGTCCGGCTGCAGCGTGTTTCTCGGCTCGAGCTACTCGGGCATCGTCAAGGCGGAACATGCCGATCACCTGCGCCTTTCCTCCTATTGCGGCACGGGCGCCAACCGCGCGCTGGCCGACGCTGGCGTGCTCGAGATCTATCCAGCGCCCTACTCGCAGCTGGGCGCGCTGATCCGCAGTCGCAGGATCCGCTGCGACGTCGTGCTCCTGCAGGTGAGCCCGCCCAACGCCCGCGGCGAGTACAGCCTCGGCCTGGGGGTCGAGTATCTGGCGCCGGCGCTGGAAGTCGCACGAGTGGTGATCGCCGAAGTGAACGANCAGGTGCCGTGGACCCACACCGAGCCNCTCCTGCGCCGGGACGATTTCGACCTGCTGATCGATACATCGCGAGCGCCGGTCTATCTCAACTATGAAGCGCCGGGCGAGCGCGAGCGGCGGATCGCCGAGCATGCAGCCACCTGTGTACCCGCGGGCGCGACGCTCGAGTGCGGCATCGGCGCGCTGCCCAACGCCATCGTGGCGGCGCTGGCAGGCCGGGCGGCGGCGTATCACTCCGGCCTGATCGGCGAGCACGTCCCGGCGCTCGGCGTCGAACGGTGCGTCGGCGGTGCGCTCATGGGAACGCAGAAGCTCTTCGATTGGGCGCGCGAGAACCCGATCATGCGCCTCACTTCCTCCGATATCACGCATGGCGCGACCAGCCTCGCCGGCATCGAGCGCTTTGTTGCCATCAACTCGGCGGTGGAGGTCGACTTTACCGGGCAGGTGAACGGCGAGCTGGCGCGTGGCAGCTACGTCGGCGCGGTGGGCGGCGCGCTCGACTTCATCCGCGCGGCCAATCAGTCGCCCGGCGGCGTGTCGATCGTGGCGTTGCCGGCGACGCGCGTGGTCGAGCGGCTTTCCGGCCCGGTGTCGGTGCCGCGCAGCGAGGCCGGAATTTTCGTAACGGAGCTCGGCGTCGCCGACCTGCGCGGCTGCACGCTCGCCGAGCGCGAGCGGCGCATGCGCTCGATCAGCGGAAGTTCCTGAGCGCGGGCACCGTCCAGAACGGCGTCGAAGCCATCAGCACGCAAGCGAGCGCCACAAGGAACGCGGTGCGATAGCCGCCGGTCAGGTCGTGCAGCAGGCCGCCCATGAGAGAGCCGAAGGCGGCACCGAGCGCATTCGTAGCGTAGATCGCGCCGTAGATCGTGGCGACGTTCGACCCGGCGAAGTAGCGCGTGGAGATCGACGAGACGATCGGACCGCGCACGCCCATGCACAGGCCGAAGATCGGCACGAAAAGGATGAGCAGCAGCGGTGAAGCGACGAACGTCATGACGAAGAGCATCGCCATGCCGGTCGCGGTGCCGATGAAGGTAGTCGTGATCGTCTGCCGGTAGCCGAAGCGATCCGAGGTGAAGCCGCTGCCCATGACGCTCATCGCCGACATGAAGCCGAGCGCGCCGAAGGCGCTTGCCGCCGTCAGCGGCGAGAAGCCGACGTCGACGAAGAAGGCGACGAGCTGCACGATCACCGTGAACATCGCCGTCGCGGTGAAGAAGAACACCTGGCAGAGACCCCAATAAAGCGGCGTGCGCATCGCCTTGCGAAGCGTCCAGCCCTCGGCGGCCGCAGCCACTTTGGCGGACTGTACCCGCTCCGGATGGCCGGCATAAAAGCGCTGCCAGGGGACGAGGAAGGCGACTACGGGGACGAGCGCGAGGAGCGCCCAGCCGAGCACGCGGTACGCGAGGCGCCAGTCGTAATGGCCGACGAGATACTGCGTAAAGGGCACGAACAGGATCGTGCCGACGCCCGCGGCGGAGAAGGCGATGCCGATCGCGCTGGACAGCCCCTCGCGGTACCAGCGCGCGATCAGCGCCGAGCCCGGCACCATGCCGGTGAGGCTGACACCCACGCCGACCATGCCCCCGACGAAGAGATAGAACTGCCAGAGATTCGAAAGCCCGGCCGCGAGGAAGAAGGCGCCGCACATGCAGGCGAGGCCTGCGGTGTACACCCAGCGCGGGCCGATGCGGTCGAAGATCAGGCCGACGAACGGCGAGGTGCAGCCATGCATCAGGAGGTAGATCGAATAGACGCTGGTGAGCTGCGAGCGCGTCCAGCCGTAGTCGCGCTCGAGCGGCAGGACGAACACCACGTAGGTGTCGCCGAGACCACGCCCGAACATGTTGAGCGCGAAGCAGGCGGCGAGCACGGCGAGCGCCGTGCCGGAGAAGGGGCTCAGGTTTTCTCGGCTGGCTCGAGTCCGAACACCTGGCGCAGATAGCGCAGGTAGCCGGCGTCCTTGCTGACCGTCTTGCCGGGGGCGTCCGAGACCTTGGCGACCGGCTGGCCGTTGCACTCGGTCATCTTGATGACGATGTTGATCGGCTCGTAGCCTAGATCGTTGGTCAGGTTGGTGCCGATGCCGAAGGCGGTGATCGCCCGGCCGTGGAAGCGCCGCGCGATGGCGATCGCCAGCGGGAAGGAAAGCTGGTCGGAAAAGATCAGCTGCTTGGTGCGCGGATCGACGCGGTTCTTGCGGTAATGCGCGATCAGCTTCTCGCCCCAGGCGAACGGATCACCGGAGTCATGGCGCGCGCCATCGAACAGCTTGCAGAAGTACATGTCGAAGTCGCGCAGGAAGGCGTCCGTGCCGTAGGTATCGGCAACCGCAATGCCGAGGTCGCCGCGATACTCCTGTGCCCACTTGTCGAAGGCGAAGGTCTGCGAGTCGCGCAAGCGCGGCCCGAGCGCCTGGCAGGCCTGCATGTATTCGTGCGCCATGGTGCCGAGCGGCGTCATGTTGTTCCTCATGGCGAACCACACGTTCGAAGTGCCGGCGAAGAACTCGGGCACCTCTCGCTTGAGCGTCTGCAGCACCTCCGCGTGCCAGGCGAGCGAGAAGCGTCGCCGCGTGCCGAAATCGGAGATGCGGAAATCGAGCTCGCGCTCCACCGTGCGCACCAGGTCGATCTTGCCCGCCAGGCGCCGCCGCCCTTCGGCGAGATCCGGACGCGGTTGGGTGCGCCGGAAGTACACCTCGGAGACCACGGCGAGCACCGGGATCTCGTACATGATGGTGTGCAGCCACGGGCCGCGGATGGTGATGTCCATCTCGCCGGGGCGCTCGCCCTGCCCGATGCGCACGTACTTGTTGCTGAAGTGGAAGAGCGCCAGGAAGTCGACGAAATCCGACTTCATGAAGCGCAGGCTGCGCAGATAGTCGAGCTCCTCGTCGCGGAAGCGAAGCGCGGCGAGCGCGTTCACTTCCTCACGGATCTCCTCGAGGTGCGGCCGGAAATCCACGCCTTCGGTGCGGCACTTGAACTTGTACTCGACCTGCGCGCCGGGGAAGTGATGCAGGACGACCTGCATCATGGTGAACTTGTAGAGGTCGGTATCGAGCAGCGACTGGATGATCATCGCCGGGGCATTGTACGCTCTCGCTCATGTGCGGCCGTTACTCGCTCCACGCCAATCCGGAGGTCGTGGCGCTGCAATTCGGCCTCGCGCAACCGCCCGAATTCAAGTCGAGCTACAACGTCTGTCCCGGCACCGAGATACTCGTGGTGCGCATCGGTGGCGAGGGCCTGCGCGTGGCGCGCGCGCACCGCTGGGGATTGGTACCGCACTGGGCGAAGGATCCGGCGATCGGCAATAAACTCGCCAACGCGCGCGGCGAATCGCTCGTCGAGCGGCCGGCTTTTCGCGACGCGTTCCGCGAGTGGCGCTGCCTGGTGCCGGCGAGCGGCTTCTATGAATGGCAGAGGCGCGGCGGCCGCAAGCTGCCGTGGTACGTGCGGCCGCGCGATGCGGAGCTTTTCGCGCTTGCCGGCATCACGGCCTTCTGGCAGGGGCTGCGCACCGTGTCGCTCATCACCACCGAGCCGAACGAGCTGATGCGGCCGATTCACGATCGCATGCCGGTGATCATCGCGCCCGAGCAGTACGACGCCTGGCTCGACCCGGCGGCCCGCGAAACGGAGAAATTGATGCGCTTCGTGCAGCCCTACCCCGCCAACCGCATGAGCGCGCATCGGGTCGGCACGCGCGTGAGCAAGCCGGAGAACGACGACCCGTCGCTGATCGAAGAGGCGCCCGAGCCGCCGGTGCAGAACGAGCTTCTCTGATACTGTATATAATTCCAGTTCATGGAACCCCTGACCGAGCGGCAAGCCGAGATCCTGCGCCTGGTGCGCGAGCTGACCGAGGTGACCGGCTATCCGCCGACACGCGCCGAGATCGCCGAGCGCATGGGCTTTCGCTCGGTGAACGCCGCCGAGCAGCATCTGCGGGCACTGGAGAAAAAGGGCGCGATCGATATCGCCTCGGGTGCCTCGCGCGGCATCCGCGTGCGCGATACCCGCACCGGCGGCCGCACGGCGCGGCTGCTCGAGCTGCCGGTGGTGGGACGCGTCGCCGCCGGCGCGCCGATCCTCGCAGAAGAAAATTTCCAGGGACACTACCAGGTCGATCCGAATCTCTTCACCCCGCGCGCCGACTATCTGCTGCGCGTGCGCGGATTGTCGATGCGCGACGCCGGAATCCTGGAGGGTGATCTGCTCGCCGTGCATCGCACGCAGGAGGCGCGCAGCGGGCAGATCGTCGTCGCGCGCCTGGGTGAAGAGGTCACGGTGAAGCGCCTGCGTCGCCGCGGCCACGCGGTCAGCCTCGAGGCGGAGAATCCGGAATTCGAGCCGATCGAAGTCGACCTGCGGCGCGATGCGCTGGTGATCGAAGGCATCGCCGTCGGCGTCATCCGCAACGGCAGGAGTTTCTGATAAGCCTTTAGAATGCGCGCGGGGGAACGGTCCTGCGCGCATGAGCAATCTGGCGAACGGCAGCCACACCGCGGCGCACGGCGCGAGCGACGACGCCGCTGTCCGCGAGCGCGCCGATCCTGTCCTGGTCCGCGCCGACCGCGTCGAGCAGCTTTACAGCCAGTTGCCCCTCGGCCTCGCGGCCACCGTCGTCATTGGCGTGATTGCCGCGGTGGAGCTGCACGAGGGCCGGCTGATGGAGCTGCTCGTCGTCTGGGGTGCTCTGCTGGCTGCCGTGGTCATCCTGCACGGGCTGCTCTACCGCAGCTATCGCCAGGACGCCCGGCGTACGGAAGACGCCGAGCAGTGGCTGCGCCGGCTGGGCATCGGCGCCTTCGCCGCCGGCGCCGTCTGGGGCTTCGCCGCCGCGGTCTTTTTCCCCTCGCACGCCGACGAGCGCCAGGTGTTCCTCGCCTTCCTGCTCGCCGGCGTCATATCGGGTGGCATCCCGATGTACGCGGCGTCCTGGCCGATCTTCGCCGCGTACGGCGCCGCGATCGCGCTGCCGTTCACCTATGTGCTGGCGAGCTTCGGCAACCGGCTGTTCGCCGAGATCGCGCTCCTCATACCGCTCTTCTATGGCGCCAGCGTCGCCATCGCCTACCGCCTGAATGGCGTGTTTCTTTCCGGCTACCAGCTGCGCCACGCCTACCAGAGGAGCCTGGTGGAGCTCGATGAGGCGCGCCGCCAGATCGAAGCGAGCGGCCGCAAGCTCGCGCTCTTCGCCGAGCGCTCGCCGATCGCGGTGTTCGAGCTCGACGGCGAGGGCATGCTGCGCGAGGTGAATCAGGCCGCGGAGATCCTCTTCGGCTACGCCGCGGACGAGCTCGCCGGCCGTTCGGTGAAGCGCCTGGTGCTCGCGAAGCACCACACGGACTTCGACCGCGAGTGGCAGCGCCTGATCGCCTCGCGGCAGCCGGCGACCGGCGTCAAGGTACGCAACCTGCGGCGCGACGGCTTGACCGTGGTGTGCGAATGGACCGTAACGCCGCTCGTCAATCGCGAGGGCGCCCTGATTTCGGTGATCGCTCAGGGACGCGACGTCACCGCGCAACTCGAGGCCGAGCGCATGAAGAAAGAGTTCACCTCGACCTTGTCGCACGAGCTGCGCACGCCGCTCACGTCGATCATCGGCTCGCTGCAGCTGGTCAGCGCTGGCGTGCTCGGCGACGTGCCCAAGGATGTCATGGACCTCCTCGAGGTCGCAGAGCGAAACAGCCAGCGCCTGCTCGACCTCATCAACGACATCCTCGACATCGAGAAGATCGATTCAGGCAAGCTGACGCTCCACCCGGAGGTGCTCAGCGTCGACGATCTGGTGCACGAGGCGATGGTGCTGAACAAGGGCTTCGGCGATCGCTTCAAGGTGCGCTTCGAATCGCAGGGTGAGCTCGTCCGTCGCCAGGTCAATGCCGACCGCAAGCGCCTCCTCCAGGTGATGACCAACCTCCTCTCGAACGCGGCCAAGTTTTCGCCCGAAGGCGAGGCGGTGCAGATCACCACTGAGGCGCGCGGCGCCTGGCTGCGCGTTGCGGTGCATGACCGCGGACCGGGCATCCCGGAGGCGTTCCGGGCACGCGTTTTCGCCCGCTTCAGCCAGGCTGACTCGACCACCTCCCGCTACAAGGGCGGCACAGGGCTCGGGCTCGCCATTTGCAAGCGCCTGGTCGAGATGATGCAGGGACGCATCGGTTTCCAAGACCGCGACGGCGGCGGCACGACCTTCTGGTTCGAGCTGCCCGCTCATGCCTGAGCGAGCCCTCGAGCGCATCTGCTACGTCGAGGACGACGAGGACATCCAGCGCATCGTGCGCATGTCGCTCGAGCGGGTGGGCAAGATGACGGTCGAGGTGGTGAGCGATCCGAACCAGGCGCTCGGCGTCATGGCGCGCTTCAAGCCGGACCTGGTGATGCTCGACTGGATGATGCCGGGAATGGACGGTCCGACGCTCTTTCGCAAGATGAAGCTGGAGCCGCAGACCGCTGCGCTGCCGGTGGTGTTCATCACCGCCAAGGCGACACAGCGCGACATGGAGGAGCTGATCGCCCTCGGCGCGGCTGCGACCATCTCGAAGCCCTTTTCGCCCAAGGACCTCCCCGACCAGCTGCGCGCCATCTGGGCAAAGCTGCCCTAGGGCGCCGCCTAGTGCAGCCTGATGGTGCGCTCCAGAGCGGTATTCTGCTGCAGCTTGCGCGTGAGAAAGCCGATGACCTCGTCGGTGTTGCGAAAGCGCCCTTCGCGGTCCTTCTCCAGCAGCTTGTCGAGCAGCCGCTGGTACTGCTGCAGATGCTCCGGTAGCGCAGGCGGCGGCGTGTTCAGGTGGTGCAGCGCCACCTCGACCGCCGTGTCGCCTTCGAACAGGTGCCGGCCGGTAAGCATCTGGTAGAGCAGCACGCCGGCGCTGTAGATGTCGGTGCGCAGGTCGAGGGCGCGGCCCTGCACCTGCTCCGGGCTCATATANCGCGGCGTGCCGAGCACTTCGCCGTGACGCGTCTTGTCGATCGCGTCGATGTGCTTGGCGATGCCGAAGTCGAGAATCGCGAGNGTGCCGTCCTCGCGGAACATCAGGTTCTGCGGCTTGAGATCCCGGTGCAGGATGCCTTTCTCATGGATGTCGCCGAGGGCGAACATCAGCTCGCGAAAGATACGCATCGCTTCTCCAGGATCGAGCGCGGCGCCGCTCAGGCGCTTGTTCAGGTCGCCGCCCTCGAAGAACTCCATCACCAGGTAGGCGTATTCGCCCGAGTTGCCATGGTCGAAGATGCGCGCGACGTGGCGGCTCTCGAGCCGCTGGACGAGTGCATATTCCTCCATGAAGCGCTGCAGCGCGGTGGTGTTGGAGAGCACCTCGCGGCGCAGGATCTTGACCACCAGCGGCTCGTCGTCGCCCTCGCGCGAGGCGAGATAGACGCGCGCCATGCCGCCTTCGCCGATCAGACGCAGTACGCGGAAGCCGGGAATGCGGATCTTCGCGCCGAGCGAGTGTCCTTCCATCCGCGAGGCGAGCTCGGGCGAGATGGTCTTCTCCCTGTCGCCGGCGGTCATCTCGTGCAGCGAGGTGATCAGCCTCTCGCGCGTGAGCTCCTGCTTGCGCTGGTAGTCGTCGGCGCCGGCCTTCATTGCCCGCACGGCGATCGATTCGTTGCCGGCGCCGGTGAGGAACAACACCTTCGGGCAGTCGGGCCGCAGCTTGAGCTGCGCCAGCCAGTCCAGGCCATCGCCGCGCCCGAGCATGTAATCGAGGATCAGCGCCTGGTAGGCGCCGAGCGGAAAATCGGCGTCCGGCATGTCGCGCTCGAGCGGGTCCCACTCGTCGACCGTAGCGTCCGCCCAGCGCTGCCGGATGTAGTGCGAAAGCAGCCCGCGCAGGTCGGGGTCGTCATCGATGAGCAGTACTTTCATCTCACAGCATCACGGAATAGACGTCGACCGGTTCGCTGCGGCCGCGCAGCGGCAGCATGCCACGGCCTGCGGCCTTTTGCCCGGCAGCCTTCAGCACCGCACCCGAGACGAGCAGCTCGCCCGGCTGCGCCAGCTCGACCAGGCGGGCGGCGACGTTCACGGCATCGCCGATGATCGTGTAGTTCATGTAGTGGGGCGAGCCAATATTGCCCAGGATGGCGTCGCCCGAGGCAATGCCGAAGCCCACCCCGGTCGCCATGCCGCGGGCGGCCCAGCGCTCGAGCACCGGCCGGGCGCTCGCCGCCATGTCGTGCGCGGCGCGCCAGGCGAGCGCGGCGGCGTCGGGCTGCGCGAAGGGCACGTTGAAGCCGACCAGCAGGTTGTCGCCCGCCATGTTGAAGATGGTGCCGTCGTGGCGGTAGGCGGCTTCGGTCAGGACCTCGAAGTACTCGTTGAGCAGCGCCACCACGCCGTCGACCTGGGTGCGCTCGGTGAGCCGCGTGAAGCCGCGCAGGTCGGCGAACAGGACCACGACCGCGACGCGCTGCGGCGTGCGCTCGAAGGGCGATATGCCCGATTCGAGGTCGGCCATGATGCTGCCGACGAGCCGTGGCGACAGGTAGCGGTCGAAGGTCTTGCGCACCGTCTCCTTGCGGTTGTCCTCCAGCTCGCGGCGCGTCTCGTGCAGGCGGCGCAGCGTCTGCACGCGGGCAAGGAGCTCCTCGCGCTGCACCGGCTTGGAGAGGAAGTCGTCGGCGCCGGCGCGGATCCCGCGTACGCGGCTCGCGCGGTCCTCGAGCCCGGTGATCAGCACGATCGGAATCATGGCGGTGGCNGCGTCGCGCTTGAGTCGCTCGCACACGGCGAAGCCATCGATACCGGGCAGCATTACGTCGAGCAGGATGAGGTCNGGCGGCGTCGCAGCGGCGCGCGTGAGCGCCGCGTCGCCGTCGTCGGCGGTGTCGGCCTGCATGCCCTCGGCACGGATCATCAGGGCGAGCAGCCGCTGCATGTCCGGATCGTCGTCGACCACGAGCACCCTGAACTTTGGGGCGCTCACTCGGTCAGGGGCGGTCATTCGAACACAATCTGGACTTTGGCGAGGTACTCGGCGTATTCGCCGATGCGCGATTCGAGCGCCGCGCGATCGCCGCTGCGCGCATCCTCCTCGATGTGCTTGCCGAGCGTCGACACGTGCGAGAAACCGTAGGAGTTGCCGACGCCCTTCATGCGATGGCCGAGCTGGCGCAGCTGGTCGAAATCGGCGGCCGCGAGCGCCACGCGCAACGTGTCGAGCTCCTTCCTGCGGTTGCTCATGAACACCGGAATGAGGTCCTCGAGGTCCCGGGCCACCGTCACGGTGTAGTGCGACGCATCCATGCGGCGATTATAGGGGGACGCCCCCTCGCCTGCTTCCGACCGGCGCGCCGATTCAGGCCGGATCGGCGAGCGCGCTGCGCGCGCGCGGCAAATGCGGATGCAGCGTGAGCGCGGCGGCGAACGCGTAGCGCGCCTCGGTCTCGGCGCCCTCGCCGAGCAAGATCTCGCCGAAGTGCAGCATCGCCGCGAAGTGCCGCGGCTCGAGCTCGAGCGTGCGCCGGATGTCGTGCAGGCATTCGTCGTCGCGTCCGAGGAGGTAATAGAGCGTTGCGCGCTTGTGCCAGGCCTCGGCGTAGCGCGGCGCCGCGCGCAGGAGCGCGCTGAGCCGGGTCTCCGCGATGTCGTAGCGCCTGGCGGCGATGTCGCGCGTCGCCGCGTCGAGCACCGCGGCCGCGGCGCGATGCGGATGGTCCATCCACATGTCCCAGATGCGGTCCTCGGTCTCGGACGCTTCGATGGCGGCGCACGCGGCAAGGCGCCGGAAGAGCTGCGACAGCGCCGCGAGATCGCGCTCGGGGCGGCGCTCGCGCCGCGTGGCGATGAGGTCGAGGATGTTCGCTTCCGCCGCGTTCATTCGCCGCAGTAGCTTAATGGAAATCGCGCGAAGCCGTCGCCAGCGGCCCCAGAAGCGTGCTGTAGTCCACGAGGCGCCGGGCGACCAGGTGCACGACCTCGCCGTCGCGCTCGATGGTGCCTTGCACGCCGAGGAGCCGCGCGCCGAGGAGCTCGCGGCGCTGGCGCTCGACCAGGCTCGACCAGACGACGACGTTGATCGTGCCGAATTCGTCTTCGAGCGTGACGAATACCACGCCGCTCGCGGTGTCGGGCCGTTGACGACAGGTCACCAGTCCAGCGGCCGCCGCGCGCGCGCCGTGGGGAAGCACGCGCATGTCGCCCGCATGTACCAGGCCACGGCGCTCGAGATGGCCGCGCACGAGCGCGAGCGGATGCCGCCCGAGCGTGAGCCCGAGGCTTGCATAATCGGCCACGATGTCGGCGCCTTCGCTCGGGGCCGGGAGCTCGGGCAGCGGCTCGGCCGCCGGGCGATCGAGCGGCGCGCGCCGCGCGGCGCCGGCTGCGGCCCAGTGTGCCAGGCGGCGATGCCCGGCGAGCGAGCGCAGCGCGCCCGCACCGGCGAGCGCGCGCAGATCCTTGCGGTTCAGCTCGAGCTGGTGCACGGACATATAAGGCTTGCCACTAGCAATGCGCCTGCCCGCGGCCTCGGCAAGCCCGCTCACCATGCGCAGGCCCAGGCGCAGCGCCCGGTCTTCGAGCGTGCAGTCCCAGTCGCTGGCATTCACGTCCGGCGGCCGGATCTCGACGCCGTGGCGGCGCGCGTCCTGCACGAGCTGCGCCGGCGCATAGAAGCCCATCGGCTGGCTGTTCAGGAGTGCGGCGCAGAAAGCGGCCGGATGATGGCATTTGAGCCATGACGAGACGTAGACAAGCAGCGCGAAGCTCGCGGCATGCGATTCCGGGAAGCCGTACTCGCCGAAGCCCAGGATCTGGCGGAAAAGGGCGTCGGCGAATTCG
>C688J18823_10001801_pt1 | contig 13323 bp, 12 predicted proteins | sample HopSoiMetagenom1_FD_18823 | JGI IMG/M metagenome (IMG submission 18823)
GTCGCAGGGTAAATCGGGGGAGCTCCACGGGCGCCGGGGAGGCGGGCGGCGCTTGAGCTTCCGCCGGAATTGCCGGAGCTGAAGCAGCCACAATGGTGAGGCAGATCGGAAAGACGACTACTAAGCGCAATGCTCTTATCAGGGAGACTCCATGAGCGATGAGCCAAAACCGGTGCCCCGGCGCCAGGTACCCCCATTGATGGACCGTCTGGGCGAGCTGTGTAAGTCCGGCCGAGACAGCGCCACCTACTTGTGGCAGGTCCCTGACGATGAAAGCGTACGCCGGAAGATCGCCGCGATTCTAGCGGAGATCAAAGTGGAGGCCGCCAAAGGAGGGCGACAGGAGATGGGGAGGGTGGTGGGAGAGCTGGAAACCGCTCTAGCCGCCTCGCCCACACCCCAACAGGTGGAAATATTGCAGGACGGATTCGACCGACTTACCCGACTCTGGGCAGCGGCCAAGAGCGGTTTGTTCTAGCGGTTGGAGCGCGCCTCGCCTACATCTTCCTGCGACGCGGCAGCGGGGCGGCGCTCTACCAGCTTGGCCTGGACCGGGGCACCCTCGGCCAAACGCTCCTGACCCCCGACTACCACCTGTTCATTCGATTCCACCCCATTCTTGACCTCCACGAAGCCGGGGGTACGAACCCCGAGCTCCACCTGGCGCCGGGTGGCCTTTCCGTTGTTTACCACCCAAACGAAGCTCGCCCCCTGCAGCGGCAACACGGCGTCTTCCGGAATAATCACCGCATTGGGCCGTACATCGGTGGCAAGACGGGCTTCGATGAACATGCCGGACTGCAGCTCGCGCTGCGGGTTGGGCACTACCGCCTTCACCATGATGGTTCGTCCGGGGAGTTTCACCATCGGATCCACGAAATCCACCTTCCCGCTGAACTCCCGGCCGGTTAGCGCCGCCACCCGGAAGGTCACCCGCTGTCCCAACTTCAGCTGATCGGCGTAGCGCTCGGGCACCTGAAATGAGGCGCGCTGGGGAGTAACCGTCTGCAGGCTCACCAACCGCGTGTCGCTGTTCACGTAGTCGCCCAGGCTCACGAACCGCTGGCCAACGACACCGCCGAAAGGCGCTCGCACCAGTGTCCGATCCAGCCTGACCTTGAGACGCTCCAGCTGGGCGTCGTTGCTACGCATCGTTGCCTCCGCTCGCTCCAGCTCGGCCTGAGAAGACGCCTTCTGGCTCAGCAGATCGCGGGTGCGGGTGAGCGACTGGCGGGCAAGGTCGCGCTCGGCGGTGACTTCTGCGACCTGAGCCTTCAGCTCCGCGTCGTCGATTTTGAACAATGGCGTGCCGCGGGCAACCAGGGCGCCTTCGCGAACCAGGATCTGCACCAGGCGTCCCTCCACTTCCGGCCGCAGATCGATGGACTGCATGGCCTCGATCTGTCCGGTAGCAAGAATGGCATCTACCACGGTGTCAGACCGAGCTGCCGCGGCTTCGACCGGCATAGCCGGAGGTCCTCCGCCGGGACCGCCGCCGCCTGATTCCTTCCCTTCGGATTCTGCCCGATTGCAGCCCGCCAGCGCCGCGAGCATCAACATTGCCAGATGTATGGGCTTCACGGGGCATCCTTGTTCGAGAAGAGACGGCGTCCGAGAATGGCTTCGAGCTGTGCCAGCGCCAGCCTGGTCTGATACCGGGCCTGCACCAGTCCGGCCTCCGCCTCAGCCAGACTGACCTGAGCATCGAGCAGGTCGAGAATCGTGCTGGCCCCCGACCGGTAGCGTAGCTCCTGCATGCGATAACTCTGCTGGGCCACGGTCACGGCAACACGGGCCAGCTCCACGGCGGCGGTGGCGGTCTGGTACGTGTCGTACGCGCTGGAAACGTCGCGCCGAACCGCGCGCTCGAGATCCTCCCGGATTGCCCGCGACACGTCCCGGTTGACCCGGGCTCGACTGAGCTCGATTTCCCGTTGCCCGTTGTCCCAGAGCGGGAAGGAGAGGCTGAAGGTGACCGACGTGATGTTGGAGGCACCGGGGAACAGCTGAGTGTCGTATCGTTGGTGGACGCCACCGATGCTGAGAACCGGCAGATAGTCCCCTCGTTCCGCGCGGACGGCCGCGTCGGCCGAGCTCTCGTTGGCCCGAGCCGTCCGATACTGCGGTCCCTGGTCCAAACCGATCCTCACCGCCTCCGCCAGGGAGATGGGAAGCGCAGGGGAGGGTGCGGTGTCGGCCGGAACGGCGTCTACCGGAGCTGAAGCGCCCACCCTTCGGCCCAGCTCCAGTTGCGCGGTGCGGAGCGCGTTCCGCTGCCGCAGTCCTTCCACCTGCGCCCGGATTAGCTCCAGTACCAACTGCAGCGAGTCGGTTTGCACGGCGGCCCCGGACGTCACCCGGGCACGAGCCACGTCCAAACCCTGCCTGGCTCGGGCAACCCGTTCCTGGGTGACCCGGGTCAGCTCCTGGTTGACCAGTACATCGTAATAGCTCGATTCGGTTTCCAGGGCGGCTCGAAAACGCTGTTCCAGCTCACCGGCCTCGGCGCTGGCAAGATCGGCCTTGCTGCGGGATACGTCAGCGAATTTGCGGAGGCTGAAGATCTCGTAATTCGCGCTGGCCCGACCAACCACCAGAGTACTGGTGGGATTGGCCGGATTGGCGGGATTGAAGAACTCCTGAGAGTACTTGGTTTCGTCCAGACCGACCGAGATGGTGGGAACGAAGAAGGCCAACATTGCCGCCCGGCGGCCCCACTCGGCATTGTCGATCTGTCCCAGCGCCTGGACGTAGTCGGGATCCAGACGAGTCGAGCGTCTGAGGGCCTCTGCCAGCGTAATCCGGGGCAGCGAATCGGTATCAGGGATCGAGTCCTGCTGAACCGGGGTGGCCTGAAGGGCAAGCAACAAAAGCAGCATCAGTCGGCCTCCGCCGGTGCCAGAACACTTTGTCGGGCGGCCCGCCGGCGGGCAGACCGTTGCAGCAACCCATCGAAGATCAAGTACACCGCAGGCACCACATACAGCGTGAGCAGGGTGGAGAAGATGAGGCCGCCTACGATGGCATAGCCCAGCGGGCGCCGGCTGAGCGACCCCGCCCCGAGCCCCAGGGCGATGGGCAGAGCGCCCATAACCGTGGCCACGGAGGTCATCAGGATGGGCCTGAGCCGGATTCTTCCGGCCTCCTGCGCCGCGTCCACTGCCGTCATCCCGCGCTCCTTCAACTGATTGATGTATTCGACCAGCAGGATCGAGTTCTTGGACACCAGACCAATCAACAGGATCATGCCGATCTGGCTGTACACATTGAGGGTGGAGCCCGCCAGCTTGAGGGTGAATAGCGCCCCGGTGACCGCCAGCGGAACGGCCAGCAGCACCGTGAACGGGTGAATCAGCGATTCGAACTGGCTGGCCAGGACCATGAACACCACGATCAGCGCCAGAAGAAACGCGAAATAGAGCGCCGACCCACTCTCCTCCAACTCCCGAGATTCGCCGGCCAAAGCAGTGCTGCTTCCCTTGGGCAACACCTCTTTGGCTACCCGGTTAAGCGAGTCGAGTGCTTCGCCGAGGGTAAAGCCAGGCGCCAGGCTGGCGGTGAGGGTAGCCGAGCGAACCCGATCGAAGTGGTTGAGCTCCCGCGGACCGACCCCTTCCTGGACGCTGGCCAGCGCCTCCAGCTTCACCAGCTCGCCGGCCCTGCCTCTGACGTACAGACCGGTCATGTCACTGGGGGTGGCCCGGGCCCGAGGGTCGAGCTGGACCATGACGTCGTACTGCTTGTTGGCCCGGGTGAACGTGCTCGTCTTGTTGCCGCCCAGCAGCACCTGCAAGGTTGTGGCGACATCTGCCACCGGCACGCCCAGATCTTCGGCCCGATCCCGGTCGAAGCTCACTGTAAGCTGCGGTTTGTTGACCCTGAGATCGCTGTCCACGTTGACCAGCCCAGGAATCTGCCGCGCGCGGGCAAGCAGGGTGTCGTTGCCCTTGGCCAGCAGATCGAAGTCAGGGTGCTGAATGACGAAGTTCACCGGACTTCCCCAGCCGAACGCTGGCGGATTGTTGGCAAAGGCAAACACGCCGGGAATGGCGAAGTACTGGCCCTGAACCTCGGAGATGATCTCCTGCACCGATCGGTTGCGTTTGGACCAGTCGACCAGATTGGTGAAAATGATGCCCCGGCTGACCCCGTCACCGATGTTCACCACGCTGAAATAACTGTCGATCCCTTTGGTCTTAGACTGAATAGCCTCGGCCTGGCGCTGATAACTATCGGTGTAGGCCAGCGAGGACCCTTCGGGCGCAATAATGAAAGAGAAGAACCAGCCCCGGTCCTCCGGGGGAACGAACTCGCGCTTGAGTGAGCGGAACACCAGAACGGCACCGAGGGTAACCAGCACAGCGGCCCCTACCACCGCCATACGGTGGCGTAAGGCCAACGCCAGGGTCCGGGCATAGCCTGATGCCAGCCGGTTGAATCCTTCCTCCAAGATCCGGTATAGCCGTCCGTGGCGAGGGGGTACCCGCAGGATCTTGGCGCAGAGCATAGGCGTGAGAGTCAGCGCCACGAATCCGGAAATGATGACGGCGCCGGCCACCGCAATCCCGAACTCGTTAAACAGCCGCCCGGTAGAGCCCTTCAGGAACGCCAGTGGCGTGAACACCGCCACCAGGGAGATGGTCGTGGCCAGCACGGCAAACCCGATTTCGCGGGTGCCGTTGATGGCCGCCTCCTGGGGGCTCTCATTCAGCTCCTCCTGGTGCCGGTACGCGTTCTCCAGCACGATGATGGCATCATCCACCACGATGCCGATGGCCAGGGTCAGAGCCAGCAGCGTGAAGTTGTTGATGGAGAATCCCAGGAAGTACATAATCGCGAACGCGGAGATGATCGATGTCGGGATGGCCAGACCGGGGATGATCGTGGCCCGCAGATTCCGGAGAAACAGGAAAATGATTATGACGACCAGTAGCGCTGCGATGCCGAGCGTTTCCTCGGCCTCCTGGATGGAACGTTGAACGAAGATGGATTGATCGAATGCCGGATGAATGGAGACTCCGGGGGGCAATGACGCCTGGATCCGGGGCAGCTCACCACGGATCTCCTCGGCCACAGAGATGATGTTCGCCTTGGATTGACGGATCACCCCGATGGCTACCGACGGGGTGCCTTTGAAACGGAGCGCACTGCGCTCGTCTTCGGCCCCCAGCTCTACCCGACCCAGGTCCTTGAGTTTGACGAGCACGCCCTCGGTATTGCTGACCACCAGATTCCCGAACTCTTCCGGAGTCTTGAGCTCACCCATGGACCGAACCGTGAACTCCCGCCGCTCCGACTCAATGCGTCCCGCAGGTACCTCCACATTGCGCGACCGGATGGCCTGCTGAACATCCTGAACGGTGAGCCCCCGCGCGGCCAGCTCCGAAGCCGACAGCCAGACCCTCATGGAGAAACGGCGCTCGCCGAAGATTCGGGCCTGTCCTACCCCGGGTAAACTCTGGAGCCGGGTCTTGACCAGCCGGTCTCCGATGTCGGAGAGCTGAAGCAGGTCATAGTTCTCTCCCGTGAGCGCCAGCCAGAAAAAGGGCTGGGCGTCCGCATCCTGCTTCGCGACTACCGGCTCCTCGACGTCCTCGGGAAGCCGCTCCCGGACACGGGCCACCTTGTCCCGCGTATCCTGTGCGGCTGCCTCTACATCCCGCTCCAGATTGAACTCCAGGGAGATGTTGCTGACACCCTCGCCGCTGGAGCTCGTCAGCGTGCGGAGGCCCTCGACGGTGCTTAGCTCCTCCTCCAGGATGTCGGTAACTGCGGACTCGACCACCTGCGGGTTTGCCCCCGGCAGCACCGTACTGACGGAAACGATGGGAGCGTCCACATCGGGAAACTCGCGGACGGCAAGCTGGGTATAGCCAATGACCCCGAACAGCACCAGCGCGAGGCTGAGCATGCTGGCCAGAACGGGCCGCCGGATGGACAGGTCGGAAATCTTCATGGGTGAGTCCGGGTCACAGGTCTCGACACTGAGGTTCTTACCGGTTTCTGCTGGCCAAAGTGGTGGATCGATCTACTGATAGTCGATCGGGGCCCTCCAAAATCGACCGAGAAGCATTACTACGGAGAATGCCGCATCAAGATTCAACCTGAGACGGGGCGGGGCTGCCCCAGAGGCACTAGATTCGAGGACGCCCCTTCTCAATGCCATGGCACATAAACTCTCAAGCCGCCAGCAAGCTCAACTCGCCTTTCTCGAGCGATTGCCTCCGAAATTCCAGCGGATGCATGGAATCATCGAGCAGATGGGCGGCCTCAAGGTGGACGAAACCATTCTTCGTGGATTCGGCCGGCTGCTGGACGAGATCAAGGGCAACGCACAAGCCTTGAGTCTCAATGGCATAGCAGAAACCGCGGGGCTGATGGGCACTATGCTGCGCCGAGGAGGCGGGCTGCAGTTTAGAGTGCGAGGACTTCGGGAGATGCTGGGGAGCCTTAAGACGAACTACGAAGGTGCCTTACGAGCCGCTACCAGTCCGGAGGGGCCGGAAGCCGCAGAGCCGGAGCCCTAGGCGGAGCGCCGGTTTCGGCGAGCCAGCAGCCGGTCGATCAGCGGCCCGCACATGAGCACGATCATGGAGGTAACCAGTCCGCCAATGAGCGCCGATACGAAAGTCAGTGCGCCGAGAATCAGCGAGGCTCCAATGGTTGCAAGCAGGATGGCCAGCCAGGACATGATGCGGAGCTCCAGTCAGAAACAGGAAGCGAAGCGTATCAAGGCTAGTAGGATATTTCGAATCTTCGTCAGCGCAATCCTTCTGGTGACCAGCCGGGGGGCATCACAATCGACCGATACGGCAACCAGCGAGCAGGGCGGCACTATTCAAGCGGCAGCCGCCCTCCCTCCGGGCTGGACTGCTCGTCCGGACGAGGGAGGGGATCCCACCAAGATTCGGTTCACCGCCATGGAGCCGGGTTACCACCTGACGCTCGGCCCGGCCACCATACTCTATAGGTCCGAGGATCTGGCGAACGGGCCGTTTCACACGCTTGCCACCTTCCATCAGATGAAGAAACCGCGGCACCCCGAGGGTTACGGGCTGTTTGTCGGCGGGAAGCAGCTGGAAGGCAAGAATCAGACGTATACCTACTTCCTGGTGCGCNAGGACGGGGCCTACCTCATCAAGCAGCGAAAGGGAGATTCGACTTCAGCAGTTACCAAGGGCTGGACCCTCAGTTCGGCGGTCAGGAAAGCCGACGCGCAGGGCAAGGCCACCAACCTGCTGGAGATTGACGCCAAGCGGGACCCCAAAAAGGTGGACTTCAAGGTCAACGGACAAAGCGTGTACAGCGCACCAGCCGACCGGATAGACCTCACCGGGATCGTGGGGCTCCGGGTCAATCACACATTAGACGTCCACATCGAGGGCTTTGCAGTCCACCAGTAATCCTTGACTGGTACTTTCGCTCCAATACATTGGCCCCGTGCCCTCAACCATCCGGCGACATCGGGATCACATGGCCATCTCCGCCGCCATGCTCGGCGTCGCCCTTNTCTTTTCGGCGATTCCGCTGAAAGCTCAAACCGAAGTCGGGATCGACCTGGGGCTGTTCAGCTCTTATGTCTGGCGCGGAGTAACCACCACCAATAAACCGGTGATCCAACCCGCCGCGTACCTGTCTGTCCCGGTGGGGAATGCCTCGGTCACCCTGGGAGCCTGGTCTAACATCGACTTGGGCAAGTACGATGATCCGACGGACGACATCTCGGAGAGTGGCGGAGGCTCGGGCTTTAACCTTTCCGAGGTAGATCCTTATGCCGAGGTGAGCTTCCCGGTTGGCAAGACCACTCTGACCGGGGGCGTTCTGGGATACGTCTATCCCAACTCTGACAGCGCACCCAATTCCTCTGGTCTCACAACGGGCGACGCCAACACGGTGGAAATTTACGGCAAGCTGGGCGTGGACGCCCCGCTGAGCCCGGAGCTTTCGGTCTATTATGATGTGAACAAGGTGAAGGGAGCGTACATCGAAGGAGCGGTGAGCTACTCTCTGGCCGCGAGCGAAGATATTTCGGTGAATCTGGGCGCACTGGCAGGTTTCAATGCTGGCCGGGGAATTCCCGATGATCCACTATCCGACGAGATCTCGAATTACGAGGATGACGGGTTTACCCATCTCGATCTGTCGGCCGGCCTACCGTTTGCCTTGGGCACCGTGTCGATCACCCCGGTGGTGCACTTCGTGGTCAACGGAGATGCTCGGACCAAGGCAACTTCCCCAACCGATCTGAACGAAGACGTGAAGCTGTGGGGCGGGGTATCCCTCAGCTGGTCCAACAGCCTGGGTCCAGAGTCTCCTCCGGACAACGGGAGCTGATGATCACAGAGTCTTCGATACATCGCTGAAAACCTCCTCCAGCCGGTTCAGCATCTCCTTTAGCAGCTCCATGGGAATTCCGAGGGCCGGCTCGACCCGGATGACCTTGGCATTGGCGTAAGTCCCGGCAACAAGTACCCCGCGCTTGAACAATCCTGAGGCGACTTTCCACCCGATCTCGGGAGTGGGGAACTCCAGGCCAATGAGCAGCCCTTTGCCGTGGGCTTCCTGAAGCACACTGGGGTAGTTCTGCTGCAGGCAGCCTAGCTCTCGCAGCAGGAAGCTTCCCTTTGATGCCGCCTGGCCCGGAAGATCCTCGTCCAGCGTGACCTCGATGGCAGCCAGACCCGCCGCACAGGCCAGTGGGTTCCCGCCGAACGTGGTCGAGTGAATGATCGGGTTGGGGATCATCACTTCCCAGATCTCTGCCGTGGAGATGAACGCTGAAAGCGGCATCACTCCGCCACCGATGGACTTGCCGATGCACATGATATCGGGCACCACGTCCCAGTGGTCCACGCCCCATAGCTTACCCGTTCGTCCCATCCCGGTCTGAATCTCATCGGCGATGAGCAGAGCTCCATAACGGCTGCAGAGCTCACGCGCCCGGGGGAAATATTCGGCCGGGGGGACGATCCCGCCGGCCTCCCCCTGTACCGGCTCCAGGACCAGGCCTGCAATCTGAACTCCAACCGCCGCGCAGCGCCGGAACTCGGCATCCAGCGCGTCGGCATCGCCATATGGCACGAAGCGCACGTCCTGCAGTCCGGACTGAAAAGGCTCCCGAAACGATGCCTTTCCCATCAGCGAGAGCGACCCCAGGGATTTCCCATGAAATCCCCCAAGGGTTGAAATAAACGTGCTGCGTCGGGTGTACAGGCGAGCCAGCTTGATGGCCCCTTCGATCGCATCAGTTCCATTGTTGATGAAGAAGGAGTTCTGCAGCTCCCCCGGGGTGATGGCCGCCAGAACCTTGCCTAACGCTGCCCGCCACGGCTCCAACAGCTCCTGACTGTTGAGCGCCATCCGCTGGATCTGGTCAGTAACGGCTTTGACGATCTTGGGATGATTGACGCCGGCGCTGAAGATGCCATAGCCCCCGAGACAGTCGATGTACTCCCGGCCCAGCAGGTCGCGCAGGAGAGAGCCTTGCCCGGACCATTCGATGGCCGCGAACTGGCCAGCCTCGGTGACCGATTTTCGGTACGTCACGAATCCGCGGTTGTAGTACTTCTCGTAGCTCTCGACGGTTTCCGCGATGAAGGACTGCTGCTCCTCCCGCGAAAGCTCCCGTCCCCCGATCAACTCGAGGTACCGCCGGGTCTGTTGCAAGACTTGCTCGTTGGATAGCCGCAATGCCGCTCCTTCAGGCCGATTTGATCTCGGTCCAGATCTGATCCCAGGTGGACGTGTCCTTGCCCAGATCCGTGGGGTACTCCAGCCGCTTGAGCTCCGCCTCCGTGGGATACGGAACNGAGGGGACCAGCATGTCGGCAGCAACAGCATTGGGAGTGCCGTAGCCGGTGGCCCTGGAGATTGCCGCTCCAACCTCGGGACGAAGGATGTAGTTCATCCACTCGTGCGCGGCCCGTTGGTTGGGTGAGCTCCGCGGGATGCACATGAGGTCGGTCCAGATGGTGCAGCCCTCCTTCGGAACTACATATGCCAGGTCGGGCTGTTCGGCTCGGGCCTGCGCCGTGTCTCCGTTCCACAGCTGCGAGATCCATATGTCGCCCGAGATCAGCTGGGCCTTCACCGGCGCGGAAATGTAGGCCCGGAGCTGTTTCTTGGCCGCAATCGCATCGTCCTTGGCACGAGCCAGATCCTCCGGATTGGTGGAGTTAAGCGAATGGCCGCGATAGCGAAGCTGGGAGCCAATCACCTCACGAGCATCATCCATCATCGTCATCTTGCCGGCATACTGCGGATCCTGGAACACGGCCCAGCTATCCACCAGCGCGTGCACCTTGTCGATCCGATACGCGATCCCGCTGGTGCCCCACTGCCAAGGTACGGTATACCGGTTCCCCGGATCTGCTGGAAGATTCTGGAAGATCGGCGACAGGTTCCTGGAGTTGGGTAGATAGTTGCGGCGAAGTGGAGCGATCAGATTGGTGGCCACGAGTACCGGCAGGATGTAGCCGCTCGGCACGATGATATCGTACCCGCTGGCACCCGCCTGAAGCTTGGCCACCATCTCCTCATTGCTCTCATAGGTATCATAGGTCACCCGCACGCCGAACTCTCGTTCAAAATTCGATACCGTGTTCTCGGCGATGTAGTCCGACCAGTTGTAGATGTGGAGTTCTTTTTCCAGCGGCGGCAAATCAGCGGTGCCGGTGCTGGGGCGCTCCTCTCGACGGCAGGCATCCAGCAAGCTTCCCACAGCGGTGAGGCTCAGCCCCGCGCTCAACCCCCCGAGCAGAAACCTGCGGCGGCCAACCCGCGTCTGAGTCTCGTCAGGATCAATCATTCAGCTTACCCAGTCTCGTGCCCGATAATAGCCGCCGACCAGCGGCAGAAACCAGGGAAATCCATCATAGAACGGGAGCGCTCGAAATCGATCGCTTCCCAGATCGGGAATCTGGCCCGAGCCGGCAATAACCTGAGCCATTCGGTGTCCCAGGTACGTCGACAACGCTACTCCATGGCCGCAGTAACCCATTGCGTAGTGAATCCCACCGAGAGTTCCGGCGTGAGGTAGATGGTCCAGCGGGTACGCCACCTTTCCCGACCAGGCAAACTCGATCTGGACCGTGGAGAGTTGAGGAAAGACCTCCCGCATCCCTTGCCGCAGTATTGCCGCGATCCGCGCGATACCGGTAGGCGTGAAGGAGGCGCGGCCGCCAAACACCATTCGGTGGTCGGGCGAAAGCCGGAAATAGTAGAGCAGATGTTTGGTGTCGCTGAAGACCCTCCCGCGGGGAACCAGCCGCTGGGCCAGTGCGGGCAGNAGCGGTGCGGTGGCGATCTGGTAGCTGCCGATCGGAATGACTCGACGGCGCAGCGGTAGGAGTGCCCGGGGGGTGTAACCATTGGTTGCAGCCAGTACCTCTCGCGCACGGATGACGGCGTCACCGGTACCAATCTCGAATCCGCCTTTCACCCGCCTGATTCGGAGGACCTGAACGTTCTCCTGAATGCGAGCGCCGGCGCGGGCGGCAGAACTGGCCATGCCGCGAACGTACTTGGCTGGGTGTAGGGCACAGGCTGCGGGGTCGATCAGCGCACCGTGGTACCACCCGCTGTCGATCTCCCTGCGGATCTCAGCCTTGCCCAGCAGCTCGGTGTGGTATCCCAGCCGTTCATGAAGGAACTGGGCGCTCGCCTCCAGCGCCGCAATGTGATCGGGCTTGGCCGCCAGGGTAACCGCGCCGCACCGAACGAAGTCGCAGTCGATGCGCTCATCACGAATGAGAGCCGCGACGTGTTCAATGGCATCCAGTGTCAGCCTGAACATGCCGGCCGCGCGCTCCGGGCCCAGCCGGCGCTCGAGCTCGTCCATCTCGGGCTTGTACCCGGGCAGGATGAAGCCGCCGTTCCGGCCACTTGCTCCCCATCCTACGGTGTGCTGCTCGAGCACGGTGGTTTCGAGCCCCAGCCGGGCCAGTGTCCTGGCCGCGGAGAGACCGGTGTACCCCGCGCCGATGATCACCACGTCGCTGGAAGCCGGCAGGGGTGAATGCGGGAGGGTAGGAAGCGGAGCTGTCTCAGTCCAGAGGCAGCGCTCGATCATCCCGGGCTAGTCTCCGCAACCGGATGATGATGCTTCCTGCCGTCTCCCAGACCCGAGCTGTCCGAGTCAACCCGAATCAGCCGGTCAGCCAGATAAATGAGCAGCGCGGTGACCAGCAGGATGATGGTACTGATGGCGTTAATGCTGGGCTCGATGGTTTTTCGAACCATCCCATACACCACGATCGGAAGGGTAGAAGAGCCCGACCCGGAAACGAAGGAGGTGATCACAAAGTCATCGAACGACATGGTAAATGCCAGCAGTGCCCCTGCAAGAATTCCGGGCCAGAGTTGCGGCAGGGTAACCTGCCAGAAGGTTGCGAGTTCATCGGCGCCGAGAGTCATGGCTGCTTCCTCGAGGTGCTGGTCCATCCCTTGAATGCGGGCCAGCACTACCACGACAACAAAGCTGATGCAGAACGCCACGTGTGCGATGGTGATGGTGGCGAAGCCGAGTGGCAGGTGAAGCAGAACGAAAAGGATCAGCAGCGAGATTCCGACCACTATCTCGGGAGTAACGATAGGGAGATAGAGAAAGGCTTGAACTCCGCGGCGCCCGGGAAACCGATGCCGCCCCAGTGCCAGAGCGAGCAGGGTTCCCAGAAAGGTAGAGATCAGCGTTGCGGTCAGGCCTACCAGCAGGCTCAGCTTGAGACCATGGAGGATCTCGGGCCGCTCCAGCAATCGCTGATACCAGCGAAAGGTGAAGCCCTGCCATTCTACCGAGAACTTTGAATTATTGAAGGAGAAAACGATCAGAATCAGGAGCGGCAGGTGGAGGAAAGCATAGACGCCTCCACTTACAGCCAGGAGCCATCCCGGAGCCCGGCGGTTCATGGCAAGCCGGCAGAGGTTTGCCGGCCTTGTATCCGAAGGTAGATCAGGAGCGCCACAAGGACCAACGCCATGACGATGAACGAGGCGGCCGACCCAAACGGCCAGTTGCGGGCGGCGGAAAACTGGTTTTGCACCAGATTCCCGATCATCATCTGCTTTGCGCCGCCGAGCAGATCCGGCGTGAGGAACGAGCCCAGGGCTGGAATGAAGACCAGCAGCGAACCGGCAACGACCCCAGGAATGGACAGAGGGAGGGTGATTCGCCAGAAGCGGGCGGAGGGCCGGGCGCCAAGCACCTCCGCAGCTTCGAGCAGTGAGGAATCGAGTTTTTCGAGTGACGCGTAGACCGGCAGGATCATGAACGGAAGGAAGCCATAGACCAGCCCGAGCATGACGGCTGTGGGCGTGTACAACATG
>C688J18823_10001802_pt1 | contig 13323 bp, 7 predicted proteins | sample HopSoiMetagenom1_FD_18823 | JGI IMG/M metagenome (IMG submission 18823)
AAAAGGACATGGTTAAGTATGTTGACATTATAAATAAAACAGATTTGCAAAATTATCAAAATTTAGCCATTGCTTTTAACAACCACTTTGCTGGTTTTGGTCCTCAATCTGCAAATACTTTTCTCAAGCTAATGGATAAACCCGAGATAAACGATTGGACAAAAGAGATAGTAGAACAGAATGAGAAAAATAATTACTTTTTTATAGATAACAAACATCAAACAAGTATTTCTGATTTTACCTCTTTTAAAACTTAATAGAAAATCATATTTATTCTTCTTTATGTATCATTTATAATTGAAATATAAGCATTAATTATAACTTGTACAGTATTACACTGAGTAATATATAAAAACATTATATTTATTCAGATAGCATGAAAGTTGAAAGGCTTGCAGTAAATCTGAATATAACCAAATGTTTTCAATATATAAAAAATTATCAAGTTCTTATTTATTTCTACTTCTCTTGAATAATCAGCTGAAAACCTCTGAAAATGACAACAACATCAACAACATCAACAAAAGCAACAAAAATTGCAACAAGAGGTTATTTATTTGATATATATCATATTAAAGATAAAGCAATTTTATGGATAAAAGAAGAAAATGATGGCAATTTAAAAAGATATGAATATTTATGGCCCTCTTTTGTTTATGTTGTATCTGATAAGAAATCCGAATTAGAGTTATTGTTAAAAAATGAGAAAATATTATCTTTTATCAAAGACTATGAATTTGAATACAAGTTTGAATATCCATCTGATTGCAATAAGAAACAAGTTTTAAAGTTAATTTTAACTGATTCATCTCAAAGAGTTACTTTAGCAAAGTACATTGAGAATCTTTGTACAAGCTTTGGACATTATAGATTATACAATGTAGATGTTTTGCCTGAGCAGTCTTTTTTGTATGAAAAGGATGTTTATCCTCTTGAATTATATGATATAAAAGAAGAGATTCAAAAACCGATTGTCCTTGATTTTAAAGTAAATTCTGAAAAATGTAATGACAATAAAAACCCAAGGGATTCATTTGATTATGTTATTCCAAATTTCAAATATATATCATTTGAAATACTATCAGAAAAGGAAAAAGCAACACTACCAATAAGAATTGCAAATAATCTCAATGACAAAATTCTAAAAATTATTGTTACTGTGTTTGATAAAAACAACAACAATATCAGGGAAAACTTTCTTGTTTCAAAAGAAGATGAAGCTGAAACGCTATTAGAGTTTTCATACCTAGTTAAAAGAATAGATCCTGACATAATTTTAACAAAAGGTGGCGATCAATTTCTATTTTCACACTTACTAAATAGGGCAAAATTCAACAAAATTGAATCTCAGCTAATTTTAGATTTAAATAGAGAACCAGATCTCGATTTTTTACAAAAAAAGTATAAGTCAATATTAAAAGTCGAAGATAAAGAAAATAATTCAGATCCTGACTTTTCATCTTCTTCTTCTTCATCTTTTATCTCCTATGGTAAAGTGTATTTTAAGCCTAGGCCATTTTATTTATATGGTAGAATTCATATAGACAGTGACAACACTTTTATTTACAAAGACAATGGACTTGACGGCCTTGCGGAAATATCAAGGGTTTGCAAGATACCATTGCAGATAGCTTCAAGGTCAACTATAGGAAAATGTCTTAGTAGTTTATATTTTTATAATGCACGTAGAAATGATGTTCTAATACCATGGAAGCCCAAAGTATCTGAAACTTTTAAAACATTTAATGATTTACTAATTGCAGACAAAGGAGGATTTATTTTTGAATCAAAGCCAGGTGCTTATGTACAAGTAGCTGAATTTGATTTTGTCTCGCTCTATCCAAATATAATGTTAAAAAAAAATATTTCTTCTGAAACTATTAATTGTGATTGTTGTAGATACGAAATAGATAATACAGTTCCAGGCCTTGAGCATCTTTATCATATATGCAAAAAGAAAACGGGAATAGTTCCCCTATCTTTAAGAACTGTTTTAGATAGACGTTTGGAATATAAAAATAGAAAAAAGAATGTCTTTCATTATCTCATCTGCTACTATAATGATCATCTTTCGACTAGTGTTGATAATAATAAAGATGAATTGCTAAATTGTTATGATANCAGGCAAACTGCNTTAAAGTGGATTTTGGTAACATCTTTTGGATATTTAGGCTTTAGTAACTCCAAGTTTGGAAGAATTGATGCGCATATAGCAGTATGTGCTTTTGCCAGAGATATATTGCTCAAGACATCAAAGATTATAGAAAGTAATGGATTTGAAATAATACATGGAATAGTTGATTCTATCTGGATAAGAAAAAAAACAAGCGAGCCAAAAAACAAATCAATTGATTATGAAAATAAAAACATTTATGACGATTTAAAAAAAGAGATTGAAGATAAGACAGGTTTTTCAATATCTTTTGAAGGAATTTACAAATGGATAGTTTTTGATTCATCTAAAGAAGAATCTTCAGATGACTTGCCTGCACTAAACAGATATTTTGGGGTTTTTGAAGATGACACAATTAAGACTCGAGGCATAGAATTAAGAAGGCATGATACTCCGCCACTATTTGCAAAGTTTCAAGAGGAGTTATTACAAAAGATGAATTTTGCAGATAATATTGATGATATTAAGAAAATGATACCAAGATTAGAAGAGATCTACATAAAATATAGAGATTTGATTTATTATAAAAAGGTCCATTTTACTGAACTTGTATTTACCAAGAGAATTTCTAAAGATAGTGATGAATATTTCAATAATAGAAATACAATTGAAAGTTGTGTTATTCAACTCCTCTCTAATAACGGAAAATCATTATTTGCAGGGCAAGAAATTAAATATATTATTACAGACTTCTATAATAAAAACAATCTACAAAGAGCTATTCCTATAGAATTAATTGAACAAGATTCAAGTTCTAATTATGATACTACAAGATATTGTAAATTATTATATGACTGTTATTATTCTATAGTCAAATATTTTATATAAATAGATCTTAATTAATATCACAAGAATTTCCTTGATAATAATATTTCTCTATGATGATGTCTGTTTAACAAGCTTCTCACTTCGCCAAACATATAAACTCGAAGTAAAAAGCTAAATCCTTTGTTTAATTAAAGAAAATAGTGAACACGATGAACGCAGTGAGCACCCTATGGAGAATACTAATGGAAATAATCAAATACTATATACCGATTTTCGTGATAGTAATACTGATTCATTCAATAAACAATATCATTTAAGGAAAATAGTCTGCAAAATGACGAAAATAATGAGAAAGATAAACTATACAATAATAAAAATCAATTGAAATCCTCTAGTGAGCATACACAGCGCTCACGCGATCACCTTTTAAAGAATATTGAGAACATTATATTTTAATTAAATATTTTTTTAATGGAAAAACTCACCAGTAAAAATAAAATGTTATAAAAAGCTAAATCCGTTGTTTACTATAAATAAATAGTGGCTAGAAAACAAGGAGATAAAGACTATACAAAATCAGAAAAACAACTCTTGATATCCCTTATTAATGACTATTCTCTTTTTGGAGCACGAGATCATGAAGTTATTCAAATGCTTTCTAGAAAAATAGGCAAGAAATATCAAAAGCTCTTTTGTACAGACTAAAGAAAGAATCTAAAGCAAAGATAAAAGAATCTGAAGTATGGCTTGATTACTAAAAGGTATCTTATTTCATAAAAAACATCAACAATAAATCATCTCTTTAGATATTACAATATCTAAAGAACTTAATTAGAAAACTTCAATAGCAACAGAAGAAATGCAGAAAAGAGAAGTAACAAATACAATAAACATAACCAAAAGCTGCATATCCACGCTCAAGTTATGCAGCTTCCTATTAGGTATGAAGAAGAAAAGTAAGATAAAACTCTAATTAATCAGTATCTAAAACAATATTTTATTTAATATAATATAATATGTTTTGACATATATTAACGAAAATTATTAGATTTTAATTGAATCAATAAATATAGTCAAATTTGTTACTAACTTCAACGGGCAATTCTAGGCAAAGGTATTTCAAATTTTATACCACAAAAGACTATAATTAATTTCTATTTTTTTGTATCAATTTTAATAGATAAGAGGGTCCCAAATGGCCAGTAATTTTTAACAAAATGCGTTTTACAATATTAACAAAGGGAAAAGAAAAATCTTTAACAATTAATATAGGACAATTCAATCTATACATTAAAAGATTCGAAAAACTGGATTTTTCAAATAGGCTATACTTTCCAATAGTCGATTCCATAATTACAATATCAGGATTGTAATTGACAATGGATTTTGATATCATCTTTCCAAACTGCAAACTGTCTTTTTCAATATCTTCAGTAACATAAATTTCATTGAATTCAACTCCTGCCTGTTCAAAATATTCTTTTCTTTTAGCATAATCTAAAGAACTTTTATAATTTCTCTTAGCGACATCTGATTTTTCTACGATGGCCTGATTTACTATATCTATGCCTTTTCTATTTATTGCAACTACATTTAAGTTGAATCTTTCAGTATTTGCAAACCAATTGGTTACTTTCAAGATTTCATCAGAATTGTCGCCATCATCATATAATACTACAAGATTTTTTCTTTCGTCCTTTGTTAATCCCGTTTTATCCCCTATGCTATATTCTCTTTCAATGATAAGATTATCGCCACTGTGAGGAAGGATTGCCACTAAATCACATGTAAGTAATGTTTGCAATTTTTTATTATTTTTAATTGTTTCATAATCTATAATCAATAAATTGATTTTCTGTTCAGCTATTGCGGATAAGACAGCTTCTGTAGCATCATGAGAAATTCTTACAAAATAATGACAAACTATTCCTTCTTTATTTAATAATTCTTCTAAAGGGCCAAATGCTTTTCTTGCTGAATCAACAAAAGCAACTCCTGCTGAAAGAGGTGTTTGATCAGGAACTGTAATAGTTCTCATAATGTTTATTTCAGCATCATTTTCTTTAGCTAATCGTATTGCATATCTGAGGAGCCTATCTGGGTTTTCAGGTGTATAAGGCAGTAGAATTCTAAAATCTTTTCGAACAAGATTTCCTTCACTTGTCACAATAGGAGAGTAATGTTCTATTTCAGTTCTAAAAGTAAATAGTTTATACAATGTAAAACCTATTAAGACCCATAGGACAGTAATAGCCCAGCTAAAGGGGGCAGTAACTAAAAGGTAAAGGGCAAGACCTATCATTAAAACTATGCCTATTATTGGTATATAGGGAAAAAATGGTGTTTTAAAACCATAATCAAGCTTATCGCCATACATCCTACGAATAGTAATTACAGAAACATTAACTTGAGTAAACAAAAGCAGGAAAATTACTGCTGAAGCTTGTGCTATATCGGTAAGAGGAAGAGCATAAGCCATTACTGCCATTATTACAGCAGATAAAAAAACAGCAACATATGGTGTTTTAAATTTTGGATGAATAGCACTTAGTTTATGCGGTAAATTATAATGCCTTCCCATTGCAAAAGCCACTCTTGCTGAAGAAAATGTTGTAGCATTCAAAGCAGCTATTGTGGATACCATTCCTGCTACTAATACAATGAAGCCACCATATGGCATAAATAATTCTACAGCTTTACTTATGCCTAAATCACCATTTTTACCAATGAATAGCCACGAAGGAATATTGTCTGGAGGGAAAATGGCACCAATTGAAACAAAAGCAACAAGACAATACATTATTACAACAAGGGCAAGAGAGATGAAAATTGCTCTTGGAATATTTCTTTTAGGATTTTTAACTTCTTCTCCTGTTTGAACTATTATTTCATATCCCTCAAATGCAATAAAAGTTAAACCCATCGCAGATACTAGGCCACTAATACCCATTGGCATAAAGTTGGCAAAATTAGATTGCCAATTTGGGCTATTTGACATTGACCATAAACCTGCAATGATTATTGAGGTGATTGCCACAAGTTGAACAACTGTTACAATAGTTCCAGCTTTACCTGTTTCAGATGTTCCTTTGATATTTATGTATGTAAATACAGCTATGGCTAAAACGGCAACTAATTTATCTAAAGGAATAAAACCCAAAAGATTATTGATAGTAAGAATATTAGCCGTATGTAACATGCTTACAAAAAATGAGCCAAATCCTACGGCATACAAACTTCCAGCAATTATATGAGCAAGCCATGCCATCCATCCGCTGATAAAAGCATTAGGCCGAGGAAGACCTTCTCTAACCCATAGATAGCCTCCACCTGCTTCAGGCATTGCTGAACCAAGCTCTGCATAACCCATTGCAGTAAAAAGAGTGATAATAGCATTAATAATAAAGGCTAAAATTACAGCACTTCCAGCCAAGCCAATTGCAGGTCCTGTTAAAACAAATATGGAACCTCCAATCATGGCAGCAATTCCAATCATTACAATATCAACAAGATTCAAAGACCGAACAAGCTTGTGCTCATGAGGATGTTCTGGGGTCGCCGGTTGTCTAATTTCATAGGACATTAAATTTTTAATCTACCTCAAATCTTTATACAATTAAATAAATTATTATCCAATTGTAAAGTAAACAGAATCTGTTTGTTTCTTAAATACTTTTGTTATCTAAATTCAAAACACATCTTTTATCAATGGATTAAAATTAAAAAAATAAATAATTACTTTGAAATATTCATACAAAGAACATTGTATTTTTATACTTATTTTCCAACAAATAAAATAAATAAGTGCAAGATACTCTAGAGCGCTCTGTAGCATCATTCATAACCAGACAATTCGTATTATTAGATGAAAATATCAGTATAGCAAATGCAGTAAGTCAAATGCACTCAAAGAAGGTAGAAACCATAATAGTAGAATCCAAAGATAAAAAAGAATTTGGAGTTGTAACAGACAGTGACATTCTAGACAAGGTGGTAATCAAAGGCATTGATTCAGACGATATTTTTTTAAAAGATATAATGGCTTATCCTGTCATAACATTAACTCCAAAGTCAACAGTTCATGAGGCACTAGAATTAATGAAGGTCAAAAAAATAAAACGCATTCCAATTATTAATCAAGAAAATCCATATGAAATGTTAGGTATTGTAACTCAGACAGTATTAGCTAATGCTATAAGGACATCAGTATTAGAGCAAACTTTTCGACCATACAGAGTATTAGTAAGAGAACATTACAAACCTATAGCTGGCAATCTTGGATTCTTAATGCAATTTGCAGGCATTTTAATGATTGCTCCTGCATTGATTGCAACTTTTTTAGGCGAAAACAAATCTGCCACAGGAATATACCTGGCAGTTGTATCAACCTCAATAACAGGTTTTATATTAAATGTATATGGAGAGAAAAGTCCACTTAACCTAAAGCAATCATCTATTGTTGTTGTTTTGGGTTTTGTATTACTTAGTATTTTTGGAAGTTTTCCGTATATGTATGTAAATCCGTTTTGGAGTGGTATTGATATAACAACTCTTTTTGTAAACAGCTTCTTTGAAAGTTCGTCTGGATTTACTACAACGGGTATATCCACCATAACACATCCAGAGGATTTACCAGTTAGTTTTTCATTTTATCGGTCTTATACCTTGTGGGTCGGTGGTTTAAGCTTTGTCTATCTTGTCATGTCCCTATATTATCCAGAAAAAAAACTTGCAGCAATGAGAAATATACTAGGAGCTGGAATACTAAAGTTTAGGCAATTAGTCTCAACTATATCCATCATATTTGTATTTTATGCAATTATTCTAATACTTTTAATATATTTTCTTGGAAATAATAATGGTGGCGTTATAGGAGTACCTACTAACTCGGAAGATATTGCAAGCAAGCAAGCAGTATCATTTATTGATTCAGTATCCATAATTTTTGCTACTCTTACAAGTGGAGGTTTTGTTCCCGTTTCTACATTTCTTACTCTTGAAAATGTAGGACAACTTCTAGTTGTTATGGCAGGAATGATTATAGCAGCTTTGCCTTTTGCATTTCATTATGGTGTTTTTAGTAGAAAATTAAAAGCACGAGAACTTGGTTCTGAAATAATTGTTTATGCTATTTTTATCAGCATCTCTATTCTTATATTTACATCTATTGAATATCCGTATTTAAACTCAATAATATCAAATAAAAAAGCAACACTATCTGAAGATTTATCATCAAATACAGAAAAAGGACCAGAACTTGTTTGGATTATTTCAGCATTTCATGTTATTAGTGCATCAACAACCACAGGTTTTCAATTTATTGATATGTCCAATTTATCTGCGCAAGGTAAAATAGAATTAATTATTATTATGCTGATAGGTGGAACGGCTTTCTCTACAGCAGGTGGAATTAAAATTGCAAGGATAATTCTCATTTTTAAATTATTAAATAAAAAAAAATACTCCAGCCTAAAGGATATTCTAAGATTTACTTCTACATCCATTTCATCAACACCAAGTCAATTTACAAATTATAATAAAAATAACGATGGACAAAAAAAACTCGAACATAAACAACAAAAAAGTAAAAGTGAAGAAAACAAGTCTTCTAATTCTTTATACGCAACTTCCTCTTCAAATTCTTTAAAACCTCCACCTGTAACAATAACAAATAAACCATTAAGAGAAGCATTTCTTGTAGTTTTTTTATTTGTTATAATATCAATTGTCTCTGCAATAGCTATAGGTTATCTTGATAATAGGTCATTTATAGATACATTATTTGAATCATCTTCTGCTCTTTCCAATACAGGTTTATCAGTTGGAGTAGCTACAATGAATCTTGACAATATATCAAAGTCAATATTGTCATTTAATATGATATTAGGAAGGTTTGAAATTATTGCTGTCTTGTATATCTTTATTGATAGGCTAAGAAAATAAGAACTCAACCCCTGAATAAAGATTACATTCAATACTGCATCTCATCTCCACGGGCCCGTGATAATATAGGTGCTTTTAAAGGGATTCTACTAATAATATGGTGTAATTAAAAGAGTGGTAGAAAACCAAATTAATAATAATAATAGTATTGAACAAGAAACATGGTCACTGTATTTATATGCGTTAAAATTGCCAGTGACAAGACAAAAGTATCAAAAGAGACTAGAAAAATCTTTGAATAATATAGTGCCGAGACTGCAATCAGCTTAACAAATACATTTACATGCAAAAGAACCGGTTGCCAAACATTATATCAATAGTTTGCAAATCTGTTTACTCAAGTCAAATCATGAATATTAAAAATAAACTCGGTTGCTAAATAATATCACTTTAAAATGTGTTGGATACCTCATTAATTTTCATTCATATACAATGTTTTGCACTATTGGATTACTGTTTTATTTATGTTATGCTTGATTATATTCTGTGGGGCCATCATTTAGAAACAGAAAGAGTTTGATTAGAAAAAACTTTGGGTTTCTTTTTCAATCGGTAAAGAAAACCGTTATACTTTTTACCATTATCATTGTTTCTATTTCTTTTATCTTGTTTTTTTATTTTCAGTATCAAACCGAACAAAGCATTAAAGAAAATATACTTGCCCAGCAAATACAAAATCAAAAAGAAGCTACAAAATTGCTTGCTCAGCTCATACAATCAGATTTAGACTCTGTAATGGCAAGATTGCAAGGATTGGCTTCTTCTACTTTTCTTCAATCACAAGATTTTAAATCAAATGATACTAAAAGCTTTATACAAAACTATTATCGCCAAATCAACTCATCTTCTCCAGTAGATAGATTATTTGTAATTGATGCAAAGGGAATAACTAGAGCAGATATTGTTCCAAAAGGACAGTCATCATTTGTTGGAATGAATTTCTCTAATAGAGAATGGGTTAAGAAAACTAAAGATACATTACAACCTCAATTTTCTGATGGCTTTGTTGGCAAAGATAGTAAATACAGAATAGTCATAACTTATCCTATTACGATAAAAAGCAGTTCCGGATCTACAAATTATAGCGGATTAGTTGGAGTAGCAATTCCTACAATTGAACTCTTTAGTTATTATGGAAATATTTGTGATATACAGTTAAAATATCTTTCAGTTTTAGACAGCAAAGGCGTTCTTCTTGTCCATCCTATAACATCTTTAATAGGCAAGTCTTTTTATGGAGATAATTTTCAAAAACTATTCAAACGCAATAGAGTATTAAACAATATTGTTAATGTAACTGTAGCTTCGGGAAAACCATCTTTAGGAATATATGATTTTGGAAATGGACAAACATTAACAACGGGTTATCCTATAACAATAAGTGAAAAAAATCAGTATTTTGTATTTGTAATAACACCTGCCTCAACAATATATTCTAAAATTGACAGCATAATTTTCAAAGAGAGATTAGAAATGTTCTCTCTTATTGCAGGAATAATTGGAGCTATTATGATTCTTATTCTATTTCTTATCAGAATGAATAGTATTTTAGATAGAAACATAAAAGAAAGGACAAAAGAGTTAGAAGAATCGCATAACAATCTTTTGGTTTTAAACAAGAAACTTGAATACTCAAATGAGCAGCTTCAAATACATGAAATAATGCAAAGAGAGTTTATAAACACAGCAGCTCATGAGCTTCGAACTCCCGTACAACCAATACTTGGATTCTCAGAAATTGTTAAAGATAAAATCCAAGATAATGAACAAAAGGATTTGCTTGACATTGTAATAAAAAATGCAAAGAGATTAAAGCGATTAACAGAAGATATTTTAGATGTAACAAAAATAGAGGGTAATAAACTACTATTAAAAAAGGAATCTGTTTGCATTTGGGATTTATTATATTCTATATTAAAAGAATTTGAACAGATCTTAAATAGTAGTAATAATAAAGACCTTAAATTAAATCTCTATTTTAGGAATATCGATTTAGATGCAATTATTTCTGCAGATAGAAGTAGAATAGTTCAAGTAGTTTCAAATTTAATAAACAACTCTATAAAATTCATTTCTAAAGAGAATAAGAAGGACGGTGTTGCCGGTATCATAAACTTAACAGTAGAAAAAACAAAATTAAACAGTAAGGATAATAAAGACATCGACTATATTTCTGATAAAATTATAATTAGTATCAAAGACGACGGTCAAGGAATAGATCCAGAAATTTTCCCAAGGTTGTTTACAAAGTTTGCTTCTAAATCTTTTCAAGGAACAGGTTTAGGACTTTACATATGCAAAAACATTGTCGAGGCTCATGGTGGTAGGATATGGGCTAAAAATAACGACGATGGTAAAGGTGCAACTTTTTCCTTCAGTCTTCCTTTTGATAATAAGTAAAAGATATGATATTTGTGAAACAAATGACAGTATGTCGGAGATAAATCAAATAAATCACACAGCAAATGATACTGCCTAGTCATCCACATCATCCTTCTATAGATACAATAGTTGAGTACAAAAACCATCAAAAAGAATTATCTGTTGTAGATTTGTAGTCTTTTTGTATTAGACCTGATATACAAGAGCTTTAAATTTTTTTTGGGTTCTAAATACTATCATCATCCGTATCGCATAATACATAATTAATAAAAAACCGGGCAGCATATATCTTCTGCGAACTTATATAATGAATAATCTTTTTATGTAAATAATTTGCTGCTGCATAACTATAATATACATTTACAATATAAATTTGAAAAGAATGTATTGTAAGTTTACCCATAGAGGAACTAAGTGAAAATAGTAAAGACATGTCAAAGCCATCATACAACAATAACCAGCAGCAGCCTCATCGCCCTACAAGGTTTTTCTTAGTTGTTTCATTGTTTGTTATATCTATGTCGATTCTGGTTGTTTATTCTACTATTACTGCATCTGAATATGGTTTAAAAAAAGATGATATGCATACTCATGCTATTGTACACCTTCTTAAATCTAATGATTGGTTAAATGACTATGAAGAGCAAAAGTTAGAAGAAAAAATATTGCAGTCTCAAATTGATAATGTGAATATTACTTTGCAAAATAATAATAGCGGTACATCATATACTACTACTAAAAAACTAGCCAATGATTATCTGCATAAATACCGATCGTATATTGATGCTTTTCATACTGATAAATCAGTTGAAGGTTCATTAGCAAATCTACAATATAAAGCAGAATTAGAAGAAAGTGAATATGAAAAAACTTTAAACAATATTTCTGAGACTTCAAAGATCATAATGACGTATGAGCTTGTGACTATATTACTAATTGTAGGTGCAGGATTAGCTGGCACGTCAGAAGTTACAAAGAATAAGCTGGTTGCATTTCCAGGCTTTGCTGTTGGTGGTGCAGGAATAATAATACTGTTATTGTTTTTATTTACTGGTGTAAGTGTATGACTTGAATGTAAAGTACCAGTAAGAAACAGAATAGTTATGACCATAATATCAACCAACAGTAAGAAACCATGTTCCTAAAAAAGCCGGTCTAATATCCAATGGTCTAATATCCAACGTTAAAGAAAACCATTAAAGCTTGGACATATTCTATAATTAGCAGGAACCTGCTTTTAGCACTGATATCGTAACTAATCTCACCAGGCCCGCAATAAATTTGACTATATTTTTGGGCTTACATTTACAAGTATATTTGTAGTATGTTCATCTTGGGTTTATGCTCCTCATTCTGCTGCTCCATATTTGGAGAACTATATCCACTAGGATTTTTCTATGCATATACATATGAGTATTTCCTAATAAGGCAGTATTGATAGCAATCCTTGTTAATAATGGTATTAACGATTGACGTTTTCGTAATACAGTTGGAGCATAATCAAATATTCATATTCATCTCATAAAAAAATACAATAATAATAACGCCTACCCTATCACAAAGGGGAGAAGGGAAATTATTATTCTCTCCTCTATGTATTCCCTTTGTTAATGATGTTTTGTCTTGTATGGGGTATTATGCCTTAGAAAAAAGATTTTGGAAATCAATAGCAATAACAAAAATAATTATTTTTATGAGGTCCAGAAGCGTTCAACACCATCTCTTTCTCACCCTTTTCTATTCGATGGATTAATCGTATTGTATTAGGATTATGGAAGTTTTTGCTGTTGATAATGAAGACGACAAATTACATCTATTTCTGATATGTTAGAAAGGATTTACAAAACATCGGCTTTATATATATGTTACGGCACTGGTACGTATGAATAGAATAACTATTTCGTTGATATTTTTAATAGTGATTTCAATGCTTTTACCCACTTCAGCAATTAGGTATGCTAGTGGTCAGTCTACTGACAATGGTGACGACTCATCAACTGGCGGTGGAACAACTACGGATAATAGCGGCTCATCATCAACTGGCGGTGGAACAACTA
>C688J18823_10001803_pt1 | contig 13319 bp, 10 predicted proteins | sample HopSoiMetagenom1_FD_18823 | JGI IMG/M metagenome (IMG submission 18823)
CGGCCGTAGCAGGTTGCGGTCCACCGGCGGCGCGGCGCCGCCCATGTCATTCCAGAGTTCGTGATAGGCTGCAGCCTGTGCGGTGCGTGCCGCGGGTTGATGTTGTGCCGGTTCTTGGTCCAGCGTGACCGCGATGATGTAGTTTCCGATGGTCAGGCGGTCGCCATCCCGCAGCTGCTGCGGAGCTTGCAGGCGGCCCTCGCTTCCGTTGAGAAACGTTCCGTTCGTCGAAACATCGTAAAGCCAGTACCCGCCGTCGCGATAACGGATCTCGCAATGCTTTCCCGAAATGAAGCGCGTGGGATCCGGCAGGGTCCAATCGAGGTGCGTATCGCGGCCGATATCGATCCCGCGCTTACCGCTCACGGTGATTTCCACCGGACCCCCATCGGGTAAATTGGATACGTTTTCGATTCTCAGGTGAAGCATTATTGCCGGTCACGTGCGAATGGGCGACGCACTCGGACTGTGCGTTATTATTCTGATGTCGTCCTGGCTAGCTATCTGCCATCTCGCGCTTGCGCCAGTCCGCCGATTCTTCAAGAAGCCTCGGCGTCGAGTATGTCACGCTTGGCCTGTTTCGTCAGCCCCAACTTCCCCAGCGCTCGCCGTGACTTGACGTCAAAGCTGCGGCACCGCGATGGTTAATGCAGTGGCGCAGCTTGCGTTCGTTTGACGCTCGTTTCGCTGCGCACTCAATTTTCCATGATCTTGGAGCCCTTCAACTCGAGCGTGGTTGCTGACTTCACGGAGACGCGCTGACCATTAACTTCGACCCGCCCGCTTGCCTTGATCTTGATGTCTTTCCCGTCGATCGCGACTGTTCCGTCCTTCTTGAGCGTCAGTTTTGCAGCGCCCACCTTCAAGACCAGCTCGTCCGGGTTCGCCGCGATGACGTTTTCCAGCCGCTGTACGTGCCGCCATAGCGCCCGAATATGATGACGCAGTTTGAGGATGAGCTCCATCTGCCCCTTGTCGATCAGCGCGTTTTCAAGGAGCAGAAGATCCTGCAGCTGATCATGCGCACTTATCGTCATCCTGACCTTCTCCTTTGCTCTCGATTTCGTTCAATCGCGCCGAATATCGCCGCCGTGCGATCTCATGATGTGCGGGAAGTGCGCGACTCGCGTCCTCCTTAAGCAACCAGCAATGACAGCCGCGCGAGGAGTCGCAGGTTGCTCATTACATTCTCGCGCGAGATGACCGGCACCGCGCGCGCGCTGCCGCTGTTCTCGACAGGGTCGCAAGCCAAAGCGTCCTGCAGATCGGTTACCAGCTCGTCCACAGTGCGCGTTCCATCGAGAAGCAGAAACAATCGCCGCGTCACGCGATCTTCCAGCAAGACGTTGCAGTGGCGAAGATTGGTAAGGAGATTGCCTTTTTCGAGCTGCTTGCGCGCGAGTAGACTTGCTTTCGGGCGATCGCTGGTGGTCGCCATCACGGTAGATGGAAACGCTTGCGCATCTATCACGTTGGCACAAAACGTGCGCAGCAAAATCCCGGTGAGGGACTCGATCTCCTCAGAGTTCGCTGGCCCTGGTGAAGCGGCTTGGTCAGCGAGCCGCGACCGAGCCCCCGCGACCAGGTCGTCGAAGCCGATGCTGTTAGGCCAGATCGCGTTCAAATGCAGGAATGCGGCCTTGGCCAAAGCGTGATCCGTTCGAAGCTTCTGGCCCGCACGGGTCTTAAATTCGGTCGGCCCAGGCTGCCGCGGGTCGTGGTCCTGCTCGCTCAGGATGATGTCGGAGGAGAAAAGAAAATCTCTGATGCGGCTCGGCGCCACCGGGCGATCCAGCGTGACCTCGCAACGGCACAGCAGTGTCTCACGGAACATGCGGCCGTTGAGAAAATCGAAGTATTGCTCCCGCGTGACCCATTGGTCCTCGGGGATTTGCTGCAGCATCTGGGTGGTCGCCGCCGGTTCCGTTTGCAGCTCCAGCAGTGACCCCGTGAGCAGCGGAGCCGTTGCATCGGAGAGGTATTGGAGCCCGTGACGACTTGCCTCTTCGGCAACCTGGTGCAGGAAGAACGCCTCCGCCGATGGCTCTAGATCGTCATGAAAGAGCACTGCATCGGCGGTCTTGCTCACGCGCTCGTGCTGGCCGCGCACGACCTGTCCGTACAGCTCCTTGCCATTGCTCCTCTCAGCGATCGCCTGCAGCAGCATTCTTGCCTGTTGAATGCGCTGCTCCGGGTCCAGCATATCGCGCACATGGAAGAGCATGATCGCGCGCGTGAGATCGCGTAGATATGATCCCGGATGGCAGTTGTAGCTGAGGAAAGCGACGCCTTGCGGGCTAAGATTGTTGCGGAAGATCGCAAGGATCTTCGTCCGCACGCTGGCCGGCACCCACGAATAGATGCCATGCGCAATAACGTAATCGAACCGACCCATGTCAGCGGAGAGATCGGCAATATTTAATGCGCGCAGCTCGATATTCGTCAGTCCAAGCTCCGCGATCGTCTTGCGGCCCGTGTCGATTGCTGGCGCGCTCAGGTCCACGCCGAGGAAGGCACTACGCGGTGACTCATAGGCCATTGGGATGATATTGGCACCGTCCGAGCAGCCAAGCTCAAGCACCCGGCATTGGGTCGGTGGCGCGGGGCGCATCCCATGAAGGGCGGCCAGCGTGGCCAGCCGGCTCGGATGCGTTTGATGAAATGGTGCACTCGGATAAGGAACGCGATCGTACGCAAATCCGCCGGCAGGTGACGGTTCAGTCATGTTGGTCGCGCCCGCATTCAGCGCCGGCGAAGCTTGGGCGCGCGAGGCACCTGACTGCTTCGTTCCTGCTGATGAGGTTCATGAGGTTCCTGCGGTTTCGCCGGCCGCGATGCGCGCTCCCTCGGCGGCGCAGCGTTTGAGCGATTCGGTGCGCTGTTGCGGCGATAGTTTTGTTGCCGCGATCAGAATGCCGGAACGCACCGCTTTGGCGGTGTAATCGGGCGGAATAGGCAGCCACGCATCGCTCGCGGCCGGCGATGCGCCTTCAAACCCCGCCAGGCTTCCGGGCGGCATGCCTGGTCCAGCCCACCCTGCGGCTAGCGCCATCCAGGTGGCCGCTGCGCGATAATCGCTCTGCCGACCGGAGGCGAGAGCTGTAAGCCGCTGCTCCTCCTCTGGCACCCGCACCCAATCTTCCGCAGCCCGCAGTGCGGCCACTTCTTTGTGGTCCGTGGGCGGCGCCAGCGCGCGGACAGATTGGCAGCCCCACCACACTGCCTCGCGACGTGGGAGGAGATACGCACAAAATCCAATCGCTTTGTCGACCACCTGGTGTTTGCTGAGCTCGTCGAGAAACGTCAGCGAGGGCACGTCCGCAGGCTCGATCATCAATTCGTCGCGCGCTTGCGGATACGCCTCGAGGAGATCGCGCGCCGTTTCAAATCGTAGCCTTGGCATGAGCTCACTCCGGGACGGCAGCCTCCTCAGGAGGCTAGCGGAGCCGTGGCGCCTTTGATGACTGCGCCACCGGGTGCCAGCACCGTAAACGTAGGCGCAATGATTTTCACTCCGGACGGATCGATAATCACTGTACTTCCTCCTGATACGAGCGTGATGCCGGTATTCGCTATGATGGTCGCGGTGGTGCCAACCAGCGTGGTCTGACTCACGCCGATCGTATTGGTCTGACTCATGCCGATCGTGTTGGTCTGGCTCATACCAATCGTGTTGTTCTCGCTCATTCCGAGCGTAGAGGTCCGGTTCATCGCGATCCGCACGCTTTGGTTACCCGACGCGATGGTGAGATCGTCGTCGCCCTGGAGCAGCGTGGTTTTCCTCGAGTTTGGGCCGGCCGTCTTGCCGGTGAATTGTTGGCCGATTTCACGCGTCTCCGTGTCGAGAATGGTGAGATCGTAATCCTTCTGAGCGTGCACGGTNATTTTCTCGGCGGACTTCTTGTCCTCGAACCGAAGCTCGTTGTAGCCGTTGCCGCCCTTGGTGCTGTCGGACTTTACGCCCGACTGGGTCTTGTCACCGGGCATGTCATAGGGATGCTTGTATTCGCCATTGTAGACGGACCCCACGACCAGCGGCCGGTCGGGATCGCCTTCGAGGAATTCGACGACCACCTCCATGCCGATTCGAGGGATGAACTGCCAGCCCCATTTCTTTCCGGCCCACATCTCAGCGACGCGAATGCGGCATGACTGTTTTTTCTTCCGGTCCCAAAAGAACTCGACCTTGATGCGCCCGTGCTCGTCGACGTCGATCTCTTCTCCCTTGGCGCCGACGACCCGCGCGGTCTGAATTCCATGGATCAGCGGCTTGGGCGTGACGATCGGTGCGCGAAATACTTTGTTGTCGGTGTTCGGCAAAAACTCGAATTGCCCGAGATACTCTTCCTCCTCCTGCAGACCAATCCCCGAACGATAATGCTCGGCGACGTATTGGTGCGATGCGCGCACGACTAGATAATTGATGTTTTCCGATTGCTTCGGATGATCTTTCAGCGTGGTCAGTCCGCCTGGGAAAAGGCAGACGGCGTTGCCTGAGGTGTGACGACGGCCATCCAAGGCCTGCTCGGCTTCCAACACGACCTTTGCGTAGTGCTCGCCCTCGCTGCGCTGCTTGTACTTTCCGGGATAATCGTAGAACTCCATCTGGGAGCGCTCGTAGCGCGCAGTTCCGCTCTTGTTGGCCTTTTGATCGGAGTTGGGCTGCAGCTCGTTGTACTCGTTCAGCTCGACCTTGCCGGTGCGGAAACGCCGCTGGCTGACAACGTTGTAGATGTGCTGTCGGTCGCGGCGCTCGACGTTGCCNGCCGCGATATAGGGAATCGTGCCGAATTCCGGGACTGGTTTGAGCGTCGACATCGAGTCGGCAAGCACGAGCGTATGTTTGTCGGCCGTGTGCTCGAAATAATAGAAGATGCCCTCGTGTTCCATCAGGCGTGACACAAAGGCGAAATCGGTCTCTCGGTATTGCACACAGTATTCGCGTTTCGGGTGGTTCTCGCTCAGGCTCAATTGATAGGCGTCGAACCTGCGGTCGCGAAATACTTCCTCGATGATGTCGGGCGCGTTCTTTTCAAGAAAGAAACGGCAGTCGCTGGTACGCGAGCAGAGCCACAGCCAGGGGCGCAGAACGATGCGATGCGTATGAAGCTCATGCAGCATGCCCAGCCACTGCGCCTCGACCGCAACCCCATTGAAGTGCCGCTGCTTGCCATGTTCTTCGAGTGTGACCGTGCAGGGCCGGCCCAGAATGGCGTCATAGTTAACTTCGTCTTTGCTGTGCGCCTCGATGCGATACTCGAAAAGCTCGCTGATCCCCTCATGGCCGTCAAAGCGCGTGATGACCAGCGCGTTATCTCCGAGCGGCGTCTTCAGGCGGGCCTTCCGGCTCTCCTGCAGGAGCATCGAGTCCATGGCGCATCCTTTTGTTATTGCGCGTGACTTAGCCTGACGGGGCGATCGGATGCCCCGTGAGCGCGACATCCGGGTTTGCGCGTCGAGGCTTGTGGACAGCAGCAGCGCCAATAGCCAGGCCCGGCATTCCGGAATCGGCTCCGCGCGTCGGCGATGCACGTCGAGAGCCGCGGCGCCTCGCGCGTTGACGATATACCCAGTGTAGAAGCATAGTCGAGCTGTTCCGGTCCCGGGCCGAACGAGTCATGGCCGGGAGCGGGCGCTATCCCAAGGCGCTTGTCGACGATGGCAGAGATCGATCTCGCGAAGTTGACGAGCCCCATTTCGGAGGCCGAGCAGTGCGGTCCCGATCTCGACGCGCTTGGCGATGCCGACTACATGAATTTCGTCGCCAAGGCCGAGAGCCTGCTCCCGGCTTCGTTCTTCGGCCCGGACGAAAAGCCGTTTGGTGGCTTGCAGATTGGCGGCACCGCGATCGATTTCCCGGGTGAGCGGACGGCCATGCAACCCTTGCTGGCGCGGACGCACGACGTGCGCCTGCTCACGATCCTTGCCAAATTCTGCATTCTCAGCCGTGACACGGATGGCTTTGCAACCGCGGTGCGGGCGATCCACGAGCTGCTCGCACAATGGTGGGATGAGGTGCATCCGCGCGCGGAAAATGGCCAATTCGCCGCGCGAATGGCGGCGCTGGAGACTCTCGACGACCTTGCCCCGGTGATTTTTCCGCTTCAATACGCGCCGCTCGTTCGTCACCCGCGCATCGGTCCGATCAGCTACCGCAACTACATGATCGCGACCGGAGAGGTGGCTCGACGAGAGGGCGAAGACAATCACGATCTGACGACGATTGAAAAGGCCCTTATGGAGGTCGAGCTCGCGGAGCTGATTGAAGCGCTCGGTCGTGTCGATGCGCTTGGAACGGCGCTCACGAGTATCCGTAATGTGTGTACCGAGCGCGCAGGCTTCGAACAGGCGATGAAGCTGGAGCGCCTGCCTGCACTCGTCGACAAAATGAAGCTCTTCCTCAACGGCTTTGTGGCGAAGCGTGATCCCGCGGCGTCGCTTTTAGCCGAAACGTCGCCTTCCGGCGCTGAGTCGGCCGGTGCGGGACGAGTGACGATCAGCGGCGAGGTTCGCTCGCTTCGCGATGCGGCTGCTGCTCTTGCGGCCGTCGCCGACTATTTCAGCCGAAACGAGCCCTCGAATCCCTCGCTGCTGCTCGTCCGACAAGCCGAGCAGCTCATGGGAAAGTCGTTCATGGAAGTCATGCAGGCCCTTGTTCCTGCTCATCTAGAACAGGCCATGATCAACATCGGCCGCGATCAGGTTCTGCATTTGCCATTGCAGCGCCTTGCCGAGTTCGGCTCGACCTCGCAAGCTGCCGCAAATGGCGAGGGAAGCGGCGACACGCCGTCGGAACGGCCGATTGAGGTTAAGACCCGCGCCGACGCTTTCAAGCTTCTTGAACAGACTGCTGCATTCTACCGGGCGACCGAGCCCTCGAGCCCTCTCCCTTACCTCATCGAGCGAGCGCGTGATCTCGCCGACCGGGATTTCCTGAGCCTGCTCAAACACGTGTTGCCGGAAGGCGCGTTGACTTCGAAGCCTGAAAGTTGAAGGGAGATGGCCCTGCCTTGCAAACGACAGCACATCAACACTCGATCACGAAATAGCGAAGCTTGTGGACTTTTCGCGATGGTTAATGAGAAAAATGTCCTCTCGCGCATACTTGGCTCGTTGACCGCTCGACAAACATCATCTTGAATATCCGTTACGTCATATCCCCGGCCATGGGCTCAGGTGGGAGTATTCGCAATGGCTAAAGACAGCGGCCAAAGCTTCATCCGACGCAATCGTCCCCCTCGCGTCCATATCACCTACGAAGATCCCTACAACGCGGAACGGCTGGTTGAGCTCCCGTTTGTGATGGGCGTCCTCGCCGATCTTTCGGGAAATGCCTCTCCGGTCGAGAAGCCCGAGATGGACGAGCGCAAATTCCTTGACGTCGACATGGATAACTTCGAATCTCGTATGGCGGCGATTGCGCCGGGGACGCGATTCCGCGTCAAGAACAAGCTCGGCGACGATGCGGGCGAAGAACTCGGCGTCGAGCTGGGGTTCAAGAAGATGGATGATTTCGGGCCGACTTCGGTCGCCCGGCAAGTGCCTGCTCTGGCCAAGCTCCTGCAGGCGCGTGAGCAGCTTGCGAACCTGCTTCGATACATGGACGGCAAGGTTGCGGCCGAAGACCAGATTAAGAAGCTTTTGGCCGATCCGCAGTTGATGGCTGCCCTTAAACAAAGAGCGGCACAAAAAGGCGAGGCCGAGACGCCTCCGAACAACGGCAAAGCTTAATCAGGAGGTCACCCCATGGCTAGGGAACCCGCAAGTGGACAGCGGACGGCGGTCGTCGAAACGCGGGACGCGGACGAATTCGCAACCGTCCTGAAACAAAGCTTCAAGCCGCGGAGCGAGCGCGCTGCCGTCGAAGTCGAGAACGCGGTTACGACGCTTGTGCAAGAGGCGCTGGCCGATACGACCGTCATCAAGGATCACGTGCTCGATACGATCGAGGAAATGATCGCTCGGCTCGATCAAAAACTCACCGCGCAAGTCAATGAGATCTTGCATGCACCCGAATTCCAGGAACTCGAGAGTGCCTGGCGCGGCCTGCATCATCTCGTCTTCAACTCAGAGACGGATGCGCAGCTGAAGATCCGCGTGATGAACGCCTCGAAGAATGAGCTTTACCGCAATCTACGCCTCTATCCGGGAGCCCGCTGGGATCAGAGCCCGCTGTTCAAGAAGGTGTACGAACAGGAGTTCGGGCAACTCGGCGGCGAGCCTTACGGTGCGCTGATCGCTGATTACTATTTCGGGCACCTACCAACCGACGTTCAGCTGCTGCGCGACCTGAGCAAGATCGCGGCAGCGTCCCACGCTCCGCTCTTCACCGGCGCCGACCCGACCTTGATGGGCATGGATAGCTGGACCGAGCTGATGAACCCGCGCGATCTCAGCAAAGTGTTCGACACGCCGGAATACGCCGCGTGGAAGGGCCTGCGCGACGCGGACGATTCAATTTACGTTGGGCTGTGTATGCCGCGCGTTCTGGCGCGTGTGCCGTACGGCGCCAAGAGCGAGCCGGTGGAGGAATTCGCCTTCGAGGAGGACACCGACGGTCACAAGGGCGAGAAATACGGCTGGATGAATGCAGCGTACGCCATGGCGGTCAATGTCAACCGGGCATTCAAGGAGTACGGCTGGTGTACGCGCATCCGCGGCGTTCAGTCGGGCGGCGAGGTCATCAACCTGCCCACTCATACCTTCCCCGACCGATGACGGCGGCGTGGATTTGAAGTGCCCGACCGAGATCGCAATCACCGACCGCCGCGAGCATGAGCTTGCGAGATCTGGGCTGATCCCGATCATCCATCGCAAAAACACGGACAAGGCCGCGTTCATCGGCGCGCAATCGATCTACAAGCCGAAGAAGTTTTTCGGCAAAGACGGAGAGGCAGCAACGGCCGCGGATAATCTGAAGTCGCGCCTGCCGTACATGTTTGCGGTGTCGCGCTTCGCGCACTACCTCAAGTGCATGGTTCGCGACAAAATCGGCTCGACCAAGGAAAAGGACGAACTGCGCAGGTGGCTACAGGAATGGATCACGGAATACGTGGACGGCAACCCGGCGACGTCTAGCGAAGAGACCAAAGCCCGCAGGCCGCTCGCCGCCGCTCAGGTGGAAGTCTACGAGAACGAGGAGAACCCGGGCTACTACATGGCGCGGTTCTATCTGCGGCCCCACTACCAGCTTGAAGCGATGGATATCGGCCTGAGCCTGGTATCCAGGCTGCCGGCCGCCGCAAACGCCTAGTTTGGGACACTCGGCAACTAGATGAGAGACTGAAAGCGCACGTCGAATTGGCACTTTTCACATCGCACGAGGACGGTCATGGCAACTGACTACCTGTTGGAGATCGACGGCATCAAAGGTGAGTCAAAGGACAAAAAGCACCCGAACACGATCGAGATCGAGAGCTTTTCGTGGGGCAACACCAACGACGGGTCGTCGGCGTCCGGTACCGGCAGCGGGGCCGGCAAAGTGCACTTCCAGGATTTTCACTTCACGACGCAGGTCAACAAAGCCAGCCCGGAACTGATGCTCGCGTGCGCAACCGGAAAACACATCAAGAAGGCCCAGCTATTCGTTCGCAAGCAGGGCGAGAACCAGCAGGATTATTATATCTTGACCTTGGAAGACTTTATTATCAGCTCGTATCAAAGTGGCGGTTCGGTGGGATCCCATAACCTCCCGTCCGACCAATTCTCATTGAACTTCGCCAAGCTCAAGTACGAGTACAAGCCGCAGAAAGCCGACGGCACACTCGATCCGGCCGTGACCGCGGGTTGGGACCTCAAGGCGAACGCAAAGACGGGATAATTTTCCCTCGTGGAGCCTGTGATCTTCACGGGCTCCGGCGCTGTGGTGAGCCACGTGTAACGCTTCCAAGCGTGGCTCAGGTGGCCGCCGCAGCAACGGTTCGGTGGCAGCAATGGTCGGCGCGAACAATAAGAACCGGCTGAGCCCGCCGCTGATGTTCGCCTTTCGCAGCGCGCACGAAGCGCGCGATGCCAAGACGAAGCTTGATCTGCGTGACGAGGCCGGCGAGCGAGTTATCGCCGGCCGGCGCTCCTCTGTTCGCACCGCAATCACCGAGCCGATGCTGCGGCGCGAGGTTGCACGCGACCTCGAGTCGCTGATGAACACGATTGCGATGGAGTCGACGCAAGACCTCGAGCGCCTCGATTATGTGCGCAGGTCGATCATCAACTTTGGCCTTCCCGATGTCACCCATCGGTCGATCGACGAGGTCTCGTCGGATGACATCGGTGAGGAAATCCGGTTGACGCTGATGCACTACGAGCCGCGCCTGATCCCCGAGACCATTCGTGTTGCCAAGGACTCGACCTACGACGAGGCGGAACTGAAGATTCGGTTTGTCGTTCGCGCCGATCTCATGTGCGAGCCGTTGAATGTACCGGTGGAATTCGTCGCCGATCTCGAGGTCGATAGCGGCGCGATTAGCATCAGCCGCGCGTAGGACCCATGCACCGGGAGTTTCTCGATCTTTATAACCGCGAGCTGCAGATCCTGCATGAGCAAGCGCGTGATTTTGCAGCCGAATATCCGGGCATCGCGGAACGGCTCGGCGGCCTTGTCGCCGAGCGCATGGATCCCATGGTCGGCGGCCTGCTTGAAGGCGCCGCATTCCTGGCGGCACGCGTCCAGCTCAAGCTGAAGCATGAATTCCCTGAATTCACCGCTAACCTGCTCGAGCAATTGGTCCCGAGCTATCTTGCGCCGACGCCGTCGGCCCTGCTCGCCAAGGTCATGCCGCCATATGCCGATCCGGCCTTGCGTGAGGGGCGGCTGATCCCAGGGGGCTCTTATCTCGACGCCACTTATCGCGAGCTCGACCGGCAGATTGCATGCCGCTTCCGTCTCTGCTCGGACGTCACGCTCTGGCCATTCGATATCGTCAAGGCCGAATACTACTCAACTCCCGCTCCGTTGCAGGCGCTAGGAGTGGGAGTTGGGCGCGAAGCGCTTGCCGGCCTGCGCCTGTCGCTGACGCACAGGACGGCAGCCCGCATCGAGGATGAAGTCGCCGACCGCGATGCGCTGACCGATCCCATGGCGTTGTTTGCAGGATGCCGCATTCGCGATCTCCCGATTTATCTGCTCGGCTCAGAATCGGATGCCGTCGCCATCTACGAACAGCTCATCGCGCACCGCATCGGCATTTACTTCCGCTATCTCGATGAGTTCGGCGATCCGGTCGTGCTCTCAAGCCCGCAAGTCGCTGTGAGACAGCTTGGCTTCGGCGAGGACGACAGCCTGTTCGGGATCGATCATCGGGTGTTCCGCGGCTTCGACCTGCTGCGCGAGTACTTCATGTTCCCGCGCAAGTTTCTTGGCGTCACACTGAGCGGACTTGAAGGGGTCATCCCGCGGCTCAAGGCAAAATCAGTCGACGTGTTGTTCGTGTTCAACGAGGTGAACAGCCGTCTGTCTGCAGCTGTGCCGGGCGCATTCTCCCTCTACACGGCTCCGGCGGTAAATTTGTTCCAGAAAACCACCGACCGCATTCCCGTACGTCCGAACCAGCACGAATATCATGTCGTGACAGACCGCAGTCGCCATCTCGATTTCGAGCCGCACCGCATCCTGGAGGTCTATGCGCATTATCCCGGCCGGCCCGAAAAGGTGCGAGTCCCCCCGGTCTACGCCGCGTCGCTCGACGTTGCGAGTAGCGATCCCAAGCTCGCTTTCACGGTGCGCCGACTGCCGCGCCGCTACACCGTCGAGGAGAAGAAGTACGGGAAGGCGTCCGACTATACTGGGACGGACATGTTTCTTTCCCTCAGTGAGCCTGCGGGCATCCATGACGAGGTATCCGTCGCAGAGCTCAGCGTGCGCGCGCTATGCTCCAATCGACACCTGACCGAGAATCTTCCGGTGGGTGAAGGTGGTGCGGATTTTCGGCTCCTCGATGACGTCATGCTCGACGTCATCTGCGTTGCCGGGCCAACGAAGCCGCGCGAGCCAGTTGTCACCCAGCATCGTAGCCGCTCGGAAGTCGCGCATACCGGGACCGTGGCGTGGCGCCTCATCAATATGCTGAGCCTCAATCATCTCGGTCTGGTCGAGCGAGGGGCCGGAAAGAATGGCGAGGCCTTAAGAGAAATCTTGGCGATGTTCGGCGATCTCGCGGATAGCGCGACTGACCGCAAGATTCGCGGCGTCCGCAGCGTGGAGAGCGTCCCAGCCGTCAGACGCGTGATGCGGCCCGCCGGGAGCGCCGCGGCGCGCGGGATCGAGATCACGATTACACTTGACGACAAGGCTTTCGAGGGGAGCGGTGCTTTTCTGCTGGGTGCCGTGCTCGACCGGTTTTTCGTCGAGTATGTCAGTCTCAATCAATTTACCCAGACCGTCATCCGCACGGTCGAGCGCGGCGAAATCATGCGCTGGCCGGCGCGGATTGGAACCCGGTATCCCGCATGACGAGCCGCGAGAGGCAGAAGGCGACCGGGGCGAGCGGCGCCAGGGAGATCGATGCAGCGCGTGAAGATACGCCAACTCGTACTCCGCAGATCACGGCGACGTTTTTGAGCGAAGCAATCAGTGAACCGTGGCGCTTCGATTTCTTCAACATGATGCGCAGGCTCGAGCGGACTTTCGTTGACCGCCCGCGGATCGGCGAAAGTGCCTCCGTGCGCGAGGAATATGTGGCGCTCGGGCAGGATCCCTTCATGGATTTCCCGGCCTCCAATCTCTCGCGCGTCGCCCAGACGGATGATGGCCGGATCCAGGTCCTTGCGAAATTCTTAGGGCTGCTCGGGCCACAAGGCGCGTTGCCGCTCGCGACCACCGAGGAGGCTCACACGTGGTGGCTTGCGCGCGANGATGCCTTTCCGCGGTTTCTCGATCTTTTCAATCACCGCTTCCTCGCTCTCTTCTATCGGGCNTGGGCGGACGCGCGGCCNATCGTCCAGCACGACCGNCCCGATGCCGACCGCTTCATCACCTATATCGGCGCGATGATTGGGGTCGGCTCACGGCCCTACCGCAANCTCGATTGCNTACCGGATTCGGTGAANCTTTCCTTCAGCGGCCTGATGGCGCCGCANGCGAAGTCGGCCTCTCGGCTGCGCGCCCTGATCAGCGGATTGTTCGGCGTGAAGACGGAAGTGGAGCAGTTCGTGGGCACTCGACTGATGATCGACCCGGGCGATCGCAGTCATCTCGGCGGGAAGAACAGCGCGCTTGGCAGCGATATCGTTGTGGGCGGTGCGGTTTACAGCATCCAGGACAAGGTCCGCATTCGCATCTACACGAAGAGCCTCGCGGATTATATCCGCTTTCTGCCGACGGG
>C688J18823_10001805_pt1 | contig 13317 bp, 15 predicted proteins | sample HopSoiMetagenom1_FD_18823 | JGI IMG/M metagenome (IMG submission 18823)
CCGCGGCGGAGGAGGACTGGGGTTCGGCCCCGCCTGCTGCGGGCGGCACCGCTTCTTCGTCGGGTGCGGTCGCGCCGGACTGGAGCGCTGGTGGATCCGAGACCGGCGCGCAGGAGGACTGGTCCGCGCCTGCTCCGGCTCCCGCCCCCGGCCCTGCCTGGAACGCGCCGGCCGCCGGCGCCAGCGCGCTGGAACAGCTCGAATCCGACCCGCCGGACCCCGAACCGGGGGCCGCGCAGGAGCTGTTCGGCACCGTGCCCATGGGCGCCTCGCTCAGCGGCGAGGACGACGATCAGCTCGGCGCGCCCGTGGAGCTGGCCGCTCCCGAGGACGTGCTCCGGCCGGTGGAAGCGCCCAGCGAACTGCTCACGCCCATCGACGCGCCCGCCGAGGCGCAGACGGCGGTGCAGGCGCCGGAGGACTTCCTCATGCCCGTGAATGCAGACGACGACCCGGACCTTCCGGTGGCCATGGACGACGCGCCGCGCGCCAAGACGCTGGCGGTGATGCGGCCGGCGAACGCCGGGGCGCTGGAGGTATTCGGCGAGCATCGCGTGGCGGTGCACACACGGGGCGGCCGCACCCTGCGCGGCACGGTCCGCGACATCGACCTGTCGAAGGCGCAGTTCCCGCTGCTGCCGCAGGGCGGCGGCGAGGCCGAGACCATCTACCACTCCGACGTGAAGGTGATCTTCTTCATGCTCGCGCCCGGCGAGAAGGTGAAGCCGGCGGAGGGCGGCAAGGTGCGCGTCAAGCTCTCCGACGGCCGGGTCATCGAGGGGGGCCGCGACGGGGGAGAGACCAGGCACGGCTTCTTCCTGGTTCCCGGCGATGCCGCGCGCACCAACACCCGGCGCATCTACGTGGCGCGCGAGGCGGCGGAAGAGATCGAAGACTAGTGGAGGTACTTGTCGGAGCCGCGGGGACCGGAGCCGAACGGTCCCGGCTTCTTCTCCTCGCCGCCGCGGATCACGCGCAGCTTGCTGCGGCGCAGCCGCCGATCGATCCACCACACCCGCGCCCGGAGCAGGAAATTCCGCGGCGCCACGCCGCCCGCCAAGAGCACGCCGGCGCCGAGCCCGAAGAGCTGCGGCAGGTAGGCCACCCAGCTGGTCATGACCATGAACAGGACGGTGATGCCCGCGGAGATTGGCAGCATCCAGCGGGCCTGCACCGGCACGAAGTAGAGGAAGATCTGCGCGTTGGGCATGAGCACCGCGAAGGCGGCGATCAGGCCTTCCAGCGAGGGCCAGTTGCCCGCGTAGGGATGGAAGCGGACGGCTTCGACGGCGAGCCCCAGCAACGCCGTCGCCACCGCCGCCAGCGCGCCGGTGGCGAGATAGAAGACCACGAACCGCCGCGTGCCCCAGGCCTGCTCGAGCGATGCGCCCAGCAGCCACAGCCCCAGGAGGGCGAAGAGCAGGCCGAACGGGTCCGGGTTGAGGAACGTGTAGGTGAACGGTTGCCAGATGCGGCCGTGCCAGAGATCCTCAGGCACGAAGACAACCAGGCGCGCCAGTTCCTCGCCGGAAGCGCCGATCACCCGGACCAGGATGGAGACCGCCAGCGTGATGCCGCCCAGCCACTTCACGCCGCGCGTGAGCGGGGGCACTCCGAACGACATCGCAGGCTGACCGCGCGGGCTCATCCGCTGTCCAGTGTAAACCCTCAGACCCGGGGGCGCTCGCGGTAGAAGAGCGTGATCGTCAGGCAGTGGAACTCCTTGTCGGAGCTCTGCGTGACGATCTTGTCCACGATCTCCAGCTGCTGCTGGTTGTCGTGCAGCCAGCGGGTGATGTTGTCGCCCATCGCCTCGCGGTCGCGGGCCAGGGTGGTGGAGAACACCTTCATTCCGGTGAACTGGACAGGGCTCATGAGCGGACCTCGCGGACGATCTGCGCCACTTCGGATTCCGTCAACGTACGATTCGATGCCTTGGCGCGCGCAAGCACCGCCTTGGCCAGCGGCTCGTCGGCGGGGATCTCGTGTCGCGCCAGCCAGTGCTTCACGTTGGAGAGGCCGCTCATCGGGCCGATCTCGATCTGCTGCTCCTTGCCGAACTCGCCGGCGGGCACGCCGCTGTAGATGCGGTCGGCCAGCCAGCGATCGCCCTTGCGCTGCGCCTTGACGATGGCGGCGGCGTGCACGCCGGTGGCGGTGCGGAAGGCGTCGGGGCCGGCCACCGGGTAGTTCACCGGCAGCTCATGGCCGGTCGCCTTCGCGGCCAGCGTGACGAAGCGCACCAGCTTGGACATGTCGCGCGGGCCATAGACGGGATGCCCCATCAGCTTGAGGTTGACCAACAGCTGGTCGCAGGCGGTGTTGCCCACGCGCTCGCCGATCCCGGCCGCGCAGCCGTGCAAGCGCGTGGCACCGGCCGCACCGGCGGCGAGGGCGTTCCAGAGCGCCAGCCCGCGATCGTTGTGGCCGTGCCAATCGAGTCCGATCGCAGGGCCAGCCACCTCGCGCGCGAACCGGACCAGCGCCGCGGCGCCCTCCGGCGTGGCGTGACCCACCGTGTCGCAGAGGCAGAGGCGCCGCGCGCCCGCCTCGATGGCGCTGCGGAAGAGGCGGCGGAGATCCTCGGGCTTGCTGCGGGTGGTGTCCTCGGTGACGTAGGTGACGGCGAGGCCTTGCTTGACCGCGAAGGAGATGGCCGCCACCGACTGCTGCTCGATGAAGGAGAGGTCCCATTCCTCGGCGTACTGGCGGATGGGCGAGCTGCCGATGAAGGCGTAGACCTCGAGCGGCACGCCCGTCTCTTGTTGCAGCTCCGCCGCCGGGGCGATGTCGCCGACCACGGTGCGGCAGGCCACGTTGAGGCGGATCTGCAGCTTGGCGTCGCGCTTCTCCTCCGCCAGCCTCTTCACAGCCGCGCGCTGGTGCGCCCCCGCGCCGGGCAGGCCCACGTCGAGCTGCGCCACCCCGAGCTCGTCGAGCAGGTGGAGGATTTCGATCTTCGACTCGATGGGCGGGTCGATGGCGGAGGGACTCTGGATGCCGTCGCGCAGCGTCTCGTCCAGCACCTCGGCGCGGGCCAACTCGCCGAGGCCGTGAGGGTTCCAGTCGTGGAAGAGATCCGGCACGAACCGGAATCCTACGCCGACTCCAGGAGGAGCGCGATGCCCTGTCCGCCGCCGATGCAGGCAGAGCCGACCCCGCGCTTCACGCCGCGGCGGCGCATCTCGTAGAGCAGGTGGGCGGTGATGCGGGCGCCGGAAGCGGCGAGCGGATGGCCCACCGCGATGGCGCCGCCGTCCACGTTGGTGCGGTCTGGCGGCAGCCCCAGCTCCTTTTCCACTGCCAGGACCTGGGGCGCGAAAGCCTCGTTCACTTCGAAGAGATCGACGTCCTTGAGCGAGACCTCGTGCCGGTCGAAGGCGCGGCGGATGGCCGGCGCGGGGCCGATGCCCATGATCGACGGATCGCAGCCGGAGATGCCCCAGCCGACGAGCTTGCCGATGGGCTTGAGGCCGCGCTTGTCGGCGAATTGCCGGGTGGCGAGGACGAGGGCGCCGGCGCCGTCGCAGATGCCGCTCGCCGCGCCCGCATGGATCACGCCGTCCTTCTTGAACACCTTGGGCAGCTTCGCCAGCCCCTCCACCGTGGTCTCGGGGCGGTTGTGCTCGTCGCGCGAGAAGTGGACTACCGCGCCCCTCTTGCCGGGCAGCTCCATCGGCGCGATCTCCTCGCCGAACCGCCCCGATTCCTGCGCGGCGGCGAAGCGCTTCTGGCTGCCGACGCTGTACTCGTCGACCTCGCGCTGGCCGATGCCGTACTTCACCGCCAGATTCTCCGCCGTCATCGCCATGGGCAGACCGTTGTAGCTGTCGGTCAGCGCCTCCCAGAGCGAGTCCGCAAGCGCCGGCGCCTTGCCCAGCGCCACGCCGAAGCGCAGCCCGCGCGCGACGTGCGGCGCCTGGGACATGCTCTCGGTGCCGCCCACCAGCGCGCATTGGCTGTGGCCCGCCAGCATCTCCAGGGCGGCGTCCACCACGGCCTGGAAGCCCGATCCACAAAGGCGGTTGACGGTCAGCGCCGGAACCGACTGCGGCAGCCCCGCCTTCAGCCCCACGTGCCGGGCCAGGTAGATGGCGTCGGGGCTGGTCTGCATCACGTTGCCGAAGACCACGTTGTCGATCTCGTCTGGCTTCACTCCCGACTGCGCCACCGCCGCCTTTGCGGCGTGGACGGCGAGGTCGGTGGCGGAGATGTCCTTGAGGGACCCTCCATAGGTGCCGAACGGCGTGCGCCTGGCGGACAGGAAGACGAGCTCGGTGGGGATGGGCTTCATCGGCGGCTCCGAGGAGAGGGCCGGGGAGCATAACCACTTCACGCGCCTGCGGCGACAACGGAGTGACTCGTCGGCCGCCAGGTGTTGTATGACGCCACAGTGATCCGCCTGCTCTCCGCGGAGGAGACGGAAGCGTCCGCCGCCAGGCTGGCGGAGGTGCTGCTCGACTGCATCGCGGGCGGTGCCTCGGTCAGCTTCATGCGCGACCTCACCCCGGCGCAGGCGGCCGCGTGGTGGCGGAAGATCGCGGGAGAGGTGCGCGCCGGCAACCGCGTCCTCTTCGCGGCGGGGGACATCGACGGCACCGCGCAGCTCATCCTCGACACGCCGCCCAACCAGCCACATCGCGCCGAGCTGGCGAAGATGCTGGTGCATCGGCGCGCGCGGCGCCGCGGGCTGGCCCGGGCCCTCTTCACGGCGGTGGAGGAGGAAGCGCGGCGGCGCGGTCGCACGCTCTTGACCTTCGACACGATGACCGGCGGCGCCGCCGAGCGGCTCTATCTTTCGTGTGGTTGCACCAAGGTGGGCGAGGTTCCCGACTACGCGCTCTTCCCGGACGGCAGCGTGGGGCCCACCAGCATCTTCTACAAACGGCTCTGAGCGGCCCGCTGCACCCGGGCGAACAGCTCGTCGCCCACCTCCGACGTGCTCGAGGCGGGGCCCCCGAGCAGGCCGATCAGGTCTGGCGTGTGCGCGCCTTCGCGCACCTGCTCCTCGACCGCGTGGGTGATGATCTGGGCCTCGCGCGGATGGCCCAAGTGCTCGAGCATCATCGCGCCGGTGAGCGCCATGGCCAGTGGGTTGGCCTTGCCCTGGCCCGCGATGTCGGGCGCGCTGCCGTGCACCGGCTCGAAGAGGGAGACCTTGCCGGGGTGGATGTTGCCGCTGGCCGCGATGCCCAATCCCCCGGTCAACGCAGCGCCCAGATCGGTGAGGATGTCCCCGAACAGGTTGTTGGTGACGATCACCTCGTACGCCTCCGGCTGGCGGATCAAGTCCATGGCCAGCGCGTCCACGTACATGGCCTTTGCCTCGACTTTTGGATGTCGCTTGCCCGCCTCGGCGAAGACCCGCCGCCACAGGCCGTGGCCGTGGAGCAGCACGTTCGCCTTGTCGGCCATGCAGACGCGGGTGAGGCCGTGCTGCCCGGCGAAGGCGAAGGCCGCCTCGACGATGCGCTCCACGCCCTTGCGCGTGTTGATCTCGGTCTCGGTGGCGATCTCGTCGGGCGTGCCCTTCTTGAAGACGCCGCCTGTGCCCGTGTAGAGGCCTTCGGTGTTCTCGCGGAAGACGGTGAAGCGCAGGTGGCTGCGGCCCTTGCCCTTGAGGGGGCTCAGGCGGTCGTCCATCAGGACGCAGGGACGCAGGTTGATGTAGAGGTCCAGCTCGAAGCGCATCGCCAGGAGGATCCCCTTGGCGTGCTCGTTGCCCGGCACCCGCGGGTCGCCCACCGCGCCGAAGTAGATGGCGTCGTAGTCCTTGCGCAGCGTGTCCATGAAGCCCGCCGGCAGGATGGTGCGATCGCGGAGGTAGCGGTCGGCGCCGAAGTCGAACCAGTCGAACTGCAGCGGCAGCTGGAGGCTCTCGAGAATGCGCACGCCGATGCGCGCGACCTCGGGGCCGATTCCGTCGCCGGGGATGACCGCGATGCGCTGGGGCATGGGGCGATGCACAGTAGAAGCTGCGCTGCAGGGGGTCAACGCGACCCGCTGCGACTTGACTGGAGGCTGGGCGTAGCGTTCAGATCCGCAGCCCTATGCCGCAGAACCAGACGCAGCCGCTGCCCGACGACGTGCGCTCTCCCTCCTGGGAGTCGGTTCCCTGGGTTGCCCAGGAGCGCTCCGTCGAGGAGCCGCAGCGCGCGCCGGAGCCGCCGCTCGGCCTCTCCGACGAGCACGTCATCGACGCGCCGCTGGAGAGCGCCGCCATCCTCCGCGCCGGCTGAACCTCAGCCGCGCTTCTGCCGCTTCACCTTGTTGGCCTGCTTGCCCAGCGCCGTCCGCGTCCGCTTCGGCAGCTTGGAGATGGTCCGCTTGCGACGAGCCGCCGCGGTTGCCTTCTTGATGTTGCGCCGCGCCGCAGCCTTCTGACGGGATTTGGCCATGCGGGAAGCTACGCACGGCCGGGAGGGAGTGCACGGCTGCTAAAGTAGATCGCATGACCCCACTCCTCCTCGCGGCCCTCCTCGCCGCCAATGCCAATGCCAATGCCCCCGTATCCAAGACCGGCATCCCTTACGTGACCGACGACAAGGCCGGCCCGCCCGATCTGGTGCAGGCCATCCGCTCGCGCAGGCCCAACGGCAAGCTGCTCAACCTCGACCGGATGCTCCTGCACAGCCCCAACTTCGCCAAGGGCTGGAACGGCATGTTCGCCGCCATCCGCAACCAGCTCTCGCTGCCCGGCAACCTGCGCGAGATTCCCATCATGGCCATCGCGGTGCTCAACAAGGCCGACTACGAGTGGATCCAGCACGAGTCGGAGTTCTTCAAGGCGGGCGGCACCAAGGAGCAGCTCGCCGCCATCAAGGAGCTGAAAGCGGATCCCAAGCTCTTCAAGCCCGTGGAGTTGGCCGCGCTGCAGCTGACCATCGAGATGACCCGCGAGATCCAGGTGCGGCCCGCCACGCTGGAGAAGGTGCGGTCGCTGCTCTCAGACGATCAGGTGGTGGAGCTGGTCGGCACCATCGCCGGCTACAACATGGTCTCGCGCTTCGTGGTGGCCACCGGGCTCGAGGCCGAATCTAAGCAGTGAGCTTCTCGAACACGGTGGTGCCGTGGTGCTGGATGGCGGGGACGATGCCGCCCTCGCCCACCAGCGCCTGGATGATCTTCGAGGGCTCTTCGGCGCGGAACTCCTGGCCCGCCACGCGCACAGCGCCCCGGGCCAGGTCCACCTCGATCTCCGCGGCGTCCTTGGCCAGCTCGTAGAAGCGGGCGTCCTGAACCACGAGGAACGGCAGCGCTTCGTTGACCAGATTGCGCTTGTGGATGAAGGCGTAGCTCCGGGCGATGATCGCCTCCACCCCGGCGCCCTTCAGCGCCAGCACCGCCTGCTCGCGCGAGCTGCCCGAGCCCCAGGCCTCGCCGGCGACGATGACGCGCTCGCCGCCCTTTGCCCGATCGACGAAGTCCGGCCTGACGAAGTGGAAGGCCTTGGCGCCCAGCTCCGGGAGCGAAGTGAGGTGGCAGAACTGCCCGGGGATGATGGCGTCGGTGTCCACGTTGTCGCCGAAGCGCTGGATGCGCGAGCGGACCACGCCGGCCTGCTGCCTGTCCGCGGCCCGGGCCGCCTTGGCGGAGACGGGCGTCGCGCCGACGGGGGCGAGATGAACCGCGGGCTCCACCACCTGCACCTCCGGCGTGCGCCGGGGCTTGCGCTCGCCGAGGATGCGGCGGAACCGCTGCTGGTCCACCTTGGCGAGGAGCGCGCGGGGGTCGGCGACCTTCATTCCGGCCGCGCTCGCTGCCACCGTGGCGGCGGAGGCGAGATGGGCCAAGGATCCGTCGCCCATGCGGTTCTCGAAGTTCCGGTTTTGCGAGGAGAGCCACTTCTCGCCGCGGCCGGCCTTGCGCGAGGCGACGCCCAGGCACATGGAGCAGCCGGGCGGATCGACGCGGAACCCGGCGCGCTCGTAGACGGCCCAGAGGCCGGCGCGGCGCAGGTTCTCCTGGATGGCGAGGTCCCCCGGCACCACGATCTGCTTGTCGTTGCCCGGCCGCGACACGCCCGCCGCCTCCAGCACCAGCGCCGCCAACACCAGCTCCTCTTCGGTGGTGGTGCAGGCGCCGATGAAGAGGCCCTGCAGCTCCGTCCCCAAAAGCGCGGTCACGCCCTTCACGTTGTCGGGAGAAAAGGGAATGGCGACCTGGGGCTCCAGCTCGGAGAGCTTGACCTCGAACTTCTGCGCGTACGGCGCGTCTGGGTCGGCGCGGAAGGTGCGCATCGGCTTCGTCGCCTCGGGGTCGTCCTCGTCGCGCCGGCCGGCGAGCCAGGTCGCCGTCACCTCGTCCGCCTCGAAGATGCCGTTGAGGCCGCCGAACTCGGCCGTCATGTTGGCGATGGCGAAGCGCGAGTCGGTGGAGAGCTGCCGCACGCCTTCGCCGCGATACTCCACCGACCGCTCCATCGCCACCGTGTTCCGCCCCAGCATGCCGAGCGTGCGCAGGATGACGTCCTTGCCGGCGATGCCGAAGGGCAGCGTCCCGGTGTACTCGATGGCGATGGCCTCGGGCACCTGGATCCACGAGCTGCCCAGCACCATGGCCACCACGATGTCGGCGCCGCCCAGCCCGATGGAGACCGCCCCGAGCCCGCCGTGCGAAGAGGTGTGCGAGTCTGCCCCCAGCACCACGTCGCCGGGCCGCACCAGGTCCCGATAGAACTTCGTGTGCAGGATGGTCTGGTTGGAATCGTAGAAGTGACGGATGCCGCTCTCCTTGGCGAAAGATTGGGAGAGCTGCACCAGCTTCTGGGCGCGCTTGTCGGTGGCCAGCGTCACCGGGTCCACGGTGTGATCGACGGCGAGGAAGAAACGGTCGCGGTCGTGCAGCCTGGGCCGGCCGAGCATCGAGTATGTCCGCTCCATGCCGTTCCACGCCAGTTCCGAGGCGATGGTCCAGTCCACGGACACTTGCAGGACGTCGCCCGCCTGCACCCACGGCCGCGGCAGGTTGCGCGCGTGGGCCGCGAGGATCTTCTGGGTGAGGGTCATCGGCTTGCGCGTCGGTTCGGCCATGGGGGCTGCTACATGCATCGAGTTGCTCGCGCGCGCAACTGGAGCGCCGAGCAAGTATGCTGGTGGCGGCATGGAGGGCGACGACGGGTCGGCGCCCGGGCGGAGGCCGGAGGCCGGAGCATGGGAGGCACCTGGTACGAGCGTCTCAACGCGCTGGATGCGCTCTTCCTCGACCTGGAGGACCGCACCGCGCACATGCACGTGGGCGCGGTCGCGCTCTTCGAGGGGCCCCCGCCGCCCTACCCGGATCTTCTGGCGCTGATCGAGGCGCGGCTGCCTGGGGTTCCGCGCTATCGCCAGCGGGTGATGTTCGTGCCGCTGAAGCAGGGGCGGCCGGTCTGGATCGACGAGACCCAGTTCGACTTGGAGTACCACGTGCGCCGCACCGCACTGCCCGCGCCGGGGGGCGAGGCGGAGCTGAAGAAGCTGGTGGGCCGCCTGCTCTCCCAGGCGCTCGACCGGGACAAGCCACTCTGGGAGATGTGGCTGGTGGAGGGGCTGGGCGACGGCCGCTTCGCCATCGTCTCCAAGACGCACCACTGCATGCTCGACGGCGTCTCCGGCGTGGACCTGGCCACGGTGCTGATGGACGCCGAGCCCTCCACCACCCCGCCGCCCGCAAGCAGCCCGTGGACGCCGCGCAAGCCGCCGAAGACCGCCGACCTCCTCATCGATTCGGTCAAGGAGCAGGTCTCGCATCCGCTGCGCATGGTGAGGCAGGCGCTGGAGCCCAACAGCGAGGCGGTGAAGCTCTTCGGCGAAGTGTTCTCCGGACTCAAGCCGTTGATGGGCATGGTCTCCATGGGACAGGCGCCGCCGTCGCCGCTCAATGTCGCCATCGGGCCCCACCGCCGCTTCGAGATGGTGGAGCTGTCGCTGCCGCGCATCAAGGAGGTGCGGGCGAAGCTCGGCGGCTCGGTCAACGACGTGATCCTCGCAACGGTGGCGGGCGCGTTGCGCCGCTGGCTCGCGGAGCGAAACGGCGCGCCGGCCGCCGACCTGCGCGTGCTGGTGCCGGTGAGCATGCGGACGCGCCACGGGCGCGGGACGTTCGGCAACCAGGTCTCCGCCGTCTTTTGCACGCTGCCGGTCACCGAGCCCAGCCCTTCGGAGCGGCTGCGCAAGGTGCGCGAGGCGATGATGGTGGTGAAGAAGAGCGGCTTGGCGGTGGGCGCGCATGCGCTCTCGCGCCTGGGCGACTTCGCGCCGCCGCAGCTGCTCGCGCAGGCGGCCCGGCTGCAGGCGGTGACGCGGATGTTCAACCTGGTGGTCACCAACGTGCCCGGGCCGCAATTCCCGCTCTATCTGCTGGGCAAGCGGATGCTGCGCTGCTATCCACAAGTACCGCTGGCCGCGCACCAGTCGGTGGGCATCGCGCTGCTCTCCTACGACGGCGGCATCGGGGTGGGACTCCTCGGCGATGCCGACGCCGCGCGCGACCTGCCCGGGCTGGGCGTGGCGCTGCAGGCCGCGCTGGACGAGCTGCATGCCGCTCACTGAGAGCGGCCTGCATTACGAGCTGACGGGAGACCCGGACAAGCCGCCGGTGCTCTTGATCATGGGCCTCGCGCTCTCGTCGCGGGCATGGGATCGCCTGCCGGCGCTGCTCTCGCGCGATTTCCACGTGCTGGTCTTCGACAACCTGGGCACCGGCCGCTCTCCCCGGCGCGGCATGGCCTACCGCATGCGCGACCTGGCCGACGACGCGGCGACCGTCATGCAGGGGGCGGGCTTCTCCCGCGCCCACGTCTTCGGCATCTCCATGGGCGGGATGATCGCGCAGGAACTGGCCATCCGGCACCCCTCTCGCGTGCGCTCGCTGGCGCTGGGCTGCACCTTCGCCTCCTGGCGCAAGTCCACCTCGCCGCCCTTCCGCACCAAGCTCGATCTGCTGCTGCTCAACCTGGGCCGCGTCACGCCCGACCGGATCGCGCGCATCCTCGTGTCGGCGGAGTGGCACTCGGCCAATCCGACCTCGGCGCTGGAGTGGATGCGGCGGGCGGAGCGGACGGCGCTGCGCTACGCCACCGCGCAGCTCCTGGCCATCGCCCGCCACCACGCGCTGGACAGGCTGGCGCGGATCAAGGCGCCCACGCTGGTGTTGACCGGCGACGCGGACCGGCTGGTGCCGCCGGCGAACAGCCAAGTGCTGGCGAAGGCGATTCCAGGGGCGCGGCTGCATCTCCTGCGCGGGGCCGGGCATGTGTTCCCGCTGGAGCGCGAGACAGAGACGGTGGACGCGCTGCGCGCGCATTTCCTCGCAAACTGATCGCCGAAATCGGGGACACGATACGGAATTGATCGTATTGTGTCCCCGATTTAGAAGCGGACGGCCAGGAGTGTATAGGTCACCGCGCCGCGCGGGCGGTCCACCATGACGTCGTCGCCCTCCCGCTTGCCGAGCAGCGCGCGGCCGAGCGGAGACTCTACGCTGACCCGGCCGTGCGGCGGGTCCGCCTCCTCCGACGGAACGAGCTCGTACTCGACCTCGTGCCCGTCCTCATCCTCGAGGGAGACGCGCGCGCCGAGCCGGGCCTTTCCTTCCTCGCGAAGCTGCTCCACCGGCGGGGTTTCCGGAGGCGGCGCCTTCACCCGCGGAGGCACGACCACGTCCGGGGTGGGCGCATCTTCGTTGGTGAATGCCTTGGACACCGCCCAAGGGTAGCGCTCGCCGGGGCAGTGATCTAGGGTCCGCGGCCATGACCACCCCGGCAGCCGTCGACGACAAGGCGATCGAGAAGGCCCTCGCCCACCACGCTGCACACCAGGCCGAGTATCTCGAGGAGCTGAAGAAGCTGGTGCGCATCCCCAGCGTCTCCTTCGAAGGATTCGACAAGCACCAAGTGCGGCGCAGCGCGGAGGCGACCTGCGACCTGATGCGCCGCAAGGGCCTGACCAACGTGCAGACGCTGGAGATGCCGGGCGCGCATCCCTACGCGTACGGCGAATGGACCCAGGCCAAGGGCCGCCCCACGCTGCTGCTCTACGCGCACCACGACGTGCAACCCGCCGGCGAAAAGAGAAGTGGATCATTCCCGATCCCTTCGAGCCCACCGAGAAGGACGGCCGCCTCTTCGCGCGCGGAGCCGCCGACGACAAGGCCGGCATCCTGGTGCACATCGCCGCCATCGACTCCTGGCTGCAGGCGCACGGCTCGCTTCCGGTGAACGTGAAGATGATCGTCGAGGGCGAGGAGGAGGCCGGCTCGGGATCGTTGCCGGCGTTTCTGAAAAAACACCGGCAGCTGCTGCAGGCCGACGCCATCGTGCTCACCGACACGGCCAACTTCGACACCGGGCTGCCCTCCATCACCACCGCCCTGCGCGGCCTGGTGACGGTACAGGTGGAGGTGAAGGCGCTGCGGCAGCCGGTGCACAGCGGCATGTGGGGCGGTCCGGTGCCCGACCCCACCATGGCGATCTCGAAGATCCTGGCGCGCCTCACCAAGGACGACGGCAGCATCAACCTGCCCGGCATCTACGACAAGGTGCGGCCGCTCACGCCGGAAGAGAAGAAATCGCTCGCCGCGCTGCCCAGCAACGACGACCTGTTCCGCAAGCAGGCGGGGATGCTGCCCGGGACGCAGCTTTTGGGCGGCCGGCCGCCGTGGGAGATGAACTGGCGACAGCCTTCCATCGCCGTCAATGCGTTGCAGGCGAGCTCGCGCAAGGACGCGCGCAACATCATCTGCGAGAGCGCCTGGGCGCGGTTGGGCATCCGCACCGTGCCCGACATGGACGTGGGCGAGGTGCGCGAGAAGCTGGTGGCCGCGCTGAAGAAGGACCCGCCCTGGGGCGTGACGGTGGAGGTGACGCCGGAGAGCGACGGCGGCTGGTGGTACACGGAGGGCGACGCGCCGGCTTTCCGCGCCGCGCGCAAGGCCCTGCGCGACGGCTACGGCAAGGAGCCCGTGAGCATCGGCTGCGGCGGCTCCATCCCCTTCGTCGAGCCCTTCTCCCGGGAACTGGGCGGCGCGCCCGCGCTGCTCATCGGCGTGGAGGACCCGTATTCGAACGCGCACTCCGAGAACGAGAGCCTGCACCTCGGCGACTTCGCCAAGGCGACGAAGAGCGCAATCCGCTTCTATGCAGAGTTGGTCCGAGCGGGGTAGACACGTACGTAATTAGCGGTATTTAGGTACGTGCCATGCCGGATCAGGACACCGTCCGCGCGACGCTGGCGCGCATCCCCAACCCCACCGCAGTGTTGGAGAGCCTTTTTGCGGGCGCTCCAGTCGGGTTCCAGATCTACGAGGCCAGCGGGCATTCCGTGCTGGTGAACCAGG
>C688J18823_10001806_pt1 | contig 13314 bp, 12 predicted proteins | sample HopSoiMetagenom1_FD_18823 | JGI IMG/M metagenome (IMG submission 18823)
TGCAAAATTCGCTTCACGCCCTGCGCAACGTCATAGTGCTCCTGGCCAACGACTCGTGGTGTCAAAATGCGAGAGGTGGAAGCCAGTGGATCAACCGCAGGGTAAATGCCCAGCGCGCTCAGCGGGCGCGAAAGCACTGTGGTTGCATCCAGGTGAGCGAACGTCGTTGCTGGTGCAGGATCGGTAAGATCGTCGGCCGGCACATACACCGCCTGCACCGAAGTGACCGAGCCTTTCCTGGTTGACGTGATCCTCTCCTGCAGCTCTCCCATTTCGGTAGCGAGGTTGGGCTGGTATCCGACCGCGGATGGCATGCGCCCCAGAAGCGTGGAAACCTCCGATCCTGCTTGCGTGAAGCGAAAGATGTTGTCGATGAAGAGCAGGGTATCGGCGCCTTCTTTGTCACGGAAATATTCCGCCACCGTAAGTCCCGTCAGGGCGACTCGCAGACGCGCTCCAGGCGGTTCGGTCATCTGCCCATAGACCAGAGCGGCTTTAGACGCATTGCTGTCGCCAGGCTTAATTACTCCGGACTCACTCATCTCCAGCCACAGGTCATTGCCTTCGCGGGTACGCTCACCCACGCCGGCAAATACTGAGTAGCCTCCATGCTGTTTAGCAACGTTATTGATGAGTTCCATGATGACAACGGTCTTGCCAACACCGGCTCCCCCGAACAGTCCGATCTTGCCGCCCTTCAAGAACGGTTGGATGAGATCAATGACTTTAATGCCGGTCTCAAACATTTCCTCGGATGTCGATTGTTCTTCAAAGCTGGGCGCGGGCCGATGAATTGGCCACCTCTCGGTTGCATTCACCGGACCCAATTTGTCCACGGGCTCTCCGATGACGTTGATCACGCGTCCTAAGGTCGCCTTTCCGACGGGTACTGAAATGGGCCCGCCTAAGTCGACTGCCTTCATGCCGCGAACCATACCCTCGGTTGCCTCCATGGCAACGCAGCGCACGCGGCCTTCTCCTAAGTGTTGCTGCACTTCGACGATGATGCTGATGGGTTCAGGAACGTTGAAGCCATCGCTCGTGATCCGCAATGCCTGGTAGATCGATGGTATCTTGGCTTCTTCGAACTGAATGTCCACGGCCGGGCCGGAGATCTGAATAACTTTTCCTATATTCTGTGCCATAAGTCCTTACAGAGCGGCAGCGCCGCTGACAATTTCGATAATCTCTTTCGTAATCGATGCCTGACGAACACGGTTCATGGTGAGCGTGTAAGAATCGATCATGTCTGAAGCATTGTTAGTGGCCGAGTCCATCGCCGTCATCCGCGCCGCATGCTCCGCGGCGACCGATTCCAGCAGCGCGCGATAGATCTGGATGGACACGTACCGCGGCAGCAGATCGCGAAACAACCGCTCAGCTGGTTGCTCGTAGATGTAGTCTCCGGTGCCAAACTGGGCCGCACGTTGATCTTCAGCAGAAGTGTCATGTCCGCGCACTCCTACTCCGGCGGTTGCTGCAGCTTGGGCAGCCCTCTGTCGCTCTTCCAGGGTGAACTGATCGGCTTGCTCAACCTCCCGCTCGCCTATCTTCGCTATCGGCAGCACATGATCGACTACCAGTCGTTGCGCTATGACCGACTTGAATTCGTTATAAACCAGGTACACGGCGTCGACTTCTTTGCGCGTATAGCGCTGAACAATCTCTTCGGCCAAATCCCGGGCATGGCTGAATTCGAGCTTGTTGAGAACGCCGACTTGCTCGCCAACGAGCTCGACCGGAGCAACACGGCGGTACTGCTCGCCATCGCCAGCCTGCTGCGCATACGGGAAGCGCCGGCGAAACAGGTCGCGTCCCTTGCGGCCGATGCGATGATGTCGACGTTTTTCCCCGCCTTTGCTTCTAGGAACCGGTTTGCGGTTTTGATGACGTTCGCGTTGAACGCTCCGGCAAAACCTTTGTCACCACTGACGACCACCAGCAGGATATTCTTCTCTTCACGCCGCTCGAGTAACGCATGCCTGGGCTCACCGGTAATCGGATCGTAGATCTCCGCCCGTGACACCAGGGATTTCAGTACGTTGACCAGCATCTGCGAGTAGGGGCGTGCGGCCAACGCTCTTTCCTGCGCCCGGCGCAGTCTTGCGGCCGACACCAGCTTCATTGCCTTGGTGATCTGCCGTGTGTTCTGCACACTGCGGATGCGCCGTCTTAGATCGAGAACGTTCGCCATGATAGTTTCGTTTCCTTAAGTTCCCATCTGGAGCCGGACAGGGCACAACCACGCCCCACTGAAAACTTCTTACTTACGGATTGGGAGCTTCAGCTATTCTTGGGCCTGCCCAACTACGCAATAGCCTTCGTTGTCTGTCTCGCGCCCACAAACTGCTGTTTGGCTTCCTTGATCACGCGATCCATTTCCGCCTTGAGCTTGTCGTCGAGTGTCTTCTTCTCCATGATCTCGTTCAGAAGCCCGGGATGCGACGTATCCACGTAGTGGTACAAAGCATCTTCAAACTCGCGCAATTGCGAGACTTGGAGATCATCGAGATAGCCGTTGGTTCCGGCGTAAATCGCGAGAATCTGCTTGCTAAAAGGCAGTGGCGAAAACTGCGGCTGCTTCAGCAATTCAGTCAACCGCTGCCCACGATTGAGCTGCTGCTGCGTCGCCTTATCCAAATCGGAACCAAACTGAGCAAATGCGGCGAGCTCGCGGTATTGCGCCAATTCGAGCTTCATCGACCCTGCAACCTGGCGCATGGCCTTGATTTGCGCCGACCCACCGACACGGCTTACCGAGATGCCAACGTTCACGGCCGGCCTGATACCGGAGTTGAAAAGATCGGTCTCAAGAAAGATCTGCCCGTCCGTGATCGAAATCACATTCGTAGGGATGTATGCCGACACGTCGCCAGCTTGGGTCTCGATGATTGGCAAAGCGGTGAGCGATCCGCCACCCAATTTGTCGGAGAGTTTGGATGCCCGCTCCAGGAGCCGCGAGTGGAGGTAAAACACGTCACCGGGGTAGGCTTCACGGCCTGGTGGACGGCGTAGTAACAACGAGATCTCGCGATAGGAAGCAGCGTGCTTCGAGAGATCGTCGTAGATCACCAAGGCATGACCGCCATTATCCCGGAAGTGCTCACCAATAGCGCAAGCCGCATAGGGAGCGATGTACTGCATGGGCGCGGGCTCTGAAGCAGACGCGGCAACGACGACCGTATACTCCATCGCGCCGTAGTCAGTGAGCGTCTTCACGACGTTGGCAATCGAAGAGCGCTTCTGCCCAATCGCGCAATAGATGCAGATCAGGTTGTTGCCCTTGTTGTTAATGATGGTGTCAAGAGCCACTGCTGTCTTGCCGGTCTGGCGGTCTCCGATGATCAGTTCGCGCTGTCCTCGCCCGATGGGAATCATGGAGTCAATAGCCTTGATCCCAGTCGCCATAGGCTCGCGCACCGGCTGCCGATCGATAACGCCGGGGGCGATACGCTCGATGTGAATCGATTGCTTGGTCGCGATCGGTCCTTTGTCGTCGATGGGCAGCCCGAGTGAATTTACAACGCGACCAACCATTGCATCGCCGACGGGGACGGCCATGATGCGTCCGGTGCGACGCACCTCGTCACCTTCCTTGATCTCTGTGTATTCACCCAACAGCACCGCGCCGACCTGATCTTCTTCCAGGTTCATGGCGATGCCCTGGACTCCATGACCGAAGTCAATCAACTCTCCAGCCATCACTTTGTCGAGGCCGTAGATGCGCGCGATTCCGTCGCCCAGCGATATCACCGTCCCGACTTCGTCGACGGCGAGCTTGGATTCGTAGTTCTCAATCTGTTCGCGGATTAGCTTTGTAATTTCGTCTGCTTTGATTTGTGCCATTTTTAAACTCGTCGATGGTGCATGGATCCCGCCGCGTCAGGCCGGGGTGCTCACGAGTGAGACCTGCGAAAATTAGCCTGTTTCGTTGGTCTAACTCACCGTTAGCTGCTCTTTCATGCGCTCCAATTGCCCACGCACTGAGCCGTCATAAATCGTGCTTCCGACCTTCACTACTACACCACCCATCAATTGTTCGTCCAAGGAGTAGCGTACTCGCAGCTTTTTGCCAGTGGTCGTTGCCAATTGCGCTTCAAGCCTGTGCTTTTCTTCGGCACTCAAGTCGCGCGCGGTGAGAACTTCTGCGTCCGCGACGCCTAGCCGCTCGTTGATTTGGGCGATCGCCTCTTTAGCAATTTGCTCGAAGCCCTGAATGCGTCGGTTGGAGATGAGTACAGCGGCAAAATTGCGAATCTCGCGCGCGAGCCCAGCCCGCTTGCTGATCGCATCCAGCAACTTCAGCTTCTGTTCGCTCGACACTGAAGGACTGTCCCAGATCGTACGCAGCTCATCGCTTTGGTTTAGCCAGGTTACAAGGGCTTCCAGTTCCGCGGCGACGCGGTTGGCATCAAGTTTGCGCCCGACGACAACGTCGGCGAGGGCGCGTGCGTATATGCCAACGAAGGATGCCATTTAGCCGCTTCCATTCCTGCGAGGTTCTGCGCTAAGCCGGTCTGTAAACTCCTCCACCAAAACTTTGTCAGTAGCCGTGTCCACCCGGATTCTCTTCTCCGCAAGCGCGATTGCCAGTTCGACGGCGTACTGCTGAAGGTCGCGACGGGCCGCATTGGCTGCCTGCACGATTTCCTGTTCGGCTGCTTGGACGATCTTATGTTTCTCTTGCTCGATCGATGCGCGAATGCGATCTTCCTCAGCCTTTCCCTCGGCTTCGGTATGCTTCTGCATCTCGTCGATCTCGAGCGAAAGACGCGAGAGCCGAACGTCCACTTCGCGAAGGCGGCGGCTGGAGTCTTCACTTGCACGGCGCGCCTCTTCCATGCCCTTCTGAATCTCCTGCGCGCGCCCGCGCAGCATCGCTGGAATGTTCGATCTCATCGCCAGGAAAATCAGGACTGCAATGATTGCGAAGTTGATGATGACGCAGGACCAGTACGCCGCCGTCAGCGGCAGGCCAGTAATCCTGGCAATGCCGCGCACCGCTGGTGAGTACTTGAACGCCGCTTCCTCGTCCTCCGGCTCGTTGGCGCTTTCCTGCGGAGTTCGGCCAGCTGCCTCATTAGAAGCATGACTGAGTTGCTGTTCAGATGCGTGACTCGGCTCGGTTTTGGAGGTTGAACTTTTCGGTTGGCTCGATTGTTCTGTTGATGCACTAGGCTGCTGCTGTGCAGTACTTGTGAGCGTCAATGACGCAGCTACAAGGAGCATGAGAATGGAAATGCCGAGGACGTTTTTCATCGACGACCACCCAATGCAGGCTGTTTTTCCACGGCTTCCGTGCGCAGGATGGCACGAATAATGTCCTGCGCAAGAGTAGAACTCTCATGCTGGACCCTGGCCTTCGCGATCTCCGTCTCTTTCTGAATTTCTGCGCGCCCAGTCGTGACCCGCGCCTCAGCCGCGGAACGCGCTTCAGCAACGGCGATTGTTTTTTGTTCAAGGAGCTGTTGCCGTCGGCTTTCTTGTCGCTTATACATAGCCGCGCGCGCTTCCCGGAGCTTGTCTTCATACTCTGCCGTCTTCTGCTCAGCCGCAGCGATGTCCTTCTTAGCTTTCTCCAACGCGCCCACGGTCTTGTTTCGGCGTTCCAGCAGAGCGGTTGCCAGCGGATTGTGGACGGTCACGCGATACAGTATCCAAAGCAAAACAAAAAGGATGATGGTCGGAACAGCTCCGAGCGCAAGTTCGCCTAATTGTTTGAGCGTCTGGTCCATTAACTTGGGTGGTTACTGTCTCGCCGGGCAGGGGTAAACAACCCTTTAAGCTAACATTCGATTTTTGCGAGTGTCAAACGCCAGCGACGTGAACGTCTTGAAAAGACTAGGTTGAAATAACAGTGCGCAACTCTCGACTTTCCTTGACATCGTGAGAGGGTCGGCGGAGACTACTGTTTATCACCTCCGATCCGATTCAGGATCGAATGGGCTCGTGGCCAAGGAAAGTCACCGCTTCTCGGTCACGGGCCTATTTACTTTGCAGCTCAGTGTGCTGCTGCAGATTTGTCCTGATTCCGCGTCATTGCCTCTGGTTTATTTCGCGAGCGAATGCTTGCTGCCACGAGGCGAATTTCTTCGAACGTAATCTCCTTCGGCAATGCATCTTTCAGCGGCCTCAACCTCTCGATTCCTAACTTCGCACAGGCTGCTTCAATCTTCGACAAGTTTTCTTGCTGGATCCAACGAGGCTGAAAGTCCAATTGGCCAGCTTCTACCATCTCAGCAACCATAGAGACTACGGTTGCGAGCTGACGTCCGCGAACGTTGGCTATGTCTTCCAAGGTTCGTCCCTGAGCAAGCAATCTGATCGTCTCCGCTGCCGGTTTGGACCTCTTCTTAGCTGCCTGCTGAACGGCGCGGGCACCATCGCGAAAGCGCTTGAAGGCCTTCAGTATCTCTGGGCCGTACAACTGCGTCTTTCGTTCCCCGAAGCCGGACACGCGTCGAATATCGGCTAAGCTGGCCGGGTGTATCCGGCACAGCTCTTCGAGCGCCGTGTCATGCATTACGACGAAGGCAGCGACACCGTGTTGCCCGGCAACATCACGACGCCACTCGCGTAGAAAGTCACTCAATTCATGATCAAAAGTTTCCGCCGCAGGATCCGTTAGCGACGTAATGGTCCTGGCACGCCGATCCCGGGGCTCAGCGGCGGCGGCCCTCGATGTGACACCTTTCGTGCTCGGCGCCTGTCCGGTGGACAGCCAGTCGGGCTCCGCTCCGCACACGTCGCAAGCACCACAGCTGTTCCACTTCGGAGTCTCGCCAAAATGTGAGCAAATCTGAAGGTGTCGGCATCTTCCTGCCTCGACGAAGCGGCGTACCTGATGGTATCTCTCCCAGGAACGTTCTTTCTCTGCTGCGTCAGTAATCTGGCCGATGAAATACGTCAGCAGTCCCACGTCCCGCCCCTGCCACAACAAAAAACAATCGGCACACTCGCCATCGCGGCCCGCACGCCCGGCTTCCTGGTAGTACTGCTCGATCGATTTTGGCAATGAAAGGTGAATCACAGCGCGAACAGATGCTTTGTTGATGCCAAGACCAAAGGCAATGGTACCTACCAGGACGCGGACCTCATCAGACATCCAGCGCTCCTGATTACGGCGTCGGCTTTGAGCATCCATTTTGCCGTGATAGGGGACTGCGGGAATTCCCTGTTCTTCCAGAAAATCAACGGTCTGTTCCACGCGGTTGATGGTAGGAGCGTAAATGATCACGTTGCTGCCGCCATATTTTCCGAGCGCGCGCAAGAGCAGCGCGTCTTGACTGCCTGGTTCACACTGCTTCACGAGGTAGCGGAGATTAGGCCGATGAAAGCTGGCGATGTATTTATCAGGATGACGCAGCCGTAATTGCTGGATGATGTCGTGCCGCACCTGCCGCGTCGCGCTGGCGGTGAAGGCAGCGATCGGACGATCCGCAAAATGCTGGCGTAGAGAACTGAGCTGGCGGTATTCGGGCCGGAATTCGTGACCCCACTCAGAAATGCAATGTGCCTCGTCAATGGCGAAAAACGAGATCGGCGCCCGCTTCAACCACTCAAGCGTGTCATTGCGGGCGAGTCGCTCCGGCGAAAGGTAGAGCAGCCGAAATCGCCCTTCGGCCGCATCTCGGATCACTTTTGCCTGCTCGTTATTCCCCAACGAACTATTCAAGCCGGCAGCGGGAATTCCCATCTGCTGAAGCTGCGCAATTTGGTCCTGCATCAGGGCAATCAGTGGGGAAATGACGACAACCGTTTGTGACTGCATAATGGCGGCTGGAAGTTGGTAACACAGGGATTTGCCACCGCCGGTAGGCATCACAACGCAGGTGTCATGGCCGGCGAGGAGACTTCCGACAATGCGCTCCTGCAATGGCCGAAACGAGCCATATCCCCAATAGCGTTGCAAAGCTGAAAAAACGGCATCTGCTGCGGTCATTGAGTGCGTAGCTTATCAGGAGCTACGGATGATAAAGGTAGCAATCTTAACGAGCACGAAGCTGTCGAAGAAGACGTCTCCGGTTTTCGGGCTTGCGCTCGCGAGTTCCGCTGGGGCTTTGCTTCTGCTGGAAGTGCGCCACATGCCGAAGGAAAGATTGGGGAGCTTCGATGGTTAACCATACACGTTCGTTCTTATACTCTCGTCGGAGTATCTTGGCACCGGCTTCGATCATTGCCAGTAGTTTTCCCTCTCGTTGCGGAACACTCAATTCCACATGGGCCAATGGATCAGCGGTAAGCACAACGTCAATTCGCGACAGCAGAGAATCGAGTCCAGTGCCGTTCACAGCGGAGACATGCACGATGTTGTCGCCTGCCGGTAGCGCCTGGCGTTGCGCTTTGCTCAATAAATCGACCTTGTTAAGAATCTGGATCGTGGGTTTTTCCAACGTCTCGAGTTCCCCAAGAACCTTTTCCACCTCCTCCTGCTGTTCGGCAGCATTTGGGCTGGTTGCGTCGGAAACATGCAGGATCAATGAAGCGCGTTGCACCTCCTCCAAGGTTGCGCGAAATGACGTAACCAGTGTGTGAGGCAGACTACGTATAAATCCGACCGTATCAGAGAGGAGAACCTTGCGTTTCGAGGGCAAAGTAATCGAGCGCAACGTCGGATCGAGGGTCGCAAACATCCGTGAGGAAGCGAGAACTCCGGCTTTGGTAAGCGCGTTAAACAGCGTTGATTTTCCCGCATTGGTATAGCCCACCAAAGCCACGGTCTCGACCGGCACCGATTCCCGACGCTGGCGTTGTTGGGCGCGCACTCGCCGCACATTCTCAAGCTGTTTTTGCACGTGCCGCATGCGGCGATAGATTTTCCGCCGATCCGTCTCAAGTTGCGTCTCACCAGGTCCGCGGGTGCCAATGCCGCCGCCAAGCTGTGACATCTCGGCGCCACGGCCACTAAGCCGCGGCAACAAATATTCCAATTGCGCAAGTTCCACCTGAAGCTGACCCTCCCGGGTACGGGCGTGCCGCGCGAATATATCGAGAATCAGTTGTGTTCGATCGATCACCCTGGTATTCAACTCACGTTCGATGTTGCGCTGCTGTGATGGAGAGAGATCGTGGTCGAAGAGCACCACATCTGCGCCTGATCCCGCGAGTGCTCCTGTGATCTCCTCCAGCTTGCCCCGCCCGATCAGCGTGGCAGGATCCAGTTTGTCGCGACGCTGAATTACTTCCCCCACGACCTCAGCATTGGCGCTGGTTGCAAGTTCGCGAAACTCGGCCATCGAATCCTCGGCGGAGAAAGGCGCGAAGTCATCCCGTATGCGTACTCGTAAGGGTGAAGGTTCCCGTTGTGGATCTTCTGCTTCTCGATCCTCTGCGCGTGCGGCCTCGATGGCTTGGCGCGCCATTCGCGCCTGGGCACTCGGTCCAAGTCGACGGGTGGAGCGAAGGTCTATACCGACGAGGAAAGCGCGCTCCAACCTTCCAGCACGATTTGTGGGCGAGGGACTTCTAGCCACGGTGGATCAGCTATGCGCGATTGGGCACTCAGCCTTCAGAAGCAGCCGACGGAGGGACTGCCTCAGGATGTGCCGCCGCACTCGGACGCTCCGAAGCAGGTGGGCGATGCTCAGGAGCCGCAGGTCGCTCGCTGAAATGCGAGCCTCGCCCCATCACCACGGTCGAGATCGCATGTTTGAAAATGAGTTGTTCCTGGTTGTTCGTCTCCAGCACAACGGAGTACTTGTCGAAGGACCGAATGCGTCCGCTAAGCTTTACCCCGCTCATGAGATAAATCGTGATGGGAGACTTGTCTTTGCGAGCAGTGTTGAGAAAGGTGTCCTGAATATTCTGTGCCGGCTTGGTTTCCATTGTGCCGATCTCTCCTTGATCCAGAACCCAGCTGGAACTGCTGAACAGCAGCACCTAAAGATAGAACCCAGAGAGCGGTCTTGGCAAATTGGCTCGACAAAATGAGCAGCGGCAAAGCAGGCAACGAGCGTTGCAGGTTTCGATCTGAACAAGTAGGCGCTACTTATGCCAACACGCGCCACAGCACGAAGTCGCGGTAAAAAGGCGCACGATAGCAGCGCATCAATCGCTCTCGGCGGAGCATCTACTACGTAGGAATTTTAGGCGATTGACGCAAGATGGAGGGAAGGTGAAATGAGATTATTTGGAACAGTTCTGCTGCTTTGTGGAATGGTTTTTGCGCAAGCCCAATCGAGCAGCGACACGCACCTAGCGATTCGGCCGGGAGCTCAGGATGCGAACGAGCAACGCATCTCGAAAGAAGTTCGGCACGAACTCGTCATGCTGCCGTACTACTCAATCTTTGACGATCTGGAGTACTCGGTGAATGGCGACACCGTTGCTTTACTCGGAGCGGTTGCAAACCCGACGTTAAAGAAGGACGCGGAGAACGTGGTGAAGCGTATCGAAGGCGTCAACAAGGTGAACAATCAAATCCGAGTGCTGCCCACTTCGCCCAATGACGACCGGATCCGACAGCAAGTTGCGCGGGCGATCTACAACCAAGGTGGACTGTATCGCTACTTCATGGGAGCAGTAGGCTCGATTCACATCATCGTTGATAACGGACACGTGACCTTGAAGGGCGTCGTTGACAATCAGGGAGACGACACCATGGCGAAAATGGCGGCCAACCAGGTGCCGGGGGTTTTCTCCGTGAAAGACGAACTTCAAGTCGGAAGCCAAACAACAACGGCTCAGAGGTAAAACCGAGCTAACAGGCATGGCGATAACTCCCTCAGGCCAACGGGGGCTATCGCCTTATGCATCCGCATATGTGTACTGCACACATTGGGGCGGATGTTCTACGGAAGCGATGTTGCACCTCAAATTGGCGATTACGGCGTCATCGGCGACTGTCGCTCGGCGGCGCTGATCTCCAAGCAGGGTTCCCTCGACTGGCTCTGCTGGCCTTGGTTCGACAGCCCCTCAGTATTCGCCGCCATTCTGGACGTTGAGAAGGGTGGCTTCTGGCGTATCTCCCCAGCAACCGAATACTGCACCACTCGCCGCTACCTTCCCGGCACAAACGTCCTTGAGACCGAATTTCAGACCGCCACGGGAACGTTGCGCCTGACTGACTGCATGCCTGTGTATGACTGCGCGTACGAACGCGCCCACATGGTTGGCGACCGCGAGATCTTGCGTGTCGTCGAATGTGTTTCAGGCCATTTGCAGCTAGACGCTATCTTCTGCCCTGCTCCAAAGTACGGCTTGGCTCGCATGCGATGGAGAGACCAGAAGGCACTCGGGATTCATATACAGTTCATTGGTGCCGCGCTCTGGTTCCGCAGCGACCTTGAGTGGAAGCTCGGCGAGAACTACGCCTCATGCGACGCCGTAATGCGAGCCGGTGAGCGCAAATACTGCTCGCTCGTGCTGATGGAGCATGGTCCGGCGGTGTTGTCACCATTGAGCGACTGGTCGGACCGCGCCTTGGAGCAGACGGTGGGCTGGTGGGAAAAATGGGCAGCGCGATGCGAATACTCAGGACCATTCCGCGACGCCGTCGTGCGTAGCGCCCTGGCATTGAAGCTACTGAACTTTGCTCCTTCGGGAGCGATCGTTGCCGCGCCGACCACATCATTACCAGAGCGAATCGGCGGCGACCTGAATTGGGACTATCGTTACTGTTGGTTGCGTGACGCTTCCATGACCGTGACTGCCCTCTTTGGACTGGGTTATCACGACGAAGCCGAGGCCTTTATCGAATGGCTGCTGCACTCGACGAACCTCAGCCAGCCCCGACTCCTGCCACTGTACAGTGTCTACGGGAAGCGGGCACAAAAAGAGCGGGATCTCTCTCACTGGAGAGGCTTCCGGGATTCGCGACCAGTACGATTAGGCAATGGAGCTCGCGATCAGCTGCAGCTCGATGCATACGGAGAAGTGATCTCCGCAGCCGCCCAACTCGATGAATTCAACAAATCGATAGACGGCGCCAGCGCGCGAGTGCTGCGCGGGATCGGCAACTACTTACACAAGAAGTGGCGCGCCCCGGACAAAGGCATTTGGGAACCACGCACAGCTGATCAGCACCACACTCACTCGATACTCATGTGTTGGGTGGCGATGACCAAATTGCTGGAACTCGGCGAGAGCGGCTTGCTAAACCGATTAGATCTCGAACAGATAGAGCAGACGCGCGACCAGATCCGTCGCGAAATCGTCGAGAAGGGCTGGAACGAGGACCAACAGACGTATGTAGCCATTTTGGGAGGCAAACACGTTGATAGCAGCCTGTTGCTGCTCGCAAAACACGAATTCGAGCGCGCCGATTCGGCACGCATGCGTAGCACGTACCGTCGAATCAAAGAGCGGCTGGGCGCGGGCCGGGCACTTATCTACAGGTACCGTGACAACGATCTAAGTCCCGGAGAAGGCGCGTTTGGCATCTGCTGCTTCTGGGCAGCAGAGTACCTTGCTCTTGGAGGTGGATCTCTCGACGAAGCCGAAACAGAGTTTCGCGATGTGCTCACTTACAGCAATGATCTTGGTCTGTTCGGTGAGGAAATCGATCCCTCCACAGGCGCAGTGCTCGGCAACTTTCCGCAGGGATTCACGCACGTGGGCCTGATCAACGCTGCTCTTTCCATAGCTCAACGCACTACACAGGACCGAACTGGAGCAAGCGCGGCATGACCATGCAAATCCATTGGGGGGAATGGTTGTTCTGGGGCTTCGTTGCCAGCCTAGCATTGGTGGCTACCGAGAGCATCGCTCAAGGCTTGGGGCTCACACGCCTCAACCTGCCATTGATTTTAGGAACAGCGCTCACGCCGGACCGAGACCGAGCCCGCGCACTCGGGATTCTGTTACACGTCATCATGGGCTGGTTGTTCTCGCTTTTCTATGTCGTTGCTATGCAGTTCCTCGGCGGCGCCACGTGGTACCACGGAGCAATCATCGGAGTTGCTCACGCTCTCGTGATTTGTGTAATTGGGTGGCAGGCGCTGCCGGGGGTGCACCCACGCATGGCCAGCGAGACGCATGGACCCACGGCAACACGCATGCTCGAGCCTCCTGGCTTTATGGGCTTGAACTACGGTGTGAGCACACCCGCGACTGTGTTCATGACCCACGCGATCTTTGGAGCGATTCTTGGCGGCTTTTATTCATGAGCCCAGAGCGTGAAGGACGAAGTGTACCCTCACGAGAAGCAGTACCGGATCTCGGAGTGTGTCCGAAAGCGATCATCGCAAGACGCAGCGCGTCTTCTATCTCTCCGCAGTACCGCTATCTCTCCGCAGTACCGCAGTACCGCAGTACTAAGAGAAGTAAGTAAGGCAATTTTGTAGGCAGCTTCTCTCATTTCTTATGAGACGATGC
>C688J18823_10001808_pt1 | contig 13311 bp, 9 predicted proteins | sample HopSoiMetagenom1_FD_18823 | JGI IMG/M metagenome (IMG submission 18823)
TCTATGCCACTCAGTCGCCGCTCAGCGGCTTGTATTCGCCGGAGCGCTGTTCCGTCACCATCGGCGGAATGCATGCTGTGCAGATCGCGTTGCGGCTCGTCACGGGCGCAGGCGATGAAGCGATCGTCATCACGCCGGCATGGCCGAATTTTCGCGGCGCGCTTACGGTCACGGGAACAGGCGTGATCGAGGTTCCCCTGCTCTTCTCCGGCGCGGGCGCCGAGGGACGTTGGCAACTCGATCTCGATTGCCTCGCCGCCGCGACCACGCCGCGGACGCGCGCGATCATCGTCAATTCGCCGAGCAATCCGACGGGTTGGACTGCCTCACACGAGGAGCTTGAAGCCATCCTGGAACTGGCACGTCGCCGTGGATTATGGATCATCGCCGACGAGATTTACGGCCGCTTTTTCTATGACGGCGAGCGCGCGCCTTCTTTCCGCGATCTGATCGATGAAGACGATCGCATCATGTTCGTCCAGACTTTCTCGAAGAATTGGGCGATGACGGGATGGCGGCTCGGCTGGCTTGAAGCGCCCGCCGCGCTCGGATCAATCGTCGAAAACCTGGTGCAATATTCGACGTCCGGCGTTGCCGTTCCCATGCAGCGCGCCGCGATCGCGGCGCTGCAACAGGGCGAAGAGTTTGTCGCCGCTCAAGTCGCGCGCGCGAAAGCCAATCGCGATCTTCTCGTCGAGACGCTCGCACAAACGGAGCACGCGCATTTCGCCATACCGGCCGGCGCTTTTTATTTCTTCTGCGCTTTGGACACGAAGCTCGACGCGCGCACGCTCGCCTTCCGCCTCGTCGACGAAGCACGAGTCGGGGTCGCGCCGGGCACCGCGTTCGGAACCGGCGGCGAGCGCTTCATTCGGATGTGCTTCGCGCGCCGGCGCGAGGACATGATCCAAGCCGCGCGGCGACTGTCGGAGTGGCTCACGCGGTGAGATTGCGCCCAAGGACGCTGCGAAAGCTCCGCCGCGAGGTCGTCACGCTTGCCGGCGCGGCGATCGGCGGCTGCGCGCTCGGTTTCGCTCAGGTCCCCGGCGGCTGGTTGTCCGGCGCCATGATCGGCGTCGCGATTTGCGCCGCGCTCGGCGGGGCCGGGCCACTGTCGACGCCGTTGCGGCGACTGGCGCTCACTGGCTCGGGTGTGGCTATCGGCTCGGCGATGTCCCCGGCGATGCTGAAGAGCCTCGGCGCGTATCCCGCGAGCCTCGCCTTCATGGCGGCGGCGGTCGCGGCGATCACCTACGTCTCAGCCTCCATGCTGCAGCGGATCCCTGGCTGGTCGCCGCAGACCGCCTTCTTCGCCGCAGTGCCAGGCGCCTTGTCCTACGTCTTCCTTGTTGCGGCCCAGGACGGGAAGGCGGACCTGCCGCGCATAGCAGTGGTCCAAGTCTGCCGCGTGTTTTTTCTGATGGCGCTCATTCCGCTGATCGTCGGCGAAACAACCGCGGTGACGCCGCCTCGCACCGGTCCGATCGACCCGCCGCTGCTGGTTGTGATCGATTTCGTGCTCGGCGGCTTGGCCGGCTATGTCCTGGAGCGTCTCAACGTCGCCGGCGGAATGCTTTTCGGCGCGATGCTCGTCTCCGGCTTTCTGCATGCGACCGGCGTGGCGCCGGGGCGGTCGCCGCTGGCGATCGTCGAAGCCGCGCAAGTGCTGATCGGCGCCTGGGTTGGGGCGCGTTTCATCGGCTTTGATTGGGGGCTGCTTGCCCGTTCCGCGACGGCGTCTGTGGGCAGTTTCCTCGCTGGCACCGCTGTGTCGATGGTCTTCGCCGCCGCTGCGTCCATCGGCCTTTCGGTGCCCTTCGCGCAAACGATGGTCGCCTTCTCGCCGGGCGGGCTCGAAGCGATGACGATTCTCGCCTTCGCGCTCGGGCTCGACCCGCTTTACGTCGGCGCGTTGCATCTCGCGCGCTTCATTCTGATCAGCCTGACGCTGCCCTTTGCGCTGCGGTTCTGGCTCGCGCGCGCCCGCCGCCTAACCGTGCCGCAAGCTTAGTTCAGCACGCGCGCGGCGTGCGGGCTGTCCAGGGAAAAGGCCGGGATCTCCGCGTCGAATGAGCTGCCCGCTTCATCGAAGAACCTGTATGTGCCGACCATGATGCCGGACGGCGTCGAGAGCGGACAGCCCGACGTGTAACGGAACGACCCGCCCGGCGCGAGAATGGGCTGCTCGCCGACGACGCCCGGACCGCGTACCTCCTCGACGTGGCCGCGCGCATCGGCGATACGCCAGTGCCGGCTCATCAGCTGCACCGTGCTCTGACCGAAATTGACGATCTCGATCGTGTAGGCCCAGAAAAACCGCTCCTCGTCCGGATCCGACTGATCCGGCAGGAATTCCGGCATGACCGTGATCTGGATGTCGTGCGAGATCGCTTTGTACATGAGCGCGAACTCATGCGCCGCGGGCGCGATGTGGCGCAGCATGCAGGACCTCTCGCCCCGCGACAACCCCGCTGTCAGACGGCGGCCAGACCGCGCTGGAGGTCATCGATCAGATCCTCGACATCCTCGATGCCGACCGACAGACGCAACATGCCGTCGCCGATGCCGATGGCGGCGCGCTGCGTGGGGGTGAGGCGCTGATGTGTCGTCGTCGTCGGGTGCGTGATCAGGCTCTTGGCGTCGCCGAGGTTGTTGGAAATATTGATGATTTCGAGCGCATTGGCGAAGCGGAAAGCCGCGGACTTGTCGCCGACGACATCGAACGTCACCAGTGTTCCGCCGCCGGTCATCTGCCGCCGCGCCAGCTCGACGTGCGGGTGGTCGGCGCGGAAGGGATAGAGTACGCGGGCAATCCCCGTCTTGCCGCTCAAAAAATCGGCGATGCGCATCGCATTCGCCATCTGCTGGGCCACCCTGAGCGGCAGCGTCTCGAGCCCCTTCAGCATGACCCAGGCATTGAACGGCGACATTGCCGGCCCGGTTTGGCGCAGGAAATTGTGGATGTGCGTGTCGATGAACTCGCGCGAAGCGAGAATGACGCCGCCGAGGCAACGCCCCTGCCCGTCGATGTGCTTCGTCGCGGAATAGACGACGCAATCGGCGCCGAGTTCGAGCGGCTTCTGCAAGAGCGGCGTCGCGAACACATTGTCGACGACGAGCCGCGCGCCACCGGCATGGACGATCTCGGCGATCGCCGGAATATCGAGCACATCGAGACCCGGGTTGGTCGGGCTCTCCAGAAACGCCGCCTTGGTCTGCGGCCGCATCGCCGCGCGCCATTGCGAGAGGTCGGTACCATCGACCAGCGTCGACGCGACGCCAAAGCGCGGCAGCAGGTCCTCGACGATATAGAGGCACGACCCGAACAGCGCCCGAGGCGCGACGACGTGATCGCCCGCCTTGAGCTGGCCCATCAGCGAGGCGGTCACCGCCGCCATGCCGCTTGCGGTCGCGCGCGCGGCTTCCGCCCCTTCGAGCATCGCCATCCGCGCCTCGAACATGGCGACGGTCGGATTGGAAAATCGCGAGTAGATGAAGCCGGGATCCGTGCCTTTGAATCGCGCCTCGGCGGCTTCCATGGTCTCGTAGATGAAGCCTTGGGTGAGGAAGAGCGCTTCGGAAGTCTCCTCGAACGAGGAGCGCAGCGTCCCGCCATGAACGAGCGCGGTCGCCGGCCGCATGGGCGGGGAGCGGGTCTTGTCCGCGCGTTCGGTCATCTGCACTCGCAATCAGCCGCGCGACGGGCGGTCACTGCTGTTGGAAACCGGCATGCCGGGTTGGCGCCCCGGCCGTCAAGGCGCTAGTGTGCCGTCTCTCCTCTGGCTGTAGCGCGGCCTTGTGGCGCAACCGGCAATACGACCGCAAAAGAGCACGACGCCCGCCCCATGACCGCTCACGCCAGCGCTCGTCCGCAGCTCTTTTCCCCTGACGAGGCCGCGCCCGACCGCGATTTCGGCAATAATTTCGGCCTACTCGCGCAGCAGCGGCTTAAAATCATGGTCGGTCGCGGCATGATTCAGGCGACGCCCGGGATTGATGAGAGTCAGTTCCAGCCGGCGAGTCTCGACCTGCGGCTCGGGGCGAAAGCTTATCGCATCCGCGCGAGCTTCCTGCCCGGCAAGGACAAGGGTGTTCACGAAAAAATCGAGGAGCTGAAATCGCATGAGTTTTCGCTCGAAGATGACGGCGCGATTCTAGAAAAGGGCTATGTCTATGTCGTGCCCTTGCTCGAATATCTGGCTCTGCCGGAGAGCATTGTCGGAATCGCCAACCCTAAAAGCTCGACCGGGCGACTCGACATTTTTACCCGCCTGATCACCGACAAGAGCGAGGTCTTCGACAAGGTTGAGGGAAGCTACGAGGGATCGCTCTACGCTGAAATCTCACCGCGGAGTTTCAGCGTTCGTGTGCGAAAGGGATCGCGGCTCAATCAAATTCGCTTCCGCCGGCTGAATTCCCGGCAATTGCACAAATCTGATTTCGCGCTGAAGGACCGGGACCTGCGCGAGCTGCACAAGCAAAGGTCTTTGGTTGACGGCGAGCTCAATGCCCGGGGCGGCCTGATCTTGCGTGTCGCGCTCAACGAAGAGACTTTAGGCCGCAATTGCGTCGGCTATCGCGCGCAAAAACACACCGACGTGCTCGATGTCGATAAATTGAACTTTTATGACGTCAGGGACTTTTGGGAGCCGCTGCCGCCGAGGCACGATAAAAAGCTCATACTCGATCCCGGCGAGTTCTACATTCTCGCCTCGTCGGAGCGAATTCACATTCCGCCGGAACTGGCCGCCGAGATGGTGGCGATTGATCCGTCAATGGGCGAATTCAGAGTTCATTATGCCGGGTTCTTCGATCCCGGTTTCGGTTTCTCGACGTCAGGACGTCCCGGCAGTAGAGCGGTTCTCGAGGTTCGGAGCCACGAAGTGCCATTCTTCTTGGAGGACGGCCAGGTGATCGGCCGTCTCGTCTATGAAAAGATGGCCGAGGAGCCGGATACGCTTTATGGGCAAACGTCCTCATCGAATTATCAAGGGCAGAACCTGAAACTATCGAAACATTTCCGTTCTGTGTAAAAAGATCGCTTCAGAGGTCCTCCGATTTATCTGCCCGAAAATCGACCAGCTCCGCGCCCTCGTCGACCTGCTCGCCTGCAGCATAGCGAAAGGCCGCGACAACACCCGGCGACGGCGCACGCAACGTGTGCTCCATCTTCATCGCTTCGAGCACGATCACCGGCTGGTTTGCTTCGACACGCGTCCCCGGCTCGACAAGCAGCGAGATAACGCGGCCTGGCATCGGGGCGACAAGCGGGCCGCCGGAGACCTGCGCATCTTCCGCTTCATGAAGGCGGTCGACAATCGCGAAGCGGCGTGACTCGGCTTTGGTGAAGAGAGTGATCTCGTTGCCGGCGCGAACCCAGACGGCAGAGGCCTTCTCGTCGCCGATCGTGCCGGACAGCTTTCCATCCGTCGCGAGTTCCCCCCGCGTCTCGAATGCGCTGCCCTCGCCAAGCGCGATTTTCCAGCCGCCGCCGCGGCGGTAGACCACCTCGATCGTCTTTTCGTCCGCACCTTCGACGGAGAGCTCGCGCAGGCGCAGCTCGCGCCGCGCTTCATCGTTGAGCCGCCAGCCATTGCTATGGCCCCACGGGCTCCACGGATCGGCCGAGCCAAGCGCTGCTTGCCGCGCTTCCTCGGCACGCGCGAGCAACAGGCCGAGCGTCACCAACGCGAACACCTTCCCCGACGCCGACTGCGGCGGCGCGAGAAGATCGGCCTGATGCCGCTCGATGAACCGCGTGTCGAGATCGGCAGCTTTGAACGCGCGATGCGCGGCGAGCCGGGCGAGAAAGTCGATGTTCGTCTTGAAGCCGCCGACCTGCGTCTCGGCGAGCGCGGCAGAAAAGCGCCGGATCGCGGTATTGCGATCGGGACCCCAGGCGATCAGTTTCGCGATCATCGGGTCGTAGTAAACCGAAATGGAATCGCCAGTGCGCACGCCCGTATCGACGCGCACGTTTTCGCCCGCGGGAAAAGCGAGACGCGTCAGCCGCCCGGTTTGCGGCAGAAATTCGCGATCCGGGTCTTCGGCATAGAGCCGCGCCTCGATCGCATGGCCGTTGATCGCGAGCTCTTTCTGCAGAAGCGGCAGCTTTTCACCGGCCGCAACACGGAACTGCCACTCGACGAGATCGAGCCCGGTGATCATCTCGGTAATGGGATGCTCGACCTGCAGCCGCGTGTTCATCTCCATGAAATAGAATTTTTGCGCGGCTGCGTCGTACAAAAACTCGATCGTGCCGGCGCCGACATAGGCGATCGCCTGCGCCGCCTCGATCGCCGCGCGTCCCATGCGCTCGCGCATCTTCTCCGGAAAATTCGGCGCCGGCGCTTCTTCGATCACCTTCTGATGACGGCGCTGGATCGAGCAATCACGCTCAAAGAGGTAGACGCAATTGCCGTGGCTGTCCGCAAAAACCTGGATTTCGACGTGGCGGGGATGCTCAAGATATTTCTCGATCAGCACGCGATCATCGCCGAAGGACGACGCCGCCTCGCGCTTGGCGCTGGCGAGCTGTGAGGAGAACTCGCCGGCCTGCGCGGCGACTTTCATGCCCTTACCGCCGCCGCCCGCCGAGGCTTTGATCAGCACGGGATAACCGATGCGCGCCGCTTCAGTCGCTAGCAGATCGGGCGATTGATCTTCCCCGTGGTAGCCCGGCACGAGCGGAATGCCGGCCCTTTCCATCAGCGCCTTGGCTTCCGATTTTCCGCCCATGGCGCGAATGGCAGCGGGCGGCGGGCCAATGAATGCGAGGCCGGCCGCCGCGCAGGCTTCGGCAAACGCCGCGTTCTCCGAGACGAATCCGTAGCCGGGATGAATCGCTTCGGCGTCCGCCTCCTTTGCGGCCGTAATGATCGCGTCGATCTTGAGATAGCTCTCGCGCGCCGGCGGCGGTCCGATCCGGTAGGCTTCGTCTGCTATCGCCACATGCATCGCGTCGCGATCGGCATCGGAATAAACGGCGACCGTCGCGATGCCCATGCGACGCGCGGTGCGCACAATGCGGCAGGCGATCTCGCCGCGATTGGCGATGAGAATTTTCGTGAACATGCCGCTCACATCCGAAACACGCCGAAGCGCGTCGGCACGATCGGCGCATTCAGCGCGGCGGAGATGCTGAGGCCTAAGACCATGCGGGTGTCGGCGGGATCGATGACGCCGTCGTCCCAAAGCCGCGCGCTGGCATAATAGGGATGGCCCTCGTGCTCGAAGCGTTCGCGGAGCGGCGCTTTCATCGCCTCTTCTTCTTCCGCCGACCATGTCCTGCCGGCCGCTTCGATATTGTCGCGGCGCACTTGCGCGAGCACGCTTGCGGCCTGCTCGCCGCCCATGACTGAAATGCGCGCATTCGGCCACATCCAGAGAAAGCGCGGGCTGTAAGCGCGCCCGCACATGCCGTAATTGCCGGCGCCGAACGAGCCGCCGATGATGATTGTAAATTTCGGCACGCCGGCGCAGGCAACCGCGGTCACTAGCTTGGCGCCGTCCTTGGCAATGCCGCCGGATTCGTATTTGCGGCCGACCATGAAGCCGGTGATGTTCTGCAGGAAAACGAGCGGAATACCGCGCTGGCAGCAGAGCTCGATGAAATGCGCGCCCTTCAGCGCCGATTCCGAAAAAAGAATCCCATTGTTGGCGAGAATGCCGACCGGATAGCCGAAGATATGGGCGAAGCCGCAGACCAAGGTGGTGCCGTAGAGCGCCTTGAACTCGTCGAGCTCGCTGCAATCGACGATGCGCGCGATCACATCGCGGACATCGTAGGGTTTGCGCACGTCATTCGGGATGATGCCGTAAATCTCGCTTGCTTCGTGCAGAGGGTCGCGCGCGGGTTTGAGCTCGATATTCGGCTGCTTTATGCGATTGAGATTGCCGACGATGCGCCGCGCGATCGACAGCGCATGCGCATCGTTGAGCGCGTAATGATCCGTCACGCCTGAGGTACGCGAATGGACGTCGGCGCCGCCGAGATCTTCCGGCGAGACGATTTCGCCCGTCGCCGCTTTGACGAGCGGCGGGCCGCCCAAAAAGATCGTGCCCTGGTTCTTGACGATGATCGCCTCGTCGCTCATGGCGGGAACATACGCGCCGCCGGCCGTGCACGAGCCCATGACGAGCGCGATCTGTGGAATGCCGGCCGCCGACATATTCGCCTGATTATAAAAGATACGGCCGAAATGCTCGCGATCGGGAAAGACCTGATCCTGGTTCGGCAGGTTGGCGCCGCCGGAATCGACGAGATAGATGCAAGGCAGATTGTTCTCGCGAGCGATTTCCTGCGCGCGCAGATGCTTTTTAACGGTCAGCGGATAATAGGTGCCGCCCTTCACCGTCGCATCATTGGCGACGATGACGCATTCGCGTCCGGCGATACGGCCGATCCCGGTGAGAATGCCGGCGGCCGGGATCGGCCCGTCATAGACATTGTGCGCGGCGAGCTGCGACAGTTCGAGATAGGGCGTACCTGGATCGAGCAGCGTGCGCACGCGATCGCGCGGCAAGAGCTTGCCGCGCGAAAGGTGCCGCTCGCGGGCGCGCGCGCCGCCGCCCTGCTTGATCGCAGATACCGTGGCGTGCAGGTCGGCGACAAGGCCGCGCATGACCTCGCTGTTGTTGGCGAACTCGGCGCTGCGGGTGTCGATCGTTGATTTGAGAACGGTCATGTGGGCGCTCAGGCACGGGCACCGTGCCCAATCGGATGCAGAGCCGTCAACTGCTTTGGCCGCCTCAATAGGTCTCGACGTGATAGCGGCCGCCGGCGCGCATCTCGCTCTTCAGCGCGGCCCAATCGACAGTCGCGCTTCGGCACACATCGGCGAAGGCCTCGTCGACACCACTCTCCATGCCTTTCAAGCCGCAGATATATACGTGCGTTCCCGGCTCGCGCAGAAGGTTCGACACCATCTCGGCTTCGAGGCGAATACGATCCTGCACATAATGTTTCGGGGTGCCCGCAACACGCGAATAACAGAGGTGCTGGGTGAGAAGCCGCGCCGGCACTTTCTGCAACGGGCCGAAATACGGAAGCTCTTCCGGCCGGCGCGCGCCGAAGAAAAGAACCAGCCGTCCCGGCGCTTGCGGCATCGCACGCCTGCGGCGCTCGGTGAAAGCGCGGAACGGCGCCGAGCCCGTGCCGGTGCAAATCATGATGATGTTGGTGGCGGGATCGTTCGGCATGAGGAAAGTCGCACCGAACGGGCCGGTGACTTGCACCTCCGCGCCTTTGGCAAGGTCGCAGATGTAGTTCGAGCAGATTCCGTTCGGCTCGCGTTTCACGGTGAGCGCGACATTGTTGGCGTTGGGCTTCTCGCCGTCGCGGGGGCTGGCGATCGAATAGAGCCGCACGACGTGCGGCTTGCCGTTGCCATCCGCGCCGGGTGGAACGATGCCGATGCTCTGCCCCTCCAGCAGGGGGAAAGATTGGTCGCCGAAATCGAGGATGATGTGGCGCGTATCGGTCTCCGCGTCGGCAGACGTGATGCGGTAATTGCCGCGCACGATGGCAATTGCCGGCTTGCCGCGGTTGTAGAGGTTGATCGTCGGCTTGGTGGCGGAGGCCGGCGCGATCGCCTTGCCGCCGACGCCCTTATGCGCCTCGGCGAGGATCGCGGCGACGTCCTCTTCGAGCGTCTCGACCGCATCGCTTGCTTCCGGCGTCGCGACGTCGGCTTGCGCCGGCAGTTCCTCCCAGGAGAATTGCTCTTGCAGCGAGTAGGCGCGGTTGACCACGCGCCAATTGTCGATCGCGCCGGTCGGGCACGGCGAGATGCAGTCCATGCAATAATTGCAGATGGTGGCGTCGACGACGTAATTGTTATTGTCGTGCGTCACCGCGTCGACCGGGCAGGTCTCCTCGCAAGTATTGCAGCGGATGCAGATTTCCGGATCGATGAGGTGCTGCTTGAGGACGGCCGCGTTCATTGCACTCCTGTTACGCCGCTATCTTCACGTATTCGAAGTCGCCGGGCTTGTTGTCGATGCCGACCTTCGGCGCGGCGATCCAGCCGGCGAACTTGCCCGGCTCGGCGACGGGCTGCATCAACGACTCGATGAAATCGCCGTCGTCTTTCGAGGGCAGATATTCGTCGCGCGTCTTTGCCCAGGTCGCATCGTCGACCAGCACGCCCTTCGGCGTCGCGTTCACGTCCCTGAACTCGCCGATCTGGCGATGGAAGGTCGTAGCCGGCAGTTCGAGGCGGAATTTCACGCCGGTTTTCTCGATGATCTTGTTCCAGCGCTCGACGCCTTTGGCGCAATCGGCGACGTAATCGTCGCGAAGCCGCATGTTGAGCGCGGTGAGCGCCGGCTCGTCGACCAACTTGATCTGACCGTCGACCAGCTTTAGCACTGGATAGGTGGTCTCGGTCAGGCGGTGATCGTCGTCGATCTTGGTCTCCTGGAAGCGCCCCTTCGTGCCGGAATTGTAGAAATTCGCCGCATTGGTCGACACTTCCGAGCCGAAGAGGTCGAGCGACAAGGAGAAGTGCAGATTCATCTTCTTCTGCACCGTCGGCAGATCGATAACGCCAAGCGCGCGAACCTTGCCTATCTCGTTCGCGTCCTCGATTCCTGCTTCTTTCATCGCTTCGCAGGTGCGCTGTATCGTGCGCCCGACGCCTGTTTCGCCAACGAACATGTGATGGGCTTCTTCGGTCAGCATGAAGCGGCAGGTCCGTGACAAGGGATCGAAGCCCGATTGCGCGAGGCTCTCGAGCTGCATCTTGCCGTCGCGGTCGGTGAAGAAAGTGAACATGAAGAACGACAGCCAATCCGGCGTCGCCTCGTTGAATGCGCCGAGCATACGCGGCGCATCCGCATCGCCGGAGCGGCGGCGCAAAAGATCGTCGGCTTCCTCGCGGCCGTCGCGGCCGAAATATTTCTGCAGGAGATAGACCATCGCCCAGAGATGGCGGCCTTCTTCGACATTCACCTGAAAAAGATTGCGCATGTCATAGAGCGAGGGCGCGGTCTTGCCGAGATGGCGCTGCTGCTCGACGGACGCCGGCTCGGTGTCCCCTTGGATGACAATCAGCCGGCGCAGCATGGCGCGATATTCGCCGGGCACTTCCTGCCAGGCGGGCTGGCCTTTATGCTCGCCGAAATTGACTTGCCGGTCCTCTTCTTGCGGCGCCAGCAGCACGCCCCAGCGATATTCGGGCATGCGCACGTAATCGAATTTGGCCCAGCCCTTGGGATCGACGCTCACCGCAGTGCGCAGATAGACGAGCGACTCCTGAAAACCCTCAGGACCCATGTCGTTCCACCAATCGAGATAGCCGGGATGCCAGCCTTCGAGCGCCTTCAGCACTTGGCGATCGCTTGTCAGATTGACGTTGTTGGGGATTTTCGTCGTGTAGTCGACGTTGAGCACGTTCATCTTACGCTCCTCGCGCATCCTAAGTGATTGCCTCGGGCGAATCACACCCGCTGCATGTCGAAATTGGCCTTCTGCCCGGTGCCGTAGCGGCGCAGCGCGCCTTCTTCGCCGACGGCATTCGGCCGCTGGAAGATCCAGTTCTGCCAGGCCGTGAGACGCGCAAAGATTTTCGATTCCATCGTCTCCGGTCCGACGAAGCGCAGGTTTGCTTCCATGCCGGTGAGGCTGTCGGGCGAGAAACTGGCGCGACCTTCGAGGAAGAGGCGAATTTCATCTTCCCAGTCGATATCGTCGAGCGCGAAGGTCACGAGCCCGAGGCCTTCGGCATCAACGCCTTCCAAGGCGGCGCCGATCTTTTCACGCGCATGATCGAGTTCGCTCGGATCGGCGATCAGGCGCTGTTGCAGCCGCGTCAAGCCGTGCGACATGGGATACGTGCCGAAATTCACCTCGTGAAGCGCCATCGTCGCGGAGCCGAGATTGTCGCCCTCCTTCTCGCCGACCAGCATGTAGGAGCGATCGGCGGCGAGCACGAGTTCGGCAAGCGTACCGGCAAAGCAGGAGCCCGGCTCGACAAGCGCGACGAGCGTGCGCGAGGTGACGTCGACGCGCTTCAGGACGCGCTTCCAGTAATGCAGGATTTCGTTGGCGAGCCAGTGATCTTTGTTGGCGTGCAGTAAGGCGTCGTATCTCAAAACTTTGGCGCTCTCGCCAATCGTCTTGAAAACAAGCGCGGCGGTCTCAAGTTCGTTGATGCGCAGATGCAGAATTGCATCATCGAGTTCGCGCGCGACCTGCAACGGCCAGAACAAGGCTCCCTGTTCGGCCATCGCGTCGACAGCGGTCGGAGCCTCAGCCTCGGGCGCCTTGATCGTGATCGTCGCGATGCGCTCGGCGCGATTGATCTCCACCGTCACGAAACTGTAATGTACGCTGTCGGCCTCGAAGCGCCGATCGAGCGGCGTCAGCGCAATGCCCTTGCCCTTGCCATTGCGCTTCGACGACGCGGCAAATTCTTTCGCTCGCGCCACGACTTTGGCGTCGAGCCGCGAGTTCGGGACGCTCTCATCGACCAGGCGCCACTGCACCGCGCGGCGGCCTTTGACGCCCTCTTCCGTCGTGCAGAAGAAATCGGCGTGGTCGCGCCGGACCTTGCGCTTGTCGACGACGCGCGTCAGCCCGCCGGTGCCAGGAAGCACGGCGAGCAGCGGCACTTCGGGCAGCGCAATTGACGAAGAGCCATCGTCGGCAAGAATGATGTGGTCCGTTGCCAACGCGAGTTCGTAGCCGCCGCCCGCGGCTGCGCCATTCACGACGCAAATAAAGCGCTGGCCGGAATTCTCGCTCGAATCCTCCATGCCGTTGCGCGTCTCGTTGGTGAACTTACAGAAGTTGACCTTGTGTGCATGCGTCGATCCCGCGAGCATGCGGATGTTTGCCCCGGCGCAGAACACGCGCTCCTTGCCTGAGCGCAGGATGACGACCTTCACTTCCGGGTGTTCGAAGCGCAGGCGCTGGAGGGCGTCGGCGAGTTCGATATCGACGCCGAGATCGTACGAATTCAGCTTGAGCTGATAGCCCTCGAACAGGCCGGCATTCTCATCGACATCCATTTTGAGCGTTGCGGTCTCGCCGTCGACGGCGAGCTTCCAGTGCCGGTAACGCGAGGGATCGGTCTCAAAATCTATCCGCTCGGCTCCGTTCGCCAATGCGCGCGCCTCACCCGCCATGCGTCTCCACCCATCGTTTCATGCACAATAATGCAAGCTTCACCTGCCGTCCAGGCGTTGATCGCCGCTATTATGCATTTTCTTTCATCTTCTTTCGCGAGAAGAATCCCGCCAACCGGATGGGGCCGGGTATCTTCTCGTTGTCCAGTTCTTTCCGCAGCCGGTCGGCTCGCAGCCGCC
>C688J18823_10001809_pt1 | contig 13305 bp, 14 predicted proteins | sample HopSoiMetagenom1_FD_18823 | JGI IMG/M metagenome (IMG submission 18823)
AGGTTGAGCGCCAGTTTGCGCATGGAATTCTGACGAAGGTTCATAGACATAAATAGATACACCTACGGCTGACCTGCAGCTGAGGCTGTACATATTAGACGAAGAAGAGGTGCTGGTTTGTTGCAGCCTTTAGCCAACGCACATGTATTTTGCCGATGGCTAGCGGTAAACAAAAGCGGCAGCGGCCGCTCTAACTTAGAGAGGCAGCTCTGTTTTCAACGACTTGCGTGTAAGTGGCGGGATGCCGAGGTGCCCGTGCCCTTATTCCCCATCCTGTTTGCCGAAGGCAGATGGTGACTTCGTAGACGCCGCCTTCACCTTGACTGCCGGACGTCCGCTGGCGCCAGCCTGGGTGCTATCGTGATCGCCGCTCTTGAATTGCGTCCACGGGCCAGCTTTCATGTCGCGCAACAGCGGAGCCTGCCATGCATAGTCAGGATGCTGCTCCAAGAATTCCTTCGCGTGGAAGTCGGCGCCACAGGGGTGTCCAGCTCGGGCGACCAGTTGCATCTTTGCGGCCATGTCGCTGCCCGTAGCCTTGCCTTGCACGGCGCCGCCGGGGAAATACGCTGACCACTCCCATACTTGAATTCCACGCGGAGTGCTGTCGACATGTCCGCAGAGTGTGCGCTCATTGGGTTCTTCCTTCTTCTGAAATGAGTCGAAGTGATCGGAAAGAAATTGCTGGGCCATGGCAACGTCGATCTTGCCCTTGTTTTGCCTCATCAACTCCTCCCAACGCTGGTGACGCGCATTGGGAGACGTGTTGGCATCCTTGGGATCGAAGTCTGTTTCTTCCTTAATTAACTCGGGATCGCGAGCGAAGTTCGAGCTTACAAAGTACCCGTCCTTCGAGCGCCACAGGGGCGTGTGTTTCAATCCCAGTTCCAGATAGGCGATCTCGTTTGTCTTGCGATCTCCGAGCAGCCAGTCGTTGGCATATCCACCGTTGTTGCCCTGCTTGATGATGCGCACATAGTCGTCGATTGAGTTCGCGTATTGCAGGGCTTTGCGCGAGCGCACAAATTCAGGAATCCCACTTGGGTCGAAGCCTTTGAACTGCGTAATCGTCGTTTCTGTGACCATGATTCCGGACGAGTTCACGCCGAAATCGTCGTCAGAAGTAATCACTCCCGGGAAGCCGTCCATCAGGATGGTGTTCCCATGCTGGGGCACGATGTCGAACATCACGACCCAGCGTTCCCCGTGCATATAGCTAGTCCAGTTGTTATGCGCGATGATGATCTTGCCGTCTTTCGTGTAGCTGCCGGTCGCGACGAAGGCGCTGCAATTTCCCGGGGCAACCAGTCGCGGCGCGTTCACCACCGCCTCTTTCTTGTTTAACCAGGGAACGTAATAGTCGGGGACTTCTTCGAAGGCGTTCAGAGCGACCAGGTCATATACATCGAGCTTGCTGCCTTTTGCCTTCAGCCCGTTGGCAATTCCCTGCAGCTCCTGCTGGTACTCGCTTTCGATATGAGGCCAGAGCACCTCGCGTGCAGTCTTGCGGAAGAACTCCCAATCGCGCTGCGTGTTGTGTGTGTCAGTCAGACGCACCGCTTGAATGGCGTCTTCGATCTCCGGCGCGAGCAAATACCCATGCTGATATCCGATGTTGCTGGGCGACCCTTCAAGATGAACGTAGATCCAGCCGCCGCGCTCAAAGCGATATGACTTGCCCAAACGAGAATCGTCGGAGCTGCTCTTCGCAAATGCCGAAACCCCGATCATCAGCACAGCCGTGGCCAGAAGCGAACGATGTATCAATCTATGCTCCAGAAATAGAAAAGTTGGTCGACCAGCAACCGCGTCAGGCGAGAGCTGCGTCGGACTTTACTCCATACACTTCGTACCACGGCGTAGCTGCCTTGAGTCGTTCGTTCACGTTCTGGATGTTTCTTACGCCTTCGGTCTTCATCCATTCCACGAACGCCTTCTCGCCTTGCTTGGCAAACACGGGCACGCCGTTGGCCCAGGTAGCGCGGCCGCAGAGTACGCCGTTGAACTTGACTCCGGACTCCGCTGCAAGTTCAAGTGTTTCGGAAAATTCTTCATTACTCACGCCGGCAGAAAGATATATGAAGGGCTTTTTGGAAACCGCCGCTGACTTGCGGAAGAGCTCGATGGCTTCCTTGCGTGTATAGGCCGAGCCTTTGCCGCCGTTGCTCTTCGCGCCCTCCACGAATTTCATGTTGATAGGCACCTCCGCTTTCATCACGTCAACGCCGTACTTCTCTTTTGTGAACTCTTCCATGCTGCGGATTACGCTCTCGGGCTTGCGCTTCGCGTATTCCAAACCCTTTTCGTCGCCACCCTGCGGATCGTATCCGACGAACTCGAGGAAATAAGGAATGTCTTGTCCGCGGCATTCGTCTCCGATGCGCTCGACGAAGGCGTGTTTCTCGTCGTTAATATCTTTGCTGTCGAAAGGGGAATAGTAGATGAGGATCTTGATGCAGTCTGCTCCGGCTTCTTTCAAGCGGCGCACCGACCAATGATTGAGCAGGTCTGGGATTCGCCCCGCACGAGTGTTGTCATATCCCGTCTGCTCGTAGGCGAGAAGCAATCCGGCTTTCTTGCTGCGACGCTTGGCTGCCGGCAATCCAAACTCGGGATCGAGAAGGATGGCGCTGGCATATTGGGTGAGAACCTCGGTGACGATGCTCTTGAAATCTTCGAGCATGCTGTCGGGAACATCGGGTACGCCCTTTTCCTTCGCGAGCGACTTCTTCAGCGATCCTCGCTGATCCATAGCGGCGGCGGCAATCACCCCTCGCGCATCGGAGACGGCTTTCATTCCGGCTAGTTTTCCGGGTGTCAGCTTCACTGGAATTCCTCCTCGGGAATTGTGCTTGAGATCTATCGAGACCTGTCGAGTCTCATGCTCCAGCCCAACAAGAGCAGTCGGCGTGGAGAGTTAGGCGTCAGCGAGGCCGATTGTAGCGTACTGCGGAGTAGGGTTGCTACTGAGCGCTCTCCAAAGCTGCCTTTTGCAAGCCCATCAAATCGGTGATGCCTTGCCTGGCTACGCGCAACAATTCCGCAAGCTGCTGATCATCGAAAGCTACCTGCTCTGCGGTCGCCTGCAGCTCAACGAAGCGGCCGGAGGCGGTCATGACAAGGTTCATATCGACTTCTGCGCGGGAATCCTCCTCGTAGGCAAGGTCCAATAGCACGGCACCGTCTACGACGCCTACACTGGTGGCCGCGACGCTCTCGCGCAGAGGAGACTTCTTCAACGTCCCTGCGGCCAGCAGACGCCGCACTGCCAAAGCTAAGGCGACGTAAGCTCCGGTGATGGAAGCCGTGCGTGTGCCGCCGTCGGCTTGGATCACATCGCAGTCTATGTAGACAGTTCTCTCACCTAACCGTGAGAGATCGGCAACGGCTCGTAGCGATCGTCCAATGAGTCGCTGGATTTCGTGAGTACGTCCGCCGACGCGCCCTTTGCTGGACTCGCGCGGCGTCCGAGTCAGCGTCGAGCGTGGGAGCATACCGTATTCGCTCGTAATCCAACCCTTGCCGGAATTGCGCAGAAATCCGGGTACCGATTCCTCTACGGATGCGGTACAGATCACTCGTGTGTGTCCAACTTCAATCAGCGCGGAGCCTTCAGCCATGGCGATGTAATCCGGAGTGATGCGCACCGGACGCATCTGCTCAGGAGCGCGGTTGTCGCTGCGAAAAGACATTGCAGAGATTCTATTTCACCGCAGTAGACCAGGATCCTGCCGGACCGGCGGCAGTACAGACGTGATGCGGTGCTACTCTCCTGCTTATGCGAAACTGGATATGTAGTGCCCTCCGGCCGGGATGGCGAAACTGGCAGACGCAGCGGACTTAAAATCCGCAGGGCTTAAAAGGCCTGTGGGGGTTCGATTCCCCCTCCCGGCACCACTAAAGTACGCTTGTCAGCTCCAACATCGCGTCAGAGCGCACGCACACCGCTCTCGGCTGCGTTCGCGGTGATCCAGGCCACCAAATCCCGCGACACTACTTCCGTGTTGAGAAGCTGAACATCGTCGTGCTGTGGAAGCGCTGGCCCGGTTTCAATTCCGTCAATGGAAACTCGGGATGGTTCGGCGAATCGGGAAAGTGTTGCGTTTCGAGGCAGAGTCCACCGCGATGAACGTACGTGACGCCGCCCTTGCCTTTGAGCGTACCATCCAGAAAGTTGCCACTGTAGAACTGGACCCCGGGCTGCGTCGTGTAGACGCGCAGCACGCGGCCGCTGGTGGGCTCGTAGACTTCAGCGGCTTCGGCGACTTTGCCCGTCTGCGAATCGAGCACCCAGTTATGGTCGTAGCCCTTGCCGAACCGGATCTGCTCGTCGTCAGCGTCGATGCGGTCACCGATGCGCGTGGATTTCTGGAAATCGAATGGCGTTGATGCGACGGGCCTGAGCTCGCCGGTGGGAATCAGCGTCGAATCCACGGGCGTGAATCGGGAGGCGTGAAGCCTGAGCTGATGATTCAAAATGTCCCCGTGTCCTTGGCCTGCGAGATTGAAATAAGAATGGTTGGTGAGATTCAGTACCGTAGGCTTGTCCGTGGTCGCGGAGTATTCGATTCGCAGCCATGCGTGGCTGAGCGTGTATTGAACCGTAACCGCTAAGTTGCCGGGATAACCCGCCTCACCATCCTTGCTCAAGTACGTGAGTTCGACGCCATCGGGAATTCCTTTCGCTTTCCACACGACATTGTTAAATCCGTGAGGACCGCCATGCAACGAGTTCGGCTCATTGTTGATCGGTACCGAGTACTGCTTTCCCTCGAGTGTGAAGGTTCCACGCGCAATGCGATTGGCATATCGGCCGATGATGGCGCCAAAGAATGGATTGCCGTTCCCATTGCTGACGCTGACGTATTGGTCAAGCGTTGGAAAACCGAGCACTACGTCGGCCGACTTGCCGACTTTGTCGGGAACCTTCAGCGACACAATGATCCCGCCGTACGTGATGATGCGCGCTTCTACGGGGCCTTCAGAAAGCGTGAAGACCTCCACCGGAGTGCCATCGGGCATTTTGCCGAAGGGTTTTTTTGTCACGTCAGTTTTCGCTTCCAAGGTGCCGCACATAACGCAGCAGAGCACCATGCCCAGCACTGTTTTAACAAACTCCGGAAGTTCTCTCATTTACTTGAATGCCTTTCGCTTGAAAGTTTCCATACCAGCACGCGCCTTCTTTCATTTGTCGAAATTCAAACTCTCTTGCACGGAGCAGAAAGCTTCCGCAAAGTGGATTGTTCAACGGGTCAGACTTAAGCACTTGCGATGCCTATGTGGTCACTTCGTGACCAAGGTAGCCTTTGGGGCGAAATCGAATGCAGTAGATGAGACCGACTATCGCTAATACCGCCCCCCACCACACATTCGCGTGATATTGAAACAACACGACCGGATTGGCAGGAGGATTAAATAGCTCCCACACACCGGCTCCGAAGATCAGAAGCCCATTCACCAGCAGCGAAAGGCCGATGAAGAACCAGATTGATACCCCGCCCTCACGCATCCTTGCCCCCGAATGTCTTGTGGCAAAACCCCGATGGGCTTACCAGAAAATAATATTCAGCACTACGAACACGACTGCGACTACCGTTGCCCAGAAGACTGGACGCAGGTACCAGGGAACATTTGTTTCCTGTGGAATGACTGTTACGCCATATACCAGGCCAACGAGCTCGCTGTCTGGTGTGGGTTTCGTGAGATAACTCACGACAATCGTGACCACCACACACACGATCCACGACCAAAGAGCCTGATACATGTCTTGAGCCATGGGGCGCGCATGCGGGGAAAGTGCTACATATCGCAGGGCTGTAGGATCCGCTTTTACCCACGACCACATGCCAATGGAGGTGAGCGTACCTGCAAGCAGGCCCCAAAATCCGGCTGGACGCGTCGCCCGCTTCCACAACATCCCCAATACGACTGTGCCGAACAGAGGTGCGATGAAGAAGCTGAAGATGGCCTGGACATAGTCCATAATGCTGGCGAACTGCATCACGAAATAGGCTGTGCCTACCGAAATCAACACTCCTACTACGGTGCACCATCGTCCCATGTTGACGTAATGGTGATCACTTGCGTTTTTGTTGATCAGCGCCCGATAGATGTCATAGGTCCATACAGTTGTAAAAGCGCTTACGTTGCCTGCCATGCCCGACATAAAGCCGGCGATTAGCGCTGTGATTCCCAGCCCCAGCAAACCAGGTCCACAGTAGCGTGCCAGCATCAGCGGCAAGACTTCGTTATAGCTATGGCCGCCGATAGCCGCGGCTTCATTCTGTCCCACTAGCTTCACAGGCAANAGCGCAAGCGCCAGCAGGCCAGGCAGAATCACGATGAAGGGAACCATCATCTTGAAAGCGGCGCCAATGATGGGCGCCATTTTCGCAGCGCGCAGGTCCTTCGCNGCGAGCACACGCTGGACGACGAGAAAGTCNGTGGTCCAGTACCCAAATGAAATGATTGCTCCCAGACCGAACACAATGCCCGTCCAGTGAATCCCCATCGGNTTGCCGGTGAANGTGCCTAGAGTTCCCCAAAGGTGCGTGTACTCGGCTGAAGCGTTGTGCGCGATCTGCAACTTGAGGTTCGTCCAGCCCCCAGCTTCGATCAACCCCATNACTGGAATNAGTAAAGCGCCGGCCCAGATGAGAACGAACTGCAGCACTTCATTGAATATCGCAGAACGCAAACCGCCGAGAGCGACGTAAATGGCGACNGTGATTGAGGAAACCCAGATGCTGAAATTGATGTCCCAGCCCAGGATGACNTTCAATACCAACGCCATGGAATACATGTTGATGCCGCTCATNAACACGGTCATCACTGCAAAGGATATGGAAGACAGCGCGCGACTCGGTTCNCCGTAGCGNAGCTTCAGGTAACCAGGCACGGAGTGAGTCTTGGAGATGTAGTAGAAGGGCATCATCACCAGCCCGAGAAAAAGCATGGCGGGAATAGCCCCGACCCAATACCAGTGCGTCGCCAGAATCCCATACTGATAAGCAGAACCGGCCCAACCCATCAGTTCAAGCGATCCGAGGTTTGCGGAAAGAAAGCTCAGGCCGGCGATCCAGGCCGTCATCTCGCGCCCGGCCATGAAAAAATCCTCGCCTGTATTTGCGCGCCGCCGCAGGTACAGACCGATCAACAGCACTAAGGCGAAGTAGAAGCCGATGATTACGGCGTCGACTGGCGACAATCGCACTAACCGCGTGGGAGCGTACAGCGCCAATAGTGGAATCATTTGTCTTTATTTTTATTTTTCAGCGTGACGTTTTTCAGCGTGACCATAGTAGGCGATCGTGAACAAACGTCAAGACGATTTCGCAGTTTTGAGGATTCACTGGCACGGTCGGAATGGAATTCCTGCTAACTAAAGGAATACCCCCATTCCGGAATTTAGGAAGAAATCAGAGGGGATCACGTCTGTACCCCATCTAGTGTCTGCCGATTCCGGACTCGAGTTCGGGCGGCGACGGCCGAAAAATTCAGTCGCGCAGCTTCGCCAGAAGATCTTGCGGATGAACCGGTTTAGCCAGGATTTCGAATTCATGTCCGCGGGCGCGCGCATTCTCCAACAGGTCTGCGGTGGCAGCTTGGCCGGAAAAGAGGAGGATCTTGCAAGAGGGTAAGAACTTGCGAATATTGATTGCAGCGTCGATGCCATTCATATCGTCCATGATGACGTCGCTGATAATCAGGTCTGGTCGATCGCTGCGCGCCTTTTCGATTGCGCCGTTGCCGCTGTAGACGGCAGTCGCTGCAAATCCATTCTGATTTAGGATAATTGCCAGGGTGTCGGCGATTACACGCTCGTCGTCCACGACTAGAACCTTGGGTTTGTCTTTTCGACTGTTGTTATCGGTCATCCGTCCTGTCCATGGAACTCCCAGCAAGGCAGCAGACCAGCCAGGCGTAGATTTGCAACGAAAGCGGCGCGTAACAAATCTGTTGAGATTATAGCGGAACCGCAGAGTAGAAAGGCAGACTGGCGGTTATCGGCACTCTCGGTTAACAACAATTTACTCAAGGCTGACCGTCACATCGCGATGGGCAAAGATTTGTGCGCCGACGAGGAGAAAAATCGCGCATTCGAAAAGGCTAATCCCCACGACTGGCCAGATGATCGCCGGCGACAGAAGATCAGAACCAGCGAACAGCGAACCGACAGGTGCCAGGATATTGCTCCGATGAGCGAGCGCAAGCGGAAGGAATGCTGCCGCTCCAGCGACCGCCGCCGCGATGAACGGGTAGAGGAACGTCGAGAAGAGTAACGCAAGGGAAGCGATCCAAACGGAAGCCGTAACGCCACGCACAATTATCGCGAGAGCTGCCTTCACAATCGCTTCTGAATGTCCAAGCAGCCACAACGACGAAGTCCCCACTGCCACGAAGTAGCCGAACGCAAACACGCCTGCGCCGACAAGGAATCCGAGCAGGTACTGCGCTCTGCTAACATTTTTCGAAAGAACGCCCACGATTCTTCGAGATCGTTTTTCGTTATACAGGGCGGAGCTCGCAAGGAAGCCGACGACAGCTATTCCATAGAAGACCTCTTGTTGCAGGAGCCCGATCACATCCTCGCGGTTGGCGGCATGATGAGGTGACCAGAAGAAAAGCCCCATCAGAAAAGGCCAGGCCGCGAAGGCAAGCAACAACCAGCGATTCTGTCGAACGAAACTCCCCGACAGCAGCACGACTGGCATCATTGGGATTCGTAGGACGGAGCAGAGTCCCTCATCAAGTCCACAAATACATCTTCCATGCTGCGGGATTGTGGCACCACACTGACCAGTGTCCCGCCCGCTGACCAGATCTGCTCAACCGCTGCTCGTTGTTCCGCGCCAGACACTGTTGCTGTCCACCGCCCGTCCTCGAATTTGGCGTTCTGCCCGATTGCCGGCGCTCTCGTCAGGCCAGTCGCAGCGATCTCGAAGTGCTCGGACGTCTTCAGTAGTTCGTGGGTTCGTTCCGATGCGATTACGCGACCATGCTGCACGAAGATCACGCGATCGCAAATGCGTTCGACTTCCGAGAGCTGATGCGAGCTTAAGAAGATACTTTTTCCTTGATTCCGCGCCTGCAGAAGAAGCTCGCGTATCTGCACGCGAGAGAGCGGATCGAGCGCCGACGTAGGTTCATCGAGGATCAGCAATTCCGGATCGTTGATGAAAGCCTGGGCGATTCCAATTCGTTGCAGCATTCCCCGTGAAAATTTGCCGATGTTGCGTTTCGCGTCGTCGGCGAGGCTGACGGATTCAAGCAGCCTCATAACTCGATGTGACAGTTCCGGTTCCCGTACCCCATTCAATGCGCCACAAAATTTCAGTACCCTGCGCGCAGGTTGGTGGTAAAACGCTGGACTCTCAGACAGGAATCCGATTCTCCGCCGCGCGCACGCATCTCCGAAGCTGCGACCGAGCAGCGTGCCATGGCCCACCGTAGGTTTTGCCAACCCGAGCGCAATGTGAATTGCTGTAGTCTTTCCCGCGCCGTTCGGACCAAGAAACCCGACGATCTCTCCTGCTTCCACCTTCAGACTGAAATCCCGGAGTGCCCAATGCTCCCGGCCAAAAAATGACCTAAAGCGCTTACTGACTCCTTCGAATTCCAGCACTGGCGGCATTGATGCGATTGTAGTTGCGTGCTCAACAAAAATGCCCTCGCTATTCCGAGGGCAGAGTGGAAATGAACTTTTTCGTACTAGGTCTTCGCGAAAATGATAACCAGCGTGTACAGCGCGAGCGATTCGATCAGCGCGAGGCCGAGAATCAGGAAGAGCTGGATTCCGGCGCGAGCCCCGGGATTGCGAGCCAGCGCCTCTGCCGCCGAAGCGGTAGCGCGTCCTTGCCCGATGCCGCACAGACCCGAGGCGATTCCCATACCGATGCCTGCGCCTATCGGGATTGCCCAATTGAAGGTTGTTGGCGTGCCCGCTCCGGCTTGCGCGTAGAGCGGCGCGGCGACAAATAGAATCGCCATCGCCAAAATGAAGAAGGTGAACTTACGCATGGTTTGTGCTCCGTACTATGAATTGCTGCAAGGAGGTGGTTGACGCTCACCGAGCTGGCGCCCTCACACTTGCAGCTTCAAGCCAGGACCGCCTGGCGAGAAAGCTAAGAATCGGGTGATCGGGTCACCGGGTGAAATGAGAGGCTCCTAAACTCAAAGGACTGACCGGAATCGGGAACGTATGTTCAAGCGGGTTTTACTTGACCCGATCACCCGATGGCCCGATCACCCGATTCCTCTAGTGTTCTTCAGCCACTGCACCGGCAAGGTACACGGTCGCAAGCAGAACGAAGATGTATGCCTGAAGCAGTGCGACAAATAAGTGCAACCCGAGAAATATCACTGGAATACCGATTGGAATAAGAGAGAAGAAGACGAGCGTTACCAGATCACCGGCAAAAATGTTCGCATACAGACGAATGGTGAGCGACATCATGCGAGCGATGTGGCTAATGATTTCGATCGGAATCATTAATGGCGCCAGAAGCGGCATCGGTCCGGTGAAGTGCTTGGCATACTTGAGAACGCCCTGTTTTCTGATTCCATGCCAGTGGTAATAGAGCCACGCGATCATCGCGAGTCCAAGAGGTACAGCGGGAGTCGCAGTCGGCGATACGAACCCAGGTATCAGGCCAATCAGATTACTGACGAGGATGAAAAGTCCAAGCGCGACGAGAAATGGTGTGAACCGCTGAGTTCCATGGGCTGGGATGATCTCTTCACTCTGATGGTTGACGAACTCCTCGACTACTTCGAATGCTTGCTGCATCGCACCGGGGCGATCGATAGAGATCCGCGATCGTGTCCATAGAAAAAGCACCAGCAGGATGGCCACAACCAGGATCTCCATTGCGAAGAAGTTGGTCATGGGAGCGGCGGGGTTATAAGTGAAAAAATACTGGCTCTTTTCGCCGGCAGCGACAGGATGGCCCCCAGCCGCCGACAGAATGCGTCCCGCGATGCCGCCGAAGTGCTGGTTTAGAAAGTGGGTGAAGAGCAATTCTTCTGTCATGGCCTGGGGCTATGCTGGAGACTGGAATCAATAACCGCGACGCCACGATCCGTACAGCTCGTAACCGGCTTCGATCATGATGCCGACCGCAGGAATCGCGAGCCCGACCAGGAGGCCGTACGCGCTCATCGCGGAACTCTTGAATATAGCATACGCGGCCGCAGCCATTATGCCGTAGCGCAGAAGGAAGCGAAGCACGAGACCCGATGAACGCCGCTCACCGGCACTGCTGATTACGCGATCTGCAAAGGCAATCACCAGTTTCTTGAGCGAGAGAAAGTTCAGGATTGCGATCGCTCCACCGAGCATGAATCCCACTGCGAACCGATGGTTGACAACTGCCCAGAGCAACAGCGACAGGCAGGGAAGCAGAACGAGCAGGATGCGTACGATTCGCTGATAGGCAGCGGCGAAGAAGTCATCGTTGAGCTTCTGCGAATTCTCTGGATGGACCAAGACATCACTCATCGCCAGTCTTCAAAGCCACTCGAAAGAGCTGGACGAATCCTGCGGCGATTCCGAACCCGAGCCCGACCAGGTAGATCCAGTGGGTGTGAAAGTGAACGTCCAGCAGGTGTCCGATTAGCCAGCCTATGAATGTCGCAGCCGGCAATAGAACTCCGAGTTGGATGTAGCTCTCGATTTCCGCCCATTTGTTCTTGGGTGATTTATTTGCGGGGTCGGCGGGCATGTAGCTGTCAGTTTAATCGTCCGAACAATGTTCGAGTGCAGAATTGGCTAGCCGTCCAAGAAGGGGCGTCGGGGATCATTTTTCATTTTTCACGAAAGGCAGCTAAGCAGAAGTCGCAGGTTGTTGCTGTGTCGCGCAGTGGATTGCCCCCAGGCCCCAGATAAAATCTCCGCAGAAGATACCCACAACGTCGCGGCTGGGAAGCAGGTCGCGAACAATGTTGAGCGCCACGCGATCGTTTGCGTCATTGAAAGTAGGGACGAGTACAACTGCGTTCCCAACGTAGAAGTTGGCGTAGCTGGCCGGGAGACGTTGTCCGCGAAACCAAACCGGTGAGGGAAGTGGAAGCTCTACGACATTCAATCTCTTCCCGTCCTGATCGGTTGCTTCGCGCAAGCGCCTCAGATTTTCCAGCAGCGGTGCATAGTTCGGATCAGACGAACTCTTTTCAACGGCGGTGACAACAGTATTCGCAGACACGAATCGTGAGATGTCGTCTACGTGCCCGTGCGTGTCGTCGCCAGCCACTCCGTTGCCTAGCCAAATAGTCTTCTTGATGCCGAAATAGTCGGCGAACGCTTGCTCTAGTTGCTCGCGCTTCAGGTCTGGATTCCTTTGCTGTATGTCGCTGAGCAGACACTCTTCCGTTGTCAGCATTGTCCCGACTCCGTTTACATCGATGCTGCCGCCTTCCAGCACGATGCGCCAAGGTCTTCCATTAACGATCAGTTCGGGCTGCCAAGTCGTCACTCCCAATTTGTGCGCGATCTGTGTGGGAAGTTTCTCGTCCTTCTTGTAGTTTCGATACTTCGCCCAGCCATTGAATTGCCAATGGGTAATCGCGAGCTTCGGAGCCTCCTTTCGCGTGACAAAGATTGGCCCGGAGTCGCGAGTCCAAACGCGATCCGTTTTCCAGCGAAAGAACTCGACATTGTCGAGCGGCACATGGGCCTGTCTCAACGTCCGCTCCGCGGAACGTTCATGGGCGCCATCGTTCACAATGATGCGAACGCGTTCGCCACGCACAAGATGACGGACCATATCAGCGTAAACCGCCGGAATTGACTGGAATTTTCCTGGCCAATCGTCGCGATTGTGAGGCCACGCGATCCAAGTAGCCTCGTGAGGCTCCCATTCGGCGGGCAAGCGATAGCCGAGGCGTGCAGGGGTTGTACTAGCGGTGGTGTGTTTCAATTGAAGATCTTCAATAGGCGAGGACCTAGTCAGACGTGCGGTTCGCCAACTAAATAACTCTCCATCGAACGTCTACCCGGACGAATGGAAAATTCACCATAACAAAGCTTCCTGAGAATGGAATCCGGACGCAGATACCAACTCGCCCAGCTGAGCGGAGAATCGCCGTTCATGTCTTTGGCGTCGATGATGGCCCCTGCGTCTAGCAGAAGTTGGATACTCTCGGCACTCCCGAACGCGGCAGCCCGATGTAGCGGCGTTTCTGCTTTGGTTTTGCAGTCCCGCATAAACGCACCTGTTTCCGCAGACGGCCTCGTGACACAATTCGGATCTGCACGGTTCGACACCAGGACTTTCACGACGACATCATGTGCAGCGCTGTTGGGTT
>C688J18823_10001811_pt1 | contig 13299 bp, 12 predicted proteins | sample HopSoiMetagenom1_FD_18823 | JGI IMG/M metagenome (IMG submission 18823)
TCGCCGCGGAGGACGAGCCGAGCCCGCGGGCGTGCGGGATCGAGTTGTGGCACCTGAGCGAGAGCCCCTTCGGCTGCCCGCCCAGCGCGTCGAACGCCGCACGCATGGCCCGCACCACCAGGTGGTTCTCGTCGAGGGTCAGGACTCCCGCGCCCTCCCCCGTCACTTCTACGACCAGCCCGGAACCGGCCAGCCCCGCCTCCAGCCGGTCACGCAGGTCGAGGGCGAGGCCGAGCGAGTCGAAGCCGGGGCCGAGGTTCGCCGAGGTCGCCGGGACGCTGACCTTCACCGGACCCGCGCCATCACGCCAGGCCGGCGGCGCGGGCCGCCTCGGTCACGTCGGGGTCGACGACCGACTCGACCAGCGGGCCGAAGCCCTCCAGCGCGGTGGCGGTGTCCTTGAGCCCGTGGCCGGTGACGGTGACGACGACGGTGCGGCCGGCGTACGAGTCACCCTGGGCCACGTCGGCCAGCAGGCCGGCGATGCCGGCGGCCGAGGCGGGCTCGACGAAGACGCCGTCCTTGGCCGCCAGCTCGCGCTGAGCGGCCAGGATCTGCTCGTCGCTCACCGCGCGGAACCGGCCGTCGGACTCCTGGGCCGCGGCCTCGGCGAGCTTCCAGGACGCGGGGTTGCCGATCCGGATCGCGGTGGCCCGGGTCTCCGGGTCGGGGAACGGCTCGCCGGTGACCAGCGGCGCCGCGCCCTCGGCCTGGAAGCCGTGGAGCCGGGGCTTGCGGGTGGCCAGGCCGAGGTCGAAGTACTGGGTGTAGCCGAGCCAGTACGCCGAGATGTTGCCGGCGTTGCCCACGGGCAGCAGGTGGTAGTCGGGGGCGTCGCCGAGGAAGTCGACGATCTCGAAGGCCGCGGTCTTCTGGCCCTCGAGCCGGACCGGGTTGACCGAGTTGACCAGCGCGACGGGGTACTCCCAGGCCAGCCCCTTGGCCAGCTCGAGGCAGCCGTCGAAGTTGCCGCGCACCATGATCACCCGGGCGCCGTGCACGATCGCCTGCGCCATCTTGCCGGCCGCGATCTTGCCCTCGGGGACCAGCACCAGCGGGGTCAGCCCCGCCTTCGCGGCGTACGCCGCCATCGAGGCCGAGGTGTTGCCGGTGCTGGCACACACGACCGCCTTGGCGCCGTCGTGGACCGCGACCGAGATGGCCGCGGTCATGCCGCGGTCCTTGAACGACCCGGTCGGGTTGTCGCCCTCGACCTTGAGCCAGACCTCGGCGCGGGTGAGCCCCGAGAGCCACTCGGAGTGGACCAGCGGTGTGCCGCCTTCGCGCAGCGTGATCGCCGGCGTGCCCTCGGGGAGCTGCAGCAGGTCGCGGTACTCCTCGATCACTCCGCGCCACTGGTGGGTGCGGGCCCTGCTCACTCCTCGCCGCCTTCGACCCGCATCACCGAGGTGACCTCGCGGACGATGTCGAGGCCGCGAAGGTGCTCGACCGTGGCGGCGAGCTGCGCGTCGGTGGCGCTGTGCGAGACGACGACCAGCTGGGCGTCGTCGTCGCGGCCCTCCTGGCGCACGGTCTGGATCGAGACGCCGTGCTCGGCGAACGCGAGCGCCACCGTGGCCAGGACGCCCGCCTTGTCGTCGACGTCGATCGCGACGTGGTAGCGGGTGACGGTGTCGCCCATCGGCAGCACCGCCCGGTCGGCGTACGCCGACTCGCCGTGACCCCGCTTGCCGGCGAGCACGTTGCGGGCCACGGTCACCAGGTCACCCAGGACCGCGCTGGCCGTGGGAGCACCGCCGGCACCGGGACCGTAGAACATCAGCTGGCCCGCCGCCTCGGACTCGACGAAGACCGCGTTGTAGGCCTCGCGCACCGAGGCCAGCGGGTGGCTCCTGGGGATCATCGCCGGGTGGACGCGGACCGCCACCGCGTCGTCCTTGAGCTCGCAGATCGCGAGCAGCTTGACCACCGACCCCATGTCCTGCGCGGACTGGACGTCGGCCGCGGTCACCTCGGAGATCCCCTCGCGGTGCACGTCGGAGGCGGTGACCCGGGAGTGGAACGCGAGGCTGGCCAGGATCGCGGCCTTGGCGGCGGCGTCGAACCCCTCGACGTCGGCGGTGGGGTCGGCCTCGGCGTACCCGAGCTCCTGGGCCTCGTCCAGCGCCTCGGCGAAGCCGGCACCGGAGGTGTCCATCTTGTCGAGGATGAAGTTGGTGGTGCCGTTGACGATCCCCAGCACCCGGGTCACCGAGTCGCCGGCCAGCGACTCGCGCAACGGCCGGATGATCGGGATGGCGCCGGCCACCGCGGCCTCGAAGTAGAGGTCGCGGCCGGCCTTCTCGGCCGCCTCGAACAGCGTGGGGCCGTCCTCGGCCAGCAGGGCCTTGTTGGCCGTGACGACACTGGCGCCGTTCTCGAGCGCGGAGAGGATGAGCGTGCGGGCCGGCTCGATGCCGCCGATCACCTCGACCACCAGGTCGACGTCGTCGCGGGACACCAGCCCCGCGGCGTCGGCGGTCAGCAGCCCCTCGGGGACGTCGACCTCGCGGGGCGCGTCGAGCCGGCGTACGGCGACACCGACGAGCTCGACCCGAGCGCCCACCCGGGCCGCCAGGTCGCCGGACTGCTCCTGCAGCAGCCGCACCACCTGCGAGCCGACCGAGCCGCAGCCCAGCACTGCGACCTTGAGCCGTCTGTCGCTCACTCGTCGATCCCTACGTCAGTTGCGAGAAGGTCGTCCAGAGTCTCGCGGCGTACGACGACGCGCGAGGCACCGTCCCGCACCGCGATCACCGGCGGCCGGAGCGCGTGGTTGTAGTTGGAGGCCATCGACCGGCAGTAGGCGCCGGTGCCGGGGACCGCCACCAGGTCGCCGGGGCGGACGTCGCCGGGCAGGAACTCGTCCTTGACCACGATGTCGCCTGCTTCGCAGTGCTTCCCCACGATCCGGGCCAGGACCGGCGGTGCGCCGGAGCGGCGGCCGGCCAGGGTGCACGAGTAGTCGGCGTCGTAGAGGGCGGTGCGGATGTTGTCGCTCATTCCGCCGTCGACGGAGACGTAGGTGCGGGTGGCGCCGCCGTCGAGCTCGACCTGCTTGACCGTGCCGATCTCGTAGACAGTGCACATGGCCGGCCCGACGATCGCCCGGCCCGGCTCGATCGAGAGCCGGGGCTGGGCGATGCCGAGCGCGCGGCACTCGTGGGCCACGATCTCGCTCATCTCGTGGGCCAGCTGCTTGGGCTCGGATGGGTCGTCCTGGGTGGTGTAGGCGATGCCGAACCCCCCGCCGAGGTCGAGCTCGGGCAGCTCGGCGCCGAGCTCGCTCCGGATGTGGGTGTGCAGCGCGAGCACCCGCCGGGCCGCCACCTCGAACCCGGACGAGTCGAAGATCTGGCTGCCGATGTGGCTGTGCAACCCGAGCAGCTCCAGGCTCGGTGCGTCGAGCACCCGGCGTACGGCGTCGAAGGCCTGGCCGTTGCCGATCGAGAAGCCGAACTTCTGGTCCTCGTGGGCGGTGGCGATGTACTCGTGGGTGTGCGCCTCGACGCCGGCGGTCACGCGCACCATGACGGGCTGGGTCCGGCCGAGGCCCTCGGCGACGTCGGCCAGCCGCTCGATCTCCTGGAAGGAGTCGACGATGATCCGGCCGACGCCGAGCGCGACCGCCTTCTCCAGCTCGGCCAGGCTCTTGTTGTTGCCGTGGAAGCCGACCCGGGCCATGTCGAGCCCGGCCAGCTCGGCCACCGCGAGCTCGCCGCCGGTGCACACGTCGAGGTTGAGCCCCTCCTCCGCGGCCCAGCGAGCGGTGGCGCTGCACAGGAACGCCTTGCCTGCGTAGAAGACGTCGTAGTCGGCGAAGGCCTCGCGGAAGGCACGAGCGCGGGCGCGGAAGTCGGCCTCGTCGAGGACGTACGCCGGCGAGCCGTGCTCCGCGACCAGGTCGGTGAGGGTCACTCCGCCGACGCTGAGGACACCGTCCACCTTGTGCGCGGTCTGCGACCAGAGGTGGCTGACCAGCGCGTTGGGGTCGGTCGGCTCCCGGAGCCAGGACGGGGCCCGCAGCGCGCCGGGCGCGTGGGCCCAACCGGCCTCGTGGGTCATCCAACGCCTTTCCGGGGTCCCCGTGGCGTTGTTCGACGGCGGAGCGCAGCGGGGGAGGCGAAGAACGTCATGGGGCGGTTCACATCCGCTCCGGTGCCGTGACGCCCAGCAGCGCCAGCCCGTTGGCGAGGACGGTGCGAGTGGCGTCGACCAGCAGCAGCCGGGCCCGGTTGAGGTCCGTGGCTTCCTCGTCGCCCATCGGGAGCACTCGGCAGCTGTCGTAGAAGCGGTGGTAGTCCGCTGCCGTGTCCTCGAGGTAGCGCGCGACCCGGTGCGGCTCGCGCAGGTCGGCTGCGGCCTGGACGACCCGAGGGAACTCCGCCAGCGCCCGCAGCAGGTCGCCCTCCTTCTCGTCGGTGAGCAGCTCGGGATGGGACTCGGGTGCCAGCCCGAGCTCACTGGCGTTCCGCAGGATCGAGCTGACCCTCGCGTGCGCGTACTGGACGTAGAAGACGGGGTTGTCGCTGGTTGCCTTGGTCCAGAGGTCGATGTCGATGTCGAGGTTGGTCTCGAGGGAGTTGCGCACGAGTGCATAGCGGGCGGCATCGACGCCGATCTCCTCGACCAGGTCGAGGAGCGTGACGATGTTGCCGCTGCGCTTGCCCATCCGCACCACGGTGCCGTGGCTGAGCAGGTTGACCATCTGGCCGATGATGATTTCGAGGTTCTTGCCCGGCTCGTCGCCGAACGCGGCGCACATGGCCATCAGCCGACGCACGTAACCGTGGTGGTCGGCGCCGAGCAGGATCAGGCACCGGTCGAAGCCGCGGTTGCGCTTGTTCAGGTAGTAGGCCAGGTCGCCGGACAGGTAGGCCGGCTGTCCGTTGGACCGGATGATGACGCGGTCCTTGTCGTCACCGAACTTCTCGGTGGCCAGCCACAACGCGCCGTCCTTCTCGTAGGTGTTGCCGAGCTCGGTCAGGCGGTCGATGGCCTGCTGGACGGCACCGCTCTCGTGCAGGTCGTTCTCGTGGAACCAGATGTCGAAGTCGACCCGGAACTCGCTGAGGGTCTGCTTGATCTCCTCGAACATCAGCGGGACGCCGTAGGCGCGCATCGACTCCCCCGCCTGCTCGTCGTCCTGGCCCTCGACCTCGGGATGCTCCTTCAGCACCTGCTGGGCGATGTCGTTGATGTAGCTGCCCTGATAGCCGTCCTCGGGCACCTCGCGGCCCCGGCCACGGGCCAGCAGGCTGTTCACGAACCTGTCGATCTGGGCGCCGTGGTCGTTGAAGTAGTACTCGCGCGCCACGTCGGAGCCGGTCGCCTCGAGCAGCCGGCTGATGGTGTCGCCCACGGCGGCCCAGCGGGCGCTCGCCAGCGTCACCGGCCCGGTCGGGTTCGCGCTCACGAACTCGACGTTCACGCGTTCGCCGGCGCCGGTTTCACTGGTGCCGTAGTGCTCCCGCAGCGCCACCACCTGCTCTGCGACGACGCCTTGCGCACTCGCGGCCACACTGATGTTGAGGAATCCCGGGCCCGCGACATCGACCGCCTCGACGCCCTCGACCTTCAGCAGCCGGTCCTGGATCTGACCTGCGAGGTCACGCGGGTTCAGCCCCGCCTTCTTGGCCAGCTGGAGCGCCACGTTGGTCGCGTAGTCGCCGTGCTCCTTCTGCCGCGGCCGCTCGACCGTCACCGCACTCGGCACGCCGTCCGGCAGGGTGAGGTCACCCTCCTCGGACAGCGTCGCCAGCACGCCGACGATCGCTGCGGACAGCTGCTCGGGAGTCACCGCGCAAGGGTATCGGCGTGATCGAGGCCCCTTTGCACCAGTTTCCCGGCGCGGACAAGCCCCGGGTATGGTTCCGGTCGTCCCCAACCAGGACTGAGCCCCCGTAGCTCAGGGGATAGAGCACCGCCCTCCGGAGGCGGGAGCGTAGGTTCGAATCCTACCGGGGGCGCCCTCTTCACTCCCGGGTTGACCTGCGGAAACGCGATCTGACCTGTACTGACTCTGGTCGATTTCGTCAGTCGTGACGTCCAAAGCCCAGCTCCCGTCGAGGCTGGGACGCGCTCTGGATGCGGATGCGGACGAGATCGCCCCACCTGGTTGACCGCAAGTGGGGAGGTCTCGAGACCGAACTGGTCCCCTACCCTTCGTAGTCCTCCCAGGTGTAGATGGACGGCTTACTGCGGTGCCCAGCGAGCGGGTAGGCCACCCACACGGTGATGAAGAACAACAGCGACAAGCCGCCGGCGACAGCCGCGGCGAACCGCCCAGTGACGATGTCGAACACCAGCCACACAGCGCCGCTGGTGGTCAGGGCCAACGCGAGAAGCCCGGCCTTCGCCGCCCGATTGGCGTGGGTGACGATCCAGGGTCGCTGGCCCCGCCGGAACAGGACACGGTGGAGGGCCACCGGCGCGACAGTCAGACCGGTCGAGACCACCGACTCCGGCCAGAACCGCCAAGTAGACGTGACGCTGCGTCACCGAGAGCTGCGTGAACCGATTGGTGAAAGGCAGGGTCAGCAGGAACCCCGTGAGGATCTGGACGCCCGTCTGGGTGACCCTGAGCTCTTGCAGCAGCTCGTGCAGGTTGCGGGTCAGCCGGGCGTGCTGGGGCTCGCGCCGCGCCGGCGTCTCTCCCTCCCTGACCACGTGAGGGGGCTGGCTCATCTGCATGGGTCGCGGGTACCCCACGGTCAGACAGCCACTCGTCCGATGGTGGGAAACCGGGGCCAGCCTGGTCGAGAGTCGATCGTCGGCCGGGAAGAACCCCGGAGCATTCCGTCACTGATGCACAGCTGTGCCGCGGCGTAGGTCACCATCACTGCGGTCTCCAAGGCGTCGGTCCTGTCCCGCAGCATGAACCGTCGTACGCCGATCAACGTGTCGGACAGCAGGAACAGGGACGCACCGACCACCAGGCGTGCCCTGCCGCGGTCGCGGTCGACTGCGGCCGCTGCCGCGAGAGTCGTGGCCAGGGTCGCGCCGTAGGCCGCGACCGGAAGGGCCACGACCCGGTCCTCGCGCGCCGCGGCCACGGCCATGGCCGACCCCAGCAGTGAGCCAGCGGCCACGAGCCCCCGACGCCATGGCGATGCCAGCACCCGACAAGATGACCGAGACCGGCATGCGGACCCGTAAGCCACCTGGGCAGCCAGGAACGAGGCGAGCCCGACGAGGAACGGTGAGCGCTCCCGGCGCAACAGCGCGACATCCCCGGTCCACGAAAGAGCTTGCGCCGCGACCAGCCAACGGGCGCCGGGCACCGACGGCTGGCTCAATGACCGGGCGACAAGTGCCGGCATGAACAGCATCCGGCAGGCCAACAGCAGGCGGGGCAACCTGGCGTCCCTCGTCACGCCGGCGGCCTGCAAGGAGGACGCGAGGACCTCTCGCCTTCCGAGGAACGTCGCGGTCGCAAGGGAGCACCAAAGACCAGCAGCCACATCAGCCGCTGCTGGGCACGCCGCCAGATCAGCGCCACGCCAGCAACACCAAGAGCAAGGTCACGGCGGACGAGAGGGCGAAGGAACCAGCGCGCGCCGAGCCGGTTGCAGAGGACAAGAACATGACAGCCAGTTCCCCGTTCAGCGCCCCCCACGCCACCCGCACGGGTGACCTAGCCCGTGCGCTGCGAGATGGGGGCGGGCGGCGCAGATCCGCGCAGATCGCGGATTCCCAAGGCGGCTACCTTGCCGGACTTGTCGTCAACGGCGGCTCCGAGCGTCCGTGGCACCCGGCGCGGGACGCCGTTCCCGCTGGCCTTTGCCGATGCGACGCGTAACGGTCTCGCGGGGGCAAACCAGATTCAGAAACGACGTCCGTCCACGCTCGATCATGGCTGCACAGAGAAACACCCCCAAGGGTGGGGATCCGTCTCCCGGAGACGGGACACCGCAGAACAGGCACGGGTTCCATGCGACGCGCGACCGTGCCGGGCCGGACTCCGCGAAGGGGACGATCCCAGCGCGCGACACCAACGAGGGGAAACCACAGGCATGTCCACAATCAATCCTGCCCATACCGAGACGCGACAGGACCTGGCGGTTGATCGCAGCCGCCGCGTCAGCACCGAGACGAAAGCCGCGTTCAAGACCACCGAGATGATCGCCTACGTCGTCGTGACGGTCGCGATGCTGATTGCATCGCAGATCGTCGACGGCTTCGACGCTGAACAGGCTTGGCTTTACGCCTCGCTGCTCACGATCGGCTACATGGTCAGCCGTGGCCTGGCCAAGTCCGGGAGCCGCGACTACTACGACGATGACACCGGCCACGCCGGCGGTCGCCGCTCATCCCGACCGGTTTGACGTAGCCCAGGCGAACGCCCTCCTTCGAGAAGCATGGAGGGCGTTCGCCTGTCCGCTGACGATCAGGACCTTCAAGTCCTCCAGAAGAAGGCCTGCCAGCTACGCGGCAACCCTCCACCCTGCCGAGTGTGTCGCTCAGCGAAGTAGGCGGCCTGGCATCGTGACTGCGCACCTGATCTCCGAGCCGGGGAGATGTCCACGACAAGCGCACGGTGAAGTGACGTCCGTCCGGTGCCGCGGACGTGCTGCGGGTACCCAAAAGCATGATGAGTCCGCCGGAACGAGATCGACGTCGGATCGCCGATCCGACCTGGGTGGGGCAGGCGCAAGGTGCCGTCAACGTCGTGGGTGGCCTCTGGCCGCTCTTGGGTCTGCGCAGCTTCGAGGCGGTCTTCGGTCCGAAGGCGGACAGATGGCTCGTCTTCACCGTGGCAGGAATGTTGATCACGACCGGTGCGAACCAGGTCTTGGCGTCACGGCGCGGGGACGTGGTGACCGCCCGCGGCCTCGGCGTCGGGACAGCCGCGACCCTGGCCAGCATCGACCTCGTTTACGTCCCGCGGGGCAGGATCCGCTGGACCTACCTGCTCGATGCCGTTGTCGAGGTGACTTGGATCCTGCTCTGGCGCCTTGCCGGGACCTCACAACGTCGGACCCCAGCCCTGGGAGAGGGCCGACCGCGATCTCGAGCCAGCTGATCGCCGGGCTGTCCTGCGGCGACGTCCTTCAAGCCGAGCTCGTCAGCGGTATCGCCGTGGGAGCCAGCCGTGGATGACGACGAACGAGCAACCCAGGGCGAGCGCGATTATCAACAACACCAACACGGTTCTCACCCCCTCTCCGTTGCGGGTCGCCCGCCGAGCGGCGCTCGATCCGGCTTGGGGAGCTGGAGGACCCCCTTGTCCTCGACAGCTTGGATAGCAACCAGGTGTCCAACGCGTTCAGCGTTTCGGCAAGCCTCGATCACCGACATGGCAACCTCGCGCGGCAGACCAGTCACGCCCGTGAAGTCAACGACCAGTGGGTCCGCCAACCCAGCGAACACCTCGATCGCGTCGAGGATCGTGTCGGAATCCGACGTGACACACCTGCCGCTCACAACGAGGCGACGTTCGCTGGCCAGAAAGGAAATGTCGGCCATCTTCCCCTCCCGAGTCCCTTGGCCTCGATGCACTTGTGTTCCGGCGCAACTCGCCGGGACAGAGCGCGCCCGCAGCGGTGCCCGGCTACAAGTGACCCCCGGCGCTGACGGCAACCTCGCCCGGAAGGGTGGAAACCACGACCGAGGTCACCGACGGTTCTCACCGGCGACTACGTCGGTCTTCGCCCTGGTCGCGACCTGTCCGTCCCGGTGGCCGACCGGGATGCCGACGAGGTCGACCTACCGCATCGAGTCGTGGGGCAGTTGATGACCCTCCCGAGCGGGACCGCCGCCGAACTCACCCTCGGTCGACGGTGAGCGCGGCGGCGGCGGGCCGGGTGGGTGGAACTGCGTCGCCGCCCGGCGACAGCGACGGCGAGGCCGCAGCTCAGGGGCGGAGGCGCCGGTGCACTGGGCCGACCGAGAGGGCGTCGCGCACGGTGTCGGCCACAGTCCGGCCGCGCAGCGCCGGCGAAGCCGCGCTGCGCGCGGTCATCATTCCCTCCAGCACGTCCGCGACGACGTCGACGGCCGAGTGCGCCGGGTGCCAGTCCAGCTCGTTCTCGGCCCGCGTGGTGTCCAGCAGGGGGACAGCGTAGGCGAGGTCGATCCAACCCGGGTCCAGCTGCTCGATGCGCGCCCGCCACGCACTTGTCACCGCAGCTCGAAGGACTCGCGCCGGCACGTGCAGCGAGCGCGCACCCAGCGCTGCCGCGAGCAGGTCGACGGTCACAGGCGAGTCGGTGGCGAGGTTGAAGGCTCCCGCGGCCCGGCGGTCCAGGACGCGTACGACTGCGTCGGCCACGTCCTCGGCGTGCACCACGGGCACCTCGAGGCGGCGGTCCAGCGGCAGCACGGGCAGGTGGCGGAGCAGCCCGGCCGGAAGCAGGCCCGGGACGGCGTACCGCAGCAGCGAGCTGCCCGCCGCGAGCTGCCCCACGATGCCCGGTCGGAGTCGGGAGACGACCAGGTCGGGGTGGTCGTCCTCGACGCTGTCGAGGAGGTGCTCGGCAGCCGCCTTGTGCCTGCTGTACGGCGACGTCGTGACGCCGCGCCTCGGGTAGTCCTCGCTGACCGGTTCCGGGCCGACCCGCGGCGAGTAGACGCCCACCGATGACATGTGTACCAAGTGGGGCACCCCGGACTCGACGACCGCCTGCGCCACCCGCGCGGTGCCGCCCACGGCCAGGGACTCCAGGTAGTCCGGCCGGTGCGAGGGCTGGAACCCCCACGCCAGGTGCACGACCGCGTCGGCGTCGTCGAGGACGTCGACCATGACCGCGAGGGAGTCCTCACTCGTGAGGTCCGCGCTGCGCCAGCCGGCCGCCGCGAAGGGGAGTGCGGCATTGTCGGGCAGCCGTCGGCACACACCGGTGACCCGATGTCCCGCGTTCGTGAGCGCTGCGACCACGGCGAGGCCGACGTTGCCGCTCGCGCCGGTCACCACGACGTGACGTGGATGGAAGCTCGTCGACACGGGTCACTCCCCCAAGCAGGACGATGACGACTGGGTGGACACCCGGTCGGCATACGACGTGCGGTCGTCCGAAAGGCAGTCGGCCTCCCTCCCACCCTGTCTGGGAGGGGTGGGAGGGGGCCTCCTTGTCGAGGCAGTAGCCCCGACCCGCGAGGCTCATGCCCACCCAATGGGGTGGGTTCTTCCGCACGGCGGTTCCCCGGTGGGCGACTTGGCCGGCTGTTCCTCGAGCCCCTGACAACTCCCCACAGGCTCGCTCACCTAGTGACCAGTCACTGCCGCGATCGCACCCTGCGCGTGCCGGCCCCGGCGGGGTACCGGTGTGCAGCAGCATCACTGGACGAGGAGGCCCGAGATGCCCAGCAAGTCAGCCAACGTGAAGAACGAGAAGCAGTACGAGGCGCTCAAGGACAAGGGGATGTCCAAGCAGCGCGCGGCCAAGATCGCGAACACCAAGGACGCCTCGAAGAAGGGTGGCAAGCAGTCCGGCAAGGGCGGCGACAGCAGCCAGGGCGGCACGACGGCGCAGAAGAAGAAGGCGGGCAGCAAGGGCGGCAAGGCCGCGGCGAAGAAGAGCTGAGCGAACGTCGGCGGACTGCAGCGGCCCACCGGGAGCTGTGACACGAGCGTGCCCGGACTGTTGGGGTTCAGCTCCGTAACAGCGTGTCGGACCCTTCCGGCAGCGCGGCCAGTCCCCGGTGCACCGCCCAGAGAACCGCTTCGGGGCGGCGCTTCACACCAATACGGCGGTACAGGCTGCGGATGTAGGTCTTGACCGTGTTGATGCTGACGAAGAGCCGCTCGGCGATCTCGGCGTTACTGAGTCCCGCAGCGATCAGAGACAGGATCTCGGCCTCACGTTCGGTGAGCTCGGCCTGAGCGCGAACATCGTTCATCACGTCGATGTGGCGAGCGTGAGGAGCGAGCTTGTGACCCGCCGCCACGCGATCGAGCAGCTGCAACAGCTGGTCAGCGGTGATGTCCATGGGGACGATGTCGGCGACTCCCATGGCCAGAGCGCCATCAGCAAGATCTGGACGACCATCGGGCTCCAGACCCACTATCGGCGTCCCGTTCGTGAGGAGGTGGGGCAAATCGCTCTCTTGGGGATCGACCAGGCCCCCCAAGTCGTAGACGATGACTTCGTGACCGCCCAGGTGCCCGTGCATGGTCGCCACCTCAACGACGTCGATACCGTCTGGACAAGCGGTGAGCAGGTGGGTGAGGCCCGCCCGCACGAGCTCGTACCGGCTCACGACGGCGACCCGCAAGCATTGCTGCGACACGTCCTGTCCTAGCCAGGAAAGGCGAACACCGAGACCCGTTGCTGGAGCCGCTGTCATTGTCGCACCCCTGCCCGTGGCCCAGTTGCAAAAGCCCGGCCCGCCATGAAGAGGGCGTCGTCCGGTCAGTTGCCCTCGTTGGCCCCGTCAGGGGGTTCCCCGGGACGGCTGAGCCGGCCGATGATCTGCTTGGCGATCGCGGACTCGCTGACGCCCGCGCGGTCGGCGGCCTGTCGTAGCCGCTCGCGGGCCGTGTCCGGGTCGATGCGCTCGGAGGCGACGATGATGCCGATGGCGACCTCGATGCGCATTTCTTCGTGGAGGAGCCGCGGTGCCTGTTCTGCGGTGCGCCGGGTGGTGAAACCGAGGTCTGCGTTCGTCACAGCACCCGGCGCCCAAGCGTTCAGCGCTGCGGCGAGCGCCTCGTGCTGATCCGCGAACGCCTCCGGCGTGCTGGCGTAGAGGTTGGCCGAGCCGACGACCTCGCCGTGTTCCACGAGGGGCAGGGTCAGGGTGCTGGCGACCCCCGCTGCCGCCGTGGCCTCAGCGAACAGACGCCACGAGCTCTCGTCCAAGGGATCGGTGCCGCGGTACTCGATGGTCCGGTCCTCGTCGACGGCGCGCACGCACGGTCCGTCGGAGACGTACTGGACGCCGTCCAGGGCGGCGATCTCCTGCTCGGTGGCCACGAGGGTCAGCGTCACGCCGTCCTTGAGCATCGCCAGGCTCATGCCGACGCACTCCGGGACCAGTACACGTACCCGTTCGGCCACCGCCTTGATCTGGGCGAGGCCGTCCTCTTCATCGCCGGAGAGGAACGGTCCGAACTCCTCGATCGCTTCGACGGTCTCTGGGATGGGCTCCACGGCTAGTGAGTACCCGCTACCGCCGCGCGACGCGCATGGACCACTTGCGCGGCCTGGCAACCACCGTCCGATGGCCACCTCAACGGCGTCAGCCGGCGTGATCCGTTTCGCGAACGGGGATCTTCTGATCGACCCAGCCGGCTGGTCGAGGCGATCCACTCATGCGCATCGACGAGGCTCGTGGGGGTACCAGACGGGACTGACC
>C688J18823_10001812_pt1 | contig 13297 bp, 10 predicted proteins | sample HopSoiMetagenom1_FD_18823 | JGI IMG/M metagenome (IMG submission 18823)
GAAGTGTGCTCCAAAACGTGCTTGACACCGGAGACATTGTTAGAGATGGCGATGTTTCACCAGTTGTCCATTCGCCCCTGTAGCCCAGCGCCTAGTGTGGCCGCGACGTGTTGTATTCCCCGCGCAAGGAAAATCGAAACCGCACAATTTGACAAGTGCCTTGTTGCGCAGGCCGTCTTTCCTGCAAGGACCTGACAGATTTGACAGTTTCGTTGATGATCAGTAGCGACTACCCTGAAAGTCTCTCATCGTTCTACGCCCTCACGTTCATCTTGCGTCCGCACAGTTGAAAATTCGTGCGGGCCAATTTAGCAATCCGAATGTGAACGCGAACCGTCCCTGTAGTATCCAGCCTAGAAAAGAAAGAAGGAGCACACTATGACTCTTACCGCCGAGCAACGTGAGTCCGTAGCCGGTGAACTGAAGAAACTCGCAGGTACTCTAAATCTAACGGATGACCAGAAACAGAAATTAAGTACCTTCATGTCGGAGGCCCGCGAAAAGATCGAGGCATACAAGAAGCAGAACCCCGACGCGACTCAAGATGATGTAATCAATAAAATCAAATCCAACCGCACAGCACTTCGCGAGCGACTGGTAAACTTCCTCACCCCGGAGCAGCTGACCAAGTGGGATGCCGGAGTGGCGGATATGAAAGAGGTTTGGGGTCAGAAAGTGGCCGCATAGCGGGTAACGGGTGGCTGGCGGTGATATTCCAAGCCAGCCACCGCAATTCTTTGGGCAGCAACTAATTCTCGCACAATGCTGATGGCTGACGAAATCAGATGGGATGAGAAGACCGGTCTCCGCGGGATGCTGTACGCTCCCAAGTTATCGACGTGCTTTGAAGCACAAGAGATAAAGGAGACCGGCAATGAAGAAGGTTAGCACTGCAGCCACGAAGCTGAGCTGGAATGTTTTGCAATCCAACTTGACCATTGGCCTGGACTGGGAGATCGCTCCAGTTGCTACTGCGTTCTGGATGAAAGCGGGCGCATCGTGATGGAACAGAAGGTCTCCACCACAGCGAAGGCTCTCGAAGCGGCATTCGGAGCGATGCCGCGCAGCCGCATCGCGCTGGAGACTGGGATGCATTCGCCGTGGATCAGTCGGCTGCTGAGCGGGTTGGGGCATGAAGTGATCGTGGCGCATGCACGCAACGTGCGTCTGATCGGGGAGAGCCGGCGCAAAGACGATCGGTTGGATGCGCAGACGTTGGCGCGGCTGGCCCGCATCGATCCGCCGTCGGCGAACAGGTGGCCTAGTCGCCTGCTCCGAACAACGCTAGGGGAACCGCCTCTCCCATGGCCCGGTATCCCGCCGGATTCGGATGGAGATGATCGCCGCAATCGTAGGCCGGCAGCAATCGCTCCGGGTGCTGGGGATCTCGCGTGACTTTGTCGAAGTCAACGACGGCATCGAAGTGTCCCGCCGCGCGGATCCAGTCATTGATCGTTTGCCGGTCCGCTTCAGTTGCCGCCGGAGGATGGTAATAGTCGGAGCCGACAAATGGCAGGATTGTTGCCCCATACACGCGAACCCCATGCGCATGTGCCCGCAGGATGATCTGCTCGTACGCGCCTAGAATTCGATGCACCAGCGCACCGTGAGCAGCGGCGGATGCGTCGCTTTCACGAGTCAGTCCACCCAGGTCGTTCACGCCTTCCAGAACGATCACGTAACGTACACCGGTCTGCGCCAATACATCGCGGTCGAATCGAGCCAGTGCATTTGGACCGAGCCCATCTGTCAGCAAGTGGTTTCCGCCGATTCCGTGATTGAGCACACTAATGCCGCGCGTGGATCCAGTTGCCTGAAGGCGCTCGGACAGAACATCCGTCCAGCGATCGTTGCCGTTGGTCGTCGCGCCATGACCGTCGGTGATCGAGTCGCCGAACGCAACGATCGCAGCCGAGTTCGAGCTGCCGCGCACATCAATGGCCGAGACCTGATACCAGTGATCGACGCGTTTTGCATTCGGAAGATCGGGCGCAGAAGTGAAATCGCCATGCACATAGTACGAAGTCTCCCGTGATCCCGGATGTCCGGTTTCTCCGCTCGGCGGCGCATCCAGGTGGAAGGTCACTGCGAGATTCGATAGGGGCGTCACTGAGTAGTCCAGCGGGTCGGAAAGGTATTCCGCACCGGCGGGCACTATCACATCAGCCTTACCCGAGAACGTAAGAGCCCGGTCCGATGCCGCATTTGTCTGCGGCGATGCAGCGGAAAGAGGCCGCGCGATGTGCACCGAAGTGAAATGCAAGGGTTCTATGCCGAATGCATTCGACACGTGAACTCGCACCGTACTCCCGCCCAGCGACAGATGGACGATCTGCCGCACCGTGCTATCGCGCAGGTCGTCCGGTGGAATCGCGTTCTGCGGTTCCGGAATCTGCTGCGAAGCAGCCCAGCTTCCGACCCAATTTTCGGGTGATGCTGTCTGTGACCAGGCACTGCTAACCGCCAACGCAATCAGCACAACCAGAATGCCTGCTTTCTGTTGCACGATTCTCATGCTCTCGCCTTTATCATGATTGCGATTCTGAAGCTGCCTACATCTTATCGTCGGAGTAACCTGTGAATCATGCTTCGCATTGCTGTGCTCGATGTCTTCTCGTGACCGCGGCGCTGCTCGCAAGCGCAATGATTAGCCGTGGGCAAACCAACGCCTCCGCTCCGCCCGTCACGTTCACCGACGAGCAGGACCAGCAAAACATGATGCAGCAGCTCGGCATCCGCGCCCTGCGCCCCGGCCCAAGCGGAGATGAAAAGTCTCCAAATCACGCCAACTACGACGAGACCAAGGCCAATCCGTACCACAACATCCCCGATGCGCTAACACTCAATAACGGCCAGAAGGTCACCACTCCCGAAATGTGGGAAAAACGCCGCACCGAGATCATTGAAGGCTTCGAATGTTGCGTCTATGGCCGTGTTCCCGGGAATGTCCCGAAGGTGAGATGGTCGGTCAAAACCGTCGATCACGAACACATTGGGTTTACTCCCATCGTCGCTAAAGAACTCATTGGGCAGGTCGATAACTCTTCCTATCCTCAGATTGATGTCAACCTCCGCATGATTCTCGTTATGCCTGCGAACGCGAAGAAGCCGGTGCCCGTGCTCATCATGTTCGGACCCGCAGCGTTCCCGGCGCCGAACGAGCCAAGCCAGGAACAACTCGGCCGCATCGACGCCGCTTTGAAAAGGCTTCTGATCCAGCAAGATCCTTCGCTAAAAGAAGTCTTCGAGCAGCATCCGGCCTACGAATTGCACAAGCCCACGCCGTTTCAATTTCCGCAGATGAACGCCGACGGTGATCCTCCGAACACGTGGGAACTCATCGCGGACGGTTGGGGATTCGCCCTGCTCGATCCTGCCAGCATTCAGGCGGACAACGGCGCAGGACTCACGCGCGGCATCATCGGTCTGACCAACCACGGGCAGGTTCGTAGGCCCGAAGACTGGGGCGCACTTCGCGCATGGGCGTGGGGGGCAGGACGCGCCCTGGACTATCTGGAAACCGACTCGTCTGTCGATGCAAAGCATGTCGGCATTGACGGCGTGTCTCGCTACGGAAAAGCCGCACTGGTCACCATGGCGTTCGATCCGCGTTTCAACTCAGTGCTTGTAGCTTCCTCAGGAAAGGGCGGCGCAACTTTGCTGCGGCGCAATTTCGGCGAAGCCGTCGAGAGTCTCACGGGTGGCGAATACTACTGGATGGCCGGCAATTTCATGAAGTATGGAGCCTCCGATGCAACCTTCGGAAGCAAGAATCCCGGAGACATCCCCGTCGATTCCAACGAGTTAATTGCGCTATGTGCGCCCCGCTTAACTTTCATCAGCTACGGCATTCCCGAGAAGGGCGACGCCAGATGGCTCGACCAGCAGGGAAGTTGGATGGCGACAGTCATGGCGAGCCCCGTCTGGCCTTTACTCGGCGCAAAGGGACTCACGCCCATGCCAAACCCGACTGACATGCCTCCCGTGAACACCGGCCTGCTCCAAGGTCAACTCGCATGGCGTCAACACGACGGCGGCCACACCGATGCCCCCAACGTGAAGTATTTCCTGGGCTGGGTGGATAAACAGATCGGCAGGCCGTCGGTTTTCGAGTCAGCCCTTCGCTGATAGGATCGACATCGCAAACGCCCTCCCCTGCTTCACTACAGACCAGAGCTTGACTAACCGTCGGAAATGCGAGACTCTCAGCGACACCTCCTTGCTAATTGGGGAGTTTCCGTTTGGAGCCCACACTATCTGCGTTGATCAAGGCTGCCGAAGCTGGCGACGGTTCGGCGACCGAGCCATTGTTCAGCGCTCTTTATTCCGAATTGCACCGCTTGGCGCGCCGTGAGTTGGCCCGCCGTGGCTCAGCTTTCAGCTTAAGCGTCACCACTCTTTTGCATGAGGCTTATCTCGACATGGCAGGCCGGGCGGATGCCAGCTTTCCCGACCGCGCTCGCTTCATGGGATACGCCGCCCGCGTCATGCGCGGCCTCATTATCGACCATGCACGTAACCAGCAGGCTCAGAAGCGCGGTGGGCAGTTTGAAATCACCACGTTGGAAAATAAGAATATCGCCCAACCAGCAAACGAACGTGAACTGACGCGTATCAGCGAAGCTCTAGACAAGCTCGCGGATGTAGACCGCGACCTGGCCGAATTAGTCGATCTCAAGTTTTTCTGCGGATTCTCGTTCGCGGAGATTGCGGCCATGCGTAACTTGTCGGAACGGACCGTGCAACGAAAGTGGGAGAAGGCACGAATCTACCTGCATCACGAGTTGCGCACCGATCTGGAAATCTGAGGTCAGATGTCAACCTTGAGCCCGGAAAGATGGAGTGCATTGAGTCCTTATCTGGACAAAGCGCTCACCCTCACGGCCGAAGATCGCACCCACTGGCTCGAAGCACTTCGCGCCGAGAACCCCGATCTCGCGGTTCAACTCAAGGCACTCCTCGCTGAACATCAGGCTGCGCAAGAAGAAGCCTTCCTGGACAACAGCGCGACGCTGCCACAAACGATGTCCGGAATGGCCGGTCAGAGCCTCGGAGCATACCGCCTGGTTCGCCCCATTGGGCATGGCGGCATGGGGACCGTTTGGCTGGCGGAGCGTTGCGACGGACGCTTCGAGCGCAAGGCCGCTGTCAAGTTCCTTAGCACTGCTCTTATCGGCGCCGGCGAAGGACGCTTTCGACGAGAAGGCGCAATCCTCGGTAGGCTCTCCCACCCTAACATCGCCGAGTTGCTCGATGCGGGCGTGATTTCTACGGGACATCCTTACCTCGTCCTTGACTACGTCGAGGGCGAGCCCATTGACGTCTACTGTGACGCGCGCACGCTCGATTTGCGGACCAGGATCCGCCTCTTCCTTGACGTGCTGGGAGCCGTCGCTCACGCGCATGCGAACCTCATCGTGCACCGGGATATCAAGCCGTCAAACGTCCTGGTCAGCAAAGACGGTCTTGTAAAGTTGCTGGATTTCGGAATCGCAAAGCTGCTGGAGGGTGAGGGGCAGCACGGCGCTGCGACCCTCCTGACGCACGAAGCTGGATCGGCTTTTACGCCTGAGTTTGCCGCTCCGGAACAGCTTACTGGCGGCCCTGTTACCACTGCCACAGACGTGTACGAGCTGGCCGTTCTCCTATTCCTGCTACTCACCGGACAACATCCCGTCGGAGCGGACGTACATTCTCCTGCCGACCTGGTGAAGGCTATTGTGGAGACAGAACCGCGGCGCGCATCGAGCGTGATTGCTTCCGACGCAGGCACCATCGCCGCCCCGAGGCGCGGCACCAGCGCGGACAAGCTGCGTCGTCAATTGCGCGGCGACCTCGACGCGATCTTACTCAAGGGGCTGCGAAAGCACCCAGGGGAGCGCTACATTTCCGCCGACGCCTTCGCTGAGGATCTGCGCCGCTACCTTGCCGGTGATCCGGTCACGGCGCAGCCTGAGAGCACATGGTACCGCACCAAAAAGTTCCTCCTCCGCCGGCGTTGGGCGGTGGCCTCGATTGCCGCCATCGTATTCGCGTTAGCGGCAGGATTGACCATCGCATTGTGGCAGGCTCACATCGCAAAGCGCCAGACCCGGGTCGCCATCGCTATGGAAAAATTCCTGGAAGACATTTTCCGCGCCAACAGCTCTTACCAGGACGACCCCGAGAAAGCTCGGAAAACGACCGCCCGCGAACTGCTCGATATCGGCGTACGGAAAATCGATGACGAACTGGCTGACGTCCCAGAGGCGAAGCTCAGCATTCTGAATACCCTCGGTGGCATGTACTTCGATCTTGGAATGAGCGACCAGAGCGTCGCCCTGCGGCGCAAGCGTGTCGATATTGCCCGGAAGCTTTACGGAAATAACTCCATCGAACTGGCAGCTGCGCTTACCGATCTTGGGGCATCGTTGCACGAGTCCAAATCCGTGGGTGAGAGAGAAACTGTACTGCTCGAAGCCAAACGCATTTTGGACCAGCGCCGCGACTTCCGTTCCCTACAACGTGGATCTCTCGGAATTAATCTCGCGCAGCATTATGAAAGCTCCGATCTGCAGCGGGCGTTGGACTATGCCCGGCAGGCAGTTGACGTCTACCGGAAATATCCCGGCGAACCGATGTTGTCTGAAGCACTCTACGAGCAGGCTGTTATTCTTTCCGTTCTTGGCCAGCCACGCCAGTCCGAACCGTTGCTGAAACAGGCGGTTCAAGTATCAGCCAAGCTCGAAGGAGACACGAACGCGAGCTTACCGCGCTTTTACGCCTACCTCGGCGAAACTCAAGAGCAGTTAACCGAGTTCGCGGGCGCCGAGGAGAGTCTTCGTCGCGCGCTCGCTGCTGCTCGCAAAATCAACGGCGAAGACCACATCGATACGCTCGAGACAGAAATGCGGCTGGGGGTATTCCTGGGCGCGACATCGCGCACCGCCGAAGGTCTGGAGCACATCGACCGCGCGAAGCAGATCCTGCTCCGTACGCGGGGCGCCGACGACCCCTTCTTCGCTCCTCAGATTTTTCTTGAATACGGACGATCTTTGGCCAATGCTGGCCGATGGGAAGAAGGTTTGGATTACGTCACAAAAGCAGTAGAAAATCGTCGCAAGAATCGTCCCGGCACGCGTTATCTCGCGCAGATGCTTCTAGCCCAGGCATCGATTTTGATAGATCTGGGGCGATACTCAGACGCACAGCGTGCCTTGGACGAAGCCGGCGAGATCGCTAAGAAAGTCAACTATCCGACCACTTATATGGCCGCGGACGAAAGAGCCAGGCTGCTGATCGCGACCGGGCGTGCTCGAGAAGCGGACTCTGCCCTCGACGCGTTCCATCCTCCGACTGCGGTGCCCGGCGCTGTGGAAATGGACTCATTGAAGGTGCACCTGTCGAGAGCGGAAAATGCGCTTGCGCGCGGCGAGAACGAACTCGCCGCGAGGTTGGCTCACGAGGTGCTGCTGGAGCTCTCAACCACCAATGCCCGAGATTACTTGAAATGGCTCGAAGCTCGTGGCGCGCTCGTCGAGGGCCGCGCGAAGTTGCAACTGGGACGCCCGCGTGACGCTCTGCCCTTGCTGCAACGAGCAGTTGAACTGCGCAAAAGCACAGTGGAGGCGGTCAGTCCTGTGTTGGCCATGGCTCAGATTGGATTGGCTGATTGTTACCTCACGCTCGGCGACAGCACGAAGGCCATTGACTTGGTGGGAGCCGCGAAGAAGGCACTAGGCTCCCATCCCCAGCTGGGCCGGGAGTATTTGGAACCGTTGCAGAACGTTGAAAGGCGCCTAAGGCAATTAAGTCTCGCCGCAAACCACGGGTAAGTGCAAGCGGCGAGGCAACATTTTTTGTTTCTTGCTGTCGTGTTTTCCTCTCCTTTTCCGATCTCCCTTACTAGAAGCCGGAAACTGCTCATGGGGGCAGGCTCGGGGCTTTTCGCTGTACGAGTCCCATTCGAGCAAAGGAGACGACTATGAAGTTCTTGGGGAACCTTCTCGCGCTGACTGGAAGTGCGTTGTTGCTGGCGACAAATGTCCATTCCCAGATGATTGACAACACGCAAGCCACAAACACCGCCGCCGCTGGCATCAATAAGTCGCTCACAGACGAGGTCGGTCCCGGGCGCGGAAACATCCGGATACCTGGTTCATCGATGTACCTCATCAAACGTGACCCGTATCGCGCGGTCCGCCGCGGACGCCAACTCTTTCAGCGCAAATTCACTGTGGCCCAGGGACTTGGGCCGATCGAAAACGATGGCATCGGCGACATCAACACCGATCTCGCCATTGGCGCCGGCGTCTCCGACAGCTGTGCTGGATGCCACAGTCATCCCCGCGGATCTGCCGGCGCTGGCGGCAATGTCGTCACACGTCCGGATAGCCGCGATGCTCCCCATCTCTTCGGTCTCGGAATCAAAGAAATGCTCGCCGACGAGATGACTACCGATCTACGCGCCATCCGCGGTGCCTCCATCGCGAAGGCGCAGAAGACCAAGGCACCCGTTACGCTCACCCTGTTCACCAAAGGTGTGCAGTTCGGGACGATTACTGGCAATCCCGACGGTACCGTGGATACATCGAAGGTCGTCGGTGTTGATTCCGACTTGCGCATCAAGCCCTTCTTCGCCGAAGGCTCCGCCATCTCTATGCGCGAGTTCATCGTCGGTGCACTGCACAAAGAGATGGGACTCGAAGCCTCCTCCGATCCCGACCTCCTCACCGCCAGCAAGGGAGGGCGCGTGGTGACGCCCTCGGGCATGGTGCTCGACGGATCGAAAGACACCATCAGCCCACCGCCCGCTCCCGACGCAAACAATGGAAACGAGATCGATCCCGCAGTTGTCGATGATCTCGAGTTTTATCTGCTGAACTACTTCAAGCCCGGGCACTATCAACAAACCGCAATCACGCAGCGCGGACGCGCGCTCTTCGACAAGATCGGCTGCGGCTCCTGTCACCTCGACAACATGACCATTAAGCATGACCGCCGCGTTGCCGACGTGGAAACCGTCTACGATCCGGTGAATGGCATCTTCAACTCACTGTTCGCCACCGCATCGACCCTCTACTACACGAAAGACGATGGCAGCGGATATCCGGTGCTCAAACTGCCGCTTGGTAATCGTTTCGTGGTGCAAGATATTTACACCGACTTCAAGCGCCACGACCTCGGAGCGAACTTCTACGAGCGCAACTGGGATGGCAGCATGCAAACCCAGTTCCTCACGCGCCCGTTGTGGGGCGTGGGCACAAGCGGCCCATATGGGCATGATGGCCGCAGCATCAACCTGAACGACGTAATTCTGCGCCACGGTGGAGAATCGCTCAGCTCCCGCAACAGCTACGCAGCTCTGAGACCCGCGGATCAGGATGCATTGGTCGCGTTCCTGAATTCTCTGGTTCTGTTTCCACCAGACGATACCGCCTCCACCCTGGACCCGGGGGATCGCACCAAAACGAATTTCCCCCAATTCGGTCACGGCAGCATCAAGCTCACCCTGTTGTTCAACGACGCAACTGATCTCGAGTGATCCGCGGAGTGCGGGGCATTCGCATGTCGAGGCACACAGTTCGAAATCGACATATCGTCATTCCGAACCGGGCGAAAGCCCGGTGAGGAATCTGCTTCACCGCCGGGCCGGCTTCGGAAAAAGGAGCCGGCCCNTACGGTTTTTCCAACCACCTCTTCTTCTCGGGGCACTCCGCGCACGTGGATCTCGGTTACGTCCGTAATCNTTTAGGAACCTCCGCCGCTTGGCGGCTCTGCCTCGCCCTTCCATAATCTTCTGAAGCTAGAAATCCACTTTCAACGCAGACACCTCAGGCCTCGCTGTCACNATTGCGATGCTGNATCTTGAACGGAACTTGCGGATGAGCAAAACGATGCATCAATCCCGAGCAAGCCGCACGGAACAGCCGCAGCCCTGGATCTATAACCCATGNCTCGATCTGATCGTAGGTTGCGGTGCGTGGTCCGCGCCGCTGCTGCTCGTGTCGTACGTTTCGCTCTCTGCCAGCACGCGCATTTGGTCTGTCGCGTTCTACGCCCTAGCCCTATTTTTCAACTATCCCCACTACATGGCGACGCTGTATCGCGCCTACCATCGATCCGAAGAGTTCGAAAAGTACAAGGTCTTCACCGTCCACATCACCGCGTTAGTGGTGCTGACGCTCTTCCTGGCGCATTTTTGGGCGCGACTTTTACCTTGGATCTTCACCATCTATTTGACGTGGAGCCCATGGCACTACAGTGGGCAGAACTATGGTTTGTTCATGATGTTCGCCCGGCGCGCAGGCGCCGATGCGGACAAGAAGACCCGTGGCGCGTTGTATGGCGCGTTCGTCGTCTCGTATCTGGTGCTATTCCTCAGCTTCCATTCCGGACCGTCGAGCGATCCGCTGTTCCTGTCCCTGAAAATTCCGCCAATCGTAAGCCGAACTGAGCAGATCGTGTTGCTGGTTGCCTTTGTCGTGCTCTGTGTGTACGGCTTCCGGCGACTGGCTCGACAAACCGGTTGGCGGCGCCTGACCCCATCGCTCACGCTTTTCTCTTCGCAGATCTTATGGTTTCTGGTGCCTGCTGGCGTGTCGCTGATCAAGGGTCTGGAGGTCCCGCAGACCCGGTATAGCACAGGCATCCTGGCCGTAATGCACTCGGCTCAGTATCTATGGATCACCAGCTACTACGCTCGTCGTGAAGCTACGAGCGACACTCAGAGTCGAACCTGGAGGCCGCTTGCATACTTCGGAGTTCTCATCCTCGGTGGAATCGCTTTGTTTGTGCCGGGTCCATGGCTAGCCAGCCGTGCCTTTCATCATGACTTCACGGCCAGCTTCCTGATCTTCACCGCCCTGATCAACATTCACCACTTCATCCTTGACGGCGCGATCTGGAAGCTGCGCGATGGGCGCATTGCAGCGTTGCTGCTTAATTCGCGCGGACACGTTGCCGCTGCTGCCTCTCGCACCGGTGATCGCCTCGAAGTGATCTGGCAATGGTTGATCGGGAACAGCGTTCCAAGTCGCGTTCTTCGCGTAGGCAGTGTGGTGCTCTTGCTGCTTTGGGGTACTGTCGATCAGGCTCGGTACTATTTGTCTCTACACAGCGATGATTTGCGCGACCTGCAGCGAGCTGCATCGCTAAATTCATTCGACAGCGCTCTGCAACTGCGCCTCGCCCGCAAAGAGGTCAACGATGGCGACACGAAACAGGCCGAAGCGGCCCTGCGCCGCGCAGTACAGATCAACCCCGTCGATCCGGTCGCCCGGCAGACTCTGCTCCGGTTCCTCATCGAGCAAAAGCATTTCGATCAGGCCTTCACGGTAACGGAAGAGTCGCTGAAGTATTTCCCCAAAGATGCCAATCTGCTCGTCGATCGAGGTGTTCTGGAAGCACAGCGAGGCGACGCGAACGCCGCGCGGGCTGATTGGGATCGCGCCCTTATCCTCGATCCCAAACAGTGGCTGCCGCACCTGTATCTCGCGCAAGAGTTGGATCGCGAGGGGGAATCCAGGGCCGCGGCGACGCACTATGCGATGTTCCTGGACAGGATCCGGCAGCAGAGAGACTCCGATCGTCCGGCCGCCGCGCTGGTCATCGGAATCGTCATGCGAATGGCAGATTGCCAGGCTCGTTCGGCGCAACCAGACCTGGCGATCAAGTCCTATCAACTTGCGTCCAAACTTGCCGCACAAAATACCAACCCCAAACTTCAGAGTGTTGCCCACTTAAATGAAGGAGAGCTGCAGGCCAAAGCAGGCGATACCGGCGCGGCCTTGCGTCTGTATCAGCACGCGTTGCAACTGGATGAAATGGTTGGTGACGATGAGGCAAGTTCTCAGGATTGGTTTGCTTACGGCCGCCTGCTTGATCAGGCTGGCTTCCCTCCGAGGTTGGCCTATGCGTGCATGGCAAAATCGGAGTTCCTCGAGCACGCGCTGAAGAGATCTGTCCTTCCGCCCGCAGCGGATACCACTCGCAAGCAACTGGAAGATCGCCTGGGCGCATCCGAGGCCGCCGATATCCGCCAGAACATGGAAGCAGTCCTCCAAGAAGCCATGAAAGTTGAGCGCTAAAGGTAACTTCTGGAAGACACTTCCGCATCTTACGTGGTAATTGACACTCTTGTACTCCTGCTGAACAATTAACTATTCCTGCAATCAATTCTTTTTGCTTCCTGAGGAGGAAGACTGTATGGCCGATGAAGGCGGACAGATACACATGGAAACTCAATCGAATGCCGGCAAATGGATTCTGATCATTGTCGCAATTCTCGCGATTGCCGGATTTGGGTATGCGCAGTACTTGACCCACACGCAACTGGAAAAGCTGAATGGCGATTTGAGCGCCAGCCAGGCGCAGGTCAAAGAACTGCAGAACCGTATGCAGACAACCGAGGCCCAGGAAGAGACCCTGGCTCAGCAGGCCGGCATGACCAAGAAAGAGCTGTCGCGGCGCACGGCTGAGTTGCTATCCGCACAGAAAGCGGCTGAGGCTCGGCTCGTAGAGCAGCAGAAACAGCAGATCGGCGCCGTCACAACCGATATCGCTGGCGTGAAGACCGATGTCGGCGGCGTGAAGACCGATGTGGCGTCCACGAAAGCAGATCTCGAAGCCACCAAGGCTAAGCTTCAAGGCGCGGTCGGCGATCTCGGCGTGCAAAGCGGCTTAATCGCCAATACCCGCTCAGATCTGGAAATCCTGAAGCACAAAGGCGACCGAAACTATTACGAGTTCACCCTGCTCAAAGGTGCCAAGCCACAGCCGGTGTCCACCGTGAGCCTGCAACTCAAGAAGTCCGATCCTAAGAAAGGCAAGTTCACCCTTGCCGTCACGTCGGACGATAAAACGATCGAGAAGAAGGATCGAAATGTTTCCGAGCCCATCCAGTTCTATTCCGGACGCGAGCATATGCTTTTCGAACTCGTGATCTGGACGGTGGACAAGGGCAAGGCCACAGGCTACCTGAGCACACCGAAGGGTGCGCCTATGCCGGTGACTGCCGGACCTGCTTCAGGAACCGGGAATTGAGAGGTGTGATCTTTCCGGGCAACCACATTCTTCTGCAGATTGTGGTGCGCACCGCTGCGATCTACCTGCTCGTGCTGTTTGGTGTACGTCTCAGTGGCAAACGTGAGGTTGGACAGATGACCCCGTTCGACCTCACGCTGCTGCTTCTGCTTTCCAATTCCGTACAAAATGCGATGACCGGGCCGGATACATCGCTGGCAGGTGGCGCTATCGCGGCTTGCACGCTGCTCGTCTTGAATTACCTTGTGGCGGAAGTGTCAGGAACAAATCGCCG
>C688J18823_10001813_pt1 | contig 13297 bp, 15 predicted proteins | sample HopSoiMetagenom1_FD_18823 | JGI IMG/M metagenome (IMG submission 18823)
CAGCCACATGCACGACGCGCTGGTCAGCACGGCGAGCGAGGTGAGAACGAGATTCACGGTGCCCACGGTTATTTCCTTCTCAGCCTGAAAGCGTCGGCGAACGAGCGGATCTGGCGGTCGCGCAGGCCGTAGATGACGCGGATCAGCGTCACCGGGCGCTCACGATAGACCCTCTCCAAGGTAGCGATATGGCCGGCGAGCTCCGCGGCCGGCTGGTAGCGGGCCCGGCGCTCGCCATCGACAGAGAGAATGCCGCGCGCCTCCAGGGCTTCGACGTGGTGCGCCGCTTCTTCTTCGCGCAGCGACACGCCGGGCGCGAGTGCCGCCACGATCTCTGCGGCGCTCCATGTGCGCGCGCTCTCGCGCCGCAGGAGAAGCAGGAGCTCCGCCGACTCCACCGCGGGCACCGCGACCTGGAGGAACTGGCAGAACTCATCGGAAAAATCCGCGTCTTCGATCGTCACCGGTCTTAAGCCTTCCTTAAGGCACGCTCTTCGCTTCGCACGCGTCGCACGCCGTCGCGTGCAGAACCGTCAAACACCAGGAGGTCATACATGAAGTTCGTCAAACCCGTTGCCCTCGCCTTCTCGCTGCTCGCCTTCGCCATGGCATCCGCCTATGCGAACGATGCGGCGAAGCAAGGCAGCAACAGCAAGCAGTCCTCGTCATCGATGTCGCAAAGCAATAAGTCGTCCGACAAAAGCGCCGCTTCCGGCGCGAGCAGCTCGTCGGGTTCCCAATCGTTCGAGCAGCTGGACAAGGACCACGACGGCAAGCTCAGCCGCGAAGAGTGGAATGCAAGCCAGGGCAAGTCGGGCTCCAGCGCCGCCTCGGGCTCCAGTGGCAGCGGCACGAGCACCGGGTCGGGCAGCACCGGCTCCGGCAGCATGGGCTCCAGCAGCACGGGCTCAGGCAGCACCGGCAAGGACACGCACGGCGGCAGCTCGACCGGCGGCGCCAGCACCGGCACCTCGAAGAGCATGGGCACCGGCAAGTAACGTCCGCCGATTCCCAAGGAAGACGAACGGGCCGCGAGGCCCGTTTCTCTTTTCAGCGCCGCTTGCTGGCGGCGATGATCTCGCGGCGCACCAGCAGCAGCTTCGCCTTCACGCGGGCGGCGTTGTCGGGCCCGATGCGCAGCATGATCTTCTGCCCCGCCGAGCGCGTCTCCAGGTCCGGTGAGGCAAATTCATAGTGCACGCGCGGCCGGATCAGCCCGAGCGGCGCGTCGAGCTCGGGCGCCGCGAGAAGGTCGTCGATGGCCTGCAGCAACCGATCGTTGAACTGCTTGTCCGGGTAGCCGAGCTCCTGGTAGGCCTGCTGGAAGAGCGGGTAGGCGCGGGCGTAATCGGCGACCAGCGCCTTCTCGTCGATCGACTCGATCACGCGCACGTAAGGCGCGTAGCGATCGAAATTCGCCGGCTCGTAGGTGCCCGGCAGCGGCGCGAGCGGGATGACGCGGCGCGCCGCGGTCTCGCGGGGCAGGTTGTCGACCGTCGCGACAATGCGACGCACCAGCGCGGCCGGCAGGACGAGCTCCGAAAACGGCACCCGCCCCATGAGATCTACCAGCTTTTCGCGCATCAGCGCGTCGCTGTTGTCGAGCGAGGGCAGCGACGCGGCCGGCGGCACGTCGGGCGCGGTGGACACCTCGGCCGGCTTCGGCGCCGGCGGCGCGGCGGGCTCGGCCAGCGGCGCGGGCGCTTCGATGCGCGGCAGCGGCGCAAGGGACTGGTACAGCGCGAAATACGCATAGACCGCGGCGCCGGCAATCGCCACGGCGAGCGCCATGAGTGGGAACGAAAGCGAGGTATGGAACGGCCGGATGTCCGGTGCGTCGCGCAGCGATTCGTTTTGCATATCGCCTCCTCGGCGCGGTGGGAGAGTGATTATTCGCGTCCCAGAATGAAGGTACGCTTAAGGAAAGGAGACACGATGAAAACCAAAGCGTTGGCGGCACTTTTGCTCGGCGTTGCGAGCACCCTGCTATCCCTTCCCGCAGCGGCGCAATACAGCCTCGGCGAGGAGCCCGGCTTCTACGCGGGCGCGACCGTCGGCATCAACGGCGACGACGAGACCGCCTGGCGCCTGCTGGTCGGCTACCAGGCGAACCGCAACTTCGCGCTCGAGCTCGGCTACCACGATCTCGGCAAGCACAACATCGCCGGCTTCCCGCTCGAGAGCGACGCGGTCGAGGTGCTCGGCGTCGGGCGCCTGCCGCTCAACGAGCAGGCCGCGCTCTACGCCAAGCTCGGCGGCTACCGCAGCACGTCGAAAGGCGGCGGCGCGAACGAGCGGCAGCTCGACCTCACCTTCGGCGGCGGCTTCGAGTACGCGCTCAGCCAGACCCTCGCCGCGCGCGCCGAATGGCAGCGCTATCGCGCGATGGGCGGCGGCGCCATCGGGCAGACGGCGGACCTCGACGTTTACAGCGTGGGCGCGATCTACCGGTTCCGCTGAGCCGCGGCCTGGTGCACGAGGCGCGCGGCCTCGGCGGCGATGGCCGCGGCCGGCGCCCGCACCGCGGCGGAATCGCTCATCGCCCAGGCCAGGCGCGCATCCACGCTCGCCTGCCAGGCGAGCTCAGCGGCAAGCGAGCCTTCGCCCATCAGCATTGCTTCGCGCGCGCGCTCCAGTGAATGCTGCGCCATCTCGAGCTGCGCCGGTGCGTAGCGTCCGGTGGCGTTCTCGCCGGCCATCGCCAGTGGAACGAACAGTCCGGCGATGAATGCGATGAGACGCATGCGCGAAACGTACGCCGCCGCCAGTTAAGCGCCGCTTAAGCGTGAGCGTGCCAAGGTCGCGCAATGTCTTCGTCCGCGCAGGAAGGCGACTTCGACCCCACCGGCATCGCGCTCGTGCCCGCCAGCCACGGCGCGTACTGCCTGTGGCGGGAAGGACGCGCCGTTTTCGTCGGCATGACGAGCGGCGCACGCACGCTGCGCAGCGAGCTGATGCGGCACTTGCGCGGCGACTTCGGCCACACGCAGCGCGCGAGCCACTTCGAATGCCTCGCCGCAGCGACGACCGACGAGGCGCACGCGCACTATCTCGCGCTCTATCTGCGGTCGGGCCTGCGCGACGCCAGCCCACGNGTGCGCCTCTAGCACTTAAGCAAGCCTTAATAAAGGGGGCCCCATGCTAGGCTCCTGTCATGCGAGCGCTGGTCGTAGANGATGATCCGATGATCGGGCGGGCCGTGGTCGCCGGCCTGCACGAGCAGGGCTATGCCGTCGANTGGGTACGCGACGGGCACGAGGCCGAGCTCGCGCTCGCGCACGCGGTGTACGACGTCGCCCTCCTCGATCTCGGGCTGCCGCGGCGCGANGGCCTGGAAGTNCTGAAAGGCGTGCGGCGCGCGAAGAACGATCTGCCGGTGCTCATCATCACTGCGCGCGANNNCGTNGCCGATCGCATCGCNGGCCTCGACAGCGGCGCCGACGACTANCTGGTCAAGCCTTTCGACCTCGACGAGCTCCTCGCGCGCACGCGCGCCGTGATCCGCCGCCATGGCGGCCGCGGGCAGTCGGAGATCGTCTACGGCGCGCTGTCGGTCGATCCGGTGCAGCGGCGCGTGCTCTTCCGCGGCGCCGAGGTGGAGCTCTCGCCGCGCGAGTTCGCGGTGCTCGAGGCTCTGATGAAGGAGCCCGGCGCGGTCGTGTCGCGCGAGCGGCTCGAGGACGCGGTGTACGGCTGGGGCGAGGAGATCGGCTCGAACTCGATCGAGGTGCACGTGCACCACCTGCGGCGCAAGCTCGCCTCGGATCTCATCCGCAACGTGAGAGGCGTCGGCTACCGCGTCGCGCGGATGGCGTGAAGTCGATCCGCAGTTACCTGCTGCTGTGGCTGGTCGGCGGACTGGCCGCCGGCAGCGTGGCGGTGCTCGCCGGCACCTATGCCCTGACGCGCAGCCAGGTCGGCCGCATGTTCGACGAGGAGCTGCGCCAGGTCGCGCTCGCCGTGCACGTGCGCGAGGACAACTTCGGCCAGCGCCGCGTGCGCATCGCGCGCCCCGGTTTCTCGCTCTCGGTGCGCGCGTACGACGCGACCGGCCGCACTTATTTCGAGACGCTGATGCCGTCTCTGCCCTCGGATACGCCTTACGTGTTCAACGAAGGGCTGACCAACATGGATACCGGCGACGGCCCCTGGCGCCTCTATACCCACGTAACCTCGGACGGCATCGTGCAGGTCGGCCAGCCGCTCGCCACGCGCGACGCGCTCGCGCGCGAGCTTTCGATTCCGGTGCTGATGCCGATCCTGATGCTGATTCCCCTGCTCGCCGCGATGATCGCGTGGGCCTTGCGCCGCGGCCTCGCGCCCCTGCAGGACGCCTCGCGCTCGGTGAGCGACCGCGACGTATCGCGCCTGGACCCGCTGCCGACTGACGGAGTGCCGAGCGAGCTCTTGCCGCTCATGCAGCAGATCAACGCCCTCCTCGACCGGCTCGCCACATCGCTCGATGCGCAGCGCCGCTTCCTCGCCGACGCCGCGCACGAGTTGCGCTCGCCCGTGTCGGCGCTCGCCCTGCAGGCGCAGCTCGCGCAGCGCGCCCAGACGCCGCAAGCGCGCATCGCGGCGCTGGACGAGCTTCGCCAAGGCACGGAGCGCACGCGCCGGCTCGTCCAGCAGCTGCTCGACTTCGCGCGCCTGGAGCCCGGCGTGCCCTCCGGCCCGCTCCTCCCGGTCGATCTCGCGCGCATCGTGCGCGATGTGATCGGCGGCTATGCGAGCCAGGCCGACGAGCGCAGCGTCGATCTCGGCGCGGAAACCGCCGGGCCGGCCTACGTGAGCGGCATCGAGGCCGAGCTGCAATCGCTCGTCGCGAATCTCGTGGACAACGCACTGCGTTATGCGCCGGCGGGCTCCTCCGTCACCGCTTCGGTGAAGCAGGCCGGCACGAGCGTCGAGCTCTCCGTCGTCGATGGCGGTCCGGGCATTCCGGTCGCCGAGCGCGAGCGCGTGTTCGAGCGCTTCCATCGGCTTCCTGGGGACGTCACGCCCGGCAGCGGCCTGGGCCTCTCGATCGTGAAATCGATCGCGGAGCGCCATGAGGCCGCCATCCGGCTCGAGGACGCCACCCTGGATGCGAGCCGCCCGGGGCTCGCGGCGCGCGTCACGTTCCCGGCTGCGGTGGTAGCCGACGTGCTGCGGCCGCTGCGCAGCGCCAGCCCGCCGGCGACCAAGAACTTAAGTCCGGCTTAAGCCTGGGCGCGCCATGCTGGCGCGTCTCCCAGTCCTGGCCGCGAGGAGGAGGAGAAGTGCGGCGAGGGCCGCGCCCCGGAAACGAGGCGCGGCCCTTTATTTTTCCAGCCAGCGTCGCGCCGTTTCCGTGATCTCGCGCAGCGCCTTTGCGCTCGAGAGCGAATGGTCGGCGCCCTCGATCCAGTGCATCTCCCAGGGTGCGCTCACGGCCTCAAGCGCTTTCTCCATCAGCTCGCGCATACACAGTGCATCGCGCGTGCCGTTGAAGCAGAGCACCGGCACCCGGATGCGGGGCAGGTGCGCATCGCGCAGCTTCTCCGGCTTGCCCGCCGGATGCAGCGGATACGCGAGCAGGATCAGGCCCTCGCAAGCGAAGCCTTCGGCTGCCATCATCGTCGCGACGCGCCCGCCCATGGAGCGCCCGCCGATGAATAGCTTGCGCCCGGGCTCGCTGCGCACCCGCGCCGCGAATGCCGACTGCAAGGCCGGCATGCGATCCGGCATGCGCCGACCCTGCTCGCGATAGGGAAAGTTGAAGCGCCGCACGTCGAGCCCGGCGGCTTCGAGCGCTTCGGCGCTGCCACGCATGGCGCCGTCGTCCTTATGGCCACCGGCGCCGTGAGCGAATACGAGGATCGGCTTCAACATAGTAAATTGTCCGCCATGCGCTACCTCATTCTCGTNCTNNCGTTGGCAATGGCGGCGCCGGCGGCCGCGCAGTCCTATCCCAGCCGTCCGNTGCGCTTCGTGGTCGGCTTCACGCCCGGCGGCGGCGTCGACATCAACGCGCGCCTGCTTGCCGCCAAGATGAGCGANTCGCTCGGCCAGCAAGTGGTGGTCGAGAACAAGCCCGGCGCGGGCACCAACATCGCCGCGGAATACGTCGCGAAGTCCACGCCGGACGGCTACACCCTCTTCTTCAACAGCGCGGCATTCGCGATCAATCTCGCTCTCTACCGCCAGCCGCCGTACGCGCTGCGCGACTTCGCGCCCGTCTCGGTCTTTTCCGAGAGCGTGAACCTGCTGGTCGTTTCCGCTGCGCTGCCCGCAAAGAACGTGCAGGAGCTGATCGCGCTCGCCAAGGCGAAGCCGAAGTCGCTCAATTATTCCTCGGCCGGCTCGGGCACCACGCAGCACCTCGCCGCGGAGCTCTTCAAGCTGAGGAGCGGCACCGACATCGTGCACATCCCATACAAGGGCAGCGCGCCGGCGCTGACCGCCCTCATCGCGGGCGAAGTGCAGCTCAGCTTCTCGAACACCGTCGCCATCACGCAGCACGTGCGCTCCGGGCGCCTGCGCGCCCTCGCCGTCGCCGGCGCGAAGCGCACGGATGTGCTCCCCGACGTGCCGACGATGAAGGAAGCCGGCGTGGCGGGCGTCGAGGTGCCGCTCTGGTTCGGCCTGCTCGCGCCCGCCGGCACGCCGCGCACGGTCATCCACACGCTCGCCGATGGCGTCGCAAAAGCCGCACGCTCACCGGACCTGCGCCAGAAGCTCGTCGACCAGGGCGCCGAGCCCGTCGGCAACACGCCGGAAGAGTTCGAGCGTCAGCTGCACGACGAGGTCGCGCGCTGGACCGAAGTGGTGAAAGTCTCGGGAGCGAAAGCCGACTAGTCCGGCCGTTGCGAGAAGCTGCGGTCGAAGACATGCTCGGCGATGCGGTTCTTGAGGATCTCGATCGAGCCGCCGGCGATCATCCAGCCCCGGCAGCGCCGCAGGCAGTATTCGACGAGGCCTTCGCGGCTATAGCCCATGCCGCCCATCACCTGCAGCGCCTCGTTCGCCACGTCGAACCCGGCCTGGTTGCAGAAGGCCTTGGCGATCGCGGTCTCTTCCGGCGACGGCAGGCCGCGGTCGGCATTCGCCGCGGCGCGATAGAGGAGGAGCTGCGCCGCGTCGAGCTTCATCTTCATCTCGGCGAACTTCCACTGGATGCCCTGGAACTCGCACAGCAGGCGCCCGAACTGTTTTCTCTCGAGCGCCCAGGCGCGCGCAACCTCGTAGGCATAGCGACCGAGCGCCAGCGAGCGCGACGAATTGCCGATGCGCTCCACATTGAAGCCCGCGATCTGCTTCTTGAACCCGCCTTCGCGCAGGAGCACGTTCTCTTCCGGCACGAATGCGTCGTCGAAATGCAGCTCGGTCCATTCCTCGCCGGACATGAAGGCGGATGCCTTGCCGCGCTTCACGCCTTTGCCGTTCGTTTCAATGAGCACCGAGCCGATGCCGCCCACGCCCGGCGCGAAGCGTACGTACGCCAGAACGATCTGCGCGTAGCCGGAATGGGTGACGAAGACCTTGCTGCCGCTCACGCGGTAGCCGCCCTTGTCGGGCGTTGCTTTGGTCTGCAGGTCCGTCACCGCGGAGCCGGCCTGGGGTTCGGTCATGCCGACAGCGATGACGCTCTCGCCGGCGAGTAGCGGCGCGAGGTAACGCTTCTTCTGTTCCGCCGAGCCGTACTGCGCGAGCACGCGGATCGGGCCGAAGTTGCCGGCCTGCACGACGTCCGCGCTGCGTGGACACGCAGAAGCCACGGCTTCGATGGCAAGCACCGCGTCCATCAACGTGCCGCCCTGCCCGCCGTCCGCTTCCGGAATCGTGATGCCGAGGAGCCCTTGCTTCGCCATGCGCTTCGCCACGTCCCACGGATAGGCGGGCGCGTGCGCGCGCTCGATCGCTCCGTCGGCGAGCTCGGCGCGCGCGAACCGAAGCACCGCGTCGCGAAACTGCTCTTGTTCCGGCGTCAGCTTGAAGTCCATGTCATTTCCTCAGCACGCGAACGTCGACCGCGACCACGCCCTGCGCCCTTACGATCAGCGGATTGATCTCGGCCTCGCCGATGTCCGCCGCGCCGGCCAGGCGTGAGAACGCCGCCACTGCCTGGGCGAGCGCCTTCACATCGCCGCGCGGCAGGTTGCGATAACCGCGGATCAGCGCCAGGCCTTTGACGCGTTCGATCATCTCCTCGGCTTCCGTGACGCTGACCGGCGCGAGCGCAACCCGAAAATCCTTGTAGAGCTCGGCAAGCGTCCCGCCGGCGCCGACCAGCACGATCGGACCCACCAGCGGATCGTCCTTATAGCCGACGATCGCCTCCGCAAGGCCGCTCTCCATCCGCTGCACCAGGACCCGTTGCTGTCCCATCCGGCGCGCCGCTTCAATCAGTTGTCGGTGATCGAGCACGTCCAGCGCCACACCGCCCACGTCCGTCTTGTGCTCGACATCGAGGCGCTTCACCGCCACCGGATAGGGCACCGCGTGCGCAAAGTCGGGCCCCACTGCCACGGCTTGCTCCGCCATCGGGATGCCGAGCTCCCGCATTAGTTCGGGGACGGAGCCCGAATTGGTTCGCGCGTTTGGTAAATGAGCGTCCCCGAACTCTTTGGGCGCACGCCAGGCGAAGTACGCGGCGAAGGCGTCGGCGCAGGCTTCGGGCGTGCGGAAGGCGGCGATGCCCCTCGCAGCGAGGAGCGCGAGCGAGCGCTCGGCGTGCGGCGTGAGGAAGGCGCCGAGCGGCTTCGTCGAGCGCTTCGCGTTCAGGATGGGCTCCACCGCGAGCTCAGGATGAAATTGGGCGGATGAGCCCACCGCGGCGAGCACGCCGTCGCAGTCGGATCCGTCCAGGAGACTTTGCAGCGTGCCGCCATAGGTCTGGTGCGTGGCGGTCATGGTGAGATCGTTCATCGAGCCGAGCTCGATGCCGTGCAGCCCGAGCCGGTCCACGACGCTCGCCGCGCCGCCCCCGGTGGTGGTGACCACCGAGACCTTGGGCACACGCGCGAGCCTGGGCGGATTCCTGCCGGCGAGCAAAGGCGGGATTTCGACCAGCGTCTCCAGAAGATCCACCCGCACGATGCCGCAGTCGCGGAAGAACGCGTCGAGCACCACGTCGCTCCCGGCGAGCGCCCCGGTGTGCGAGTGCGCGAGCGCTTCGCCGAGCGCGCTGCGGCCGAGCTTGTACGCGACGATCGGCTTGCCGGCCGCGTGTGCTCTCCTTGCAGCGAGAGCAAGACAGCGCGCATCGCGCACCGTTTCCAGGAACAGCGCGATCACCGTCGTGTCGGCGTCGTCGACCAGGAGCTCGACGATCTCGCCGACGCCAAGGTCGCATTCATTGCCGACGGAAACCAGCTTCGCGTAGCCCAAGCCGCGGGCAGCGCCGCGCGAGAGCAGCGTGCCAAGCATGGTGCCGCTTTGCGAGACCAGGCTGGTGCCGCCGGTGGGCGGCGCGTCCATCTCCAGCACGGCATTCACCGTGAGCGCGACCCGGCCCGGCAGGTCGACCACGCCCATGCTGTTCGGTCCGAGCAGGCGTACGCCAAGTTCTTTTGCCCTTCGCGCCAACTTCCGCTGGCGCTCGACTCCGTCCGGACCGGCGTCGGCAAAGCCGTTGCTGTAAATGCTCGCGACCCGTACGCCTTTGCGCCCGCAATCCTCGAGTACCGGCTCCACCTCCTCCACCATGATGAAGGCGTGATCGACTCCGCCCGGCGCATCGGCGACGCTGCGGTAGGCGCGCTCGCCGAGCACTTCGTCGCGCGTGGCATTCACGGGAATGATGCGACCGGTATAGCCGTGCTTGCGAAGATAGCGCTGTGGACGCGCGGTATTCTTGCGGGCATCGCCCGAAGCACCGATCAGGGCGACGGAGCGCGGCGCGAAAAGCGCCTGCGCCAACGTCACCCGATCGCCCACAGCTCGTCGAGTCGGCGCTTCGCTTGCTCCGCCCCGAGCACCGGCGACGCGAGCTCGAGGAATTTGTCGTTCACGTCCGCATCGGTGAGCGGCGCGTCGGGATCGCCTTTGCGCGTCGGCTGCAAATGCTCTTCGCGGCGGCCGCCCGCAGTGATGGCCACCCGCGCCGCGCGCTGACGCGGGAAGGTCGCGTCCAGCTCTGGATCGATGCGCAGCTGGATGCGCTCCATCAGCGCCCGGGTGCGNGGATCCTGCAAGCGTTCGTTCTCGAAGGCCGCAAGCCGCACGCTGCCGTGTGTGAGCGCCGTCGCCACGACGTATTTCAGCGAGAAGCGTCCTTCCGCCGGCGTGCGCGGCTGCTCGTAGTGCGCGACCTCGACGCCGGCGCGATAGGTGCCGACTTCCAGCTTCTGGATGTCCTCCGGCTTCACGCCCATGCGCTCTTTGAGCGCGAGCGCGCCGTCGATCGCCGCAAACGTATGCCCGCAGCACGCGTGGTTCTTGAACGTCATGCGCGTGATGTTGAAGTCCCGGCCGAGGCCGACGAACGCCTTCTCCCAGTCCGGCCCGTCGCCCATCGCACGTCCGAAGCCCGCCTCGCCCTCGATCACATCGAGCGAGCCGATCACGCCCTCGCGCGCCGCGAGCGCCGCCGTGACGCCGGCTTCCGCCGCGCGGCCGGCGTGCAGCGGCTTCGACATCGAGTCCATGCGGAACGCCTGCTGCAGGGCCGCCGCGAAGGTCGTCACCGTGGCGAGCGCATGGGCAAATTCTTTTTTGCTTAGATTTAAAACCTCGGCCGCCGCCGCGCACGCCCCGAAGCAGCCGATGGTGCCGGTGTTGTGCCAGTACTTGTAGTGCGCGCGCCCCATGGTTGCGCCGATGCGCGTGGAGATCTCGTAGCCGACGATGATCGCGCGCAGGAAATTGTCGCGGCCGGCGCCGAGCGCCTGCGCGGCGGCAATGGTCGGCGCGCCGGGGTGGTAGATGCCGTCGCGAAAAATGTCGTCGACCTCGACGGTGTGCGCGGCGCTGCCGTTGATGAGCGCCACTGTGCGGGCGGAGCCGCGCTCGAACTCGTCCGCGAATGCCTTCTTCAGCATCGTCGCCGGCGCGACGACCAGGCCGGGGTAGAGCGCGGCGTGCCAGTCGATCAGCGCGCGGCGCGCGTGATGCGCGACTTGCGATGGAATGGGCTGCGAGCGCCACTGCACCGCCCAGTCGGCCCAGCGTTCGACGACATGCATGACCGGGCGAATGTACCATCTGGGAAATCCCGGGAGGAGTGCATGGCGCGGTGGATCGTTGGGCTCTGTTTCGCTTTTGCGTGCGCGGCCGCGATGGCGCAGGAGTTCCCGAGCCATCCGGTGCGCATCGTGGTGCCGTGGCCGCCGGCCGGCAACGTCGACATCACCGCGCGCACCGTTGCGCCCGCCTTCGGCGAAGCGCTTGGGCAGCAGGTGATCGTGGAGAACCGCGCCGGCGCCGGCGGGCGCATCGGCACCGAGGCCGTAGCGAAATCGGCCGCCGACGGCTACACGCTGCTCCTCGGCTCGAGCGGCACCGTGACCGCCGGGCCGGCGGTGTGGAAGAACCTGAGCTTCGATCCGCTCAAGGATTTCGTCGCGGTCGGCCCGATCCAGTCGGTGCCGATCGTGCTCACCATTGCGCCGAAGACAGCGCTTGCCTCCTACGGCGAATATTCGGCTTACGCCCAAGCGCATCCCGGCGAGCTGACCATCGCCTCGGCGGGCAACGGCTCGTCGAACCACCTCGCCATCGAGCTCCTCATGCGGCAGGCGAACCTGAAGCTGCTGCACATCCCTTACAAGGGAAGCGGCCCGGCGCTGACCGATCTCATCGGCAGCCAGGTGCAATCGATGATGGACCAGCTCACCGCGTCGATCGGACACATCAAGGAAGGCCGCATCCGTGCTCTCGCCATCTCATCGGCGAAACGCTCACCGCTTCTGCCCGAGGTTCCGACGCTGGATGAGCTCGGCGTGAAAGGCTACGAGGCGGCCACCTTCACCGGCATCTTCGCGCCGGCCGCAACGCCACCCGCCGTCGTGCAGAAGCTCGCCGCCGCGCTCGCCAAGGCGCTCGCGCAGCCGGCGGTGCGCGAGCGCTACCAGGCGATGGGCGTAGAGGTGATGGAGATGAGCCAGCCCAAGTTCGCCTCGTACGTGCGCGCGGATTTCCAGAAGTGGCTGAAGGTCGCGCGCGACGGGAATATCTCGGTCGAATGAGGGTCTGGCGCCTGCTCGTCGCGGCCACCCTGCTCGGCGCACTCGGTACCGCGGCGGCGCAGAGCGAGCGGGCGAGCATCGGCTTCCTCTCCGGCAATCCGCCGTCCGATACCGAGGAAGCGCTCGGCGGATTCCGCTCAAAACTGCGCGAGCTCGGCTACCAGGAGGGCGCGAATCTTTCGCTCGAGGTGCGATATGCAAATGGCAGATACGAGCGCCTGCCTGCTCTCGCGGCCGAGCTCATCGCGCTCAAGGTCAACATCCTGTTCACCTACGGCTCGCCGGCTTCGCAGGTGGCAAGGAAATCGGTAAGCGGTGTACCGGTGGTATTTGGAGGGGTCGCCGACCCGCTCGCCATCGGCCTGGTGAATTCGCTGACCAAGCCCGGCGGCAACATGACGGGCGTCACGTCCAACAATCCGGAGCTGACCGGCAAGCGCCTAGGCCTCATCAAGGAGGCGGTGCCCGGCGCGACGCGCATCGCCATCCTCGCGAACGCGGACTTTGGGCCAACCGCGTCAATGGTGCGGGAAGCGAGGCTGGCAGCCCAGCCGCTTGGCGTGCAGGTGCAGGTTTTCGACGCAAGGACTCCCGATGCGATCGTCAACGCGTTCGCGGCGATCAAAGCGTGGCGGGCGGACGCCGTGGCGGTGCTGGTCGATCCGATGTTCATTGCCCAGCGCCAAAGGGTGGCGAGCCTCGCACTGGAGCAGCGCCTGCCGGCGGTGTTTCATCTTCAGCAATTCGTGGATGCGGGTGGGCTGATTTCCTACGGTGTCGACTACGTCGAAGCGTTCAAGCAGTCCGCCGTTCTCGTCGACAAGATCCTGAAGGGCGCGAAGGTGGGCGACACGCCCGTCGAGCAACCCTGGCGCTTCCCGCTCGTGGTCAACCTCAAGACGGCGAAGGCTATGGGCATCTCGATCCCGCAGTCGGTGCTGGTTCGCGCAGACAGAATCATCCAATGAGCCTTCTTAGGAGAGAACCATGCGTTTAGTTAGCGCGGCCCTGATGCTCTTCGTTTGCGGCCTGACGGTCGCCGCCGATTACCCCACGCGGCCGATTCGCCTGCTGATCGGCTTTCCGCCCGGCGCGGGCATGGATGCCGTCGCGCGGCCGTTCGCGCAGCGGATGGGCGAGCTTCTCGG
>C688J18823_10001814_pt1 | contig 13294 bp, 13 predicted proteins | sample HopSoiMetagenom1_FD_18823 | JGI IMG/M metagenome (IMG submission 18823)
GAGCTGCCGGCGCAGCAACAAGAACAGCACCGCCGACCCCGCGACGTAGGACACCGAGAACCCGAGCGCCAGCCCGACCACGCCGAGGCCGAACCCGAACGCCANGACGACGTCGGCGATGAGGTTCACGATCGCCGCCGCGACGTTGGTGAGCGCAGGCGTGCGCGCATCGTGGATCGCGTAGAACGTGCGCGTGAGCAGCTGGAACGCGGAGAAGAACGGCAGGCCGACGGCGAACGCCGCCAGGGTCCTCCCCAGGAGGTCCACCGCCCCGGGGTCGTTGTTCATCTGTCCGTAGCTCGTGAGCAGCGCCACGATCGGGCCGGCCAAGACGGCGTAGCCCATCGCGGCCGGGATCATCGCCACCTCCGTGTCGCGGAGCCCCTGCGAGAACAGCTCCCGCACGTTCGGGATGTTCCGATCGGTCCATGCGCCGGCCAGGCTCGGCAGCAGTGCGGTGAAGATCGACACCGCCACGATCGCGTGGGGGAGCGAGAAGAAGATGAACGCCTGCGAGTACACGGCGTAGGTCCCGCCGTCCACGCGCCCGTTGAACACGATGATGAAGAAGTAGGCGATCTGGTTCACCACGACGTACAGCGCAACCCACCGGGCGAGGCGCAGGAGCCGCCGCACGGTCTCGTGGCGCCAATCGAACCGGAGGCGCCAGCGGAAGCCGATCGCGCGGAGCGACGGCCAGAGCGCGATCGTCATCCCAACGACACCCAGCGTCGTCCCGGCTGCGAGGACGAGACGCTCGGTGGGGGAGATCTCGGCGAGCGTCATGGGCGTCCCCTTGCCGTGCATCGCGCTGAACACGAGCATCGTGGCGATCACAGCGATGTTGTTCAGCACGGGCGCGTACATCTGCGCGGCGAAGCGCCGGTTCGCCGTAAGGATGCCCGCCGCGACCGCCCCGATCCCGTAGAACACGATCTGCGGCAGGAACCACCGAAGGAAGAACGTGCCGAGCTCGAGTTGGGCGGCGTAGTCGGCCGGGTCTTTCACGCCGACGAGGTACAGCCGCATGATCCAGGGCGCGGCCACCATCGCGACCACAGTCACCGCCGACAGCACGACGAGCACGAACGTGAGGAACCGGGCGCCGGCGATCCGCCCCGCTTCGTCGCCGTGTCGCTTCGCCCAGTCGACCAACAGCGGCACGAAGACGCTCGTCAGTATCCCGCCGAGGATCAGCTCGTAGACGATGTTCGGCGTCGTGTTCGCGATGAAGTACGCATTCGCCACGACGTTCGTGGTCCCGATCGCGTACACCGTCACGCTCACGCGGACGACCCCGGTCGCGCGCGACAGCAGCGTGCCGACCGACATCACGGCGGCGTTGCGCACGTCGGTCGCCCGCTGCTCGAGGCCGGCCTCGGTCAGGCCGGGTTCGTCCGTCGCCGCCGGAACCACCTCCTCGCGTACAACGCGACCAGGCCGAGCGCCGCAAGCACCGTGACGAGGAGCGCGATGCTGTTCACCGCCGTGGTCCGAACCCCGACCAGGATCGGGGCGGTGGTGCCGTTGTTCACCGGAACGAGTCGCCCGTTCGGGTCCCTGACCGAGACGCCCAGCGCGTTCTGCCCCGAGGAGTTCGCGACCACTCGGAACGAGACCGGTTGGCCGGGATGGTCAACGACGACGTCCTGTCGATCGCCGTCCGGGAACGTTAGGTCCTGTGAATCCAGCTCGACGGTCACGTGGAACGTCTGGTCGCCTGGGTCGCCCATCTGCATCGGGATCGTGCCCTCGCCGGACGTGAACGTGAAGGAGGCGGAAACCTGCGGTGTGACCGCTTCGAACGCGGACATCGCGACGGTGTCGACCGACGTGAGCCAGGGCTGACCCGCCTCCGGGTCGAACAGATACGTCGGCTCCGTCGCGGTGAAGAGCCGTCGCCGGAGGTCGGTCGCGGGCTCCGGATCGGCCTGGCCGATCATCGAGTTCACGATCGACACGTCGCCGGCGAGGCTGGCGATCTGAGCCGCATAGCTGTCCGCGAAGCGCGCAACCGACGGGGTCGTGAGCGGCCCGGCACCGTTGGGGTTATCCGGGTTCACCTTGTCGACGAGGTGCGAGAGCGTGACCGGTTGCAGGAACGGCGCGCCCGCGAGGCGGTCCAGAAGCGGCGCCCACGTCGCCGGCGGCAGCGTCGGAGGCGGCGCGATCGCGACCCCGCGGCGGTACGGGTCCACCGGCACCGGCTCCTGCTTCCAGATGAACGCGAGCTGACCGAGCACGACCTGGGCGGCCCGCACGGGATCGGCGAGCAGGTCGGTTCGGTCGAAGAGCAGCTGTGTGTTCGGGTCGGGCAGCACGAGCGTCGGCCCAGCGTCGGTCGGCACGGTCGGCGCAGGCGCAAGCTGGCCTTGCCATGCCGACCGGTCGACGGTGTTCGCGCTTCCGAGCACGACGTCGAGCGAGGATCGGGCGAGCCAGTCGATCGTCTCGTCGCTGAACTGGCCGCCGCTCGGCGCGATGACGCGCGGGCTCGCCGTCGCGTCGAGCGCCGAGATGACGTCGATCCCGGACGCTCGCTGCGCGTCGAGCTGTCCCTCCAGCGTCGGCGTCTGGCCGGCCGGGAAGCCCGCGTACGCCGTCAGCATCGAGGGGATGCTCGGGTTCCCATACGGATCGGCCACCGTCTCGACGTTGTGCGTCGCGCCCATGACGTCGGTGAGCTGGGCGAGGAAGTTCGTTGCCTGTGTCGCCTCGGGCGAATCGCTCGGCACCTGCGTGCCGTCGGTCGTGCGGTATCCGGCGATGACATCACGTGCTTGCGTGATCGCCATAGGATCGGTGACGAGGTCGACGGCCCCGCGCGGATGTCGGGCGCTCGCGCTGCCCGCGATCGCATCGATCGGCGCTCGGAGCGTTCCACCCTTCGCGAGCGATGCCGGAAAGCCGGTATCGACCAGCGCGTCGTCGGCACCGAACGCGATCGGGGCCGACAGCGGCACGGCGACGCTCGAGAACATCGGCTTCTCCGGCGGACGAACGATGTGGATCACCGGGGTGACGATCGAGGCGACGCTCGATTCCTTCCAGAGCAGCGTGACGGACGCCGGATAGACCTCCGAGTCCTCCGGGTCGATGAGCGCGATCGCCGTCAGGTCGATCGTCATCGGGATCGTCCGCGTGTCGCCCGGGTCGATCGAACCGTGGATCGCCTTCGAGTTGAACGCGAGGCCGGCGACACCGGAGGACAGCATCGCGTCGAAGCCGGCCTGCGTGCTGATGTGCTCGCCGAACGCGACCTGGAGCTTGAGCTTGTGCAGCGGCTCGGTCCCGGCGTTCGTAGCCGCGACCTGCAGTTCGAGGGTGTTCCGGCTCCACGGCGACTGCGAGACCATGCGCAGGGTGACGTTGGCGTTCTGCGCGGTGGCGGGTGGGGGAACCGGCACCACACAGACGGCCACGAGCGCGGCGGCCACCGCGCCGAGGAGGCGTCTCACGGGCGGCATCGTAGCCGTCGTACCTGGGCGGCCGGGACAGCGGCTCAACGGGTGAGCTGCACGAGTTGCGCTGCGGCGTACAGCACGGCGATGGCCAACATGCCACCGCCGACCACCGTCCGGAGTGTCCCCTCCCTGGCCCCGAGCGCCAGGATGGCACCGAGTCGAGCGCCCGGGACCGCCCCGATCGTCAGGAACAGCGCGACCCACCAGTCGATGTTGCCCAGCCACGCGTGCACGATCGTGCCCGGGATCACGAGCGCCCAGATCGTCAGCAGCGACGTCCCGAGCGCTCGCTTGAGCGGCATCCCGCACCAGCCCGAGAGCAGGGGAACCATGATGAGTCCGCCCCCGATCCCGAGCAGCCCCGAGATGACCCCGGCGCCGAACCCGATGACGCCGAACCTCGACCGTGAGATGACCGGGTCGGGCGACTCGGTCTCGGCATCCCTGGGTGCGCGGCCTCGCATGATCCCGATGGATTGCCACCCGAGCAGCGCCGCGGTCACCAACAGCAGCAACGTCGGGTCGATCGATTCGGTGGCGAACGCGCCGAGCACGGACCCCACGAGTCCCGTCGGGGCCATCCACCACGCGGCTCGCCGGTCGATCTGCCCCGCCTTGGCGTACGTGTACGCGCCGGTGATCGACGTCGGGAAGATGACCGGCAACGGCGTCGCGATGGCCTGGATCGGCGTCACCGGCAGGAACGCGTCGATCGCCGGCGTCATGACGATGCCCCCGCCCACGCCGAAGATGCCCGAGAGCACGCCGGCGCCCACGCCGATCGCGACGGCGATGATCGCGTCGGCGACCGTCACCGCAACAGCTCCGAGGCTTTCACGAGCATGACGCGCTCACCTCGGTAGGCCGCCCGCTTGATCGCCCGTTCCAACGGGAACCAGCGGATCTCTTCCATCTCGTCGTCGCGGTCGTCGACGTTGCCGCCCGTGTGCCGCATCAAGAAGAAGTGGACGGTCTTGCGGATCCGGATGTCGTCCCAGACGTACATGTACTTGGTGTCGCCGAGATCGGCCTCGATCTCGGCGGTCATGCCCGTCTCCTCGCGAACCTCACGGATCGCGGCTTGTTCCTTGGTTTCCCCGCGCTCGATGCCGCCCTTCGCGAGGCCCCACGCGAGCTGGCCTCGCCGCGTGCGGCGTGACGCGAGCACGACCTCGATCTCGTCCTCGCCCCGGCGGTACACCACGCCGCCCGCCGACACCTCGCGCGTCGTGGGGATCTTGGGCTGTCGACCCCGTCGCTTTGCGGTGCTGGGCTTGTCGCCGGCGGCGCCCGAGCCGGACGAGGCGCGCTTTGCCGCGCTGCGCTTCTTTCCGCCCCGCTTCCGGCCCTTCCGCTCGGCCGTCCGGGGTGCGGCCGCCGCCGATCCCTTCTGGTTCGCTCCCTTGCGCACCGCGGGCTTCGGCTCAGCCGTCGTCGCACCGCCCGTCGCTGTCCCGGCCGGCTTGCGTCGCGGCCGCCTGCGCCGCCGCCGTTTCTTGGGCGTTCCGGAGTGCGCCTGTTCTTGTTGTGGCGCAGGGGTTCCGGTCGGTTCATCGGCGGCCATGACGTGCGGATACTAGCCGCGCTCAGGCGGGAGGCTCTCATTGCCGACAACCAACCGGAGATGAACGTCGACGATCTCCTTCGGCACACCGTGGAACGCGGGGCGAGCGACCTTCATTTGAAGGTCGGCAATGTGCCGTTCCTGCGGATCGACGGCGATCTTCAGCCGACCTCGCACGACGTGCTCCAGCCGCCCGACACGGTCGCGTTCGGTAACACCGTGATGAGCGAGCACAAGCGCCGCGAGTTCGAACAGCACAACGAGGCGGACATCGGCTACACCCTGCAAGGCGTCGGCCGGTTCCGGATCAACGTCTTCCGGCAGCGGGGCCTCGTGGGGCTCGCGGTTCGCCGCGTGCGTTCCGAGATCCCGACGTTCGAGGAGCTCCGGCTGCCCGAGGTCATGCGCACGCTCGCCGACAGCCCGCGCGGGCTCGTGCTGATCACGGGCCCGACGGGGACCGGAAAGACGACGACGATCGCGTCGATGATCGGCTATATCAACCGTTCGCGCCGCGCGCACATCGTGACGATCGAGGACCCGATCGAGGTCGTGCACGACGACGAGATGTCGATCATCCAGCAGCGGGAGATCGGGCTCGACACCGATTCGTACGAGGCGGCGCTGCGCCATGTCGTTCGGCAGGACCCCGACGTCATCTTCGTCGGCGAGATCCGCGACGCGGAGTCGGCATTGTCGGCGATCCAGGCGGCCGAGACGGGCCACCTCGTGATCTCGACGCTGCACACGATCGACTGCATGGAGACGATCAACCGTGTGCTCGACCTCTTCCCGCCGCAGCAGGCGAAGGAGGTGCGGACGTCGTTCGCCGGAGCGCTGCGCGGCATCGTGTCGCAGCGGCTGGTCCAGAAGGCTGACGGCAAAGGACGCGTGCCCGCGGTCGAGGTCCTGGTCAACACCGGCCGTGTGTTCGACCGGATCGTCGACCCGGAGCAGACCGACTCCATCGTCGACGTGATCTCCGACGGCGGGTACTACGGCATGCAGTCGTTCGACCAGGCGCTCGTGTACCTCGTGAAGGATGGGCTCGTGGCGGTGGACGAGGCACGACGCACGGCGTCGAGCCCGCACGACTTCGACCTGCAGCTGTCAGGTGTCCTGGATCGCGGGTCGGCGTTCAGCGACGACCAGCGGGCCGGGCTTCCCTTCTAGCGCGCGCCTCGCGGCCCGCGTGCCGGCGCGCGACTATCCTCGGCCTCATGCCGGATGGGTTCGCCACGATCGATGTGCCGCCGGTCGCCAAGGAGCTCGGCGCACGCTTCGCCGAGTCCGGCCACGAGCTATACCTGGTGGGCGGCAGTGTCCGCGACCTTTTGCAGAGCAGACCGTCTCCGGACCTGGATTTCGCCACCTCGGCGCACCCGACGACCACAACGCGGTTGCTCCGAGGCTGGGCCGACCGCAAGTACCTCGTGGGCGTGCGGTTCGGCACGGTCGGTGCTCTCAAGGACGGCGTCCGGATCGAGATCACCACGTTCCGCAAAGAGGTCTATGCCGAGGAGCATCGCAAGCCGGCGGTGACGTTCGGCGACGACATCCTGGTCGATCTCTCGCGGCGTGACTTCACGATCAACGCGATGGCGGTCCGGCTGCCCGACGGCGAGTTCGTCGACCCCTACGGCGGTGTGAAGGCGCTGTCGGCGCGCGTGCTCGACACGCCGCTCGATCCGGAGATGTCGTTCTCCGACGATCCGCTGCGGATGATCCGCGCGGCTCGGTTCGTCGCGCAGCTCGGCGTCCGGCCGGCGGAGCGCGTCATCGTCGCGATGCGCGCGTTGGGCAACCGCCTCGAGATCGTGTCGGCAGAGCGGATCCGCGACGAGCTCGACAAGTTACTGGTCGCCGACCACGCGCCGGACGGGCTCGAGCTGCTCGTCGACACCGGCCTGGCCGATCGCTTCCTCCCGGAGCTCCCGGCGCTCAGCCTGGAGCAGGACCCCGTCCATCGGCACAAGGACGTCCTGCGGCATACATACGCCGTGGTCGACCGGTGCGAACAGGATGCGGTGCTCCGGCTCGCGGCGTTGCTGCACGACGTGGGCAAGCCGGCGACACGCANGATCACGCCGGAGGGCGTGACCTTCCACCATCACGAAGTGGAAGGCGCCCGGATAGCGCGACTCCGGTTGACCGCGCTGCGCTATCCGAAGTCGGTGATCGACGACGTGTGCACGCTGATCGAGTTGCACCTGCGGTTCCACGGGTACGGCGACGGCGCGTGGTCCGACGCCGCGGTCCGCCGGTTCGTGCGTGACGCGGGAGCCCTGCTCGATCGGCTGAACCAGCTCACCCGTGCCGACGTGACCACGCGCAACGAGAAGCGCGCGCAGGCGTTCGCGAAGCTGCAGGACGAGCTCGAGGAACGGATCGCAGCGCTCGCCGAGCAGGAGAACCTCGAGGCGATGCGCCCGCCGCTCGACGGCAAGCAGGTCATGGAGGTGCTCGGTCTGCAGCCAGGCCCCGAGATCGGCGAGGCGCTCGCTTACCTCATGGACGTCCGGCTGGAGCGAGGCCCGATACCGCAAGACGAGGCGATCGAGCTGCTTCGCGCCTGGGCCGCCCAGCGCTGACCGACTGACTTACAGTCGGAGGGCGAGCCGCACGTCCGTTCCGTCGGCGTTCATGAAGTAGAGGAACGTGCCGCCCGTGTGTGAGCGATCCGACAGGAACAAGACATGTCCGTCGGGCGTCCACCCCTGGGCCGTGTCGGAGTCGCGCGACTCGGGTGTGAGGTCGGTGACGCTCGTCCCGTCGGGACGCGACACGAACACATCGGCGTCACCCGACGGTGATGATCCGCTGAACGCCAGGAGACTGCCATCCGGCGACCACATCGGGAAGCTCTGTGCCTGTCCTAGGGGATGCGCGCGGCGCGCAAGATGGTGTCGAGGGTAGCGGGGTCGCCGCGCCAGTGCGACCGGACCACGCCGACGCCCGCCCGCTTCACCAGATAGCGAAGAACGAGCGCGGCAACGACCGCATCGTCGAGCGGCCCGAGGACCGGCAGGAACTCCGGGAGCAGATCGATCGGAGAGATGAGCCACACCACGCCGATCCCGAGGGCGATCTTCGGACCACGAGGCACGACTGGGTCCCGCAGCAGGTCCTTGAAGAGCAGGACGAGGTTTGGCACCAGCAGCGCGAGCTCCTTCGCCGCGACGCGGCGGCCGCTCGCGATCAGCGCGGCGACGAGCACTACGTAGATCCCCACGGCGACGAGCAGCGCGACCAGCCAGGCGTGCATGGGTCGCAGCGTAGGCTCTGGAGATGGACACGGCCTCACGCTCGGCGGTGGACCCGGCGCTACGAGAGAAGTACTAGCCGGCTACAGCGTGCCCCAGTGGTCCTTGGGCCACACGATGACCCAAGCCTTGCCGATGATGTTGCCGCGCGGGATGAACCCGACGCCCGTCTTCGGATCGGGCACCACACCGAGTCCGTACCGGGAGTCGAGCGACGATTGACGGTTGTCGCCGAGCACGAAGTACATGCCGTCGGGCACATGCACCTTGTCGAAGTCTGTGGTCGTGCCCTTCACATACGGCTCGTGGATCGGCGTGCCGTTGACGAAGACCTGGTCGTCTTTCCCCCAGACGGTGTCGCCGGGCAACCCGATCACGCGTTTGATGTAGTCGGGGTTGTCGGGCTTCTGGACGCCGATGCCTTCGAAGATCCAGTGCGTGACGCCACCGATGAAACTGCGCTGCGGTTGTTTCGCGGGATCGGGCTCGGAGAACACGATCACGTCGCCGCGCTTGGGGTCGTGGAAGTAGTACGGGACCTTCGACACGAGCACGCGATCGTTCACGTGCAGCGTGTCCATCATCGACTCGCTCGGGATGTAGAAGGCCTGGATCAAGAAGGTCTTGATCAAGATCGCCAGGATCAGCGACATGATGATCAGACCGGGCATCTCGCCCAGGAATCGCAGGATGGGGTTGCGTCGCTTGCCGGACCCTTCGTCCGGCTCGGGGGAAGCGACGGCCGAACGGTCGGTCTCGGTCTTCACGGCCTACAGGGTATCGGGTTCCTCTCCGGGCACCATGAGTCGGATCTCGACGGCTTTGCACGAGGCCCATACCTCGCGACCGGGGACGATGCCGAGGCGCTCGGCCGATCCGGGGGTGATCTCCGCAACCAGCGGCGGCGCTGTGCGAAGGCGGACGCGTGCGCGACCACCGACGGTGGCGACCTCCTCGACAGCGCCATGGAACACGTTCCGCGCCGACCCGTGGGGTTCCTCTGTGTGGAGCGCGATCTCCGCGGGCGAGAGGGTCGCGCGCACATCTGGGACCGGCGCGACGGCGATGCGGTCGGGCCAGACGACCGTCAGCTCGCCGCTGCCGGTCCGTAGGAGGCCGACACCTTCCTCGTCGGGCACCAGCTCGCCGGTGAACAGGTTGGTGCCGACGAGCTCGGCGGCGTAGCGGGTTGCCGGGCGTCGGCGGACCTCCTCAGGCGTGCCGGCCTGGGTGACGCGCCCGTCCTCGAGCAGCACGAGGCGGTCGGCGAGCGTCATCGCCTCGACGGGGTCGTGCGTGACCAGGACGCGTGGGCCTGGGAAGGACGCCAGCGTCTGTCGCAGCATCGCGCGGAGCTCGGGCTTGGCTTCGGCGTCCACGGCGGCGAAGGGTTCGTCGAGCAGGAGCACCGCGGGCTTCGCGGCGAGCGCGCGGGCAAGGGCGACGCGCTGACGCTCGCCGCCGCTCAATGTCGTCGGTCGCCCGGCGTCGTCGACGGTCGGTGCGACATCGCGAAGCACCGCGCGCGCCTCGTCCCGGGCGTCGTCACGTCCGGCCCCGGCGGCGCGAAGCGGGAAGGCAACGTTCTCGAGCACGCTCAGCTTCGGAAAGAGCACGCCGTCTTGGAACGCGACGCCGATCCCTCTGCGCTCGGGCGGCACCCCCATCAAGGATCGTCCGTTGAGCGTGACCCGGCCGGTCGCATCGGCGATCCCGGCGATCGCTTCGAGCGCGGAGGTCTTGCCCGCACCGTTGGGACCGAGGAGCGCGACGGTCTCGCCGTCCTCGACCGCGAACGCGACCGCGATCGTGCGGGCGCCGCGCCCGACCTCGACGTCGACGTCGAGTGGCATCAGCCGGTACCCGTGATCCGATCCCGCAGTGCGACGAGCACGCAGATCGACAGCAACACCAGCACGAGCGACAGCGCGATCGCACCTTCCTGGTCGGTCTGCAGCGTTTGGAACACCGCCAGCGGCACCGTTTGGGTGCGCCCCTCGAGGTTGCCGGCGAACGTGATCGTCGCGCCGAACTCGCCGAGCGCGCGTGCCCATGCGAGCACGGCGCCCGCCACGAGCTGTGGCGCGACCATCGGCAGGACCACGCGCCGCAGCGTATAGCCGGGCTTCGCGCCGAGAACCGCGGCCGCGCGCTCGAACCGTGGGTCGAGGCTGCGGAAGCCAGCCTCCGCCGAGAGCACCACGAGTGGGATCGAGACGAACGTCGCCGCGACGACCGCGCCGGCGGTCGTGAAGGTCAGTTGGATGCCGGCGACGCGCTCGAGCCAGCTCCCGACGATCCCGCGTCGCCCGAGCGCCTGAAGCAGCCCGACGCCGGCCACGACCGGTGGCAGCACGAGCGGCAGGATGACGAGCGCGCGGACCACAGCCCGTCCTCGGAACCGTCCGCGCGCAAGGATCCACGCGAGTGGCACGCCGAACACGACGGAGCACAGCGTCGCGAGCAGCGAGACCTCGAGCGAGAGACGAAGCGCCGTCCGCGCCCCCGGTCCGGTGAGGATCTCGACGATGCGTCCCCACGGTGCCCGCAACGCAAGCCCTACGACCGGCAACGCGACGAACGCGGCGCCGATGACGCCGAGGACGACGAACGACAGGGGAAGGCGCCGGTGCATCGCTACCCCGACGGCGGCCCGAACCCGTACCGCTTGAGCGTTGCCTCGCCGTGCGAGCCGGTGACGTATGCCACGAAGCTCGATGCGACGTCGGCGTTGGACGAGCCCGCTACGACCGCGACCGGGTACGTCGCGATCACATTCTGCTTGGTGGGGATCGTCACTCCGCGCACGTCCGCGTTGCTTGCGATGTCCGACGTGTACACGATGCCCGCGTCCGCCTCGCCGGACTTCACCTTCGCCACCACCGACGCATCGTCCGGTTCGTTCGACACGACGTTCGGCATGACCTGCTTCGTCAGCCCGTCCTGCTCGAGCATCTGCCGCGCGTAGTCGCCGACCGGGACGCCCTCAGCCCCGAGCACCAACTGCACGCCCGGCGTGCCGAGATCTTCCAGGGAAGAGATGCATGCAGGGTCGTCGGTCGGTGTGACGATCACGAGCTGATTGGTGGCGAAGTCGGCGCGATCTTCGACGCCCGGATCCTTTCCGGCGGTGTCCATCGCCGTTCCGCTCGCGGATGCGAAGACATCCGCCGTGCCCTCACTTGCGATCTGCGTCGCGAGGTCGGTCGACGATCCGTAGTTGAAGGTGACGGTTGCGCCCGGGTTGGCCCCCTCGAAGTCGCTGCCGATCTCGTTGAACGCTGAGGTCAGCGACGACGCTGCGAAGACGGTGAGCTCCGTCGACGCTGCCGAACCGTTGGTGCTCGCGCTCGTCGACGAGGACGGCGAGCACGCGGCGAGCACGAGCGTTGCTAAGAGCACTGCGACGAGCGCCTTTGGCTTCATCCATCCACCTCGACCATGACGCTCGTCGCCTTGACGCTGGCGGTGGCCCGCATCCCGGGTTCGAGTCCGAGTTCGTCGACCGCTTCGCGCGTGATCAGGGAGACGACGCGGTGGGGGCCGGCCTGGATCTCGACCAGCGCCGAGACCTTGTCCCTTGTGACGTTCGTGATCACGCCGGGGAATGAGTTCCGACGGCTCGTGTGAGCGGGCGCCGGTTCGAGCGCCCGGCGCTGCGCCAAGATCCGCGCGACTTCTGACTGCGGAACGAGCCGCTGACCCCCGCTCGTGCGTTCCGTCTCGATCTTGCCCGCGCGCTCCCATGTACGGAGGGTCTCGACCCGAACGCCGAGGAGCTTCGCGGCCTCTCCGATGCGGTACCCATCCACAGACGGTCCACCATACAGGTTTCCCTGGTGGTAAAGGTCCGAAATGGCGACGCGCGACCTATACCGCGAACCGGACGTTCAGGATGTCGCCTTCCTGCACGACGTAGTCCTTGCCCTCAACGCGGAGCTTGCCTGCGGCCTTGGCCGCATCCATCGACCCCGCGGCCACGAGTTCGTCGTAGGAGATGACGTCGGCGCGGATGAACCCGCGTTGCAGGTCGGTGTGGATGACGCCGGCAGCCTCGGGCGCCGCCGCGCCCGACCGCACCTCCCACGCGCGCGTCTCGTCCTCCCCGGTCGTGAGGAACGTGATCAGGTCGAGCGCTCGGTAGCACGCCGCGATCACAGACTCGAGCCCGGGCTCGGTAACACCGAACTCCTCGAGCAGCGCCCACGCTTCAGCGGGGTCCATCTCGGCGACCTCGGCTTCGATCGCGGCGTACACGCCGACCGCATCGCCCAGCTCGGCCGGCACCGTCGTGCCCTCCTCGAGGTTCGCGACGACGACCTCGGGCTTCAACGTCAGCGGCGCGATGCCCCGCAGCTCGGCCACGTGCTCGGGCGCCAGCCCTGCCTCGCGCAACGGCGTCTCTCCCTCCAGGGCCTTCTGCGCCGCCTCGAGCGCGTCGACCTCGACGCCCGGCTTGCCTCGCCCCTTCTTCACGGCCTTCTCCAGCGCGGACGAGATCACGCCGAGGTCGGCGAGCAGGAGCTCGGACCGGACGCCTTCAAGCTCGGACAGCGGCGACGCGTCAGGGCCGAAGCACCGGATCACCGTCGCGAGCGCGTCGGCCTCGCGCAGCTTGGCCACCGACTGGGCGCTCGCCATCCCGCCGGGGACGTCGACGAAGCGCACTTGCGCGGCGACCGTTTTCTTCGATCGCTCGAGGTCGGTAAGCACCTGCAGGCGTAGATCGGGCACGGGGACCACTGCGATCGTTGCCTGGCCGCCGTGCGAACCGGCGCGCGTCAATGCGGTGAACAGCGTTGACTTGCCCGAGAACGTTGCGCCGACGAGTCCGATGTCTTTCACGGTTGGGTCACGGTAGCAGCGGGGTATCAAGAGACGTGGGGGTACCGACCGGTACCCGCGAGGTCAGCCGGATGGCCCACACCTACCGACTTCTGACCACTGGCGTGACGGCCTCGGTTTGACCGATGCTCGTCACGAGACCGGATCCGGCCGGGGCG
>C688J18823_10001815_pt1 | contig 13291 bp, 13 predicted proteins | sample HopSoiMetagenom1_FD_18823 | JGI IMG/M metagenome (IMG submission 18823)
ACCTCGCCCGGCTTCATCACGTCGTGGAAGAACAGGAAGTCCACGAGCAGGAACCCGACGATCAGCGTGGCTGCGAGTGCCTTCTTCATGTCTACCTCTCGATGGGCCGTGGGTGCGGCCGTAGAGCGCGAACCTACCCCCGAGGCGTGGCTGGTCGCCACCGTCTGGCGGCGGATTCCATGAGGTTGCAATGCATGAGGCCGGTCACGCCTGCCCGGCGGTTGACTCCTGCTGGCCATCCTGGAAGCTGACGGCGGCGTGCGCCCCGTTGCAGAACGGTTTGTTGTCCGACTGACCGCATCGGCACAGGGTCTGCCGGTTGCGTCGCTCGTACTCGTATCCATCCGCCGCCGTCACCTGGATGCCGCCTCGGACGGCGAGCGGACCCGAGCATCCTTGACTCGGGTCCTGCACCACACCGATCGACGGCTCGTAGTCCTCCTCGTGCNGGACGCGGGTCTGGAGATCCCATGTGACCAGGCGCCCCGACGGGCANAGCTGGCCTTCNCGGATCGCCAACGCAGTGGGGTCGACGTCCTTCTCCTGGACGAGGTTCCAGATCTGNCCGCCNCGGTCGCAGAACCGAGCGAACGAACAGAGCTCCTCGGCGTCGGTCAGNATCAGAACCGGGCCCTCTTCCTCGTCGGCTTGCTCGAGGTAGGGCTCCCTGCTNGCGGTCTCCGTTCCGTCGAAGCCGTTGTTCTCGCAGGCGCCGTCGCAGAATGGCGCCTTNGCCGAACCGCCGCAGCGACAGAGGTCNTANGTGGCGTCGGTCGCGTACGCCGCCCCCTCGCCCCACTCGACGGAGAAGTCTTCGTCGTCCGTCTCGATCGTTCGCGGAACGAGCGGCACGGANCCGGTCACGCGATANGGCCCGTTCTCCGTGACGGTGATGCGCATCTCGTCGGAGGCAGCCATCGGGTTCCCCTCCCAGTTGGCGTCCGCAGCGTGGCCAGCGTATCNGGGCTGCGGGTTGCGGTCGAGCCCTGGGAACCGGGGGACGCTTAGGCGTAGAACTCGACGATCAGCCGCTCTTCGACGGGGACCGGGAGCGGCACCTCGCCGCGCTCCGGATAGCGGCTGAGCGTGCCCGACCCTTCGTCCTTGTTCCGATAGAGGTACGAGGGCGGCTCGGGCGTGATCTCGAGGGCCTCGCGCACGAAGACGAAGTTCTTGGCCCGCGGCGACAGCGTGATGGTTTGGCCGGGCTTGACCTGGGCGCTCGGGATGTCGATCCGGCGGCCGTCCAGGCTCACGTGCCCATGGGACACGAGCTGCTTCGCCTGGCTGGTGGTCTGTGCGAACCCGAGCCGCAGGCAGACGGTGTCGAGCCGGCACTCCAGCATCCGGATCATCTCTTCGCCGGTCACGCTGGTGCTCCGGGTCGCCTTGTCGAAGTAGCCGCGCATCTGCTTCTCGTTGACGCCGTACATGTGGCGGAGCTTCTGCTTCTCGAGCAGTCGCGTCTGGTACTCGGAGATGCGCTTGCGCCCGCGACCGTGCTGCCCGGGCGGATAGGGCCGCTTGTTGGATGGGCAGTTGGGGCGCCCACAGAGTGGAGCGCCCACACGTCGACAGGTTTTGTGCTTCGGGCCGGTCTTGTCCATTGCGGTTGGCAAGGCTACCAGAGGTCCGATAGCTGTGACCTGCGGCTATGCTCGCCGCCCGTGGACCTCCGAGAGCGTGTGCTGGGGAGCATCCTTGGGCTGGCGATCGGCGACGCGCTGGGCGCTCCGTTCGAGTTCCGACGCCGGGCGCAGGTCGCCTTCCCGCTGCCGGCGTTCGAGCTGCCCTGGATGGCTTTTCCACCGGGAACGTGGACGGACGACACGGCGATGGCACGGAACCTCTGGCGCTCGCTGATCGAGCGGGGCGGCGCCCTCGATCTCGACGATGTGCTCGCCCGTCACCTCGAGTGGCTGGGTTCGGATCCGCCCGACGTCGGCATCCAGACGCGGCTCGCGCTCAACGAGGCCGCCGCCGGCACGCCGGAGCCCGCGGAGGCGGTGTTCGAACGGCGAGGGCCGGAGGTCAGCGCGGGGAACGGGTCCGTCATGTACTGCGCGCCCCTCGGCGTCGTCCGGGTGAACGAGCCGGATCGGCTCCTCGACGAGGCGCCGGTGCTGAGCCGCCTCACCCACTGGGATGGTCGCTGTCAGACGGCATGCCTTGCGGTGACGCTGGCCGTCGCCGCGCTGGTTCGAGGGGCAGCGCCGGATGCCGCCGTTCTGGACATCCTCGCGGTCCTGTCTGACCGCGAGGGTGGCGAGGAGCTCGAGTTCATGGTCGGCGAGGCCGGCCGGTCGCGCCAGATCGACGGCCCAGACCAGGGGTTCGCGCTCTTCACCGCCGGGATCGCACTGCAAGTGGCGGGCGAGGCGCTCGGCTTTGAGGACGGCCTCCGATACGTCGTTGGCCTCGGCGGCGACACCGACACGAACGCCGCCGTGGCCGGAGCCTTGCTCGGCGCGCTCCACGGCGCGTCGGCGATCCCGGTCGGATGGCTCGACCATCTCGTCCAGCGAGACGAGATCGAGCGCGAGGCGAACGAGCTCTGCGCGCTGACCGACCGCTGAACGGTTACCGCTTGACGGTGATGGCGGCGACCACGACATCCTCGGCGTCGGGCGTGTTCAGGGAGTACCCGGACGTCCGGACGTTGATCACCTTGCCCGCGTTCAGGCTCTTGCCGAGCTTGACGACGACCTTGAGCGTCTTCGATGTGCCGACGTCGAGCGCCAGCTCTTTCCCGAACGCGTACAGCTGCCTCGATACGTCCTTGCCGCCGAGGAAGTAGTGAACCGTGACGCCTCGAGCCCCGCCGCCGTGCATGAGGATCGTGTCCGAGGCGTTGCCGTCGTTCTGGACCTTGACCGAGAAGCTGAGCGTGTGTCCGGCCGCGACGCGGCGTGCGAACGTCTGGTGGTGCCCGGTTTCGTTGTAGACGCCGTTGCCCGAGAAGCTGCCGCCGGTGCCGATCAAGAGGTCCGGCCGGCCGATCACCGCGTTGGCGGCATCGCCGAACCGCGCGACCGCGAAGTCGTTGTGCGTGCTCGCGGTGCCGGCGACGACGACGGCGCCGTCGGACTGGATCGCGACGTCGTTCGCGATCGGCTGGTCGCGGAAGTTGTACGTGAACGGCGCGAGCGCCGTTCCCTTGTCTCCGAACGTGGGATCCAGCACTCCGGTCGAGGTGACCTGGACGGCCTTGAAGGCGAGGCTCGGCGTTAGGCCACCGCCGTACGTTCCGTCCACGCCGACGATCTCGCCGGTCGGGCGGATCGCGATGCCGGTCAGCCCGTTGAAGCCTGCCTTGCCGGCCGTCGCGATACCGTCGCCGCCTCCGAACGTCGGGTCGAGCGTTCCTGTGTCGTCGTAGCGCAGGAACGTGTCCTTGCGCCCACCCAGGGCGCCGACCACGATGTTGCCGTCGGCGTCGATCGCAACGTCGTTCCCCTGGTCGAATCCCGACGCGACGTCGGTGCTCACCTTGCCGTCTCCGCCGCCGAAGGTCGCGTCCAGGACGCCTGCGCTCGTGAAACGGAGCAGGGCAACGTTGCTCGAACTGGTGGAGAACGACGAGCCGGCGGCGACGACCTTCCCGCCGTCGAGGGCCACGCCGGCCATCGAGCCTCCGCCGGCGCCGAGGTTGGTCGTGGCGTATCCGTCGGGAGCCGCGAACGTGGTGTCGAGCGCGCCCGTCGAGTCGAAGCGAGCGACCAGCGCGACACCCTTGACGTTGTCGAAGGTTGCGGCTCCTGCGCCCACGATCGACCCGTCGCCCTGGACCGCGAGATCGCTCAACACCGAACCGACACCGATGCTCGTCGTCGTGATGCCGTCACCGCCCCCGAACGTCGTGTCGGGCGCACCCGCGGGGTCGTATCGGATCAGCAGCGACGACGTGAACCCGTCGGTCGTCCCGCCGACGACGATCTTCTGGTCGTTCTGTATCGCCACGGCGAACGCGGCGTCGTCGCCGTTCACGTCGGTGATCACGATGCCGTCGCCGCCACCGAATGACGTGTCGAGCGAGCCGTCTGCGTTGTAGCGGACGACCGCCACGTCGGTGCCCCCGGACGAGCCTCCGGCGACGACGATCTTGCCGTCGCCCTGGATCGCCACCGCCTCGCCGTCGTCGTCGCCGGCCACGTTGGTCAGCACGCGGCCGTCGCTGCTGAACGTCTTGTCGAGGAACCCGGTCGTGGCCGTCGCAGACGCGGCCGGGAGGGAGGCGGTCACGGCGAGCACACCGATCGACACCGCAAGCACGCGAACGAACCTCAGCGACATCCGGGGACCCCGTTCCTTCCAGGTGGAATGGCCGGCCGACGCTACCTGCGCAAACGTTTCGGTGCAAGGGCCGAAGGGCGTCCGCCGTGTAACGCGCCTTCCTCCGGGTCGCACTAGGCTCCATCCGTCTCGGAATCAGCCGATCGAGGAGCAGGCGTGGACGAACTGATCAAGGTGTACGGGGCGACGTGGTGCGGTGACTGCCGCCGGGCCAAGCGGTTCCTGTCGGACCAGCGGATCTCCTACGAGTGGCACGACATCGAGCACGAGCCCGAGCTGATCGAGGAGGTTCACCGCCGCAACGACGGCAAGAACATCATCCCGACGATCGTCTTCCCGGACGGCTCGCACCTGGCGGAGCCGACCAACGAGGAGCTCGCCAACAAGCTCGGCCTCGAGCGGATGGGCATGCAGCACGCCTACGACCTGATCGTCATCGGGGGCGGTCCCGCGGGCCTGACCACCGCGATCTACGCCGCGCGAGAGAACCTCGAAACGCTGATCATCGACTCGAAGGGGCTCGGCGGGCAGGCGGGCGTCACCGAGCGCCTGGACAACTACCCCGGCTTCCCCGACGGGATCGGCGGCGCCGACCTTGCCGACCGGATCGTGCGCCAAGCCGAGCGCTACGGCGTCGAGATGCTCCAGGCGCTCAGCGTCACCGGGATCGAGGACGCGGGCGCCGAGGAGTTCCGCGTGTTCACCTCGAATGGCGACCACTACGAATCGCGGGCGGTATTGATCGCGACGGGCTCGTCCTACCGGCGGACCGAGGCCGAGGGCGAGGAAGACCTGATCGGCGCCGGCATCCATTTCTGCGCGACGTGCGACGGTCCGTTCTACAAGGGATCGAAGCAGCTGATGGTGCTCGGGGGCGGCAACAGCGGTCTCGAAGAAGGCTTGTTCCTCGCGCAGTTCACCGACAGGGTCACGGTCGTCGAGTACAAGGACAAGCTCGCCGGGAGCCAGGTGCTGCAAGACAAGGTCGACGAGGACCCGAAGATGGAGGTCTTGCTCGAGCGCAAGGTCGTCGGGTTCCAGCCCAAGGACGACGGCAGCGGCAAGGTTGGCACGGTGATCCTCGAGAACTCGACGGGGGAGCGGGAGGAGCATCACCCCGACGGCGTCTTCGTGTTCATCGGGCTGGACCCGAACACCGACTTCCTCAAGGGGAGCGTCGACCTCGACGACCGCGGGTTCATCGCAACCGATCCGACGCAGATGACGTCGCTGCCGGGCGTCTTCGCGGCCGGCGACGTGCGTGGCGGCTCGACCAAGCAGCTCGCGAGCGCCGTCGGCGAGGGCGCCGCCGTCGCGATCCAGATCCGCGGCTTCCTCGACCGGCAGCTCGACGAGGCCGTGCACTCGGGAGGCTGAGGATGGATCCGAAAGAGATCTTCGAGACGATCATCAAGGCCGACGAACGGCTCAAGTACTCGAACGAGGCCAACATGGACCTGCGCAAGCAGCAAGCGATCGAGCTGCTGCGGCAGGCGAGGGATGCGGCGCGCGAGATCGGGAACGAGGCGTTGGTCCAGCAGGCCGAGACGCGGTTGGCCGACCTCGGCGCAACGGCGTAGCGCCCGCGGCGTTACGCGAGCGCCCAGCCGCGGAAGGCGGCCAGCAGGATGTCGCGTTGGTCCGGCGTGACCTGCTCTTCGGTCAGCCTTCCGGTCATGGCGATCGTCTGGCGGAACTCCTCGAGCACGGTGGTGCACCCATCGCACCCCGCCAAGTGCTGTTCGACCGACGCATGGACGTCGGCCGGCAGCGCCTGTTCGAGGTAGTCGGAGATCAGCTCCACCACCTCTCGGCAGACCAGGTCGGTGCTCATGTGCTCACGCTCCCCAGGTGCTCCTCGACCGCTGCGCGCACCTTCGCGCGAGCGCGGTGCAGCAGCACCCGTTGATTGGTGTCGGTGAGCTCCAGGGCGTTACGGACCTCATCGGACGACCAGCCCAGCACGTCGCGCAGGCGGATCACCTCCGCCTGCATCGGCGGCAGCGACGCGATCGCCCGTCCGATCACGGCCAACGTCTCGCGGCCGGTCACACGCTCGTCGGGCATACCCCGCCAGTCGAACGGCAACGTCGACCAGACGCCCGACGCGTCGAACGCAGATGCGTCAAACGTCGGTTCGGCCAGATCGTCGCCCGCGAGCGCTGCGAACGGCACGCTCCGCGCTTCGCGTTGCCCCCGCCCTTTCGCGATGTTGACGAGGATCCGGAAGATCCACGTGCGGAGCGACGCGCGCCCTTCGTACCCGGTCAGTCCCTTGAGGACGCCGACCCACGCTTCCTGGACGACCTCGTCCGCAACGGCATCGGACGAAACGAACATGCGGGCCACGCGGCGCATCGATGGCGTCAGCCTCTCGACCAACTCCATGAAGGCCGCCTCGTCGTGGGCGCGCAGACGCTCGACGAGCTCGAGATCTGCTGCGGAGGCGCGCGGCGCTTGCACGCGCGAAGCCTAACGAGGCGGGGGAGAACTAGCCGGGCCGGACGGCGCCGACGGGGGTGTCGTAGCCCATCATCGAGCTGTACTGGACCTGGCCGCCGGGGCCGGGGTGCCGAGCGTGGACGATCTGCCCACCGCCGACATAGATCGCGACGTGGGCCCCGAAGTTGTCGTAGTAGATGATGTCGCCGGGCTGGACCGCGCTGAGCGGGACCCTTGGGAAGCTCGCCCACTGGGCCGCCGCCGAGTGGGGCAGCGAGACGCCCGCCTGCGCCCAGGCCCACATCGTGAGGCCCGAGCAGTCGAACGACGACGGTCCGGCGGCACCGAACACATACGGCGCGCCGATCACGGACTGGGCCGCGGCCGCCGCGGTCCCGCCGGCGCCCGTCGCGGGCGGTGGGTTGAAGGTGTTGTCGCCGCCCGAGCTCGGTGGCGGGCTCGGCTGGCTGGTCGTTGCGGGAACGTTCGCCGCCGCCTGTTGCTGGGCCGCCGCCTCGGCCAGCGCCTGCTGCTGCGCCTGGTACCAAGCGTTGTAGTTCGCCTCGGTCGTCGCGGCGTACTGCCGGGCTTGCTCGAGCGCGTTCTCCGCGGCCTGCTTCTGGTTCTGGAGCGCATCCGACTTCTGCTGCGCGTCGGCGACCGCTCGGTCGTACTCCTGGGCCGCCCACGCCGCGGTTTGCGCCGCGGCGTCTGCCTGGCTCGCGACGTTGGCGTCGTTCTGCGTGATCGTGCCGAGGAACTCCAACCGGTCGGAGAACTCGGTCATCGATCCGGCCGACAGGAGCGCCTCGTACTGCGAGCCCATGTCGGTGTATGCCTGGATCGCCCGCTTCGATAGCGCCGAGCGAGCGGTGGTGGCCTGCGCCTCTGCCGCCTTCTTCATCGCCAGGGTGTCGGCCAAGTGCTGCTGCGCCTGCTGAAGCTGGTAGACGGCCTCGTTGTACTGCTCGTTCAGCGCCGCGAAACGGTCCTCGGCTGCCAGGAGCTTCTGGTGGGCCGCCTCGACGTCGTTCTTGGACGGCGCGGCGAGGGAAGGGGCGACGGAGGCGACGAGGGCGGGGAGGACGAGGAGGGCCGCGACCACCAGCCGCGTAACCCTCGGTCGCGTCCCGATCATCATCCTCCTCGGTGCCCGCCCGGAGATCGGGCCGTTCCTCTTCGGGTCATTTCCGACCCTGGATAGCCTGAAGGCTCGGTCACCCGAGCCCTCGCAGAAACAACGGTACCGACCTCTCGGGGGCCCCGTCAATGTTGCTCGAACGTGTGTTCGAAAGAGCCAAAGGGCTTTCCGATGTGCGACGGGGGCGATCGCACGTGACGACCGCCCCCGTCGTTCCCGGGTCGGGACGGCGGGATTTGAACCCGCGACCTCAGCGTCCCGAACGCTGCGCGCTACCAAACTGCGCTACGTCCCGGGGCCGGTCAGTGTAGCGCCGGGTCCGTCGCCGTCGGCCGACGTGTGAGCCGAAGGATCGTCGCCTCGGGCCGGCAGCAGAACCGGAACGGCGCGTACTTGCTCGTGCCGAGCCCTCGCGACGTGTGCAGGATCGCCGGACCCATCCGGATCAGGCCGGCGACGAGACGTCGCGGCATCGAGCAGTTCGTGACGAGCGCTCCCACCAGCGGAAGGCAGACCTGCCCGCCGTGCGTGTGTCCCGCGAACAGCAGGTCGTATCCGAGTGCCGCGGTCTCCGGCGCCGAGTCCGGTGAGTGCATCACCGCCATGCCGAACCGCTCGGTGCGCCGCGGCGCGACGCGGAGGTCGTGCCACTGGATGTGCGCGTCGTCCAGCCCGAGCAGCTCGATGTCGAGGCCGTCGATCGCCGTCTCGCGCAGCGAGTTGGTCAGGTCGACCCATCCGTCGGCGGTCAGCTGCGCGATGAGGTCGCGGGCCCGGCCGCCCGCGGCGCGGCGGTGCCTGCGGTTGCGGCGGAAGTACGCGAAGTAGTTGAGCGGCCGGGGCACGAAGTAGTCGTTCGACCCAAGGACGAACCAGCTCGCGAGCCGGCCGCGGGCGGGCTTCAGGGCGTCCACGACGTTCTCGACCGCCTCGGGTTCGGCAAGCAGGTCGCCGGTGACTACCGTGACGTCGGCGCGCGGAAGCCCGGCGAGGAACCGTCGCTTCGCCCCGTCGCCGCGGACGACGTGAGGTCGGACAGGTGGAGCACGTCCAGCCGGTCGGGACCGTCGGATGGGAGGATGGCCAGGTCGTAGCTGCGGAGCCGGTACCAGCGGCGCTCGATCGCGATGCCGTACGCGACACAGACCGCCGCCGCGAGCGCGACGACGACGAGCGCGATGAGCACGGGGAGGGAGTCTAGAGGTGGACGGGTCGCTGAAGGAGCAGGTCCGCGAGCGGACGACGGCCGCGATGAAGGCTGGCGACAAGATGACGGTCGGCGCCCTTCGGATGTTGTCGGCCGCGATCCTCAATCGCGAGAAGGACGTCGGTCACGACCTCTCCGACGACGAGGTTCGCGAGGTCGCCGGCAAGGAGGTCAAGAAGCGCACGGAGTCGATCGAGGCGTTCAGCGCGGCCGGCCGGGATGAGCTTGCCCAGAAAGAAGAGGCCGAGCGGGCGGTGCTCGAGCCGTACGCGCCGGCTCAGCTCGACGAGGGCGCGGTCGACGCGCTGATCGACGAAGCCTTCGCCGCGACCGGGGCGAGCGGCCCACAGGACATGGGCAAGGTGATGGGCTTCGTGATGAGCAAGGGCAAGGGCCAGGTGGACGGCGGTCTCGTGCAGAAGAAGGTCAAGGAACGATTGGGCTAGCTCGCGGCGCTAGTGACCGTTGCCGTTCCCATTGCCATTCCCGTTGCCCGAGTTGCCGGGATTGCCCGTGCCGTTCCCGTTCCCGTTCCCGTTCCCGTTGCTTCCGCCACCGCCGGGCCCCGGGCTCGGGGTGGGGCTCGGGCTCGGCGTCGGCGCGTCCCACACGTAGAGCGTCGCGCTCGTTCCCTCGAGCACGACGGTTCCCGCGTCGGGGCTGACACCGAGGACGACGCCGTTGAGCGACTGGTCGCTCGTCTGCCGGTACACGACGACGGGCGTCACGTTGATCGCCGACAGGGCGGCCTCGGCGCTCGACAGCGACAGGCCCTTCACCGACGGGACCGTCACCTTCTTCGCGACGCCGTTGCTGACGTCGATGTGGACGGTGATCCCGGCGACGGATTGCGCGCCGCCCCCGGGATCTTGGCTGAGGACCTGGCCCTGCGGCAGGTAGCTCTGGACGATCTTCGGGTCCGGCTTGAAGCCCGCTTGCCGCAGCGTCTGGATCGCGTCCTTCTCGCTCATCCCGACCACGCTCGGAACCCTGCCGAGCTGTGCGGGCGGGAACTGGCGTGCCGGCATCCCCTGAAGGATCTGCAGCATGTAGGCCTTCCAGATGGGCGCCGCGATCGTGCCGCCGAACACGGACGTGCCCCAGTAGTTGGGCATCGGGTACGGGTTGTGCGGTGACCCGACCCAGACCGCCGTCGTCACCTGCCGGGTGTAGCCCGAGAACCACAGCTCCTTGTTCGAGTCCGCGGTGCCTGTCTTGCCCCGGATCGGCCACTTGCCCCAGCCGCTGGCGAATACGGATGCCGCTGTCCCGTAGGTGATCGGCCCCTCCAGCACCTTGTTCAGGAGGTTCGCGATCGGCGCGGCGAGGACCCGGTTGCAGTCCGGGTTCTGGTCGTACAGGACCTTGTTGTTGCGACGGATCTCCCCGACGGCGAACGGCGTGCAGTGCACGCCGCTGTTGGCGAACGTCTGATAGCCCGAGGCCTGGTCGAGCGGCGTGATGCCGACCGACCCGGTGCCGAGCGCGCACACCGGCGGCAACGGGGTGGTGATGCCGAGGCGATGCGCCATGTCGGCCACGTTCTGCGGCCCGACCTGCTCGGTGAGCCGTGCGAATACGGCGTTCACCGAGTCCGCGGTGGCGTCGTAGAGGTTGAGCGAGCCGAGGCTCGTGCCCTCGGCGTTGGTCACGTTCCACACACTGCCGTCCTGGTTGAAGCATCCGGCGACCGGTCCCTGCGCGCCCGAGAACGTAGCGGTCGGGGGGATCCCTTGCTCGAACGCGGTCGCGAGCACGTACGGCTTGAACGACGAACCGGGTTGGTGGGGCATCGTCACGAGGTTCAGCTGGTCCTTGAGGTAGTCGCGGCCGGACAGCATCGTTCGGATCGCGCCGGAATGGGTGGCGAGCGACACGATCGCGACGTCGGGCTCAGGCGAGTAGCCCGGGTTCGCGGGCGACAGCGCCCATGGTTGGTTCGCAGCCTTCTGCGCGGCGTGCTGCCAGTCGGGCTTGAGCGTCGTGATGATGTCGAGCCCGCCCTCCTTCAAGGTGTTCTCGCGTTCCCGAGGCGTGTTGCCGAGGACGCCGTACCACCCGTTGGGATCGTCGATCAGGCCCTGACGCACGTAGTCGACCAGGAACGGCGGCGTCGGCAGGTAGTTCCCACCGGCGTGCAGGACGATCGGATGGTTCTTGGCGGCCTCGCCGCGCGCAGTCGACACGCCGTTCGGATCGTGGATCTGACCGAGCGCGATCATCCGGTTGAGCACGTCGTTGCGGCGGAGGTACGCGTGCCGCGGATGCTTGATCGGGTCGTCGTACGACGGCGACTGGATCAGCCCCGCGAGGAGCGCTGCCTGCGGCAGGTTGAGCTGCGACGCCGGTTCGTGGAAATAGAACCGTGCCGCCGTCCCGATCCCGTACACGTTGTTCCCCAGGAAGACGTCGTTGAGGTACAGCTCCAGGATCTGGTCCTTCGTGTAGTACTGTTCGACGCGCTCGGCGAGGGCGAGCTCTTTGAACTTCCGCTCGAGCGTCGGGTCGGTCGAGCCGAGCGTGTTCTTGACCAGCTGCTGTGTGATCGTCGAGCCGCCCTGCGCGAAGTGACCGGCACGGATGTTGGCCGCGACCGCACGGATCACCGACTGCAGGTCGATCGCGCCGTGGTTGTAGAACTGGGAGTCCTCGATCGCGAGCACCGCCTTGATCACGATCGGGTTGATCCGGTGCAGCGGCACGACCTCGCGGTTGTCGAGGTAGATGTGCGCGAGGACCGTCTTGCCGTCGCTCGCGTAGATCGTCGAGCGCTGCGGCAGACGTGGGATGCGGGTGAAGTTGGCGCCCTCCTTATCCAGCCGCTCCTGAACCTGCCGGACGCCCTCGCCCGCGGCGAGGAACGGCGGCGAGATGAGCACGGCGACCAGGCCCGCGCTCGCGACGAGCGCGACGACCAGCAGCACGAGCGCGACAGGCTTGAATGCCCAGCGGTCGCTGAGCGGGTCGGATGGAGCTCTGTGGGAGGGGGCCGGACGCGTCTTCATCTGGTCCTCAAGAGGGGTTCCCTCGGAGGATACGCCCCTGTCGGTACGATGGGTCGAGCGTGCCCCGTTCCGTGTCGTTTCTCCTTACGTTCGTCATCGCTGTGGCGCTGCCCGTAGCGGCGCAGGCGCAAACGACGGATGCGCCGGCCGATCCAGTGGCTGTGATCAAGGTCGAAGGTGCCATCGACCGGCCGCTGATGGGGTATCTGCTGGCTCAGATCGAGGAGGCCGTCGCGGACAACGCGGTGATCGTGCTGCAGCTGGACAGCGCCGGGACGATCGGGCAGGACGGGATAGCCCTCGCGCAACAGCTGATCGCGCTGCCGGTCCCAGTGTTGGTCTGGGTCGGGTCGGTTCCCGCCCGCGCGAGCGGCGCCGGGATGCTGCTGATGGACGCCGCGTCGCTGGCCTCGGTCGCCCCTGGATCCCAGACCGGCCCGCTGAACCCGATCGACCTGTTGCATCCCGCGCCGCCGCCCGCGGACCTGAACGCGACGATCGAGGGGTGGCTCGCGGCTCGCGATCGCACCGACGTGAAGCTCGAGCACCAGGACGAGGCGATGCCGGGCCAACTCGCGGTCGACTACGGGTTCGCGTCGTTCGGCGCGACCTCGGTGATCGATCTTCTGAACCAGGCTGATGGCGATACCGTCCAGACGGCCAACGGGCCGTGGGAGTTGCACACGAGGGTGGCAACGACGGACGCGGACGTCTCCAACGGGGTCGGCGTCTCGATCCGGTTCATCGAGCCGGGACTGCTCGTGCGGGGCGCGCATGCGGTCGCGACCCCGACGATGGTCTACGTCCTCCTGGTTCTCGGCCTCGCCTGCATGGCCTTCGAGCTGACCCAGCCCGGCTTCGGGTTCGCGGGGTTCGCGGGGTTGTTCCTGCTTGCCCTTGGTATCTACGGGGCGACGATCGCCGTGCCGGCGTGGCCCGGCGCCGTGCTGCTGCTCGCGGGGATCGGGGCGATGGTCGCGGACCTCCGGTTGCGGCGGCTCAGCGTCCTCACCTACGTCGGTCTGGTCGCGTTCGCCGTGGGGTCGTACTCCCTGTATCACGGCGTGGCCGACGCGATCCGGATCTCGCCGTGGCTGATCGTCGGCGCGGTGATCGCGAGCTGGCTCTACTACGGGTTCGCGCTGACCGTGGCGGTGCAGTCACGCGACCGGATCATCTCGACGCAGCAGGGGCTGATCGGCC
>C688J18823_10001816_pt1 | contig 13288 bp, 11 predicted proteins | sample HopSoiMetagenom1_FD_18823 | JGI IMG/M metagenome (IMG submission 18823)
CACCCATGGCACCTGCTCCGCCGCCGCGCGCACCTCGTCGATATGCGCGGCAAAGAAATTGCCCGCCGCGTAATGGGCCAGCACCGCCTGCAGATCCTCGGCAGACGCCCGCTGCAAAGGCGTGGTGACCTCCACGACGCGCATCGGGAACAGTGATGAGCGCAGGAGCCAGTGCGCTCCGACAAGCGTGCACGCAAGCACCGTGATGCCGACGAGAAAGCCCGCGCTCGCGTTGAGAAGCCGCGGGTTATCCCACATGCGCGCCTTCCAGGATCTTCACGCACAGGTCCTCGTAGGACAGGCCCACCGCACGCGCGGCCATCGGCACGAGCGAGTGGTCCGTCATGCCCGGCGAGGTATTGATCTCCAGGAGGTAAGGACGACCCTGCTTGTTCAGCATCAGGTCCACGCGCCCCCAGCCCTGGCAGCCGAGCGTGCGAAACGCCTTCATGCAGAGCGCCTGGATCTCGGCCTCCTTCTTGGGCGCAAGGCCGGAAGGGATGAGGTATCGCGTGTCGTCCGAGATNTATTTCGCTTGATAGTCGTAGAAGTCGCGCGGCGTCTCGAGCTTGATGATCGGCAGGACCTGCTCGCCGAGGATGCCGACCGTGAGCTCGATGCCTTCGATGAATTTCTCCGCAATGACGATGCGGTCGTAGTTGGCAGCGAGCGCGTACGCCTCGTCCAGGTCGCCCGCCTTGCGCACTTTCGACATGCCGATCGAGGAGCCTTCGCTGGCCGGCTTCACCATGAGCGGCAGCCCCAGCTTTCTCGCCACGGCGCGCAGGTCCGTGCTTTTCTCGAGCAGCGCGTAAGGCGGCGTCGGCAGCTTCTCCGACTGCCAGATGCGCTTGGTGCGCAGCTTGTCCATGGCGAGCGCGGAGGCCAGCACGCCGCTGCCGGTGTAGGGAATGCCAAGCCATTCGAGGATGCCCTGCACCGTGCCGTCCTCGCCGAAGCGGCCGTGCAGGGCGATGAACACGCGGTCGAAGCGCTCCTTGGCGAGCGCCTCGAAATCGCGCTCCTTTGGGTCGAACGGATGCGCGTCGACGCCGCGCGAGCGCAACGCCTTCAGCACCATGCCACCGCTTTTCAACGATACGTCGCGCTCCGCCGACTTGCCACCGAGCAGCACTGCAACCTTGCCGAAATTCATGCTGGCTCTCCCACGATGCGCACCTCGGTCTGCAGCACCACACCTTTCATCTGGTAGACCATGCGCTGGATGTGCGCGATCAGCCACTCGATGTCGGAGGCCTTCGCCGCGCCCTGCGGGTTGACGATGAAGTTGGCGTGCTTCTCGGACACGCGGGCGCCGCCGCGGCCGAAGCCTTTCAGGCCGCAGGCCTCGATCAGGCGGGCGGCGTGATCCTTGGGCGGGTTGCGGAACACGCTGCCCGCGTTCGGCAGCGACAGCGGTTGCGTTGCGATGCGCCGCGAGAGGAGCTCCTTCATGACGCCGCGGGAAGTTTCGCCATCGCCGGGCTGCAGCCGGAACCACGCCGCTGCGAACCACTCCTCCCGCTCGGGCTTCGGGAGGCAATGGCGATAGCTGATCTCGAACTCGTCCTTGCCGCGCATCACCAGCCTGCCCGATCGATCGATGGTGACGGCGCGCTCGACGATGTCCCAGGTCTCGCCGCCGTAGCAGCCGGCGTTCATGGCGAGGGCGCCGCCGACGCAGCCGGGCACCCCGGCGAGGAACTCCGCGCCCTCCAGGTCGTGCAGCGCGGCGAGGCGCGCGACTTTGGGACTAGCGACGCCAGCTTCCGCATAAATGAGGCCGCTGTCCATGCGCGGCCGCAGCTTGGAAGCGTGCGTCATCACCACCGTGCCGTGGAAGCCGCCATCGCGCACCAGCAGGTTGGAGCCCAACCCCACGAAAAGGAGCGGCTCCCCGGACGGCAGCTGGCGCAGGAATTCCCCGAGGTCATCCAGATCGGCCGGCGTGTAGAAGCGCTGCGCCGTGCCGCCGGCGCGCCAGCTCACATGGCGGCTCATGGGCTCTTCCTGCCTGAGCTCGCCGCGCAATCCCTCGAAATGGAATGTCTCGGCCATGTTCATGTGAGCTGCGCGGGAACGTTGCCGATCGAGCCGGCGCCCATGGTCAGCACCACGTCGCCATCGCGCGCCACGCGCCGGATCGCGCCGGGCATCTCCGCGATGTCCTCGACGAACACCGGCTCCACCTTGCCCGCGACGCGCACGGCGCGGGCGAGCGAGCGGCCGTCGGCGGCCACGATCGGCGCCTCGCCCGCCGCATAGACATCGGCGAGGAGCACCACGTCCGCCGTCGACAGGATCTTGACGAAGTCTTCGAATAGATCGCGCGTGCGCGTGTAGCGATGCGGCTGGAATGCGAGCACCAGGCGCCGGCCGTCGAAGGCGCCGCGCGCCGCCTGCAGCGTCGCCGCCATCTCGGCCGGGTGGTGGCCATAGTCGTCGATCAGCGTGAACGCGCCGCCGCCTTCGAGGCTCACCTCGCCGTAGCGCTGGAAGCGGCGGCCGACGCCGCGGAATTCCACCAACGCCTTGAGGATCGCCTCGTCCTTTACGCCGAGCTCGTCGGCCACCGCGATGGTGGCGAGCGCATTGAGGACGTTGTGCCGGCCCGGAAGGTTCAGCACGACGTCGAGAGGCTTGCCCGCACGGCGCTCCGCGCGAAAGCGCATCCGTCCGCCGTCGTGGACGATGCCGGTCGCGCGGAAGTTGCAATCGGGATGCGTGCCATACGTCACCACCGGCTTCGACACCATCGGCAGGATGTCGCGCACGTTCGCATCGTCGACGCAAAGGATGGCCGCGCCGTAGAAAGGCAGGTTCTGCAGGAACTGCACGAAGGCCTGCTTTAGGCGCGGGAACTCCTGACCATAGGTATCCATATGGTCGGCGTCGATGTTGGTGACCACCGCGATGATCGGCTGCAGATGGAGGAAGGAGGCGTCCGATTCGTCGGCCTCCACCACGATGCAATCGCCGCTGCCGAGGCGCGCGTTGCTGCCGGCGGCATTGAGCCGCCCGCCGATTACGAACGTGGGGTCGAGGCCGCCTTCGGCGAGAACGCTTGCCACCAGGCTGGTAGTGGTGGTCTTGCCGTGCGTGCCGGCGATCGCGACGCCTTGCTTCAAGCGCATCAGCTCGGCAAGCATCAGCGCGCGCGGCACGACCGGGATGCGCGCCCGGCGCGCCGCCATCACCTCCGGGTTATCCGGCTGCACGGCCGCCGACACCACCACGGCATCCGCTCCCTGCACCTGCTCGGCCTTGTGGCCGATTTGCACGGTCACGCCCAGCCCGCCGAGCCTGCGTGTCGCGGCATTCGCCGCCACGTCCGAGCCGCTCACCTGATAGCCGAGGTTGGCGAGCACTTCCGCGATGCCCGACATGCCCGCGCCACCAATGCCGACGAAATGGATGCGCCGGACCTTGTGCTTCATCGCGCCAGCTCCATGCAGCGTTGCGCGACCACGCGCGCGGCATCCGGCTTGCCCAGCGCGCGCGCCTTGCGCGCCATGTCGAGCAGCTTCGGCTGGTCCAACCCGCCAATCACGCCGGCGAGGCGCTCGGGCGTCATCTCCTTCTGCGGCAGCAGAATCGCAGCGCCCGCGTCGGCGAGGAAACGCGCATTCGCGGTCTGGTGGTCGTCCACTGCGAAAGGAAACGGCACCAGCACGCTAGCCATCCCGCCGGCGGAAAGCTCGGCGATGGTCATGGCGCCCGCGCGGCAAATGACGAGATCGGCCGCCGCATAGCGCGCCGCCATGTCGTCTATGAAGGCCACGAGCTCGCCCTGCACGCCGGCTTTTTCGTAGTGCGAACGCAAGGCGCCCAGATGCTTCTCGCCTGCTTGGTGCACCACGTGCGGCCGTGGGCTCAGCAATGCCAGCGCGCGCGGCACGTTTTCGTTCAGCGCCTGTGCGCCGAGACTGCCGCCGACGACAAGGATGCGCAGCGCTCCGTGCCGGTCGCGAAACCGCTCTTCCGGCGGCGCCATGGCGGCGATATCGGCGCGCACGGGGTTGCCGGTCCACTCGGCCTTCGGCAGCGCCTTCGGGAAGGCCACCATCACTTTGTCCGATACGCCGGCGAGCACGCGATTGGCGACGCCGGCGATCGCGTTCTGCTCATGCAACGCGAGCGGCCGCCCAAGGAGCGAGGCCATCATGCCGCCGGGAAAGGCGACGTAGCCGCCCAGCCCCAGCACCACGTCGGGTCGGATGCGCCGGATATGGCGCGCACTTTCCCAGAAGGAAAAAAGAAGGTTCGCCGGCAATAGCAGCTTCTGGACAAGGCCCTTGCCGCGCGCCGCTTTCGCGCGGATCCAAGCGGTCGAATAACCATGGCGTGGCACGAGACGCTCCTCCATGCCGCCGCGCGCGCCCATCCATACGATGTGCCAGCCCGCGGCGCGCGCCTGCTCGGCGACGGCGAGGCCCGGGAAGATATGGCCGCCGGTGCCGCCCGCCATGATGAGGAGCGTGCGGCTCATGCGTGCAATCCTCTTGCGAGCTGACGGTTCTCCCAGTCGATGCGCAGCAGGATGGCGAGCGCGATGAAATTCACCACCAGTCCCGAGCCGCCGTAGCTCATCAGCGGCAATGTGAGTCCTTTGGTCGGCAGCAGGCCCATGTTCACGCCCATGTTGATGAACGCCTGGAAGCCGATCCAGATGCCGATGCCCTGCGCGACGAGGGCGCCGAAATGGCGCCCGCGCTGCGTGGCCTGCCGCGAGATCGCAAAGGCGCGCGCCACAATCCAGGCGAAGAGCACGACTACCACCGCCACGCCCGCGAGGCCGAGCTCCTCGCCGAGCACCGCGAGGAGGAAGTCCGTGTGCGCTTCCGGCAGGTAATGCAGTTTCTCGACGCTGGCGCCGAGTCCCACGCCGAGCCATTCGCCGCGCCCGAAGGCGATGAGAGCGTGCGACAACTGGTAGCCCTTGCCAAACGGATCGGACCACGGGTCCATGTACCCGAAGATGCGCTGCATGCGGTAAGGCGATGACAGGACCAGGCCAACGAAGCCGATGGCGAGCATGCCGACCAGCGCCGCGAAATGCCGGCCGTTCATGCCGCCGAGGAAGAGGACCCCGAACGCCGTCACCGCAATCACGACGAGGGCGCCGAAGTCCGGCTCGCGCAGAAGCAGCCAGGACACCAGCAGCATCACCGCGAGCATCGGCAACAGGCCCTTCTTGAAGCTTTTAAGCACGCTGTGCTTGCGCACGGTGTAATCCGCGGCGTAGAGGACGGCGGCGAGCTTCATCAGCTCCGACGGTTGCAGGCTGAAGAGCGGCAGCGCGATCCAGCGCTTTGCACCGTTCACCTCGCGGCCGATACCCGGAATCAGCACCATCACGAGCAGCGCGACGCCGGCAAGGAAGAGCCATGGCGCCGCGTGCTGCCAGACGCGCGCCGGGACGAGGAAAACCGTGATGGCGCAAGCAAAGGCCGCGCCGAGGTAAAGGGCCTGCCGGGCGAGGAACCACGCGGCGTTGTAGCCGGTGAAGCGGTTGGACTCCGCGGTGGCGATCGAAGCCGAATACACCATCACCAGCCCGCCGACGGCGAGGAGCAGCGCCGCCCACGCGAGGGAGCGGTCGTATTCCGCGTCGGGAGCGTTGCGCGCGAAGACGAATGTCTCGCTCACTTTAGCCCCCGCACCGCGGCGGCGAATACGTCGCCGCGGTGCTTGTAATCGCGGAACATGTCGAAGCTCGCGCACGCGGGCGAGAGCAACACCGCTTCCCCGGCTCGCGCCGTGCCGGCGGCCATCTCAACCGCATCCTCGAGGCTCGCGCAATGCTGCATGCGCGACCCGGCGAGCGCCTTTTCGATCAAAGGCGCGTCGCGCCCGATGAGAAGCGTCTGCACGGCGAATTGCGAGACCGGCTCGCGCAACGGCGAAAAGTCCTGGCCCTTGCCGTCGCCGCCCAAGATCAGCACGGCGCGCTTGCCGAGCCCGCGCAATGCGGCGATGGTGGCGCCGACGTTGGTGCCCTTGGAATCGTCGTACCAGTGCACGCCGTTCCAGACGCGCACCAGCTCGAGCCGATGTGGCAGGCCGCGGAAGGACTTGAGCCCGCCGGCGAGCTTCTCTGCCGGCACGCCCAACGCCCGCACCAGCGCGCAGGCAGCGAGTGCGTTGGCGACGTTATGGGCGCCGTGGATCGGCAGCTCCCCAATGGCCAGCAGTTGCTCGCCGCGCTCGACCAGGAAGCCCTCGCGTACGCCGAAGTCGTGCCCGTCCAGGCCGAACGTGCGCACCTGTCGCCCGGCGAGCGCCATGCCCATCGAAGCCGGATCGTCGCGATTGAGGATCTGCACCCCCTCGCCCTCGAACACGCGCGCCTTGGCCGCGCCGTATTCCCGCACGCTCGGATAGCGGTCGAGATGGTCTTCGCTCAGGTTCAGCATCACCGCGGCGCGCGCATCGAGCGACCAGGTCGTCTCGAGCTGGTAGCTCGACAGCTCGAGCACCCACGTAGCGGGCGTGCGCTCGAGCGCCGCATCCAACACCGGCGGCGAGATATTGCCGGCCGCCATGGCATCGATGCCAGCGCTTCGCAGAAGGTGCGCGGCAAGCGCGGTGACGGTGCTCTTGCCGTTGGTCCCGGTGACGGCGAGCACGGGAGCCGTGTTTTCCCAGGCGAAAAGCTCGACATCGCCCACGATGGGAATCGATCGCGCGAGCGCCGCGTCGATCACCGGCTGCTCAAGCGCGAGGCCCGGGCTGATGCAGACCAGATCGACACCATCGAGGAGGTTCGGCTCGAACGCGCCTAGACGCAGGTCGCCGGCGAACTCGCGCGCCCGGGGCGGCGCGGCGCGCGTATCGGCCACGCGCACGCGCGCCCCTTGGCGCTCGGCCCAGCGCGCCACCGAAAGACCGGTGTCGCCGAGGCCAAGCACCAGGAGGCGCTTGCCGGCGAGGCCGGTTTTTGCCGGACGCGGAAGCAGTTGGAATGCCGGCTCGCGCATCATCTGAGCTTCAGGGTCGACAGGCCGAAGAGCACGAGCATCATGGTGATGATCCAGAAGCGCACCACGACCTGGCTTTCCTTCCAGCCTTCCAGCTCGTAGTGATGGTGCAGCGGCGCCATGCGGAAGATGCGCTTGCCGCCGCTCCACTTGAAGTACAGCACCTGGATCATGACCGAAAGTGTCTCGGCGACGAACACGCCGCCCATGATGAAGAGCACGATCTCCTGGCGGATGATGACCGCGACCGTGCCGAGCGCAGCGCCGAGCGCAAGCGCGCCGACATCGCCCATGAATACTTCCGCGGGATAGGCGTTGAACCACAGGAAGCCCAGTCCCGCGCCCGCAATGGCGCCGCAGAACACGGCGAGCTCCCCCGCCCCCGGGATGAACGGCAGCCCGAGATACTTCGAAAAGAGCGCGTGGCCCGCGACGTAGGCGAAGATGCCGAGCGCGCTGCCGACGAGCACCGTCGGCATGATGGCGAGCCCGTCGAGTCCGTCGGTGAGGTTGACGGCGTTGGAAGTGCCGACGATCACGAAGAAGGTGAGCAGGATGAAGCCAAGCCCGCCGAGCGGATAGGCAACGAACTTGAAGAACGGCACGATCAGCTGATTGAGCGGCGGCAGCGTCTGCGCGAGCCAGGCGAGGTAACAGGCCGCGGCCAGCCCGATCACCGATTGCCAGAAGAACTTCGCCTTGGCGGAGAGCCCCTTCGGGTTGCGATGCACTACCTTGCGGTAGTCGTCGATCCAGCCGACCAGGCCGAAGGCTAGCGTCACGAGCAGCGTCACCCAGAGGAACTTGTTCGACAGGTCTCCCCAAAGGAGGGTCGTGACGCAGATCGACACCAGGATCAGCGCGCCACCCATCGTCGGCGTGCCCGCCTTCGTGAGGTGCGAGCGCGGACCGTCGTCGCGCACCGCCTGGCCGATCTTGTAGGCGGTGAGCTTGCGGATCATGTAGGGACCGAGCACCAGCGACACGGCGAGCGCCGTCAGGCAGGCGAGCACCGCGCGCAATGTGATGTAGCTGAATACGTTGAACACGCGCGCGTCCTTGGCAAGCCATTGGGCGAGCTCGAGCAGCATCAATGCGCTCCTTCTGTCTTGCCGCCGGTGAGGGCGGCCACGACGCGCTCCATCCTCATGAAGCGCGAACCCTTCACGAGCACCGTGCGCCCGTCGATCGAGCGCACCAGCGCCTCCACATCGGCGAAATGCTCGCCACCTTTGCCGAAACCTGCCACCGCGTGGACGCTCGATTCGCCGAGGGCCAGCAGCCGGGAGAGGCCTTTTTCACGCGCATAGGCGCCGATCTCGCGATGGAACGCGGGGCCCTGGGGGCCGACCTCGCCCATGTCGCCGAGCACAAGCACGGTCGGCGCAGCGCAAGAGGCGAGAACATCGATAGCCGCGCGCACCGAATCCGGGTTGGCGTTGTAGGTGTCGTCGATCACGGTGGCGCCGCTTCGGGCCTGCTTGACCTGCAGCCGGCCCGTGTAAGGGCGGAACGCGGTGAGGCCGGCCCCGATCGCGGCGGCCGGCACCGCGGCCGCGTGCGCACAGGCGGCGGCGGCGAGGGCGTTGCGCACGTTATGCAGCCCCGGAATTGCCAGCACGGCATCGGCCTCGCCGGCGGGCGTGCGCAGACGCAGCTCGCTGGACAGTTGCTTCGCTGAATAGCGGGCGCTGACCGCGCCGCCGCCGAGACCGAAGTCGACGATGCGACGCTTGCCGGCGCGGCTTTTGAAGTACGCAGCGTGCGCATCGTCCGCGTTGACGACCGCCGTGCCGCTCGCCGGCAGCGCGTCGTACACGCTCGCGTTTTCCGCGGCCACTTCCTCCACCGTGTTCATGAATTCCAGGTGCTCGCGCTGCGCATTGTTGACCAGCGCGACCGTCGGGGCGGCGATCCGGGCGAGATCGGCGATCTCGCCGCGATGGTTCATGCCGAGCTCGATGGCGCAGGCCCGATGCTCGGCGCGCATTCGAAGAAGCGTCAGCGGCACGCCGATGTCGTTGTTGAAATTGCCCGCGGTCGCGAGCACCGCCTCCTCGCCCGCATGCATACGCAGGATCGACGCCAGCATTTCCTTCACGGTCGTCTTGCCGTTCGAGCCGGTGACGGCGACGAGCGCCGGGGAGAAGCGCGCGCGCCAGTGGCCTGCCAGCGCGCCCAGCGCCTGCTTCGTGTCATCGACGACGATGACCGGCAGCGGATAAGGCCCCTGGTAGCGCCGGTCGATGAGCGCGGCCGCCGCGCCGCGCGAGTGCACGGCGCCGAGAAACTCGTGCCCGTCGAAACGCTCGCCACGCAACGCGACGAAAAGCTCGCCCGCCTGGATGGTGCGGCTGTCGGTGGATACGCCCGCGAAGCGCGTGCCGTTGCCGCTCGTGCGGCCGCCGGTCGCGCTCGCCGCCTCGGCGAGAGTCATCACGCGCCGCGCCCTTTCGCCGCTTCGCGCGCGACGGCCTGGTCGGAAAACGGCAGGCGTCGTCCGGCGATCTCCTGGTAGCTCTCGTGACCCTTCCCCGCGATGAGCACCACGTCCGCGGCCGCCGCTTCGCGTACCGCCGTCTCGATGGCGCGGCGCCGGTCGGCGTCGCGTTGCGCCGGGCCGCTCACGCCGGCCGCGATGGCGTCGATGATGCGCTCCGGGTCCTCGCTACGCGGGTTGTCGGAAGTCATCACCACGCGATCGGCGAGCCGCGAGGCAGCCGCGCCCATCAGGGGCCGCTTGGTCGCGTCGCGGTCGCCGCCCGCGCCAAACACCGCCACCAGCTTTCCGCCGCGCTCGCGCGCGAGCGGACGCAACGTGTCGAGCACCTTTTCGAGCGCATCGGGCGTGTGCGCGTAGTCAACGATGACCAGCGGTTGGTCGGCGACTTTTTCCATGCGGCCCGGCACCGGTGGTAGATCGGCGGCCACGGCCACGGCTTCGGCAAAAGGCAGTCCATAGGCGAGCAGGCAGCCGATGACGCCGAGCACATTCGACAGGTTGAAGCGGCCGACCTGGCGCGTTACGAGCCGCCCACGCCCCCATGGCGAAGTGAGCTCGAGGCTCTGGTCGAGCGCGAGCACCTCGTCGGCGCCCGCGGCCGCGCGCAGCGTATAGCCGATCGTGCGCACGCGCCCGCGCAGGCGTTGCGCAAGGCTCGCGCCCATCGGGTCGTCGAGGTTGAGAACCGCGGCTTGCAATCCCGGCGTCGCGAACAGCCGCGCCTTCGCTTCGCCATACGCCTGCATCGTGCCGTGGTAATCGAGATGGTCCTGCGAGAGATTGGTGAAGAGCGCGCACGCAAAGCGCACGCCATTCACCCGGCCCTGCACGAGCCCATGCGAGGACACTTCCATCGCCACGGCGCGCGCGCCTTCGCCGCGGAAGCGCGCGAGGCGCTCCTGCAGCTCCAGGGCATCGGGCGTCGTATTGCCGGCGGCATCGAGCGCGCCGGGATAGCCGTTGCCGAGGGTGCCGATGACGCCGCTCCTCGCCCCCGCCTGAGAAAGCGCTGCCGCGATCCATTGGCTGCAGGAGGTCTTGCCGTTGGTACCGGTGACGCCACACATCCAGAGGTGTTCCGATGGGCGACCATGAAATTCGGCGGCGAGCTCACCCGCGCGCTGCTTGAGCTCGGGCACCGGCGCATTCGGTACGCGCCACTGCCCGCGCCAGTGGAAGCCGGCGGGATCCCACACCACTGCGGTGGCGCCGCGATGGACCGCGTCGCCGATGAAGGCGCGGCCGTCGGCCTTTTCCCCCGGATAGGCGAAAAATACGGCGCCGCGCGAAGCGCGCCGGCTGTCGGACACGAGCCGCTCGATCATCGCGCCCTGGTCGGCCAGGCGCTGGAAGATGTCCATGCTTCGCTCACGTACTCTCCCTCGCTTCGTCGCCTTCCCCGGGCAGGTTGACCGGCTCGAGCGGCGCGTCGTGCGGCACGCCGAGAAGCCGTAACGCTCCTTGCATCACCTGCGCGAACACCGGCGCCGCCACCGAACCTCCGTAGTAAGCGCGGCCGCCCGGCTCGTCTATCGCAACCGCGATCACGACCCGCGGCGCCGACGCGGGCGCGAGACCGACAAAAGAGGCGAGGTATTTATCCGGGGCGTAGCTGCCGTTCTCCTGCTTGTGCGCCGTTCCGGTCTTGCCGGCGACACGCCATCCCATGATGCGGGCCCGCGGCCCGGTGCCGCCCGGCTGCACGGCCGCTTCCAGCATGGCGCGCACCGCTCGCGCGGTGTCCGCGGAAATAATTTTCTCGCCGCTCGCCGGGGTTGCGCTTTTGACCAGCGTGAGCGGCACCAATTCCCCATCGGTGGCGAAAATGCTGTAGGCGCGCGCGAGCTGGATGAGGCTGAGCGAAATGCCGTGGCCGTAGGCCATGGTCGCCTGCTCGACCGGTTGCCACGTCCGGTAGGGGCGCAGCCGCCCGGCGGCCGCACCGGGAAAGCCCAGCTGCGGCGCGGCGCCGAATCCGACACGCTGGAAAAGGCCGTACATCGCTTCGCGCGGCAGCGCGAGCGCGAGCTTCGCCGCCCCCACGTTGGAGGATTTCTGCAGGATCTGCGCAACGGTGAGCGCCGCGGCCGGATGCACGTCACGGATGGTGTAATGCGCGAGCGTCATGCGCCCCGGCGCGGTGGCGACCACCGTTTGCGGGGTGACCTTGCCGCTTTCCAGCGCGAGCGCCACGGTGAAGGGCTTCAGGGTCGATCCCGGCTCGAAGAGGTCCGTGATCACGCGATTGCGTAGCTGCGCGCCGGTCAGCCGCGTGCGGTTGTTCGGGTTGAACGAAGGCACGTTGGCGAGCGCCAGCACTTCGCCGGTGCGCACGTCGATCGCGATCAGGCTGCCGGCCTTGGCGTGCGCCTGCTCGACCGCGCCCTTCAGCGCGCTGTACGCGAGGCTCTGGATCTTGCTGTCGATCGAGAGGACCAGGTCCTTGCCATCCTGCGCAGCGCGAATCGATTGCACGTCCTCGACCACGCGGCCGAGGCGATCCTTGATCACGCGCCGGCTGCCCGGCTTGCCGCCGAGCGTGTCCTGGTGCGCAAGCTCGACGCCCTCCTGTCCGCCGTCGTCGACGCCGGTGAAGCCGATAAGGTGCGCGGTGACTTCTCCGGCGGGATAGTAGCGGCGGTATTCGGGACTCTCGTAGATGCCCCCGAGTCGCAGCTGTGCGATGGCCTCTGCCGCCTCCGGCGGGACCTGGCGCTTGAGATACACGAAGTCACGCGCCGCACCGAGCTTCTTGTCGAGCTCGCGCTCGGGCATGGCGAGAAGCGCGGCGAGCTTGCGCTTTTCAGCGCTCTTCAGCGCGATGTCGGACGGAATCGCCCAGATGGACTTCACCGGAGTCGATACGGCGAGCGCCTCGCCGTTGCGGTCGAGGATGCGTCCGCGCGTCGAAGGCATTTCCAGCACCCGCGAGTAGCGCGCGTCGCCTCGCTCCTGGAGGAAATCGGTCCTCAGCGCCTGAAGATAGAGCGCGCGGGCAAGCAGCGCGGCAAACGCGAGGAGCAACGCGGCCAGCACGAAGCGCGCGCGCCAGACGGGCAGGCGCACGAGACCTTGCGCCGCTGCGCCGACGGCGCTGGTCACCGCCCGGGATCTCGAGCGATCAGGCGCACGCGGCGCGGATCGGGGGCGCGCAAGCCGAGCGTGCCGAGCGCGATGCGCTCGACTCGCGAATGCAGGCCCCAGGTGCTCGCCTCGAGCTGCAAGCGTCCGTATTCGATGTCGAGCTCCCGCGCGCGCGTGCGCTCGCGATCGAGCTCGGAAAACAGCTTCCTCGCCTTGTGCTGCGAGGTGACGAGCCCGAGCGCGCAGGCGACGAGAACCGCGAGGAGGAGGAGGTTCAGTTTCGCCACCGCGCGCCGGGCTCGATTCGAGAGTTGGGTTGAAAGGTGCCCGCAGTACGCGCCGCCACCCGGAGGATGGCACTGCGCGCCCGCGGGTTTCTTCTTGTTTCCGCCTCGGACGCGCGCAGCGCGCGCCCGATGATTCTGACGGCCGGTTCGGGCATTTCGGAGGCACGAAGCGGCAGCCGGTCGGGCACATTCGGGCGCGAGTGCGCCTGCAGGAAGTGCTTGACGATGCGGTCTTCCAGCGAATGGAAGCTGATCACGGCGAGGCGAGCTCCGTTCTCGAGGTGCGCCAGCGCCTGCGGCAGCATCACCTGCACTTCCTCAAGCTCCCGATTGACGTGAATCCGTAGAGCCTGAAAGGTGCGCGTCGCCGGATCCTGGCCCGGCTCGCGTGTGCGGACCGCCTTTGCCACGAGATCGGCCAGTTGCCGGGTGCG
>C688J18823_10001817_pt1 | contig 13287 bp, 15 predicted proteins | sample HopSoiMetagenom1_FD_18823 | JGI IMG/M metagenome (IMG submission 18823)
CCGCGTCATCGAGAGCATCAAGCATCCGGAGGCGGCGGCATGACAACGGTCACGGTGTTGGGACTCGGCCCAATGGGCCAAGCACTTTCGAATGCGTTGCTCGACGCGGGCTACCGCATCACGGTGTGGAACCGAACCGAGTCCAAAGCCGATGCCCTGCGCGCCAGAGGCGCGGTGTGGGCGTCGAGCCCGGCGGAGGCCGTCGCGGCAAGCGAGCTCACTCTCGTCAACGTCGTCGACCAGGATGCGGTGGATGACGTGCTGGCCGTCGCCCGAGACGCCGTGGGCGGACGCGTAATCGTCGGATTGACCTCAGACACTGCCGACCGGGCCCGGCAGACTGCGAAGCTCATCGACGATCGCGGTGGCCGGTACCTCGACGGCGCCATCATGACACCGACGACGACGATCGGAACGCCAAGCGCAAGCGTCCTTTTCGCTGGCCCCCGGGAAGTGTTCGACACCCATCGCCAGGTGTTCGCGGCGCTGGGCGCGGCGACGTGGCTCGGCGAGGACTACGGCCGCGCCGCGGCCTTCGACATGTCGCTGCTCGACCTGTTCTGGACATCGGTCAGCGGGTTCCTGCACGCGCTGACCGTGGCCCGGTCCAACGGCATCATGCCGAGCGAATTGCTGCCCCACGCGCTTGGCATCGTCGACATACTGCCGCCGATCTTCGACGAGTTCGCCGAACGCATCGAAGCCGACCGGCACGACGACAGCAGCGCGCCGGTGTCCTCAGTGGCCGCGTCGGTCAGGCACTTGATCGCGGCATCGCACGACGCCGGCGTCGATGCCGGCGCACTGGAAGCGTTCCGCGGCTATGTCGATGCGGCGGTCGCCGAAGGCCACGGCGCCGACGAGTCCAGCCGGATCGCGGCAGCGATGAGACGCCGCTAGCCGGCCTGCACTGCGGCGTGGGAGGCGCCGCAGATGAACAGCGCCAGCCGTGCAGGCTTGTCGCCGATGTTCTTCCACCGGTGCCGGGTGCCGTTCTGCACGACCGTGTCACCGGGATGCAGCGTGACCTCCGCGCCGTCGTCGAGCTCGAGCACGACCGTGCCTTCGAGCACCACTTCGAAGTCGATGGTGTCGGTGGTGTGCATGCCGGGGTCTGTCGGGTCCAGGTAACGCACCAGGCCGGGAAGCTTGGCCTCCACGTCCGCCAGCCCCTCCTCGACATTCAGGGACGCCTCGTGGGCTCCCGCGATGCCGGGCGGCACGGTGAACATGCCGAAGCGGAAGCCGCCGATGGGTGGATAGTAGGTGCGCCATCCGGCATCGACCCGTCGCCGGGGAACTGCGGTGTCTCGTCTGCGCCCCACAACTGATGAAACTCGGCCTGCGGCATCATCTGTGGCGTGGCCGGTGCCACCGACTCATCGCTGACGAACACGGACTTTCCGGACGCGTCGTGCCCGGTCACTACTCGACGGACATTCATGGGTGTCAGTCAAGCACCACCGTCAGAAATTCGTGGCAATGTCTGCGTCATGGAGCAGAAGCCGCCCACCACCGTCATCGAATCCGCCCACAGCGAGCACCTGAAGGACCTGCCGTTCGACGACACCGCGGACTTCGACGACGCCGACCTGGGATTCATTGCCGCCCAACAGCCGTGCGTCATCACGGCCGCCGACGGCCGCGTGGTGTGGAACAACGACGCCTACTCATTTGTGAGTGGTGACGCGCCACCGTCCGTGCATCCCAGCCTGTGGCGCCAAAGCAAGCTGTGCGCCAAGCAGGGCCTCTACGAAGTGGCCGAGGGCATCTATCAAGTGCGCGGCTTCGACCTGTCGAACATCAGCTTCATCGAAGGCGACACCGGAATCATCGTGATCGACCCCCTGATCTCCACCGAGACCGCGGCCGCCGCACTGAACCTGTATCGCACCCACCGCGGTGACCGGCCGGTGGTCGCCGTGATCTATACCCACAGTCACGTCGACCATTTCGGCGGCGTGCTCGGTGTGACGACGCAGGCCGACGTCGACGCCGGCCGGGTCGCAGTGATTGCGCCTGAGCACTTCACACAGCACGCCGTGCAGGAGAACGTCTACGCCGGCACTGCGATGGCGCGCCGGGCCGCCTACATGTACGGCGCCGCGCTGGACCGCGGCCCGCAGGGTCAGGTGGGATGCGGGCTGGGCCAGGTCGGCTCCACCGGCGAGGTCGGCCTGATCGTGCCGACGGTTGACATCCGCGAGACCGGTGAGACACACACCATTGACGGTGTCGAGATCGAATTCCAGATGGCGCCCGGCACCGAGGCGCCCGCCGAAATGCATTTCTATTTCCCGCAACGCCGAGCGTTGTGTATGGCCGAGAACGCCACCCACAATCTGCACAACCTGCTCACGCTGCGCGGTGCACTTGTCCGCGATCCACACGGGTGGGCGGGTTATCTGACCGAGGCCATCGACCGCTTCGCCGACCGCACTGACGTCGTGTTCGCCTCGCACCACTGGCCGACCTGGGGCCGCGACCGCATCGTGGAATTCCTTTCTCTGCAACGCGATATGTACGCCTATCTGCACGACCAGACGTTGCGACTGCTGAACCAGGGCTTTACCGGCATCGAGATCGCCGAGAACTTCCAGATGCCACCCGCCTTGCACAAGGCGTGGCACACCCACGGCTACTACGGCTCGGTCAGCCACAACGTCAAGGCCGTCTATCAGCGCTACATGGGCTGGTTCGACGGCAACCCCGGCCGGTTGTGGGCCCATCCGCCGGAGGCGCTCGGGCCGCGCTACGTCGATGCGATGGGGGGAATCGACCGCGTCGTCGACATCGCGCGGACGGCCTTTAGCGACGGCGACTTCCGTTGGGCTGCAACGCTGCTCGACCACGCGATATTCACCGACCAGGATCACGCCGCGGCACGGGAGCTGTACGCCGACACCCTCGAACAGCTCGCCTACGGTGCCGAGAACGCCGTCTGGCGCAACTTCTTCCTCGCCGGCGCGACCGAGTTGCGCGAGGGTGTCTTCGGCACGCCGGTGCAGACGTCCGCGTCGATTCTTGGCCAACTGACACCGGAGCAGATGTTCGACACCTTCGCGATCAACATCAACGGCCCGCGGGCATGGGAGCTCGATGTCGCCGTCGACATCACCTTCCTTGACAGCGACACCAACTATCGGCTCACGCTGCGCAACGGTGTGCTGGTATACCGCAAGGTGTCCGCCGACGCGGAGACGGCCAACGCCACGGTCACGCTCGCAAACAAGTTGCGGTTGTTGACGTTTGCTGCCGGTGACAGCGACTCGCCCGGTCTGGAGATCGCCGGTGACCGCGATGCGCTGCCGTCGATCATCGCGGTCATCGACAGGCCCGATCCCAACTTCAACATCGTCACGCCGTAGCGGTTGGCTAGTTACGGAATCCCGCCGTCCACTCGGATGATCGATCCGCTGGTGTATGCCGATGCGTCGGACGCGAGATATAAAGCGGCGCCGATGATCTCGGCTGGCTGGCCGAGCCGCTTGAGTGCGAACCGTTGGGCGCCCGCCGTCGTCGCCTCGATGTCCCAGGCCTTGCTGATGTCGGTGAGGAACGGACCGGGCATCAACGTATTGACCCGCACCGTCGGCCCGAAGGCCAGCGCGAGCCCTTCTGTCAGCGCGTTGAGCCCCGCCTTGGCAGCCGAATACGGCAGCTGCTCCGGCCGGGGACGCCGCGATCCACTCGAGCTGACGTTGATGATCGACCCGCCGCCATCGGCCACCATCCGCTCACCCACAAGCGTCGACAATCGGAACGGACCCTTGAGGTTGAGGTTGACCACGGCGTCGAACAGCTTCTCGGTGACGGAGCTCAGCGATTCGTACAGCGGCGACATGCCCGCGTTGTTGATGAGGACGTCGACCCTGCCGAACCGCTCGTAGGTGGCGTCCACCAAGCCGTCGAGCTCATCCCACCGCCCGACGTGCACCTGGTAGGGGAAAGCGGTGCGGCCGGTCGCGGCCTCGATCTCCTTGGCGGTCTCCACGCACGTCTCGTACTTGCGGCTGGCGATAACCACGTCGGCCCCGCATCGCGCAGCGGCGAACGCCATCTCGCGGCCCAGGCCGCGGCTGCCGCCGGTGACCAGCACTACTCGGTCGGTGAGATCGAACAGTTCGTCGGCATAGCCCATCGGCATATGGTGTCACGGTGCAATTGCTCCTCATCAGGCATGCGCTCCCGCTGCGCAGCGAACCCGGACAGGGTTCGGACCCCGAGCTGTCCGAGGAGGGCATCGAGCAGGCCAAGCGGCTGCCCGATGCGCTGGCACGCTTCCCGATCACTCGGCTGGTCAGCAGCCCGCAAGTCCGGTCGATCCAGACCGCGCAGCCGGTTGCCGATGCCCTCGGGTTGACCGTCGAGATCGACGAACGGCTCGCCGAGTACGACCGCGACATGGAGCACTACATCCCGATCGAGCAGATAGCCGCGGAGTTCCCCGAGGAGCTGGCGCGACTGGCCCAGGGGCACCTGCCCAGCAGCGTTGACGAGCCCGCGTTTCTGGACCGGATCAACGCTGGCATAAGCGAGCTGGTCGCCAAAGGCGAGCATGAGGACACCATCGCGGTGTTCACCCATGGCGGCGTGATCAACGGGCTCCTGCATATCGTCCTGCGCACCGAGAAAATCCTGTGCTTCAACGTCGACTACGCAGGCGTCAGCCGGCTGCTGTCCTCACGCGAGGGCAACTTGTATGTCGCCGCCGTCAACGGCACCGAGCACGTATGGGATCTCTTGCCGCGAAATCAGCGATGGTAGACAAGTCCCGTGACTACCTCGCTAGAAGGGCTAAACCTCGACGCCCTGGACCGCCACTTGCAGTCGGTCGGCATCGCTCGTAGCGGTGTACTGCGGGCCGAGCTGATCTCCGGCGGCCGGTCCAACCTGACGTTCCTGGTCTTCGACGAGGCATCCAAGTGGGTGCTGCGCAGGCCGCCGCTGCACGGGCTGACGCCGTCGGCGCACGACATGGCGCGCGAGTACAAGGTCGTGGCCGCACTGCAGGACACTGCGGTGCCGGTGGCGCGCGCCGTCACGATGCGCAACGACGACTCCGTGCTGGGTGCGCCGTTCCAGATGGTGGAGCACGTGGCGGGACGGGTTGTGCGCCATGACGACGAGCTCGAGAAGCTCGGAGACAAGGCCGTCATCAGCGATAGCGTTGATGCGTTGATTCGGGTGCTTGCCGATCTGCACGCCGTCGACCCGGATGCGGTCGGTCTCGGCGATTTCGGTAAGCCCGCCGGCTATCTCGAGCGGCAGGTGCGTCGTTGGGGTGGACAGTGGGACCTGGTGCGGCGCGACAACGATCCGTCGGACACCGACGTCAAGCGGCTGCATTCAGCTCTGGCAGAAGCGATTCCGCCGCAGAGCGGAAACTCGATCGTCCACGGCGACTACCGGATCGACAACACGATTCTCGATGCCGACGACGCCACCAAGGTGGTCGCGGTCTTGGACTGGGAGATGTCAACCCTCGGTGATCCGCTCAGTGACGCCGCATTGATGTGCGTGTACCGGCACCCGATGTTCAACATCATCCATGCGGCCTCGGCGTGGGCGTCGCCGCTGATGCCTGGGGTTGACGACCTCGCGAATCGCTATTCGCTGGCGGCGGGACGGTCGCTGGATAATTGGGACTTCTATATGGCCCTGGGCTACTTCAAGGTGGCGATCATCGCTGCGGGCATCGCATTTCGGGCCCGCATGGGAGGCGGCGTCGCTGCCGATACCGATCAAGTCGACCGGGCGGTGGGTCCGTTGGTGGCCGAGGGGTTGAAAGTGCTCGGCGGCTAGAGGCCGGCCTTCAGATTCTTCTTCGCCGCGCGGCGAAGCTGCACGATCCTTGCGGTGCCCGCCGCGACCGTCAGCAGGCCGCCGCAGACCGCGGCCAGCAGAACGCCCACGCCTATAGGCAGATTCCACTCCCACACGAAGAAGTGAACAGTGGCCGAATCAGTGTTCTGCATGATGAACACGAGCAGCAGGATCAAGATCACGAAGCCGACGATCAATGCCGACCACAGCGCCGCGGCGCGGGTGAACTTCACCGCTGACTCCGGTGACATGAGGTACTCCCCGGGAGTAGCGGTCGGGTCAGGCGGTGTTCCGCTCGACGTCGGCAGTGGCGGGGTTGACGGCTGTTGTTCAGCGGGATCGCTGGTCATGGCTCCATCTTTGCCCTTTCCAGCGCCGAATGAAACCACTGCGGCGCTCACCGTGAGCTAAAGCGTGGCGTCTCGTCGCACATGCCGATAAGGTCCGGGGAGCTAGCGCGCCGAGAGGACATGTGGCATGTCGAGCACGCGTAGGTCGAGTCTGGCAATCCTGGCGGCGATACTCGCGCTGATAACCGCAGCGTGCGGCAGCTCCAACCCACTGGGCGGCGGAGCTGCCTCGGGTGACCTCAAGTCGATAATCGTGGGCTCCGCCGACTTCCCGGAGTCCAAGATCATCGCCGAGGTCTGGGCACAGGCGTTGGAGGCAAACGGCTTCACCGTCGGCAAGCAGTTCGGCATCGGCAGCCGCGAAACGTACATTCCCGCCGTCAGGGACCATTCCATCGACCTGATCCCCGAATACACCGGAAACCTGCTCCAGTACTTCGACAAGAACACAAAGGTGACGACGCCCGACGGCGTCGAGTTGGCGTTGCTTCGCGTTCTGCCGGGGGATTTGTCAATCCTCACGCCATCACCGGCAGCAGACACCGACACTGTGACGGTCAGTCAACCCACCGCACAGAAATGGAACCTCAAGACCATCGCCGATCTGGCGGCGCATTCACCCGAGGTGAAGTTCGGCGCGCCGTCAGAGTTCCTGAACCGAACCGAAGGCTTGCCGGGACTCAAGGCGAAGTACGGCCTCGACGTTACGCCCAACAACTTCGTCGCGATAAGCGACGGCGGGGGACCGGCGACGGTGCGTGCCTTGTTGGACGGAACCGTCACGGCTGCAGACATCTTCAGCACCTCACCGGCGATTCGCCAGAACAACTTGGTGGTGCTCGAGGACCCCAAGAACAACTTCCTCGCCGCCAACGTCGTTCCGCTGGTGAGCTCCCAGAAGAAATCCGATGGACTCAAGACCGTGCTCGACGCTGTCAACGCCAAGCTGACGACCGATGCCCTCATCGAACTCAACACCGCGACATCCGGCAATGCCGGCATCGACCCCGACGAGGCAGCACGAAAATGGGTACAGGCCAACGGTTTCGACAAGCCCATCCAGCGATGAGCGCTTGCGCGAAGAGCCGAAGACAGCGATAGGTGGAATCAGCCCGTGATTGATTTTACCGGCGTGACCAAGCAGTATCCCGACGGCACCGTCGCCGTCGACGATCTGACCCTTCAGGTGCCGGACGGCACTTTGACGGTATTCGTCGGCCCGTCCGGCTGCGGGAAGACGACGTCGATGCGAATGATCAACCGGATGATCGAACCGACGTCGGGCACGCTGACGGTCAACGGCGACGACGTCACCAAGGTCGATCCGGTCAAGCTGCGCTTGGGAATCGGCTACGTGATTCAAAGCGCCGGCCTGATGCCGCATCAGCGCGTCGTCGACAACGTCGCCACCGTGCCGGTGCTGCGGGGTGAGTCGCGACGGACGGCGCGCAAGTTGGCACTGGGCGTGCTGGAACGGGTTGGCCTCGACCCGAAATTGGCCAGTCGCTTCCCGGCCCAGCTGTCCGGCGGCCAGCAGCAGCGTGTCGGCGTTGCACGGGCACTGGCCGCCGATCCGCCGATCCTGTTGATGGACGAACCGTTCAGCGCCGTCGACCCCGTCGTCCGTGACGAGCTGCAGACCGAAATCCTGCGGCTGCAAAGCGAGTTGCAGAAGACGATCGTGTTCGTCACGCACGACATCGATGAGGCGCTGAAGCTGGGTGACAAGGTCGCAGTGTTCGGCCGCGGAGGGGTGCTGCAGCAGTACGACGAACCCTTCCGCCTGTTGGCGAACCCGGCCAGCGACTTCGTCGCCGGATTCATCGGCGCCGATCGCGGCTACCGGGGGCTGCAGTGGCGGCATGCGACCGGGCTTCCGCTGCATGACATTCGAAGCGTCGCCGAAGCCGAGATCGACAGTCTCACACTGGGCCCCAGCGACTGGGCGCTGATCCTCAAGGCGGACGGCACGCCGTTCGGCTGGGTCAACGCCGAGGGGGTGGAGCTGCACCGCAAAGGCAGTTCCCTGTACGACAGCACCTACGGCGGCGGATCGCTGTTCCGGCCCGACGACTCGCTCCGGCAGGCACTCGACGCGGCGTTGTCGTCGCCCTCCGGGTTGGGCGTGGCGGTCGACGATGACGGCAGGCCTGTCGGTGGGGTGCTGGCGGACGACGTGTTGGCGGCGCTGAATGCGCAGCGGCCGAAGGCCTTGCCGAAGCTCGGCCCGCCCGAGAAGAGCTGAGCGTGCACTATCTGCTGACCCACCTCGACGACGCCTGGGCGCTGACCGTGATTCATCTGCGCCTGTCGCTGATCCCGATCGTGCTGGGTCTGCTGATCGCCGTCCCGCTGGGTGCTCTGATCCAGCGCACCACCACATTTCGGCGGTTGACCACGATCACCGCCAGCATCATCTTCACGATCCCGTCGCTGGCACTGTTCGTGGTGCTGCCGCTGATCATTCCGACGCGCATCCTCGATGAGGCCAACGTCATCGTCGCGCTGACGCTGTACACGACGGCACTGCTGGTGCGAGCGGTGCCCGAGGCGCTGGACGCCGTGCCCGAGGCGGTGCGCGACGCCGCCACCGCCGTCGGCTACCGGCCGGTGATCCGGATGCTGAAAGTCGAACTGCCGCTGTCGGTTCCGGTGCTCATCGCCAGCCTGCGCGTCGTCGCCGTCACCAACATCTCGATGGTGGCAGTCGGTTCGGTGATCGGGATCGGCGGGCTGGGCACCTGGTTCACCGAGGGCTATCAGAACGACAAGAGCGACCAGATCATCGCCGGCATCATCGCAATCTTCGTGCTGGCGATCGTCATCGACACGCTGATCATGCTCGTCGGACGACTACTCACGCCGTGGACCCGCGTGGGCCGCATCAGCCGGCCGAAGGTGAGGGCGGCGGCATGAACTTTCTGCAGCAGGCGCTGTCGTACATCTTCACGGCGGCCAACTGGGGTGGACCGGCCGGGCTGTCTGCCCGTATCGGCGAACACCTGGAGTACACCGTTGTCGCGGTGTTGGTGTCGGCGTTGATCGCGGTTCCGATCGGGATGGTCATCGGGCATACCGGGCGCGGCACCTTCCTGGTCGTCACCGGGGTCAACGCATTGCGCGCGCTGCCCACACTGGGTGTGCTGTTGCTGGGTGTGCTGCTGTGGGGCCTGGGCCTGGTCCCGCCGACCGTCGCGCTGATGTTGCTGGGTATCCCGCCGTTGTTGGCCGGAACCTACGCCGGCATCGCAAATGTGGACCGTGCTGTCGTCGACGCCGCCCGGTCGATGGGCATGACGGAGTCGCGGGTGCTGTTGCGCGTCGAGGTGCCCAACGCGCTGCCGCTGATCCTCGGCGGGCTGCGCACGGCGACGCTGCAGATCGTGGCCACCGCAACCGTCGCGGCGTACGCGAGCCTCGGCGGCCTCGGTCGCTATCTGATCGACGGCATCAAGGTGCGGCAGTTCTACCTCGCGTTGGTCGGCGCGCTGATGGTCACCGCGCTCGCGTTGATCCTTGACGCTGCGCTGGCTTTCGCGGTGTGGGCGTCGGTGCCCGGCACCGGCCGGCTGCGGCGGATGCCCCAGCCGTTGCTGGGCGACGAGGTCATCCTGGAGTCGAGTACGAACGCGCGCCCACCTTCTTCAACCACTTCGGCAGCACGCTACGAACGAGGGGATCCTTCGCCTACGGTAGAGGGGTGAGTCAAGGCCGCTCTGATGAGAAAGAAAGCGCAGGCGCACGCGAGGAGCAAAATAGCGCCTGGCCGGCGATCTTGACCTGGCGCGCGCATGACGTTCCGCAGATGGAGTCCGTCCGGGTTCACCTGTCGGGCAACCGCATCAAGGCCTACGGCAGAATCGTCGCGGCCGCGACGCCGTCGCACCCGGCCTTCTCCGCGTCCTACGACCTGGTGACCGATGAGGCCGGCGCGACCAAGCGGCTGTCATTGACCGTGACACTTGCCGAGCGCGAGCGCCAGCTGTCCATCGCCCGCGACGAGGAGAACATGTGGCTGGTTCAGCACCACACCGGCGAGTCGAGACGCGCGACCTATGACGGCGCGCTCGACGTCGATGTGATCTTCAGCCCGTTCTTCAACGCGTTGCCGATTCGGCGCACCGGGCTCTACAAGCGAACCGATTCGGTGACACTGCCGGTCGTCTACGTGCGGCTGCCCGAGCTGTCGGTAGACCCGGCGGTCATCGGCTACAGCAGCGCTCCCGACGGCATCAAACTGCATTCGCCCGTCGCCGAGACCACGATCAGGGTCGATGACGAAGGCTTCATCCTCGACTACCCAGGGTTGGCAGAGCGGATCTGATCACCCCGCCCGCACGACCTGCCGCGGCGAGCTCCGCGCGCCAGTTCTCCGCACCCACGACGATGGTGACGATCTCGGGTCTGCTGAAGCTGTCGTAGCGGATGCGGGCGGCGTGGCCGGCCTCGACCAGATCGGTCAGGGGGCTCTTCGCGGCCAGCGCGTCGCGCGTTTGGCCGAGCAGCGCGAGGGTGCGTTCCAGGGCGGGCAGCAGCTGGTCGGCGTTGGCCTCGCACATGGCGCGGACCAGGTCCGGCGCGGTGGCCGCCACCCGGGTGCCGTCACGGAACGAGCCGGCGGCCAGCGCGTACGCGAGCGGAACGTCGCCCGCGGTGATGGCGAGCGCCTCGGCAAGCAGGTGCGGCAGGTGCGAGATGGTGGCGGCGGCTGCGTCGTGCTCGTCGGAGCGGGCCGGGACGACGACGGAGCCGCAGTCCAGCGCGAGGTTCATCACCATCGTCCAGACGTCGGCGTCGACATGGTCGTCGACGCTGATCACCCAGGGCGCTCCGACGAACAACCCGGGGTTGCCAGCGGCCCAACCCGAGTGTGCCGTCCCGGCCATCGGATGGCCTCCGACGAAGCGCTCCAGCAGGCCGAACGACTGCACTTCTTCCAGGACTGCGCCCTTGACGCTGGTCACGTCGGTCAGCGGACACTCCGGCGCGGAGTCGCGGATGTGACCCAGCATCAGCGGCAGCGCGGGCACAGGGACGGCGAGCACGATCAAAGCTTTGCTGCCAGCGGCGCGGGCCAGCGCTTCGTCGAGGTTCTCGGTGGCGTCGAACCCATCGAATTTCGCCGCCTGCACCCCGTCGATGGAGCGGTTGTATCCGAACACCTCACGCCCGGCCGCGGCTGCGGCGCGCATTACGGAGCCCCCGATAAGTCCCAGACCCACCACACAAATGGGTGTGTTTGTCACCCTTCAAGGTTGGCACATCGCTCGCATCGCCCGACGTCAGGCTTGGTGTCGATTGCTGGTCAAGCTCCGGCATCTGGGACTACCGTTAGCGCACATGGGAGCACAGAGTGCACCGGCGCAGGGCCAGGCCGCGGACATGCCCGACGGCTTCGGCATCGCCGTCGTGCGCGAGGACGGCAAGTGGCGTTGCTCGGCGATGCGCCGGGCCGCCCTGAACAGCTTGGCTGCCGCGGAAACCGAACTGCGCGAATTGCGTAGTGCCGGGGCGGTTTTCGGGTTACTGGACGTCGACGACGAGTTTTTCGTGATCGTGCGCCCTGCTCCTGCGGGAACGCGGTTGCTGCTGTCCGACGCCACGGCGGCGCTGGACTACGACATCGCTGCCGAGGTGCTGGAAAAGCTCGACAATGACATCTCCCCGGAGGAGCTCGAGGAGGCCGAACCGTTCGAGGAGGGTGACCTCGGGCTGCTGGCCGACGTTGGCCTGCCGGAAGCGGTGTTGGGCGTCATCCTCGACGAGTCGGACCTGTACGCCGACGAACAATTGGGCCGGATCGCGCGGGAGATGGGGTTCGCCGACGAGCTGTCGGCCGTGCTCGACCGCCTCGATCGGTGAGAACCGACGAAGACCTGATCAGGGCCGCTTTGGAGGCCGCCGGCGCCGCCGGACCGCTCGACGTGCCGATCGGCGCGGTGATCGTCGCCGCGGACGGCACCGAGCTGGCGCGGGCGGCGAACAAGCGCGAGGAGACAGGTGATCCGACCGCGCACGCGGAGATCCTGGCGATGCGGGCCGCGGCGTCCGTGTTGGGCGACGGTTGGCGGCTGGAGGGCACCACGCTGGCGGTGACGGTTGAGCCGTGCACGATGTGCGCGGGCGCGCTTGTGATGGCACGGGTTGCGCGGCTGGTATTCGGCGCGTGGGAACCGAAGACGGGGGCGGTCGGCTCGCTGTGGGACGTCGTGCGCGACCGTCGGCTGACGCACCGGCCCGAAGTGCGCGGCGGAGTGCTGGCCGACGAATGCGCTGCGCCGCTGGAGGCGTTCTTCGCCAGGCAGCGATTCGTTTGATGGGTCGGGCGTTCGGTAAGCTGCCACACGGTGGCGTGTCCGAGCGGCCTAAGGAGCACGCCTCGAAAGCGTGTGACGGGTAACCCCCGTCCGAGGGTTCAAATCCCTCCGCCACCGCCAAAGTTATGGCATCTGGGCCGAGATCGCCGACGCCACCGAGCCGATCTTCGCGAGGCCACAGCACTTCATGAAAGCTGCGTGCGGTCGGCACGTGCGGGTGTTCATGCCGACGCATTCGACTCGGAGCACCCGAAGGCCTGCCAGCGGTGCAAGGACACAGTCGGCGTCAAGGGCTGATATACGACGGCGCGCCATGCGGTCCGTAGCGAGCCACCTCGGAGATCAAGAATCGAGCGACTCGTTGTCCGCGAGGTACCGATACAACGTCGCCCTGCTTACGCCTAAGTACTTGGCTATATCCTTGGCCGCGTGACCGTCGACCTTCATCCTCTTCGCGCTCTTCGCGGTGGCGATGTGCTCGGAGTCGTTGACCTTCTTCGGTCNGCCAAACCTGGTGCCGTTGGCCCGAGATGCTGCCCGCTTGAGCGCGGTCCGCTCCTTGCCGGATAGCCCACCCCGGGGGCCGTGCCCACTTAGATGGGCCTGGGCCTATCGTCTGGATGGGAAGACCCCCGACTCGCGGCCACTTCACATCCCGGCTCCAGAGCGGGCGCCGTGGCAAACGCGGCAATGCCCAGTCGAGGACCGTCGACTCGGAGCTGAATCATCATTGGCTGTCAGTGGGCTGGGGCGTCCGGCGTGATCGGAAGTCCCGGCCAGACCTTGATGTAGTC
>C688J18823_10001818_pt1 | contig 13286 bp, 13 predicted proteins | sample HopSoiMetagenom1_FD_18823 | JGI IMG/M metagenome (IMG submission 18823)
ACATCGACATCGTGCTGATGGACATCATGATGCCGGAGATGGACGGCATCACCACCATCAAGGAGATCCGCAAGCTGCCGCGCGGCATCGACCTGCCGATCATCGCGGTGACCGCCAAGGCGATGAAGGGCGACCGGGAGAAGTGCATCGAGGCGGGCGCTTGGGATTACCTCTCGAAGCCCGTCGATCGCCTGCACATGCTGTCCGTGCTGCGCGGCTGGCTGCACCGTTGAAGCACCTTTTCGCCGGGGGGTTGGTTTTCGGAAAAGGTTATGGATAAAGAAGAAAAAGCCAACATCCTGGTCGTCGACGACCTCTCCGAGAAGCTGCTGGTCTTCAGCAGCATCCTGGAGGAGGTCGGCGAGAACCTGGTGATGGTGCGCTCGGGGTCCGAGGCGCTGCGCGAGGTGCTGAACCGCGAGTTCGCGGTGATCCTGCTCGACGTCAACATGCCGGACATCGACGGCCTCGAGACCGGGCGCCTGATCCGGCAGTACAAGAAGTCGGCGCACACGCCGATCATCTTCATCACTGCGTACGCAGACGAGATGCAGACCGCCCAGGGCTACTCGCTCGGCGCGGTGGACTACATCCTGTCGCCGGTGCGGCCCGATGTCCTGCGCAGCAAGGTGAAGGTGTTCGTCGAGCTGTACAAGATGCAGCAGCGCATCAAGGCGATGGCCGAGGCCGACGCCGCGCGCCTCGCCGCCGAGGAGAACACCCGCCGCTCGAACTTCCTCGCGCACGCGAGCCACGAGCTCGGCGCCTCGCTGGATCTGGAGCAGGGCATGCGCCGCCTGCTCGAGCTCGTGGTGCCGCACGTCTGCGAGGTGGCCACGGTCACCATCGAGAAAGAGCCCGGCAAGTACATGACGCTCGGCCTGCCGGAGGCCGACTACGTGCCGGCGCCGCTGCAGGCCACGCTGCAGAATGCGCTCGCAGAGCCGAACGCCATCGAAGGCGGGCCGGCGCAGGGACTGTCGGGCACCCTGGGATTCCCGCTACGCGTCGGCGATCGCGTGATCGGCGCTTTCGCGCTCGGCTACATCGGCCGCACCGCGCGCGACCAGGAGATGCTGGACGAGATGGTCGGGCGCGCGGCCATTGCGCTCGACAACGCCAGGCTCTATCGCAGCCTGAAGCGCGAGATCACCCGCTCGCGCGCGGCCGAGGAGCAGCTGCAGGACGCGAACCGGCGCAAGGATGAGTTCCTCGCCATGCTCTCCCACGAGCTGCGCAACCCGCTCGCGCCGATCCGCAACGCGGTCGAGCTCATGCGCCGTGTCGGATCCTCCGAGCCGCGGCTGACCATGGCGCGCGACGTGATCGACCGGCAAGCGACCCAGCTCGCGCGCCTGGTGGACGAGCTGCTCGACGTCTCGCGCATCAGCCAGGGCAAGATCGTGCTGAAGAAGGAGCCGGTCGAGCTCGCGAAGATCATCGCGCACGGCGTCGAGACGGTGCGCCCGATGTTCGACCATCGCGACCAGCGCCTTTCGGTGGAGGTGAGCGCGCACCCCGTGTGGCTGATGGGAGACTTCGCGCGCCTTTCGCAGGTCGTTGCCAACCTGCTGAACAACGCTTGCAAGTACACGCCGGAGGGCGGGCAGATCCGCCTGGTGGCCGCCGGGCGCGAAGGCAAGGCCACCATCTCGGTGGAGGACAACGGCACCGGCATCGATGCGGAGCTCCTGCCTCGAGTGTTCGAGCTCTTCGTGCAGGGCGAGCGCGCGCTCGATCGCAGCCAGGGCGGCCTCGGCATCGGCCTCACGCTGGTGAAGCGGCTGGTCGAGCTCCACCACGGGCAGGTGGAGGCGGCGAGCGCGGGCGCCGGCAAGGGCGCCGTCTTCCGCATCACGCTGCCGGCGATCAGCGCCGTGCAGCCCGAAACGAAGGGCGCCGCCGTGGCGACGAGCGCCGAGCAGGTCTACGGGCGTCGTGTCCTCGTAGTGGACGACAACGCGGACGCGGCCGAGAGCACCGCCGCGTTCCTGCGGCTGGAAGGCCACGAGGTGAAGACGGTGATGGACGGCAACGAGGCGCTGTCGTCGGTGCGCGTGTTCGCGCCGCACGTCATCGTCCTCGACATCGGGCTGCCGGGCCTCGACGGCTATGCCGTGGCGCGGCGGCTGCGCGAGCAGGGCGACACCAGCCACGCGCTGCTAATCGCCGTGACTGGCTACGGCAGCAAGGAAGACCACGAGCGGGCGATGGAGGCGGGCTTCGACTATCACTTCGTCAAGCCGACCGATCCGCGCCAGATCCAGCTCGCCATCGAGCAGGGCCGCAGGATCGCGGCGCGCGGCGCCGATCTCCTGCGTGGCCATGACACGCCGTGAAGATTTGCTAGGATAAAGCTGCAATGTCCGAGATAGTCCCGTTCCAGCCGAAGGCCGGCTCGCCGAAGTCGCCGCTGCGCATCCTGATCGCCGACGATCACGCCGATACGCTCCTCACGCTCGCCACGCTGCTCGGCGACGAAGGGCACGAGGTGCGCACGCTGCAGGACGGCTCGAACGTGAAGGAGCTCGTGCAGGGGTTCGATCCGGACGTCTGCATCCTCGATATCGAGATGCCGGGCCGCGACGGCTTCCTGCTTGCACGCGAGCTGCGCGAGCGCCGCATCGAGGAGCGGCCGCTCCTGATCGCCATCTCGGGCGTATGGATCCGGCCCTCCGACCGCTTCCTCGCCATCATGGTCGGCTTCGACCACTTCTTCCAGAAGCCCGCCGACCCCGCCTCGCTGGTGCGCGTGCTGGAGGAGTTCCGCCACGGCCGCCGCCCGCGGACGATGCAAGAGCGCGTACACCTCTCCGACCCGCGCTCGTAGCACAGTGGCGCTGAAGCGGCGCCGCCCTGCGTGGGGCAAGCTCGCCGCGTTGGCGCTGGTCATCGCAGCGCTCACGGCCGCATGGCGCTATACGCCCCTTTATGAATACATCACCGGGCCGCGTCTGGTGGAATGGGCGCGCGCGGTGCGCGAACACCCGGCGTCCGCCATCCTGCTCGTGCTCGCCTACGTGCCGACCGCCTTTGTAATGCTGCCGCGGCCGGTGCTGACGCTCATCGGCGTGATCGCCTTTGGGCCGTGGCTCGGCTTCGCGTATGCGATGACGGGCGTGCTGCTCTCGGCGCTCGTCACCTATTACATCGGTCGCTTCGTGCGTCCGGAGCGGGTGCGGCGCATCGCCGGGGACCATTTCGACCGGGTGCGCAAGCTCTTCGCCGAGCACGGCTTCGCCGCCATGTTCGCGGTCCGCGTCGCGCCGCTCGCGCCGTTCATCGTCGGCAGCGTGCTCGCCGGCGCGGCTCGCGTAAACGTCGTCGAATACAGCGCGGCCACGGTCCTTGGCATGGCGCCCGGGCTGCTCGCGACGAGCGTGTTCGGTTCCGAGATTTCCTCCGCGCTCGAGGGCCATTCGGGTCTCAACTACGGGATCATCGCGGCGGCCGTGCTGACGCTCGCGCTCGTCGCCTGGCTGGCGGCGCGCTGGCTCAACCAGAAGGCGACGGGCTAGGCGCGGCGGTTGAGGTCGCTCGCGCGCCGGCCGGGGGAGCGCGCGGGCTCAGCCTGGTAGTGCCGGCGTCGCGGGGCGGTCTGGCGCCGGTCCACCCGCTCCGGGTAGCCGTACACCAAACCTTCCTCGTCGAGCTTGCGCAGCTTCGCGGGATCGATTTCCACGAATATTCCCTTCGAGTGCACGATATCGGGATCGAGCTCGACGGCAACGCGACTGCCGCGCGTGACGAGGTCGGAGGCCGCGGCCACATGGCGCCGCCCGGATCCGATGATGTGATAGACCTTGGGTCGCCGGCTCATTCGCTCACGGCGCTTATTAGCTCGTCCATTGCGAAAGGCTTCCGCAAGATGCGCGCCGCGCCGAGCTCCCGGGCGACGGCGAGGTAATCGACGCCTGGCCGCCCCGACATCGCGACGATCTTTACACCCGGGAATTGTCTCTTCAGGGCGGCGATCACCTCGATGCCGTCCATTTCCGGCATGAAGAGATCCGTGATGACGAGGTCCACGGCATGGCCATTCAGGTAGGCGAGCCCCTCCTGTCCGTGGGTGGCGGTGAGGACTTCATGGCCCACGCCTTCCAGGGCGAGCCGTACGAGCTCGCGCAGGGCCGAGTTGTCTTCTATGACCAGCACCCTCATGGCGTGCTGTCCTGCAACAGGCGTTCCGGGCTCATTTCATGTCGGTGAACGACGACATGACGCCAATATGACACGACTGTTAAATAAGGGGCCGGCGATATGCCGCCGAACGGGCTCCTCCTACCATGGCCTCGCCTAACAAACGAATGGGAGAAGTCATGGGCGGTTCCATCCTGGTAGTCGAAGACGAAGCGGCGATCCGAGACCTTCTCGCCGCCAACCTGCAGCGCGCGGGCTATCGAGTCATGACGGCCGGCGACGTGCCGCAGGCCGAGGCGCTGGTACGCGAGTCGCGTCCGGACATGGTGCTGCTCGACTGGGTACTGCCAGGCGTGCCGGGCCTCACGTTCGCGCGGCGGCTGCGCTCCGATCAGCGCACCAAGGACATTTCCATCGTCCTGCTTTCGGCGCGCGCGGAGGAGCAGGACAAGGTCACCGCGCTCGAGAGCGGCGCGGACGACTACGTGACCAAGCCGTTCTCCGCCAGGGAATTGCTGGCGAGGATCAAGGCGGTGATGCGCCGGCGCGCGCCGCAGCTCGCCGACGACGTGGTCGAAATCGCGGGCCTGCGCATCGATCCGGCGGCTCACCAGGTCACGGCCGGCGAGAAGCCGATCGACCTCTGGACGACGGAGCTCCGCCTGCTGCACTTCTTCATGACGCATCCGGGCCGCGTCTTCTCGCGGGCGAGATTGCTGGACGAGGTGTGGGGCGAGCACGTCTTCGTCGAGGAGCGCACGGTGGACGTGCACATCCGGCGTCTGCGCCAGGCGCTCGCGCCGACCGGGCACGACAAGCTGATCGAGACGGTGCGCGGGACGGGCTATCGCTTCAAGCCCGACCTGCAAGCCGCCAACATCGCAGCCTGAGACGAGGCCCCCGCGTTCGCGGGGGCGATCGCTTGTTCATTCGACCGTCACCGATTTCGCGAGATTCCTAGGCTTGTCCACGTCGTTCCCCCGGTGGAGAGCGGCGTGATAGGCGAGAAGCTGAAGCGGTACGGTGCTGACGATGGGGGAGAGGATGCCCGCATCGTCGTGCAGGTTCACGAGATGCACGCCTTCCCCATTGGTCAATCCCGAGTTCGCATCGGCGAGCACGTAGAGCTCGCCGCCGCGGGCGCGGACTTCCTGAAGATTGGACTTCAGCTTGTCGAGCAGCGCGTCGCGCGGCGCGATGGCGACCACCGGCATGTTGCGGTCGACCAGGGCGAGCGGGCCGTGCTTCAGCTCGCCGGCGGCATAGGCCTCGGCGTGGATATAGGAAATCTCCTTCAGCTTGAGCGCGCCTTCCATGGCGATCGGGTAGTGCACGCCGCGGCCCAGGAAGAGCGCGTGCTCGCAGCGCGCGAACTTCTCCGCCCAGTCGGCCATCTCGGGCTCGACGCGCAGCGCGTTGGCGACCCAGTTCGGCAGCTTGCGCAACGCTTCGAGATACTCGACTTCCTTTTCCCGGCTGAGGCGGCCGCGCTGTTTCGCCAGCACGAGTGCCAGGACGAACAACGCGCAGAGCTGGGCGGTGAAGGCTTTGGTGGAGGCGACGCCGATCTCGGGACCCGCTCGCGTCAGGAACCTGAGGTTGGCGGCGCGGATCAGCGCGGACTCCGGCACGTTGCAGATGGCGAGCGCGTTGGCCTGGCCCAGCGCGCGCGCGTGATGCAGGGCGGCGATGGTGTCGGCGGTCTCGCCCGACTGGGAAATCACGACGACCAGCGTGCGCTCGTTCGGCACGGAATCGCGGTAGCGGTACTCGCTGGCGATCTCCACGTTCACCGGCACACCGGCCAGGCTTTCGAGCCAGTAGCGGGCGACGGTGCCGGCGTGATAGCTGGTGCCGCAAGCGAGGATCAGCACCGACTGGGTTTGCGCGAAGATGCGCTCCGCTTCGGTGCCGAAGATCTGCGGCACGATGCTCGTCGCGTGGGCGAGGGCCTCGAGCGTGGCGGCGATGGCCGCCGGCTGCTCGAAGATCTCTTTCTGCATGTAGTGCTTGAAGCTGCCGAGTTCGATGGCGTCGGCGGCGAGCTGGCTGACATGCAGGGGCCGCTCCACCGTGTGGCCGCGCACGTCGACGATGCGCACGCGCTCCAGCGTCACCTCGGCGCAGTCGCCCTCTTCCAGATAAATCATGCGGCGGGTGACCTGGAGCAGGGCGGCCGTGTCGGAGGCGGCAAAGTTCTCGCCGTCGCCGACGCCGAGGAGGAGCGGGGCTCCCATGCGCGCGACGACCATGCGCTGCGGATCGTCGCCGGAAATGACGGCGATGGCGTACGCGCCCACCAGCTGCTGGGTGGCAGAGCGCACGGCGTCGAACAGGCTCGCCTCGCTCTTCAGAAGCGAGTGCACTAGATGCGCGATCACTTCGGTATCGGTATCGGAGGAGAACTCGTAGCCCAGGCCCTTCAGCCGGGCGCGCATGGCGTCGTGGTTCTCGATGATGCCGTTATGCACGACCGAGACGCCGCCCGAGACGTGCGGGTGGGCGTTGCGCTCGGAAGGCACGCCGTGCGTCGCCCAGCGCGTATGGCCGATGCCGATGGTGCCGTGCAGGTCGCTTTGCGCCGCCAGCTTCTCGAGCTCGGCGACGCGGCCGCAGGAGCGAAGGCGTTGCAGCCGTCCGTTGATGACGGCGACGCCGGCGGAGTCGTAGCCTCGGTACTCGAGGCGCTTCAGCCCCTCGATCAGGATCGGGACGACGTTGCGGCTGGCGATGGCCGCGACAATTCCACACATGGTTGCTTCCTTCTTATAGAGAGAAGGCCGCACACCGCGGCGGCGGCCGCGGCATCGGCGAAGAAATCGAAAAGCTCGGCCGTGCGGCCGGGCATGAAAGACTGGTGCACCTCGTCGAGCGCGCCGAAGGCGACCACCGCGCCGAGCACCACGAGCGGCGCGCGCCCGGCGGTGCCGTGCCACAGCAGCGCCGTGATCAGCGCAAAGGTGCAGAAGTGCGCCGCCTTGTCCCAGCCCGGCCGGGATGGCGTGCGAGCGCAGGAGCAACAGCCCCAGCATGATCGCGCTCGCCACGGCGAGGCAAGCGAAGCGGTCAGTACGCATTCTGCTTCTTCAGCACCACGACGATGGTCTTCAGCAGGATCTGCAGGTCGAGCACCAGCGACCATTGCCTGAGATACGCGAGGTCGTACTCGATGCGCATCTTCATCTTCTCGACCGTCTCGGTCTCGCCGCGGTAGCCGTTCACCTGGGCGAAGCCGGTGATCCCCGGGCGCACCTTGTGGCGGATCATGTAGCCGCGGATCAGCTTCCTATAGAGCTCGTTGTGCGCCACCGCGTGCGGGCGCGGGCCGATCACGCTCATGCGCCCCTGCAGCACGTTGATGAACTGCGGCAGCTCGTCGAGCGAGGTCTTGCGCAGGAAGGCGCCGAACTTGGTCACCCTGGCGTCGTTCTGCGTGGCCTGCTTCACGACGGCGCCGTCCTCGGTGACGGTCATGCTGCGGAACTTGTAGACGGTGATCTGGCGTCCGTCGACGCCGTAGCGGCGCTGCTTGAAGAGCACCGGCCCGGGCGAGGAGAGCTTCACGCCAATGGCGATGCCGATCATGAGCGGCGCGAGCACGATCAGCGCCGCGCTGGCGAGCACGTAATCGCTGATGCGCTTGAGCACCCCGTTGAAGCCATAGAACGGCGTCTCGCACACCGCCACCACCGGCAGGTCGCCGATCGAGTCGACGCGCGCCTGGATGAGGTCGAACACGAAGATGTCCGGCACGAAATAGATCGAGGCGGTCGTATCGCGCAGCTCTTCCAGCAGCTTGACGATGCGCGGCTGCGAGGCCATCGGCAGCGCGATATAGATATGGTCGATGTTGTGCGTGCGCACGTAATCGGCGAGCGCGCCGATCGAGCCGAGGATGTTCTTTTCCTGGATGCGTTGCGGGGCGCGGTCGTCGAAGAAGCCGAGCAGGCGCACGCCATGCATCGGATTGCCGCGCAGGCGCTCGGCGAGGCCGCGCCCGAGGTCGTTGGCCCCGGCGATGACCGCGGTCTTCCTCAGGCCCTCGGCGGCGAGCACGCGCGGCACGAAGCGGTGCGCGGCGAAGAGCGCGGCCGGGGTGGCGATCGCCCAGGCGACGAGCATGCGCGGATCGAAGGCGCCGAGCGTGCGCGAGGCCCAGCCGAGCAGCACGAGCAGGCCGACGATCGCGGTCCAGCCGGTGACGATGTCGAGCGCGAGCTCGCCTGCGCTCGCGCTCTCGCGCGCGAGGCTGCCGGGAAACGTCAGCGCAAATACCAGCAGCGCGAGTATCAGGCAGGCGCCGTCGAAGCGTCCGCCGAAGAACGTGGCGCTGGCCGCGAGGGTTGCAATGGCAACGGCCGGATCGACCGCCGCGTGGACGAGCGCGCCCGAGCCGGGCTGGCTGTGCATCAGGCGCGACTGCTTAAGGGTAGAAACAGGGGTGGCTTGCAAGGAACCAAGAGATTAGGCCACCACGGTTCAACCACGATGTTGCCCGCGGGCCTCTCTCGTAGCCTCAGCGGACTAGCGTTTTGCCCCCCTTCCGTTCGAACTAGGTCTTAATACCCCCTCTATAGTGACCCCCCTATGACCACCGCACTCACATCAGCAAACCACTCGGCTGACACCGCACAAGCGCCCATCCTGCCGGGCAGTGCGGAGGCCAAAACCTCCTCCGACGCGCGTTCGGCGGCGACCGACTTCCTGCAGATCGAGTCGATCGTCCTCAACCTCGATGCGTCGTTGCGCGTGCATGCGCGCGCCCACTTCTTCAGCTGGACGCAGGGCCTGCTGCAGAGCCTGATCCGGCACGAGCTCTTGATCTGCACGCTGTGCCTCGGCAAACCGCCGGCGTTCCGCGCCGACGGCTTCTCGATGACCACGCCGGAGCCGAACCTCTTCAGCGACATGTTCCTGCGCGACACCGCCGTCGCCCCCGCGCTCCTGAAGGCGTGGGAAGAGCGCCGTTACCAGCCGGTCGTGCTCGACCTGAGCCCGACGAGCCAGCTCGGCTCGGGCGGCTTCCAGCGCGAGCTCGAGCGCCTCGGCGCGACGCAGCTCCTCGTGCACGGCATCCACGACGCCGAGGGCCGCGCCATCAGCCTCTTTACCTTTGCCTGCCGTCCGGGCAGCGCAGGCCAGCGCCAGGCCTACCTGGTCTCGCTGCTCGCGCCGTCGCTCCATGCGGCATGGGTACGCACGCAGCTCACCAAGCGCGCGGAAACCGGCGGCGAGAAGGCCGCCGGCGGCAGCGTGCTCACGGTGCGCGAGCTCGACATCCTGAAGTGGATCTATCTCGGCAAGTCGAACTTCGAGATCGGTGCGATCCTGAAGATCAGCCCGCTCACGGTGAAGAACCACGTGCAGAAGATCCTGCGCAAGCTGAATGTCGTGAACCGCACGCAGGCGATCGGCAAGTCGCTCGAGCTTCGAATCCTCAACCCGTAACCGTATTTTTTTCACGAATACCGGGGCCCTGCGGGGCCCCGTTTCATTTCTGGTCCGCTTTACACGTCACCGAGCGCACGACGTGGTGCGTTGAATCGTTACGCCGGCGGCGGGTACTAGTCCGTACGGTGCATCGGCGCCTAGCGGCGACGGGTCAGGGTCGTAACAGACCGTCCCTAGGATGCCGAGACGCCCGCAATGAAGATCCTCCACCGCCTCGCGATCTTTTGTCTCGCGGCCGGCTGCGCCACCAGCGCCGCCGCCGCGTCCGATCCTGCTCTCTATTCTTTCAGCGAGCTCTACCGCCTCACCGTGAACGGCGCCGTCCCCGAAGCCAGCGGCCTCGCCGCCCTCGGCAGCGAAGCGCAGCAGGTGCGCGTGGCTGCCGTGCAGCCGGTCGCCGCGCCCGCGGAAGTGAAGTTCACCATCACCCCGATCCCCGGCCCGCGGCCCTGGATGCTGCTCCTCGCCGGCCTCGCCGCCGCCGCCTGGGTCGCGCACCGGCGCCTGACGCGGCCGCTATGAAAACGATGGTCGCGCTCTGCCTTCCGTTCATGCTGATCGCCTGTGAGCCGGTGAATACCCAGGCGCTCGCGCGCGTGAACGGCGTGGAGATTTCCGGCCGCCACTCGCCGATGACGGCGCAGGCGCTGGAAAAGATCATCGACCGCGAGCTTCTGGTGCAGAAGGCGCTCGAGGCCGGGCTCGACAAGGATCCCGCCGTCGCCGAGACGATCGACAATGCGCGCCGCCAACTGCTCGCGCAGGCTTATGTCGAGCGCGTCATTACGAAAATGAGCGCCCCCGCGGCGAAGGCGACCCCGGACGAAGTGCGCGCCTTCTACAACGACAACCCGGCGCTCTTCGCGGAGCGGCGTATCTATCGCGTGCACGAGCTCGTGGTGTCCGCGCCCCCCGGGGCCATCGCCGCGGGCGACATGGACCAGATCGTGGCGGCGCTCAAGGCGCGCGGCACGCGCTACACCCTGACCACGCAGACGCAACCCGCCGAGGAATTGCCGCTCGCCTTCCTGCCGAAGCTCTCGCGCATGAAGGCGGGCGAGATCGCCGTGTTTCCCACACCGCTGGGGACCACGGTGATGCAGCTGATCCATGCCGAGGATGCTCCGCTAGCCGCGGAGCAGGCCAACGCGCTCATCGAGCAGTTTCTTGCCGGTCGGAAGCGGCTGGAAGTCGCCGCCGCCGAGGTGAAGAAGCTGCGCGAGGGCGCGCGCATCGAGTACGTAGCGCAGGTAAAGAGATAACCCAGAACCAGTCCAGGACGAGGTGACGATGATCCGCATATTGATGGCAATTCTCATGAGCGCGCTGGCGCTGTCCGCCGTAGCACAAACGGCCGGGCAGAACGCGGCGCATAGCAGCGACAAGCTCGGCATTGGCGACACGGTGCACGTGACCGTGTTCCAGCAGCCCGAGATGACGACGGACGCCCGCGTCACCGAGGACGGCGCGATCCAGGTGCCGCTGGTGGGCAGCGTGAAGGTCGATGGCATGACCACATCGGACGCCGCCGAGGCGATCGCCGAGGCGCTGAAGAAGGGCGACTTCCTGAAGACGCCGAAGGTGAACGTCGCGCTCACCACGGTGAGGAGCCGGCAGGTGTCGGTGCTCGGCCTGATCGTGCGCCCCGGGCTTTATCCCCTGGAGGCCGCGAGCGTGAAGATGCCGCAGATCATCGCGGCCGCGGGCGGCATCGCCGCCGGCGGCTCGGAGACGGTGACGGTGATCCGCTCCGGCAAGCCGCTCAAGGTGGCCTCGCTCTCGAAGGACTTCGAGCTGCAGGGCGGCGACACGGTGTACGTCGACCGCGCCCCGCAGTTCTACATCTATGGCGAGGTGGTGCGCTCGGGCTCCTATGCGGTGACCGACGGCATGAACGTCATGCAGGCGATCGCCCTGGGCGGCGGCATCACGCCGCGCGGCAGCGAGTCGCGCATCAAGCTGCGCCGCGCGAACAAGCAAGGCAAGGTCATCGAGTACGACGTGCCCGCCACCGAGCGCGTCTATCCGAACGACGTGATCTTCGTTCGCGAATCCATTTTTTAAGCAAAGGGAGACTCTTACATGGATCTGAACCAGTACTTACTCGCGCTCAAGGCACGCAAGAAGGCGTTCGTGACGGTGCTCGCGGTGACGGTGTTCACCGCGATCGTCGTGGCCCTTCTCCTGCCCAAGCGCTATGACGCGACCGCGACCGTCCTGATCGACGCCCGCGAGGAGCAGACGATGGCCCCGCGCGGCATGTCGCCGCGCGAGCGCGCCGGCTACATCTTCACCCAGATGGACCTCATCCAGAGCGGCAAGGTGGCGAACAAGGTCGTGCGCGACCTGAAGCTCGCCAACCAGCCCGGCGTGCGCGACGAGTGGGAGCGCGACACCGGCGGCGTCGGCACGGTGGAGGAATGGGTTGCCGCCAACCTGCTGGAGAAGCTGAAGGTCGACTCCGGCGCGAGCAACATCATCACCATCAAGTTCTCCTCCAACGACGCGAAGAAGTCGGCCGACGTGGCCAACGCGTTCGCCAAGGCGTACCTGGACGTGGCGCTCGAGCTTCGCACCGAGCCCTCGCGCGAGGCCGGCCAGTGGTTCGACGAGCAGCTGAAGACGCTGCGCGCGGACCTTACCGGCGCGCAAACCAAGCTCGCCTCGTGGCAGAAGGAGAAGGGCGTGATCGGCGTGGAAGAGCGCATGGACGTCGAGATCTCGCGCATGAACGAGATCTCGGGCGAGCTCTCGCGCCAGCGCGCGGCCACGATGGACGCGCAGACGCGCTACAAGCAGTCGCAGGACCTCATCGCGGGCGGTCTGTCGCTCGAGGCTTTCCCCGAGGTGCTCGCGAACGGCTACGTCATCACGGTGAAGTCCGCGCTGCAGGCCGCCGAGCAGCGGCTGCAGGAGCAGTCCGAGGTGCTCGGCCAGAACCATCCCACCTACCAGCGCACCGCGGCCGAAGTGCAGGGCCTGCGCGAGCGCCTGAAGTCGGAGGCGAACAAGGTGGTCGCGAGCCTCGGCAATGCCGTGCAGCAGAACGAGAAGCGCTCGAAGGAGCTGGAAGCCGCCCTCGCCGCGCAGCAGGAGCGCATCCTCGCCATGAAGTCCGCGCGCGTCGACATGGCGGTGCTGTCCCGCGATCTCGAAAACGCCCAGCGCGCCTATGACGGCGCCCTGCAGCGCGCGATCGCGGTCAAGGTCGACAGCAAGGTACGCCAGACCAACCTCGCGATGCTGACCCCGGCGCTCGAGCCGCTCAAGCCCGCGTTCCCGAAAGTCGGCCTGATCTCGGCGCTGTCGATCCTGATCGGCCTGCTGCTCGCCGCCGGCGTGGTGTACGTGTTCGAGCAGTTGGACCGCCGCGTGCGCTCGCGCACCGACCTCGAGTCGCGCCTCGCGGTGCCGTCGCTCGGCATTCTGTCGCGCTGGACGCCGGCCGGCGGTCGCCTGCTGCCGTCGCCGCATTCCCCCGTTCGCAATGCCCAGGCGCTGCCGCGCCCCTGGTGAGAGAGGAATACCCCATGCTCGTCAAACCGACTGACAACGTCCTGCCCATCGAGGGCAACTCCCGCCTGACGGGTCGCCACATCGGCGCGATCCTGATGGACGAGGGCAAGATCACCCCGTCCGACGCGGAGCAGGTGCTCAAGCGCCAGCGCGAGCTCGGCTGGCGCTTCGGCGAGGCC
>C688J18823_10001819_pt1 | contig 13285 bp, 14 predicted proteins | sample HopSoiMetagenom1_FD_18823 | JGI IMG/M metagenome (IMG submission 18823)
TTCAAGATCATCACCTCCGACCCGAACGTGAAGGGCATCCTGGTCAACATTTTCGGCGGCATCATGAAGTGCGACATCATCGCCGAGGGCGTGGTGACGGCCGTGAAGGAAGTGGGCTTGCGCGTGCCGCTGGTGGTGCGGCTCGAAGGCACCAACGTCGAGAAGGGCAAGGAGATCATCGCGACGTCGAACCTCAACGTGACATCGGCAGATGATCTCGACGATGCGGCACAGAAGATCGTGAAGGCGGTAAAGGGTAAGTGACTACGATGGTCGCGTCGGGCGAGCCACACGCTCCGTCACCTCCACCTGAAAGGGGGAGGTCGGTTCGCGAAGCGAACCGGGTGGGGGTCCCGAAATCGATGTGCATATGTCGCTGATACCATCCCTCACATTCTGTGGTTATGCGCTCGGCGTCGCTGCTGTGTTGATCGCGGTCGCTTGGGGTCTTGAGGCGGTCGTTGGACACCAAGTCGGATTCTACTTCAACATCGTCGTCGCCATGATCACTGCAGCGGGGGGCGCCTATGCAGCGCGCCGCGAACTCACCGATTGTTTGCTGTCCGATGCACCGGATTTTCAACGGTGCGAGTGGTCCGCCGTCTTCTTCTGGACCGTTGTCGCGATGACGATCACGATGCTTGCGCCATTGATCGCCTCCGCAGTTGCGCTGAGGTGGTGGTCGAGTCGCTCGATGAAACTGCCGACTTGAGGTAGCCATGTCCATCCTCATCGACAACAACACCAAGGTCATCTGCCAGGGCTTCACCGGCAAGAACGGCACGTTCCATTCCGAAGCCGCCATCAAGTACGGGACGAAAATGGTCGGCGGCACGGCGCCCGGCAAAGGCGGCCAGACGCATCTCGGGCTCCCGGTGTTCGACACCGTGCAGGAAGCCAAAGAAAAAACCGGCTGCGAGGCGAGCGTGATCTACGTGCCGCCAGCAGGCGCGGCGGATGCCATCGCAGAAGCGATCGACGCCGAGATCGCGCTGATCGTCTGCATCACCGAAGGCATTCCGGTTTCCGACATGGTGAAGGTGAAGCGCTCGCTCTCAGGTTCGAAGTCGCGCCTCGTTGGCCCGAACTGCCCGGGCGTGATGACCGCGGGACAATGCAAGATCGGCATCATGCCGGGCAACATCTTCAAGCCCGGCAAGGTCGGCATCGTGTCGCGCTCCGGCACGCTCACCTACGAGGCGGTGTTCCAAACGACCCGCGAAGGGCTCGGCCAGACCACCGCGCTCGGCATCGGCGGCGATCCCGTGAAGGGCATGGACTTCATCGAGGGGCTGGAACTGTTTCTCGCCGATCCAAAGACCGAAGCAATCGTGATGATCGGCGAGATCGGCGGCTCGTCGGAGGAAACCGCCGCACAGTTCCTGATGGATGAGGCGAAGCGCGGGCGCAAGAAGCCGATGGTCGGCTTCATCGCGGGCCGCACGGCGCCGCCGGGCCGCCGCATGGGCCATGCAGGTGCGATCATCGCGGGCGGCAAGGGAGATGCCCCGTCCAAGGTCGCCGCCATGGAGGCAGCCGGCATCAAGGTCTCACCCTCGCCGGCGCGGATCGGCAAGACCCTCGTGGAATTGCTTGGGGCGTAGCGCGGGAGCAACACAGCCCCGAATACCATTCCACAGCAAGCCGATGAAAACGCTCATCTTTCCGGGCGCGTCCGACAGCATTAACAATAGGTAAAATCACGCTTTCGCACGCTGTGTCGCGTCGGGCACAGCTTTCTCATGCGATGCGATCTATCCTCCCTTCAGTTGATCACGGGCTCTCGGGGCTCAAAACGGGGCGGAGGACTCCATGAAGAAGCTTCTTGTTGCAACGGCGATGACCGCGACCCTGGCCGGCTCCGCTTATGCGGCCGACCTTCCGATGAAGGCGGCGCCGATGGCGCCCGCGGCCGTGGTTACGACGAACTGGACCGGCTGCTATGTAGGCGCCGGCGGCGGCTACGGCATGTTCGATCAGCGTCACCGCACCTACAATGCGGCGAACGTTGCGCTCACCGCAGGTGAAACCGACACGGGCGGCAAGGGCTGGTTCGGCACCGTTCAGGTGGGTTGCGATTACCAGTTCGGGGAGCGCTGGGTGATCGGTGCGTTCGGCGACTATGACTGGAGCGGATTGAGGGGCAACTTGCAGCCGACAGGCATCGTCGGTGCCGGCGGCGTTGGCGTATGGGGCGAAGAGCGGCAGAAAGATACATGGGCGGCCGGCGGGCGGCTCGGTTATGTGGTCGTGCCACGCCTGCTGGCTTACGTCTCCGGCGGCTATACGCAGACGCGCTTCGAAGGCGTCTCCTTCCAGAACCTCGTCGACAATTCCGCCACGACCCTCACCCTTGCCCCGCAGACTTACAGGGGCTGGTTCCTCGGCACTGGCTACGAATACGGGCTCGACCTGATCCCGGGCCTGTTCTGGAAGACCGAGTATCGCTACTCGAGCTACCGTGCCGAGAACCCGCAGCTCAGCACCGGCCTCATCACGACGCCGCTGACGGCGGTCGTCCCGGGCGGCTTCCTTGGGTATGAGAATTCGCGCAAGGACGTCCAAACCATCCGCAGCGAGCTCGTCTATCGCTTCAACTTTGGCGGTCCGGTGGTCGCCCGCTACTAAATCTCTCCTCCCTTCTCTTGAAAGGCCCCGAGCGATCGGGGCCTTTTTCTTTTGAACGCGTTGGTGACCCGACCCAAACGTAAAAGCGAATTTTCCGCGGAGTGCGGTACGCATCTCGCCACGCGGGCGCGGGTCACGCCCGCGGTCGTGGTGAAGGTCGGCACGCTCGACGATCCGAGCCTGTTCGGCAGCCCGAAGATGGCGATCTACACGGTCGACGCGCAGGACTTCCACCACATTCCCGAGGGAATGCCGAGGTTCGAGCGGTTGCCGAAGCGGTAAGCCCGTCAAAAGCGCCGTCCGCAATCAGGAATTAACCGCATGAGGCGATCCTGACGCCACGCACCACATGGTGAGTGGCGATCATGCGTCAGCTGCTACGGTTCATCTCCATCGCGATGCTCCTCGGCGCCCCGCTCGCGGCAGCGGCTGCCGACTGCCGCCCCACTGCGATCGAGCAATTGCGCGCCGCCGCGCCCGAAGGTTTCGGGATCTACCAAAAGATCCAAGACAAGAAATTCTTCGCCGGCTGGATCAACTGCGGCGAGCCGCAGTTTGCTCTCCCGACAGCGGTGCACGAGTCCGTGCACTACATCACGGCCGAGACCGATGCGTTTCCGCTCACCGGTGGCGGACAGCTCAAGCGCGCGCATGAGGTGTCGGCCTTCTTTGCGGCGTCGCTGATCGCGGGGAAATTCAAGCCGAACGATTTCGTCACGACATATTTGCGGCCGGGGAGTGCCAGCTCCTCGACGGACTTCCTCTATCTGCTCGATGAGCTCAACGCCTACACACACGATCTCAATACGGCGGTCGCCTTGAGTCGGTCACGTGTCGCCGCCGAAGATGTTGAGGTCGATCATCGCGATGGCCTGGCGGCGCTGATGGCATTCGTGGCGCTTTATGTCGAGCGTGCGCAGACAAGCGAGCCCGCGACCTGGGCGGGCTTGCAGCAGCCGCGCATCGCAAGGACGATTTCGGAACTGTGGGGAAGCGCCGAAACCGTGATGGCCTCCTCGTGCGGCATTCCGAATTTCGGCACCGAGGATAAAACACTGATCCGGCAATTCTGTCAGGCGGGACCGCGAGCCGCGCTGCAGAAAATCATCGGGCGCGCGCCAGTCTGCCCCACCGCGTGCCTGATGGAAACGCCAATTGCGTCGCGCGAGGTGGACACGATGCCAACCGGCAGCGTGCGGCCGAACCCGGGCGCGAAGTTCGCTCCGTTCCTGAGCCGCGGGATCAGCCGCGGCCCGGCGCGATCAGATCAATAGCCGCAGCCGCAGTGCGGCCGCAGATAGACCACGCCGCTCGTGAACGTGTGCCTTGGCGGGAGCCATCGCGTTACGTGGTGGTGCACCGGATAAGGCACGCCGACGAGCCGGGTGTGCACGCGTGTCACCTTGTGAACATGCACGATCGGCTGGATGCGCGTGACATGCACGATCGGGTGGATGCGCTTCACGTAGCGAGTGCGCTGCAGGTCGCGATACTTCGTGACGTGTTTGTGCACCGTTCTGGTCTTGTAGGTGTAGGACGGCGGAATCGGTCCGCAGCTCGCGCAGCCATGACCGCGACGATGATGCGCGCTTGCGTCGGTCGCCGAGCCGACGAAAGTCACGGCCGCGAACAGCGCAGCCGATAACGCAGTTACCCACTTCAGCATGTCGCCTTCCTCTGCCTCACGACGCCGCAACTTATGCTAGCGGATTGCACCGAGGCAACGCAACCGGCCGTGTTTAACAGATTCCGAGGATCATTAACCGGCATTAGTCCAGCATTAGCCCGAAAATCGCGCAAATTCCCGCGCCACGGCCTCGTAAACCTCACGCCGGAACGGCACGACCAGCGTGGCGACATTCGCGAGCGGCTCCCAGCGCCAGGCGTCGAACTCCGGCTCCTGATCGTTGCGCCAGGCCGTCATGGCGATCTCGCGCTCGTCGCCGGTGAAGCGAAATGCGAACCACTTCTGCCGCTGGCCGCGGAATTTCGCCAGCCGGTGCGGCGGTCCGCCGTAGGGCGGGAAGTCGTAGGTGAGCCAGTCCGTGGTCTCGCCGAGATACGCAATCGAGGTGACGCCGGTCTCCTCGTAAAGCTCGCGCTCGGCAGCCGGACGCGGGTCTTCGTTCGGATCGATGCCGCCCTGCGGCATCTGCCATTCGAAGCCGGGCAGGATGTATTCGGGCCCGTCGTGCTTGAAGCGGTGGCCGATCAGCACGCGGCCTTGCGCGTTGAACAGCGCGATGCCGACGTTGGGGCGATAGGGTTTCGTATCCATCCACTCGTCGTGCGCGGGCTTGACCCGCGCATCCATCAAATTCGCTATGAGTTGCTTTCAGGATGGATTGCCGGGTCAAGCCCGGCGATGACGAAGTGCATCACTTCACCAGATGCGCGAACGCATCCACCACGCGTTCATAGACGGCTCGCTTGAACGGAATGACGAGGTCAGGAAGGTTCGCCATCGGCTCCCAGCGCCACTCGACAAATTCCGGCTCATGTCCGCCGGCAGGCTCGAGGATGTTGATCTCGCGGTCGTCGCCGGTGAAGCGCAGCGCGTACCATTTCTGCGTTTGTCCGCGGTACTTACCCTTCCAGGCCTGCTTCGCGACCTCCTTCGGCAGATCGTAGTCGAGCCAATCGGGAATCTCAGCGAGCTTCTTCACCGAGGTGATGTTCGTCTCCTCGGCGAGTTCGCGCAGCGCCGCCGGCCACGGGTCCTCACCCTTATCGATCCCGCCTTGCGGCATCTGCCACACGTGGCTGAGGTCGACGTGCTCCGGTCCATCGGTGCGCCGCCCGATGAACACGAGGCCCTCGCGGTTGAGCACCATGGTGCCGACGCAGGGGCGATAAGGAAGGGAGGAGTGTTTGGGCATGCAAGGCTCTTCGTCATGCCCGGCCTTGTGCCAGGCATCCACGACTTTCTTCCGAGCAGCAAGCAAGACGTGGATGGCCGGGTCAAGCCCGGCCATGACAAGCAGGTCCTAACTTCCCGTCTTGGCGCGGTTCGCCGCCATGCTGATCGGCACCAGCAGAATGCCGCGCGCATCGGCAGCCTTCGTCCATTCGGCGATGCGCGTAATCGTGATCGGCAGCGCGCTCGCGGCACCGACTGCAATGCCGCGGCTCTTCGCAATCGCCTCCAGCCGGCTCAGTGCATCGTCGATCGCCGCGGCAGTCGGCACGGCATCGATCACCGTGTCGGCCTTGGCGAAGGCCACATTGGCGGCGCCGGAAACCTGCGCGGCGGCGCTGCGCGGCGAAGTGCCGTCGTCAAACCAGATCAGCCCGCGCTTGCCGATCTCGCGGATCACCGGTGAGAGCGCGGAATCGGTTGCGGCGAAGCGCGCGCCCATCAGGCTGGTGACGCCGACGTAGCCTGCAAAGCGCGCGAGAAACCAGTGCAGCCGGTCGATGTTCTGTTCGGCCGGCAACGAAGCCAGCAGCGTCTGCGGACCGGGATCGTTGTCCGGATAGTCGAAAGGCTCCATCCCGACCTGCAGCAGCACCTCGTGGTTCTCGCCGCGCGCGCGCGCGACCCAGCGGTCGATGTCGATCCCGTACGGCACGAACGCGAAGGTCACCGGCGCGGGCAACTTGGCGAGCGCTTCCGCCGTGCCGTTCGCGCTGATGCCGAGCCCCTCGATGACGATCGCAATGCGCGGCTGGTCGGCGCGGCTTGCCTGCGGCTTGACCGGGCGTGCGTAGATATTCGCGGGGCGCGCGCCGTCGCCGCCGATCTTCGGAATGGGACCGTGACGCGAGGTGTCGACCACGCGCGGATCGATCAGCGCATCGGGATTGCCGTCGCCGTTCAGTTCACTTTTTTTTTGAGCCGGTTCGCTCAGAGGAGGCGCGCTTTGCTGGTTGACGTTCACTTCCTGCCGCTTGCCGGTCGAGCCGTCGATGATGGTGACGGTCTTCTTCTCGGCTTCGACGCTTGGCGCGTTCGGCTTGGCAGGCGCGGGGCTCTCGGCCGCGGTCTTGGTTTGAGGCGCAGCCGTCGCGGCACTGATCACGACGGCGGGCTCGCCGCCATACGGATCGTCGACGAACAGGATCCATCCGCCGAGCACGGCGACACTGAGCGACAGCGCGGTCGCGAGCGTGCGCGCCACCCACCGGATCGGCAGCACGAACGGCTTTTTCTTCTTGCGGGTCTGACCGAGCGGCTTGTGCAAGTCGTCGGTCGGCTCGTCGGGCAGCACGAGAGGCTCCAGGATTCACCTGGGATGGAGCCTAAGCCGCAGGCGTTAACCGACCGTTTACCGTGCGAGGAGCCGCCAGCCTGATCTAGATCGATAACGGTGAACCGCCCTTGCGAAAGAACAAAGCCACTGGAGGAACCGATCACGGTTCCGTGACGTTGGGAGTCCACTTTGGTTCCCCAAGAGGAGATCCCGATGAAGCGAGTATTGGTTACCGCTGCGCTGGTTGCGTCGTTTGCGGCTCCGGCACTGGCGCAGTCAGAGTTCTACATCGTGCAGGACACCACGACCAAGAAATGCACGATCGTCGACAAGCAGCCGACTGTCAGTACGCAGACGGTCGTCACGCCCGCCGGTACCGTCTACAAGACGCGCGCCGAAGCTGAAACCGGCATGAAGTCGGTCAAGGTGTGCACGTCGAACTAACAACGCGCTCTCGAAGCGAAAAGGGCGGCTCGAAGGCCGCCCTTTTTGTTTTCGTCTGAGGCTCGCGTTACTATTGCGGCTGTGCCGGAGCCTGCGCCGCCTTGGTGCTCGGCGGGAAGGCCGGGTTGGTCTTCGTGCCGCGGAGCAGTTCCAGCGCCATATTGAGCGCCTTGTCGTTCTTCACGTCCGTCGGAATGTAGGATTGCGAGCCGGTCTGCTCTTCCCCTTCCTGGGTCTTCAGGTGACCGCGCAGCGAGGCTTCGCCCTTGGTGTCAGAGCGCGCCTTGAGGTCTTCCGGCACGTCCTGGAGCACTTCGATCTCGGGCACGATGCCCTTCGCCTGGATCGATTTGCCGGATGGCGTGTAGTAGCGCGCCGTGGTCAGCCGCAGCGCCCCGTTGTTATTGCCGAGCGGGATGATGGTCTGCACCGAGCCCTTGCCGAACGAGCGCGTGCCGAGCACGGTCGCGCGCTTGTGGTCCTGCAGTGCGCCGGCGACGATTTCCGAGGCCGAGGCAGAGCCGCCGTTCACCAGCACGATGATCGGCTTGCCGTTGGTGAGGTCACCGGCCCGCGCCGAGTAGCGCTGCGTCTCCTCGGCGTTGCGGCCGCGGGTGGAAACGATCTCGCCGCGCTCCAGGAACGCATCAGACACGGAAATCGCTTGGTCCAGAAGACCGCCCGGATTGTTGCGCAGGTCGAGAACGTAGCCCTTCAGCTTGTCCTTCTGGATCTGTGTGGTGATGTCGGTGATCGCTTTCTTCAGACCTTCCGAGGTCTGCTCGTTGAACTGGCTGATGCGGATAAAGCCAACGTCATCGCCCTCGGTGCGCGAGCGCACCGAGCGCACGCGGATGATGTCGCGTGTGATCGCGACCTCGATCGGCTTGTCCTGACCCTTGCGCATAATGGTCAGCTTGATCTTGGTGTTGACCGGGCCGCGCATCTTCTCGACCGCCTGATTGAGGGTCAGGCCCTGCACCTGCTCGCCATCGAGCGCGGTGATGATGTCGTTTGCCAGGATGCCGGCCTTGGCGGCGGGCGTCTCGTCGATCGGGGTGACGACCTTCACGAGACCGTCTTCCATGGTGACTTCGATGCCGAGCCCGCCGAACTCCCCGCGGGTCTGCACTTGCATATCCTTGAAGCTCTTCGGGTCCATGTAGCTCGAGTGCGGGTCGAGCCCGTTGAGCATGCCGTTGATCGCCTGCTCGACGAGTTTGGCGTCGTCCGGCTTCTCGACGTAGTCGGCGCGCACCCGCTCGAACACGTCGCCGAACAGGTTGAGCTGCCGGTAGGTGTCCGCCGCTGCCGCCTTCGCACTCGCGCCGAGAAACGCGAACGTTCGCGGCTGGGTGGCCGTGAGCGTGACGGCGACACCGGCTGCCGCACCGAGGAGAACCAGAGAAGTCTTGCGCATCATCCGCGAACCTTTTCGCTGTCGGAGGCCCACCATGGGCTCGGATCGACGGGAGACCCGTCTTTTCTAAACTCGATATAGAGGACCGGCTGGCTCGATCCGGTTGCCACAGCCGCGGCGGATTGCGGTCCGCCACCCATCACCGCAACGGGTTCTCCGGTCAGCACAAACTGGCCGGGATCCACCGAGATTCGCTCCATCCCCGCAAGCAGCACATGATACCCGCCGCCGGCATTCAGGATCAAGAGTTGTCCGTAGGACCGGAACGGTCCCGCGTACACAACCCAGCCATCGCATGGGGCCGTCACCTGCGCGCCGGCCCGGCTCGCCAGAGATAGGCCTTTTTCGGTGCCGCCCAAGCCGTCCGGCATGCCGAAATCGCGGATTTTGATGCCGTTCAGCGGCAGCGGTAGCGTTTTCCGGGCTGACGCGAAGGCAATCGCCGGCGACAGGCGGCCTGGGTCGTTGAGCGCCGCAAAGCTCGATTTCGAATCAGTGGTTCCCCGCGCTGCCGCAGCCGCACGGGCGGCGCTGGCGATTTCCTGCTCGATTCGGCCAATCAGCTCTTTCAGGTTGTCCGCCTGACGGGCCAGCTGCATCGACCGGGCGCGCTCGGCATCGAGCGCCTTCTCGGTTTCGGATTGTTTGCGCTGGCGCTCCGCAACGAGCACGGTCATCCGTATTCTTTCCTGCGAAAGTGCGGCGAGATCACGGCCAAGGGTGTCCCGTTCGGCAGCAATTTCGCTACGTAGTCTTACGAGTTCGGCAAGGTCGGCCAAAAGCGTGTCGACCTCGGTCTTCATGTCCGGGAGCACGGCGCCCAAAAGGATCGCGGTCCGCACGGATTGCAGGGCATCTTCCGGGCTGACCATCAGGGCAGGCGGCGGCCTGCGGCCGAGCCGTTGCAGCGCGGCAAGCACCTCGGCGATGACGGCGCGGCGGCTTGAAAGCGAGCGGCGCACCGTGTCCTCGCTTGCCTGCAGGCTTGCGAGCCGACCCTCGGCGGCGGTCTGGCGGCCCTCGAGCTCGCGGATGCTCGCCGCGGAACCGAGTAGCATCGCATTGAGCTTGCGGCGGTCCTCGCCGATCGCGTCCAGCTCGGCCTTGAGCTTGGCGGCGAGTTCGGCGTTGCGCTTCTGCTCGGCCTGGACCTTGTCGAGTTCCTCCTGCCGCGCGCCCTTCTGCGCCTCGGGGGCCACTGTCACGCTGTTGCCTTGCGCGGTCGGGGCGATCTGCAGCGGCTGGGCCTGCGCCGCACACGCGAGCAAGCCCGCGCCAATAGCGCCAGCGAACAGCCGGCCGCGTGCCCGATCTGCGGCTTTCGTCATGCCGCCAAACTTCGCCTCAAGGTCATTGAGGAACCATTAACCTTCCGGATCGCGGCGCAAATGAGGACGTGTATCACGGGAAGCCTTGCGGCGCGTTAGCTAGGCGGCGATCCACTCGAGCGCTGCGCCGTGCGGCTCGGTCCAGGCGACGGGTGCGCCGTCCATCGACAGAAGGAAGCGGCCGGCCGCGTCGCGCGCCGGGGCACGCCTCGCGATATCGGGAAACACGCCCGGCATTTCGTTGGAAATCCATGTGCCACGTTGCATCGCGCGCGCGGCGAACGCCTCGCGCTCGGATCGATTCGGCACATAGGCGAGCACAGCCGAGTGAAAGATCACCAGCGTTGCGTTCTTCGGCGCCTCGCGGCAGAGCCGCACGAAACTGTCGCCGAGCAAGTCACCCCGCACGACGCGCGGCCGGATCGCGGCTGTGATCTTGATCGCGCTGCGCAGGTTGGCCAGGCGCTCGGTCTGCTCTGGCCAGACCAAGGTTTCGAGCCATGCGACCTGCTCGCCATCCGAGAGATCGACCGGGTTAAGATCGAGGCCGGCGCGCCAGGCGATGTGCGGAAGCGATCGCGGAATCGGCGTGGCGGCGTTCGCGGCACAGCGGAACATCGGCTCGCCCGAGAGCACGGCACGTCCATAGTCGTAGCCATAGTGATCCGGCAGCAGGCAAAGCCCTGCGGACGCTCCCACCTCGATGAGTGCAAGCGGCTGCGGAAGTCGCGCAAGCAACGGCAACAGCACGGCGCAACGCGCCGGCTCGTTTGTCTGTGTCGAACGGCTTTGCATCAGCGCTGCGACCGCATCGCGGTTAGCGAGCAGCGTGTCGCGAAAGCCGTGCCAGTCCTGCGGCGTACCGAACAGGTGGCGCACGGCCGCAAGCAGCAGGTTCGGCTGCTGCTTGCCGGGTGCCAGCGTCAGCAGGAAGCCAAGCACCTCGCTATCGGCAGCGATGCCGCGCGAAATCTCGGCATAGAGCGGCGAGCGTTCGCGCGCTTCCATTTCGGCAAAGCGCAGGTAGCGGGCCGCGACGTCGGAGACATCCATCGTCGCGATGGTACGCGTATCCGCGCATAGTATGATCATAGGAAACACACTCCGGTGATCATCATGATCGCCATGCTCAGCGGGCATTGGCGCGAGATCGCTGGTTCGGGCTATGGTCGTCACCAAAGGCCGGCGCCCGGGGCAAGGAAGATCATGAATCGCGACCGCACGCATTTCCTGTTCCTCAACGTCGGGCACTTCCTCGATCATCTGTTCACGCTGATCTTCGCCACCGTCGCGGCGCTCGCGCTCTCGCGCGAATGGGATCTCGGCTACGGCGAGCTCTTGAAACACGCGACGCCCGGCTTCTTCGCATTCGGGGTGTTCTCCTATCCAGCCGGCTGGCTCGCCGACAAATGGAGCCGCGAGGGCATGATGGTCGTGTTCTTCGCCGGCATTGGGCTGGCCGCGGTCGCGACCGGGTTTGCGCAGACGCCGCTGCAGGTGGGCGTCGGGCTGTTCGTGATCGGGATGTTCGCCGCGATCTACCATCCGGTCGGCCTCGCGATGGTGACGGCGAAATGGAAGAACACCGGCATGCGCCTCGCGGTGAACGGCGTGTGGGGCAATCTCGGCGTCGCGAGCGCCGCGCTGATCACCGGCTACCTGATCGACCATGGCGGCTGGCGCATCGCGTTCATCGTTCCGGGTGTTTTCTCGGTGGCGGTCGGCATCGCCTATGCGCTTGCGCGACGCGCGGAGATTTCGGCCGAAGGATCAGCGAAGGTGACCGCTGCCGGCAGCACCGCATCGGCCGACAAGGGCCTGCTGATGCGCGTCGCGCTGATCGTGTTCATGACCGCCGCGGTGTCGAGCATCATCTTCCAGGCGACGACGTTCGCGCTGCCGAAGATTTTCGACGAGCGGCTGCAGGGCATTGCGTCGTCCGCCGCCGCGTGGGTGCAAGCGCAAGGCTTGAGCGGCAAGACCGACGTCGCCACCATGGTGGGCGCGCTCGCTTTTGCGGTATTCGCGATCGCTTCGCTGGCGCAGCTTGTCGTCGGCAGCCTGCTCGACAAATACGGCGCGCGGCCGGTGTTCATGGGCGCGGCTTCCGTCCAGCTCGTATTCTTCGCGCTGATGGCCGGCTCGCAGGAGCTATGGGCGCTGGTGCTTGCGCTCGGCTTCATGCTCGGCGCCTTCGGCCAGATCCCGATCAACGACTTCATGATCGGCAAGATGGCGAGCGGGGCGGCCCGCGCGCGCGTCTACGGCATCCGCTATGTGGTGAGCTTTACCGCGCTCGCCGCCGCGCTGCCGTTGATCTCCATCATCTACGAGCGCTGGGGCTTCGACACGCTGTTCTATGTGCTCTCTGCTTCGGCGGCGGTGATCCTCGTGCTGGTGTCGGGCTTGCCGAGAAAGATGCCAATCGCGAGCGCGGCGACGGCGTGATCGGTCAGTCATACAGCGACAACGACAAGGGAGGTAGCAGATGATCGACTCGAGCCGACGTACCGTTCTTGCAACCGGCGCTGCCGCCGCCGCGGCAACCGCTGCACCGCGGGTGCTCGCGCAAGCGCCGCAGACAGCAGTCCCGCTGGGCTTGCCGGCTGGCGCCAAGGTCGGGTTCTACGAGAAGGGCAATGTCCGCATCCGCTACGCCGAGATCGGCTCAGGCTTCCCGCTGCTGGCGATGCCCGGCGGCGGGCTGAACTCGGCTATCCCCGTCTGGGCGCGTGCGGTGATCAATATCCCGGAAGAGTTCAAGAACGACTTTCGCGTGATCACCATGGACCAGCGCAACGCGACGGGCGGCGAGTCAACCGGCCCGGTGCCGGTCGACGATTCCTGGGGCGCATTCGCGAGCGATCAGCTCGGCGTGATGGACCATCTCGGCATCGACAAGTTCTTTTTCTTCGGCAACTGCATCGGCGGCCCGTTCGGCATGAAGCTGATGGAGCGCGCACCGCAGCGCGTTGTGGCAGCGGTCCTGAGCCAGCCGGTCGGGCATCATTCGCAACATCCGGACTACATGTACGACGCCGGCGTGAATGTCTGGGCAAAGGAGCTGCGCGAGCGGCGGCCGGACGTCACGATGGAGACGACCGAGAAGTACCTGCACAACCTCTACCGCGTGCGGCCGGAGTTCGTGTACAGCGTTTCGCGCGAGTTCGCGAAGTCGTGCCAGACGCCGATGCTGGTGCTGCCGGACGACGTGCCGGCGCATCCGATGCAGACCTCGATCGAGATTGCCTCGCTCTGCCCGAACGCGGAGA
>C688J18823_10001820_pt1 | contig 13284 bp, 11 predicted proteins | sample HopSoiMetagenom1_FD_18823 | JGI IMG/M metagenome (IMG submission 18823)
TCCGCGAAGTGCTGGGGCCGACCGATCCGGCGAAGGCGCCCCCCGGCTCAATCCGCAAAGAGTTCGGGCAGACGATTATGGTTAATGCCGCTCATGCCTCCGATTCGGTGGACAACGCAAAGCGGGAAATGGGCATCGTCCGAGTCGACGAAAACAACTTCAAACCTTTGATTGAAAACTTCTACCGTCGCCAATAGTGTGCGCTCCCTAAAAATTGACAACTGACCTACTTCAAATGGAAATTTCCGCTCGCGCCGCCCAGTTAACTCCGTCGCTGACGCTGTCGATCGACAGCAAAGCCAAGGCGATGAAGGCAGAGGGCATTGACGTTTGTGGCTTCGGTGCCGGAGAGCCTGATTTCGACACGCCTGAGCACATCAAACGCGCGGCGATTGAGGCGATCGAAGCCGGCTTCACCAAATATACTCCCAGTTCGGGTATTCCTGAACTGCGCCAGGCGATCGCCGAAAAGTTAGCAGCCGATAACCAGCTTACTTACCGGGCCAGCCAAATCATTGTTAGCAACGGTGCCAAACACGCCTGTTACAACGCGATTTTGGCGACTTGCCAGCCGGGCGACGAAGTCGTCATTCCTTCGCCTTATTGGGTAAGCTATCCCGACATGGTGCGACTGGCTGGCGCCGAACCGGTGATTGTTCCAACGACTGAGCGCGGGGGCTGGAAAATGCGCGCTGAGGATTTTGAAAACGCGATGACACCGCGGACCAAGATGTTGATCTTGAACAGCCCCGGCAATCCGACTGGGGCCGTTTATACGCGAGAAGAATTGCAGAAGATCGTGGACGTCGCGGCCGAGGAAGACATCTATATCTTGTCCGACGAAATCTACGAGAAGCTCGTCTATGACGATATTCAGCACGTCAGCGTGGCTTCTCTCTCGAAAGAAGCAGCGGAACTGACGCTCACAATCAATGGCTTCAGTAAATCTTACGCGATGACCGGATGGCGACTCGGATACCTCGCGGGGCCTGAAGCGGTCGCGAAGGCGGTGGATTCGATTCAGAGCCATAGCACATCTCATCCGGCGTCGTTTGTGCAGCGCGCCGGCATCGCCGCATTGAAGGGCGATCAACAGCCGTTGTCCGACATGCGCGAAGAGTTCGATATGCGTCGCAATTACATGTTCGACCGCATTTCCAAGATCCCTAACGTGACCGCCGTGAAACCACAGGGCGCGTTCTATGTGCTGGTGAACATCAGCCAGCTCGGCCTAACCTCACAGAATTTCGCGGACCGGCTTTTGAGCAAGGCGAACGTCGCGGTGATTCCCGGTGCAGCTTTTGGTGATGATCGCACGATCCGGCTTAGCTACGCGACCAGCCTCGACATCATCAAAAAGGGGTTGGACCGGTTCCAGGATTTCTGCCGCACGCTGTAAGGCGGGTGTTCCTGCGCGTTCTATCGCCGCGGTACCCGTTGGATGAACACCTAACGCTACAGCAGCGGTGTCATCCTGAGCGAAGTCGAAGGACTTCTCCTATTTGCGTGACGTACACTGCATGGGCGAGGTCCCTCGACAAGCTCGGGATCACATAGCGAGAATTGCAGTCGTGCAGTAATTGCGTTCAAGTCGCCTAATCGGTCCGCAAAACCCGCACCCAAGCATGCCTGGCTATCTCGCGCTGATTCTCCACGCGCATCTCCCATTTGTTCGGCATCCGGAGACCGAACACTTTCTGGAAGAAGACTGGTTGTTCGAAGCAATCACCGAATCCTACATACCTCTGTTGCAGATGATGCAGCGACTCCGGGTCGACGGCGTGCACTTCAAGTTGTCGATGTCGTTAACGCCGCCGCTTTGCGCAATGCTCCAGGACGAGTTGCTTCGCGAACGCTACGTACAGCACCTCGATGATCTGATCGAGTTTTGCACTCGCGAGGTGGAGCGCAATGGCAAGGATCCGCAGCTTTCGGCGCTGTCGCAGTTCTACCTTCAAATGTTTTCGGAAACGCGGTGTTTCTTTGTGGAACGATGCGGATGCAATCTCATCAACGCTTTTCGTGAACTCAGAGACGCCGGTGTTCTCGAGATCATCGCCTGCGCCGCGACGCACGGTTTGCTGCCCCTGCTCCACCAGCAATCGCCGGCGGCCGCTCGCGCGCAGGTGCTGATTGGTCGTGATGTCTACATCGATACTTTCGACGCAGCACCGACGGGATTTTGGCTACCGGAATGCGCTTATACGCCTGGACTCGATCCTGTCCTGCAGGAGGCGAACCTGCGCTGGTTCATTCTGGACGCTCATGGCCTGCTGTTTGCCGAACCACGGCCAAGCCGGGCNATCTATGCGCCGTGTTACACGCCGTATGGTTCAGCGGCGTTTGCGCGGGACCAGGATTCCAGCCGGCAGGTGTGGAGCGCCGAAATAGGATATCCGGGAGACCCTAACTATCGAGAATTTTATCGCGACGCGGGATTTGATTTGCCGCTTGATCAGTTAGGCTCGGTAAGCCGCGGGGTGCGAAAATTTTCCGGAGTGAAATATTATCGCATCACCGCCCGTGAAGGGGAGAAAGCGCTTTACGATCCGGCGGCGGCACAACGACTCGCTGATGCTCACGCCACCCACTTTTTCGAAGCGCGGCAACGGCAGATTCAAACGCTCCTGAACTACGATTTCGAACCTATTGTGGTGGTGCCGTTCGACGCCGAACTGTTCGGCCACTGGTGGTTTGAAGGACCAATGTTTTTGGAACGCTTTATCCGAAAGGTGGCCAGCCAGGAAACAGTTCAATTGACCACACCGACCGATTTTCTCGCGAATCATCCGACCCAACAGACCGTCAGCCCGGCCTCATCCACGTGGGGCGAGAAAGGCCACTTGCGAGTGTGGCTCGATCCTAACAACGTCTGGCTATATCCACATTTGCACGGGGCAGCGCGTCGTATGCNGCAAATTGCGTCGATCCAACCGCCGGATCCGCCAGATCGGACGGTTCGAATCCTGAAACAATTAACGCGCGAACTTCTGCTGGCTCAAGCNAGCGACTGGGCTTTTCTGATGAAAAATGGCACCGCCCGGGAGTACGCCAGNAAACGNTCGATGGATCACCTGATCCGATTCAATCGCCTCTACGATGGCCTCGTTCAAAACCGGATCGATGAGAATCTTCTGGCCGATAGCGAGTGGCGCGACAATCTGTTTCCGAACGTAAACTGGCGCTACTTTGCCTAACTGCTTGTGTTTGCAAATGAGGTCGAGGAATCTCTCGCTGATCTCAGCTTAGCCAATGCGTAATTTTCCGTCTGCCACAGCCAGGAGTCTTCGTATGATCGCCTTCGCTTCGTTGGTGATTACATGCGGAACGTTGCCGGCTCAGGAACCGACTGCTTCACCGGAAGGTTCGGCGGAGCCAACCGTAGAGCCAACGATCACTCCGACCCCGGCGTCGGGCCGAAGTGTTCGCATCAGCTTCGTCCCACCACCACTGGAAGGGACGATCAGTCTCGGTGTTTATGACCTTACCGGCAGGCTGGTGAGAGTGCTTCACGAGCAGGTTGGCCTGGACGCTTTTACGATCGGGGCGGATGCGTTGGTGACGCGTTGGGACGGCAAAGATGATGACGGCCAGGATTTGCCTGAAGGTAAATATCGCGCTCGTGGCTACGTTGTAGGCGCCGTCCAGTTGGATAAAATAAATAATGATTCGGCTCCGCCGCCTTCCGACGCTGTTAACGAAAAGATCGCGGTAAAACTGGTGTCCAACCCCCTGGGCAAGAATTCCAAGGCGAGTGTCGAAATAACCGCCGGTTTTGATGACACCGATAGTTTTCTCAAAACGGCGGACGAACTGCCCCTCTATATTATTAGCGAACGCACCGATATCCGCAGCATCATCGCGCACAGGAGCGGCCAAAATTCGATCGATGTTTGGCAGGATAGCGGCGCAGGCGTGGAGCACTTTCGGATTTCGAAGCTCGATCAAATGATGGAGTTCGACTGCGGCGCTTTCGATCTGAAGTAGTGGTATTGGCATCCTGCCAATGGTCCATAAACACATCGGCTGGAAGCCGAGGCTACGGAACTCGCCAAAACCCTCGCTAGTCAGCCCCCGATTTCTTTGTTACTTACGCCGATTGTGGCAACAGAGCTTCAGCACACGGTCGCCAAGACTACCAGCCTAAGCGGCACCTCTCTGCATACCGGCGAGAAGGTTACGCTTCGGTTGCAGCCGGCTCCCGATAATCACGGGATCAAGTTCCGTCGAAAAGATCTTCAGGACGAACCGACGATCGATGCGCACGTCGATAACCTGAAAACGGTCGAGCGGGCAACCACCATCGGAGAAGGCTCGGTGCGAGTTCATACCGTTGAGCATGTGCTCTCCGCTTTGTCGGCAATGGGCGTCGACAATGCGGTGATTGAGATGGACGCGAACGAGCCGCCGATCGGAGACGGCAGCGCCCAACCATATGTGGATGTCGTCAAACGAGCCGGCATAGTCGCGCAGGAAACTCCGCGAAAACTTTTCGATGTCCGCGAACCGATGCACATCGAAACCAAAACCGGGGCACTCCTAATATTGTTGCCGGACGACAAGTTTAGAATCTCCTGCACGCAAGCCGGTCCAAACAACCGATTCACGCAATTCCTCTCGGTCGAAGTTACCCCGACGCTATTCGAGAAGGAAATCGCGCCCGCTCGGACGTTTGTTTACTACGAAGATGTCCAGCCGTTGATGGACAAAAATTTGATCAAAGGCGGCAGCCTGGAAAACGCGATCGTTGTCCGCGGCGATGCCATTCTCAGCAAAGAGCCCCTGCGGTTTCCTGACGAATTCGTTAGGCATAAAATTCTGGACATCATTGGGGATTTATCACTGGTCGGACAACGGATCAGAGGACACGTGGTTGCGGTCAAGCCGGGTCACGGCGCAAATGCCGATTTGGCTCGGGCGCTGGTCCGCGAAACTGCGCGACGAAGCGCCATCTCAACTCCGCGGACGCAACCGCTTGGCGAGGGCGCTCTCCAAGCCGATCAGGTCATGGAAATCCTGCCCCACCGTTTTCCCTTTTTGATGGTGGATCGGATTCTGAATTTCGAAGGCGGCACCAAAGTCACCGGTGTGAAGTCGGTTTCCATCGGCGAGCCGTACTTCCAGGGACATTTCCCGGGTCACCCGGTCATGCCCGGGGTGCTTCAGGTTGAAGCGATGGCGCAGGTGGCCAGCGTGTTATTGTTCAAAATATCCGAAACAGCTCATCGCATCGGATATTTCATGAGCGCCGATGGCGTGAAGTTTCGCAAACCGGTGTTTCCTGGTGACACCTTGTACATTCACGCGGAATTGACCAAGACCCGCGGCAATCGGCTGGCCAAAGCCAAGTGTCACTGCGTCGTGAATGATGCCGTGGTTTCTGAGGCCGAGCTAATGTTCACGTTCGTCGATACATGAGCCAGCCTAACGATCCCGCTGGTGATGTGATCGCCGAAGAAGCCTCACATTACCTTTGGTCATGAGCGACGTTCAGATTCATCCGACCGCGATCGTAGATGAGCGGGCGGAAATCGGTTCCGGCACATTCATCGGGCCGTATTGTATTATCGGACCTGAGGTTCAGCTGGGCGCGGATTGCTGGCTGCAACACCATGTAACGCTGGGCGGGCCAACGCGAACCGGTGTCCGAAACAAATTTTTCGCGTTCTGCTCGATCGGACAGCAAACGCAGGATCTCAAATATCGCGGGGAACCAACCTACCTTGAGATCGGCCACGACAATACGTTCCGGGAGTTTGTGACAGTTAACCGGAGCACCACGAGTGAAGGCAAAACGGTTGTCGGCGATTGCGGCAATTTTCTGGCCTACAGCCATATCGGTCACGACTGCGCGGTGGGCAACGAGGTGGTCTTCTCAAACAATGGCACGCTCGCGGGCCACGTCACGGTCGACGACAACGCGGTGATGGGTGGCCTAACCGCCGTTCATCAGTTTTGTCGAATTGGAAAATTTGCGATAACCGGCGGCTGTTCCAAAATTGTTCAGGACGTGCCGCCGTTCATGATTGCGGACGGCAATCCGGCGAAGGTTCGCGGAATTAACCTCGTTGGAATGGAACGGAAAGGTGTTGCGCCGGAAACGGTGAAGCTGATCAAAGAAGCTTTCCGGATTATCTATCGTTCCAAATATAACACTGGTCAGGCACTCGAAGCCATTCGTAACGAATTGCCGGCTGCCGACGAAATCAAACTGATCACCGATTTCATCGAGAACAGCGAACGCGGCATCATTCGTTAGCTGATACGATCTCAGCAGCGCCAGACCGAGGGCGGAGCTCCCGCGACGCCGCGGGTGCAACGGGCTAGGAGCTCGCCCCTCCGTCAGCACCATGAGAATGACAGCGCGCTGATTTTTACCTGTTCCCTGCCGGCGCGACGGGCGTGGGCGTCCCTTCCGCCTGTTGCTCGAGTTGTTTCAGTAACGCTGACGCCGGCGTATTCGGCACGATGCGTAGCACACTCCGAATCAATTCCACGGCACGACGCGGTTTGTTGTCTTTAATGAAAGCCTCGGATTGTTCAATGACCGCGCGGAGAATATCGTCGCGCTTGGTGTAGGAAGCGCGGGCTTGCTGCAGATAACTGGTCGCCGGGCCGTAATTTCGCGATGCCATCGAGACCAATCCAAGATCTTCTAACATGGGACCGTTTCGGCTCCGGATAGCGAGCTGACGCGCCATTGCCAGATACTCGTTAGCCGTGCGCGAAGAATTCTTCACCGCGAAGTCGTGATAGGCCTTCCACGGCGATGCCGAACGTCCACTCGCCGCAGGTGCATCGATTTGAAGCCATGACGTATACGGGCGGTAGAGCGGATCACCCACCATGACCGACATCCAGGACAGCGCAGGCGAAGCCATGTAGGCGCTTTCGGCAAAAGTAAACCCATGAAGCAGCCGGTCATTCAACATGTCGAGGTGCGTGGTAAATTGAAGGTAAGGTTCGTAAACGTTGCCGATACTCGCGGCAGCACCCCGCGCGATGAGTGGAGCGGTCCACCCGTTATTGGCATCGCGCAACGAGCTGGCACTGAAGGAATGGATATGAACGGCCACCGCGCCTTGTGCGAATCTAAAGTCGGGCTGATTGAAGGGCCCGGTTATACCTCCTGCGTACCAACCGTAGTACAGCGCCGCATCGCTCATCGGAAAACCGTCCGGAAAAACGCCCGGTGAATCATCAAGCACGACCGGAACGCCTACGTTGTGCAGCTGCTCGACAATGTCGGTCATCCATTTATCGCCCATCTCCGCGCCGGGAGCGGTGCGATGTGAACTGTCGACGTAGGCCCGGCCCCAAAGCCCGTTCTTTTCCGCTGCCACACTGTCGGTGATCATCCGTCGCACGATTTCGGGCGTTGGAGCATCGAGCCGACACACCAATAAGATGTTTGGATTCTCGAAATCGCGGATCGGCTTAAAACTTTGGAAGTACGGGTTCGGAATTGCACCGAGGATGGGATGCCGCGGCATCGCCAGCACCGAAAGTTCTGAATCAACTGAACACTCGTTATGCGATCCGAGCGGGCCGCCACCGGTATCGCCCGGAACTGTTTGCGCGCTGGGACGAATTTTTAGCGGAACACCCCGAATCAATGCGAGAAATCGGATCGAGCTTCTCGCCACTCTGTCATTGCCTTCCGCATCGGAATTAATGGTCCACCAGTGCCGTTTTTTGAATTCTTCTCGTAACGGTTGCGCGATGGTCGTTTCGAAGTCCTCCCGGCTGACGTCTTCGTCGATTGGGCAATCGAGTCCGATAACATGATCGGAAGCGATTCCGCGCTGCTGTGCGTAAAACTTCGCGAGCGCCTCAGAAATCGGCTCCGTTCGATTGAACGCCACCGCCGTCATTTGAGGAAGTGGAACGTCCGCAGCCCGCACGACTTGAAACGTCGCCGCAATCACGCAGCAGGCCCACACCTGAACGGCAGCCGATTTGAACATCAGAACTCGAGTCTCAATCCGTCGTAGGCGAGGAACGTGTGCCGTGGGAGCTCAGACTCGGAAGACTGCGGAAGTTCGTGGCAGATGTGCGTGAAATACGTCCGACCGGGCTGCACTCGGTTCGCCACTTCGATCGCTTGATCCACGCTCAGGTGAGTTGGGTGAGGTTTGTGCCGCAGCGCGTCGATGATCAAAACTTCCACGCCGCCAATCTTCTTAGCGATGTCATCAGGCACGCCGCTGCAGTCGCTTAAGTAAGCGATGAGCTTTGTTCCGTCCCGCGCAAACAGGTAACCATTCACGGTTGTATTTCCATGCGGCACGGGTAGCGGCGTAATGGTCGTCGATCCGAGGCTGAAGGGTCCGTCGACAACATGCGGCTCGGGTTTCAGATAACCCGGAAACGGATTTAACGCCTTGAACGCAAACTCGAACACGCGCTCCAAATCCCGCATGGTATCGGCCGAAGCATAAACGGGCATGTAGCCACGCTGATATGCGAACCGACGTAAATCGTCAAAACCCATGATGTGATCCGTGTGTGAATGAGTAAAGATCACGGCGTCGACGTTGCGCACGTTCTGTCGAAGTGCCTGGGTGCGAAAATCGGTTCCGGTATCGACCACGAACGAACATTCTGGTGTCTGGATATAAACGGACGAACGCAACCGCTCGTCTTTGGGATCGGGTGAATGGCAAACCTCGCAATCACAACCAATCATTGGCACCCCCTGCGACGTGCCGGTGCCGAGAAACGTCAGCATCAGGTCGCGACTTTTGCCGGACCGGGTTTCGGAGTTGAGCGTGGCGGGTTGAGTTGGCAAGCTGAGAAAGCCCCAACTCTCAACTCGCAATCGGTCGGTCTCAACTCTTCCCAATGGCAATCGAGCTCAGTCTGCTCCGGATCCGCAACCTCGCTCTGGTAGAGCACCTGGAGTGGCAGTTGAAGCCTGGGTTCACGGCGGTGACCGGCGAGACGGGGGCCGGCAAGTCGATGATCGTCGGCGCGCTTCAGCTTCTACTCGGCGAACGAGCTGATAAGTCGCTGATCCGAACGGGGGCGGAACTTTGCACAGTGGAAGCGGTGTTTAGCGGGCCAGAAGTTGCGCAATTCAATCCACAGCTGGTGGAGAGCGGGGTCGACGAATCCGGAGATGAGTTGATCATCAAGCGGACAATTGGGTCCACGAATCGCCAGTTCATCAATGGCTCACCGACTACGCTTTCAGTGCTGAAACAGCTCGGTGACGGCCTGGTGGACCTCCATGGTCCGCATGACCACCAGTCGCTGCTATCATCGGAAAAGCAGCTTCAGCTGCTGGACAGCTACGCCAAAGCCGATGATGTGCTGCACGATTACCGTCAAAGCTTCGGCCGCTTACAATCGTTGCTTCGCGAGCATGCTGCCCTCGACACCGCGGAAACTGAGCGAGAGCAGGAACTGCATCTTCTTCAGCATCAGATTGGAGAGATCGAAGCGGCAAAACTGGAACCGGCGGAGGAGGAAGAGATCGAAAGCCGCTACAAGCTGGCCAGCAACAGCAAGCGGCTGATCGAGCTGGCATCCAATATCGCGCAACGTCTGGCCGAGGCAGACGATTCCATTCTATCGCAGTTAGGGGAAACGCAACGGCTACTCCGCGAACTGGAACGGATCGATCCGGGTGTGGGAACCTGGGCGAAAGCTCATGAGACCGCTGTTGTCGATCTGGGCGAAGTCGCGCGTTCGCTTTCCGCCTATGCCGAGCGGCTCGATCTCGATCCGGCTCAGCTGGCCGCACTCGAACAGCGTGTCTCGCTGTTCGAAACTTTGAAACGGAAGTATGGCGGCACGATCCCGGAGGTGATCGCATTCGGCCAGCGCGCGGCGGAACGGCTTCGAAAAATCGAAGGGCGTGACGCCGAGCTGGAGCGTTTGAACATCGAGATTGCCGAATCTCGCAAAGCAGTTGCCCGAACGGGAGAGGCTTTGCGCAAATTACGAACACAAACTGCGCCGAAACTTTCCGAAAGCGTGCGTCGCAATCTTCGCGACCTCGGATTCAAGCAATCCCAATTCGAAGCTCACCTAACCAGCCACCCGGAGCCGCGGGCAANCGGGTTTGACGAAGTTGAACTGGTCTTCTCGGCAAATCCTGGGGAACCGCCGAAGCCATTGCGAACCATCGCCTCCAGCGGCGAAATTTCCCGGTTGATGCTTGCGCTGAAGTCCGCATTCGCGGCGCAGGATTCTATTCCGTTGCTGGTTTTCGATGAGATCGACGTCAACGTGGGCGGAGAGATCGCGCTCGCGGTCGGGGCGAAAATGAGGGCGTTGGCAGCCGCCCACCAGGTGATTTGTATCACTCACCTTCCGCCGGTGGCCGCCTCCGCATCTTCTCAATTCGTGGTAGCGAAGGAAGTGGCGCAGGGTCGCACCTACTCTCAACTCCGAGAGGTTACCGGTAAAGCGCGACAGGAAGAGATCGCGCGAATGTTAGGCGGAAAGAGTGAATCGGCGCTGAAACTAGCGGCAACTCTTTTGAAAGGCGATTCGTAACCGTCTACTTGCCGACCAAACCCAGCGGAACAATCATCCGACCGGCCAGTTCGTTCAGCACGATCGCGAGTCCTGTGTACATCGCGGAAGCTCCGCAGAAGATTCCTTCATAACCGGTTGCTCGGACATATCCGGGTCCGGCATGCGTCCAATCGCCGATCGCGAGCAGGAAGAAGAGCAGAGTCAGCGATCCGAAAACGACTTGGAGGGCCCGGCTAATGGAAAATGTTCCGATAAACATCACGGCGGTAAACACTCCCCACGTTGCCAGGTAGGCGCCCATGGCGGTGGGATTCGACGGCGTCGCCCAGCCGAGTTTGGTGAAAAGGATGCTCGTGACTAACGACAGCCAGAATAATCCATAAGAAGTGAATGCCGTGGTTGCAAAGGTGTTGCCCTTCTTCCATTCCATGATCCCGGCAATGATTTGGGCAATTCCGCCGTAACAGATGCCCATCGCCAGGATCATTGTGTTGAGCTCGTAAAAACCGGCATTATGCAGATTCAAAAGAACCGTGGTCATCCCGAATCCGAGCAAACCGAGCGGTGCAGGATTCCCGGTGGTGTCTCTCATTCGCGTCAGGGACTCGTTCATGGCGGCAGTGTCCTAAGCGGGGGCACGGTCGCGCAATAACAAAACTGCAGCCCCGCGTCGGGGTGTCTCGCCTCCCGCATCCCGGCGGGTTCAACGATAGCGCCCTGCGGACAGGCTCCGGTGGCGCATTTTTCCCTCGCCAGCCGATCAATTTTATCGTCCGATGTGCGGCACATGATCCAGCGCGATTACCTCATCATCGGTAGCGGGATAGGCGGCGCGAGTGCGTGCGAAGGAATCAGAAAATACGATAAACGAGGGTCGGTGACCCTGATCGGAGCAGAAGTCTGCCATCCGTACAAGCGCTGGATGCTCTCGAAGGAGTTTTTGCGCGATAAAGCTGCAGCGGTGAAGAAGTTGAGCCTGCTGGAGCCGCAGTGGTATGACGCCAATAAGGTCGAGACGCGGTTTGGCACGATCGTAACTCAGCTCAACATCGAACGCCGCTTGGCGGTGCTCGGTAATGGCGAAAGCATTGAGTTCAACAAAGCATGTTTGGCGATGGGCAGCCGACCTTTCCGTCCACCGGTCGCCGGAGTGAGTCTGGGCAATGTGATCTATCTCCGAAACGTGCGTGACGCTTTAGCGCTCCGCGAGATGGCGACATTGGAAAAGACGGTAATGGTGGTCGGCGGCGGGTTATTGGCGTGCGAAGCGGCGGCCAGTCTTCGGGTAATGAAACTGAAGGTCACGTTGATGCACCGCAATGCGTGTTTGTTGAACCGGTACGTGGATCCGGAGTTTGGCGCCTGGTTGACCGATTACTTCGCCAAGCACGGCATCACGATGCTGATGGGCGAAAGCTTGAACGGATTCGAAGGAAAGACGGTTTTGCGAAATATCCAAACGAAGAGCGGGAACCGTGTACCAGCTGGTCTGGCAGTTGTCGCGTGCGGAGCCGAGGCCAACCTTGATCTGGTTCGAAACACCCCGCTATCAGGCCCGCATGGCTCGCCCGTTACCGAATACCTCGAGACCGAAGAGAAAGGCATCTATGCGGTTGGCGACCTCGCCTTCTACCCGGATCGGTTCATGGGCGGGGTACGGCGGCAGACGCATTGGGAAAATGCGCGCGAACAAGGACTGATCGCTGGCGCCAACATGACCGGGAAGAAACGCCAGCGTTACGAGCAGATCCCCTATTTCTGGACTGAGATGTTCGATCTACATCTGGATTTCGTCGGCGACTTCGGCCTCGCCCCGACGCGAATCGATCTTCGCGGATCTCACGCCAAGAAAAAATTCGTGGCGCGGTACTATCAAGGCGAGAAACTCCGCGGCTTGCTGCTTTGCAATCAAACGCCGAAAGATGTTGATGCGGCGCGCACCGAACTGCGCACGGCGTTAGGCAAATAGGAAGCTCGGGCGGAAGCTTAGAAGCCGGACGGCAGCATCAACTGCCGATTGCGCACACCGATGAGCTTCCAATCCCAGGGTTTGCCTGACATTCGCCGCCATTTCAACTCGAACGGCGTTGTCAGTACGTTCACATGTGCCTTGAGAGCGGCCACCAGTTCGTCGCCCGGTGCGCCTTCGATCACGATGCGAGCTCTCCAATCCGCCGAGGTTCCCTGAACATCCACCGTGGGCGCCACTGCCGTTAATCGAAGCCCGCGGGCATAATGACAAACTTCACGGGTGCGTTCGAGAACGGCGCCCCGATCGTTTTCCCACTGGTCGTGGTAATCCTCCGCGAGGAACGCGGCAAACTTCGGCCAGTCTTTGTTAGCGATCGCCTCCATGAGATGGTCGCTATGTTTCTCGACCTGCGTCGCCGGCTGCCACAGCCAGATTAAATATCCGGCGACGATGACCAGGCACAATGCACCAACGCAGAGTGCAGTTCGGCGCGTCACGTGGGCACTATAACTCATTGCCCGCACGCAACATTGCAGTTCTCCCCTTCAAAAGACACCGATTCCGTCACGGCACGATCAGTGCTGATTCTCCAACATCAGTTCTCCTATGCTGGCCATCGCTTCTTTTGCTCTCGCCATGTGCGTCGTCCTGGGGTGCGTTTGGTGGGCCTGCGCGAACGACATCGACTCTATATAAGACCCCGTATGCTCGATCACGAAGATTTAAAGTGGATCGCCGGAACGTCCACAAACCTCAACTCAATGCTGCAACAAATAGCTCGTTACACCGACCTCGCCCGCCGTTACCCGGAAAATCATCACTAC
>C688J18823_10001822_pt1 | contig 13262 bp, 15 predicted proteins | sample HopSoiMetagenom1_FD_18823 | JGI IMG/M metagenome (IMG submission 18823)
CCAGTTCGAGAAATAAGAGCCTTCTTCCCAGCAATATCTACTTCGTTTTTAAACTCAAAAGGACCGATGTCCACTAATGACGCATCCGATACTAATTGAGCGAGGACGCGCTCAGCAAATGGCCCCTGCAAGCAAGCTGAGCTGTTTTGTCAGAGCTATTATCAAGCTGAACATCCCCTTCAAGATGTTCCTCAAGCCATTGATAATCTTTCTCAATATTAGATGCATTGACAACAAGTAAATAATCATCTTCTGCAAGTTTATAGGTGAGTAAATCATCAATCGTTCCACCATTTTCATAACACATGGCTGTATACTGTGCAGCACCAATATTAATTTTGCTAATGTCATTTGTTAACATTTTCTGTAAGTATGCAAGACTTCCTTTTCCTTTGACAGTAATTTCTCCCATATGAGAAACATCAAACAAGCCCACTTTAGTACGAACGGCTTCATGTTCTTCTTTAATACTTGAAAACTGGACAGGAAGCTCCCAACCACCAAAATCGATTGTTTTTGCACCATATTCCTTATAATGATCAAAAATAGGTGTGCGTTTTAATTCCGTCATTTACATAACCCCCTTCAGCTAAAAATACCTTACAAGCAAGAAAAACATATTACAGGACTTCTAAGAGTTGCATCTAATTTTGTGACAGCTCTTTATTATTCAAAAATGAATTAATGTAAAGCCCTCTTTCTTAATTTATCTTGCTTCAAAAGTAAATATATATTGCAATAAAAACAAAAAAAGACAGAGTCCTCCCCATGAACATATGGGGGGACTCTGTCCGGTTACCTGAAAGTTTACCTTCAATAACAAAAAGGCTTTCCTCTTTGGTGGCTAAAAAAATAAGAAAACATTACTTTTGGAAATTAAACTAGTGTCTAGCTCCAGCTCCTAGCGACTAATGAACTTCCACTTTTCTTATAAGCACTCTCCAGAGTTGCGTCAAATAAGAGTTCTTTTGCCTGAGAGATTCACACATTCATGTTTGCTCCTTCGGCGCTACAAAAGTAGTCTCTCCTCTTATCATCTTCCGCATAAATAAGTTTCTCAAATAGGGTCATACTAACCATATAAAACAAGAAAAAAGTTACACACAATGTGACAAATTTAAAAACTTTTGGTATTTATTATAGATGTTACCATTTTCGACACATTTCGGCAATACCATTTTGAGGGGTGTTTTTATGACCGTGCATATCGAGTTTGATGGCTCATGGCAAGAAGGATTTATCACCCGAATGGAAAATGATGGGCCTTGGAGTAATTGGGAATTGTTTAAACTAGCTGTAGAAGTAGAAAATCATACGGTTATTCCAGATTTTGAAGGATTACTTGCACCACAACATTTGTCCCAATTAATCCCACTTCCTCATCAATTAGAGGTAGCAAAACAAGTAGTTGAGAATATGCATGGAAAAGCGATTCTAGCTGATGAAGTGGGTCTAGGAAAAACCATTGAGGCAGGATTAATCCTAAAAGAATATATGATTCGTGGTCTTGTAAAAAAAGTGCTTATCTTAGTTCCCGCTTCCCTCGTATCTCAATGGGCAGTTGAACTAAATAGTAAATTTTTTATTCCTGCTGTTGCCCAGAGGAAAAGCTATGTTTGGGAACAATGTGATGTGGTTATTTCCTCCATTGATACTGCAAAGCGCAACCCTCATCGGGAAATTATCTATAATCAGAATTATGATCTAATTATTATTGATGAAGCACATAAATTAAAAAACAATAAAACAAAAAACTATGAGTTTGTTCAGAATTTAAAAAAGAAATTTTGTCTACTATTAACGGCAACACCCATCCAAAATCGGGTTAGTGAAATTTTCAATCTCGTATCCCTATTAAAACCAGGACATCTTGGAAGTGAAACCGATTTTTATCAAAAATATAAGAAAGATTCCCGTTCATTAGATAACCATGAACATTTAAAGGAATTGGTCAATAAAGTAATGATCCGAAATCGTCGCGCGGATACTGGGATCGAGTGGACAAAGCGTATAGTTGAGACCATTAGTATTGAATTTTCTCAAGAAGAAAAAGAACTATATCAATCTATATGTTCGCTTGGTGAAAAAGGTGCCGTTATAAATAAAAGTCAATTTTCAATCATGACTTTGCAACGGGAAGCGTGTAGTAGTAGAGAAGCTGTATACTACACCTTAAAAAATATGCTTCAAAAAGAAGAACTCGCTACCCCTACCTATCACCAGGAAATCCAAAAGTTAATTTCCCAAGTTGAGAGGGTACAATCCAATGCTAAAGCTAAAAAAGCGCTGGAACTGATTCAACAAATCAATGATAAGGTGATTATTTTCACTGAATATCGTGCTACACAGCTTTATTTGCAATGGTTTCTAAAACAAAATGGGATTAGCTCTGTTCCATTTAGGGGTGGGTTTAAACGCGGAAAAAAGGATTGGATGAGAGAACTGTTCAAAAATAATGCTCAAGTTCTTATTGCCACTGAAGCTGGTGGAGAAGGCATCAACCTACAATTTTGTCATCATATTATTAACTTTGATTTACCTTGGAATCCAATGAGACTTGAGCAAAGGATCGGAAGGATTCATCGACTTGGCCAAGATAAAGATGTTCGCATATACAATTTTGCTATAGCAGGCACGGTAGAAGAACGTATCATGAAGCTCTTATATGAAAAAATCCATCTATTTGAAAATGTAATAGGAGAACTTGACGATATTTTAACGAAGTTTGAGGTTGGAAATGTAGAGGATCATTTAATCGACATATTTAATTATTCTTCTTCTGAGGGTGAAATGAAAATTAAGATGGATAATTTTACATCAATGATTCAATTTGCTGAAGAAATGAAAGGCGGCGGGCAACATGCAGCAACAGGAAATTCATAAATTTTTAGAACGATATTTCCTTTCAAATAAGTGTGAAATAGTAGATAAGCAACCTAATTATATGACTGTGCAATTAACCATTGAATTAGACAAAGAATTAATGAACCGTCCATTTTATTGGCATTATCTAGAAAAAACAGGGGGCGTCCCAAATCCTATGTGTCTAACTTTAATAACAGACCCTGACACAGTGCCAGAGCATATCAAGGGCGAAACAATCCATTTTGGATCCCCCCGTCTTCATCAAATTTTCCAATCAACGAAAAATCTTGCCAGCTATATTCGCCTATATGAAAAACCGACTTCTTTATCAAACCAGCAAACACCATTGAGACCCTGGATTGCTCTGAATGTAAAAATTTCCTATCAATGTGATCGAAAAAAAGATGTGTTCAAATCAATTGGCCTGAGTTTAATAAATGGACAAATGGTTCAACAATTCCATGAAAAATTATTAAAAATGGATTTGACTCCAAAAATACCTGACTATTCATTTACACTCTCTCCTTTAATTAGGCCAAAAAGCGGTGTAGTAAGAATTGAAAATTTTTTAAAAAGTGAGGTTGAAAAGGAAAGTCATTCATGGGCGGAGGATGCAAGGAAAAGGTGGGAGAAAGATTTGCATTTACTTGAGCATTTTTACAAAGATGATGAAGTAAAAGCTGAAAGTTATGTAGTAGAAAAAGAAGCATTAAAAGATCAATACGAGCCGAAAATTGTGATGTCCATCATAAATGGAGGTATCTTCTATTTAAGCGATCAAGCCGTTTAACCAAGCATAAATAATGACTGTCCCAAAAGTTGGGACAGTCATTATTTATGACTTTTTTTTTCTCTCATCTTTAACATCAGCACATACGGAATGATCCCAAACCATCTATATATAAATGAGGCTTTTCTCTCTTTTTTGTCCTGACGCATTTTTATTCTTTCGTCTTTAGGCTGATCAATATATTGGACGACTGTTTGTGTAATATACTTTACATAATCATTTGTCTTCAAGAACACACCTCATTAGAATAGAGAAATGCATCGCGATTGGCTTTTGCTAAAGGCAATCGCGACCTTCCCCAACTTAAATAAACTTATCATCGTAAGTATGTCCTGAATACTCATTTTTAAAACGATCATCGCCCTCTTTTTCATTCATTAACTTCTTTCCACCCACTGAATGACCTTTTGTCTATCAGAATCATAATAAGCAATCCCAGTAATCGTAATTTTCTTTCCTGTCATCAATTGGATATTGATTTCCCAAATCGTGTCTGTTATTTTCTTTAGTTGATAATCTGCATGTCCATCATAAAACTCAAATGAGCCAGAATTTACTATTTCTACATTGGTTGCCAATATCGTTTCGACTTTTCTCACACTGCTTAACAAATAATAATCTTGTTTTAAGATGGTTTCAGTTTCCATAAACATTCTTTTTTCGATGACATATTGGTCAATATGAATAACCAGCACGATTGAAAAAATAATGAGCATACATAAAGTCAAGGGGTAGGTAAATCCTTTTTCATTATGGAGCATAAAAACTCTCTTCAAGCACCATTGTTCTTATTACCTGCGATTCACTTTGATCAAATCGATCTTGAACCGAAATTCGCACCCCATTAGCGATTGGCTCAAAAGTGACTGCTTTAATATTTTGAAGCATAATCTCATGCCCCTTTACATCAACCCTTCTACGTATATTTGACCCATACTTTTCATACATGATCGATTGTCCATTTTTCACAAAGGTTAATCGATTATTTTCTACATTTATCCCTTCACCCATTCGGATCTCTTTTTTTGCTTGTCCAATAAATACCTCCCACTCCATTCTTTGTAACCGTTCTTCTACAAAACCATCCTGATAGAGGAAACGAAAACTGAGGGGGATAAAGGAAACGATAAAAAGGAAGGCAGAAAAAGAAATGATCATCTCAACGATTGTAAAGCCCTTGTTATTGAATGCTTTCGTATATTTGGATTTTGTGACCAAACACGTCTTCATAGCGTATCGAAACCTCACTCTTTCCATCCTCCTGCTCCATTTCCCATACAATTTCGTAGTGCGTATGATCCCCTGTAAGAATTTTATTTTCTTTTACAGGATTCTCTATGGTTACGGTTTGCATATACTCGTATAAAATATGGAGAGCTTCTGATTTTTCTTGAATCTCAATTGATTGTTTATTGACTTGTATAAATATGGGAACAAGCACACCCGAAATCAATAGCCAACCTGAAAGGCTCATAATCAGTTCAGCCATATAAAACCCTTTTTCATTCTTTAACCACATATAGTCTCCCCACCCCTATTTGCAGTGTAATCTTATACCGTTCCTCACCTGCTGTGAAATAAATGGTTCCAAAATGATTAACGCCGCCATCTGGTTCATACTCAAAATCAATACTTAAAACGCCTAGTGTACCTCGCTCCACTTTTATCCCTTTGGGAATGGGCCGCTCAACAATAAATTTATTTGAGAGTTTTTCTTTTACAAAATAACGATTTTCCTTTGGAAGAATAAAAACAACTAAATGTTTTTGTTGAGAGATTGCATATTGCTGAGAATAGAGGAGATCTGCTCTGAGATTTGAAAGGAAATGTTCTTTTTCAGACATCAAATATTGAGGACGAATGATAATGGTAGAAACCGAGGCAATAATGAGAAAAACACTAAAAACGAACAATATTTCAATTAAAGTAAAGCCCTTTTGATTTTTCATACTCATGGTAAATCGACTAAAGTCACAACACCTTCAGTGGAAATCTGAATCGTTTTCCCCGCTGGACCTTCTGAATTAACTAAATATTTCCCATCTACAAGTTCTTCAACCGTTGGTATTTCTTTATTTTCCATTTCATAAGCTTGTATTTGTCCTTCCACCATCTTAATATAAGCCTCAGAACCCTTTTTATTAATCGTTGAATTATTTTTTGTCACATTTGGAACTGTAATCAATAGCAACACTGAAATAACTAATAATACGATCATCATTTCTATTAAAGTAAAACCTCTTTGATTTTTTAACACTTTCATGGACTCCTTTCTCATAACTAATTTAAATTCCGTCTAGCAAATGAAACATTGGCAATAATACAGCCATATACATAGATACAATTAATAATCCAATCAACATATATAAAACAGGCTGAATTTTTTTCATCCATTTATCCATTTGTTCCTCCAGAGTTTGTAAGCAAACATTGGCAAAGAATAATAATTCCTCTGCGAGCTTCCCATTTTCTTGACCATGCTTTACGATCATTGCCAATTCTCTCTCAAAGAAAGGATACAAATTGAAAATATTCTCCAATTTCTCTCCTGTTCTTAATGACAACTTTATTTCACTCCCTAGTTGTTTATAAAAGGGTTGCTCCTCATTTCGTTCAAACATCGAAAGTGCCTCATTAATAGATAGACCGCCTGAAAGTAAGTGACTTAGCTGAATGGAAAAATAATGCGAATAAAATAATCGAAGAAAACCTGCAACAATTGGAATCTTCATCAACTTAACTTTTTGTTCAATCGGTTGCAGAATTCTGAAAAAGCGAAAATAATAATATGTGGAAAAGAGAATAAAAATGAGGAGAAACAATAAAAGGATAGGTAACATATCACTGACTAAATAAATAACATTTGTAAAAAAGTTCGCTTCAATATTCATGGTTGAAAATAATGAAGAAAAATTGGGGAGTAAATATTTTTGTACAAAAGTAAAGATAATAATTGTTATGAGCATTAGAAATAGCGGATAAGAGATCAGCTTTTTTAATTTAGCTAGATCATTTGCTCTTTTTTGTATGATTTGGCTTCCTTCAATAAACGCAGTTGCCAGCCCACCATGCTGCTCCGCAAAGAATACATAGCCAATTAAGTGTTCATGAAAGTCCATCTTTTGTAATATAGAATAGAATGGATATCCTTCCTTTAAACAATCGATTCCTTCTTTAATCTCGTTTTTACGGTTTTTTGGAAGATGAAAAGTAATGGAATCCAAAGCTTCCGTGAGTGGATATCCTCTAAGTAAAAGCTCGCCCATCATTTTCAAAAAGGTGGTTTGCTCCTTTATTGTCCATTTATGTCGTTTCATTTGTATATACCCATCGGTCAAATTCACTTTCTTTAATATATCCTAAAGCAATTCCTTTGCGAATTTCTTCACGCAACGTTTTATATGAAACCATATTCCGTTCTCCCCTTAACTCCCCCAACGCAGAAGTCAATGCTTTTCCAGCAAGAAGTTCGAATACGCTTGCCCTTTTTGCTCGATCATACCCATAACATAATGGTGAACAATCACCTAAACAATAGGGACATGTTAACTCTACCAGTCTTTGAGCCGTAATAGCAACAAGCGTTTGATCAATCTCCTGCCAATTAACACCAAACTCTAATAGTCGATGGATCGCTCCTTTAGCATCTCTTGTATGCATTGTCGTCAATACTAAATGACCTGTAAGTGCTGCACGTACGGCAATTCTCGCTGTTTCCGCATCGCGAATTTCTCCCACCATGATGATATCTGGATCATGACGAAGAATGGCTTTTAAACCAGTTGTATAGGTGACACCAGCCTTTTCATTCACTTGTACTTGTAAGACAAGTTCATTTTCCTTTTCAATGGGATCTTCTAGAGTGATGACATTTCGGTGATACATATGCATGGTTTCGTTTAATAACGCATACAAAGTCGAGGTCTTCCCGCTTCCTGTTGGCCCCGTCAATATGATTAAACCATGAGCATGTTTTAATAAAGCTAATAATTTACGGGTCATAGATGGATAAAGGGAGATTTGGAAAAAGGGAACACTTTCTTGCTGAGGAAGAATGCGAATAACAAGACTTTCACTATGACTTGCCGGTAAAGTAGATAAACGAAGCCCTATAATTTGTCCGCAGGTGGTAAACGAATATGCTCCACTTTGGGGACGTCTTCTTTCTCCAATATCCATGGAAGCTTTAAATTTAAAATGAGAAATCAAACGATCACAATCTTCTGTTGAAAAGGTATGTTTTGAAAATAACTTGTTGGCAATTCTCAGTTGGACGAGGGTATCATTTTTACGTGGGGTAATGTGGACATCCGTTGCGTGACTCTTAACAGCATCAGTAATGATTTTGTTAGCGAGTCTTTCAATATAACTCAATGGTAAAAACACCGCCTTTCAAATTTATACTAGTAAAAATTCTTCTTTTTTCCTTTTATTCCTGCTTTTTTAAAAAAATATTACATAAAAATATGATTATGTTCACAAAATATTCATAGACTAATGGTTACTTAAAAAACAGTACCAATATTTCGAATAATTTCAAGCAAATATTCCCTATTTACTTCTAAATGTGAACATTTTAAAAAACTTATAGTGAATATAGTGTTAACCTCTCCAAGCCGTATTATAATAGAATTTATATAGTAAAAATACGATTTGAAATTAATATACTATCAGAGGTGAACTTATTTGGAACAAACGCTAAAAATAACCAATGTACTATCCGATCCTACTCGTTATTATATTTATCAATACGTTACACAAAAACACGATGAAGTAACAGTTCAAGAAATTGCGGATAACTTTAACATTCATCCAAATGTGGCTAGACTCCACCTATCAAAGCTTGAAGATGTAAATATGCTTGTCTCTGAAACAAAAAAAACAGGAAAAGGCGGTAGACCGAGCAGACTTTATCGCCTATCAAACGATGTTATCCAACTACATTTTCCATATCGGGACTATCAATTATTATCAAATATCGCCATCCAAACCATGGCTTCACTTGGAGAACCTGGTCAAAAAGCTCTCTATGAGACTGGGAAAAAATTTGGTGAAGAGTTAATTAAACAAGAATTATCTAGAAATCAACAATCTGTTTCAACACTTACCTTTGATCAAAAACTAAATATGATTAAAAACGCCTCCACGTTAGCAGGACTTTCTCCAGAATTCCAAGCAAACGAAGACAATACAAAAGTTTCCTTTCAAATATTTAATTGTCCTTTTAAAGAGATTGCGGTAGACCATATTGAAAGTATTTGTCAAATGCACGCCCAATATCTCAAAGGAATGTTTAGCTCCCTATTTTCAGATGTCGAATTAGTAGAAGGGGATAATCTATTAAACGGTTGTGAAGCATGTACGTATAAAGCCAGCGTAACCAATTGAATGTCCCTCACAGCTAAAAAATCTAGATTCTGCTCAAGACAACAAATAAAGCGATCAGTGAAATTTTACTGGTTGCTTTATTTATTGTCTTGAATTATATAGATACGACTACGATTCCTTACCTATTTGAAATGTAAGATTTGAATCAACTAAAGTTATTTACTTTTTCAGAATATTTCATTATAATAGGAATGAAACTCACTGAGTAAGGGAGGATATCGATGGAACGTATGTACAGAGTCTTAGGTTTTTGGACAGGTATTTTTACAATTATGTTTTTTATAGGTAATATGTATTCAACTTCTTTGATTTTTTTATGTCAAACAGGATTCTTTGTGTTTCTTAGTTATTTAAAACTTACAGAGCGTATGTATATTTATATTTTTGGAGCGTATTTAACAGTTTTTTTCATCGGTTTCACATACTGGACAACATTTATGATGATACCAGGAACTTCTGGTCACTGACAATGGGATCCAAAACAAAAAGCAATGGCTATTCCATTGCTTTTTTAATTTGAAAGCACCTTATTTATCCAGAATCTCTTTGGTTAAGTCCCATTGATTTGAGAATTGGGATCTTTCTTGCACCAAGACCTGAAAGGCCGCACTAATTCCAGAAGGCATAATAAGACTCCGAATCTCTCTATTTCTTCTACTTACTTCTGAAAAGGGATTGGGATCATGATGATTTTCTAAATGATCCAAGATACCAATAGAAAGTAGAAATTCATCCTGACGCCATTTCCCCACAGTGTGTAACCCATACTTTTCCCCTATCTTTTGGAGTACATCCCAGTGGATATGACTTGTAATATCCATTACGCCTGGATGAACTAGCACATTGCTCACGAGTTTATGCTGATAATATCCCCTTAAGCTACCATCTCTTCTAATAGGTTCCTGCCATTCCTCATTTGTATATCCGTAATCGACACTAATAATCATTCCTTCTGCCAAAACCTTTTCGATTGAAGAAATCATCTCTAGCATTTGTAAAGGAATTTCCAGTCGATACCCCTCAATGATATGGATTCTATATTCTTCCAAAAACCGAATGATTTGATCATTTGCAAGTGGAACAGCTTTCTCAATCAATTCATCTGCTTCCATTGCAATCATCATTTCAAACAACTGACCTTGTTGCCTTTTTATCACATGAACAGGTAAAGCATCAAACAGTTCATTTGAAAAAATTAACCCATTAAAGCTCTTGAGTTTATCAAAATTCTCTACTTGTTTTACCTGCCAATTTTCATCAAACTTTTCATTTTGCACTTTAAGATGGTACGGACTACTTTCAACGATAAAATAAGTTAATTCAGGATTTTCAGATGCATACCATTCTTGCAAGAAGGCTTTTGCAAATCGACCATTCCCTGCACCAATTTCACAAATTTGTGGAGCAATCGACTGTTTTCTTACTAAATTTGAAAACCATCGAGCTAATGCACCCCCAAAGATATCAGCCATATTACTAGTGGTAATAAAATCCCCACCTCGGCCAATTTTTTCACCTTCCCTCATATAATAACCAAGCTGTGGATGGTAAAGAACAATATTCATATATTCGGCATATGTAATCATCTTTAAAGGTTGTTTATTTATATAACTATTCAGATAATTAAGCATAATAACTCCTTATGATCCATTTAACACTATTGACATAGTGTTATGTTTGTTATATTATTTAGATAATATCTAAACCGTAATACTCCCATTACTAGAATTCGAACTCTCCCAGAAAAACCCTTCTCATTTGAGAAGGGTTTTTTACTTTTCTAGTTTAGAATCCATTTAGAAATGGATTTGAGTTCATTTCATTTCCAATAGTGGTTACTGAACCGTGTCCGCAAAGTACTGTGGTTTCTTCCGGTAAGCCAATTAACTTCTCATGAATACTTTGAAGCAACTGTTCACGGTTTCCTCCTGGTAAATCGGTACGCCCAATGCTCCCATTAAATAATGCATCACCCGCAACTACAATTCCCTCATCCGCAAAATATAGAGAAACGCTACCAGGTGAATGACCAGGTGTTTCTAAAACTTGAAACGTAAAGCCTCCGATTGTCAATTCTTGTTCCCCATTAATTAGAACATCCGCTTCTTGCACCTGTATTTTACCAACCTTCATAAAGTCAGATAAATTCAGCGATGGTGTCGTGAGCCAGTCCTTTTCGTTTATATGTACATAAGCTGGAATACTGTACTCATTCCTTATGACGTCTACCGCCCCAATATGATCAAAATGAGCATGTGTAAGTACGATTCCAACTGGATTTAAATCTTTTTCCCGAAGAAACTTGATTAACTTTTCTCCTTCAGAACCTGGATCAAAAATTAAACATGTAGAATCTTCCTTTTCAAGTACATAACAATTCGTTTGCATCTGCCCTAGCGGCACTTGTGACCATTTCATATTTTTATTTTTACTCCTTCCTACAATAAACATTAATATTCTACAATTATTTTACACTATTTAGGGAAGAAAGCGAAGCAATCAGAAACTTATTAATAAAACATTACGAAAAATCCTACTTTTCCTACCTCGACAAATTTTCAGAAAAATTATAAAATGGGAGAGTAGATCAAAAAGGAATTAAGATCTTTTACTAGAACATGATCCTTTTCGCTCTAACAGAATACTAGTTAAAACACGGAACAAAGGGGGAAGAAAATGGGTACTGTGATTATTTTTTTATTAATAGCCATTCTTGCTGGTATTGGGGCCATTCGATCATTAAAAGATAAAAATATACTCGGAGTTCTATTCGCAGGTGGGAGTTTTTTAGTGTTTGGCTGGTTTTCTGTCATGACCATCTTAAACAGCGGTTATCCTGCCTAAATAAGGACGAAAAAAAGCATCGTAGTGGATGCTTTTTTCTTTTTTCTCGATCATTAACCACTTTATATCCCTTCTTCTCTGAGAAGCTCGTTCACTCGATCCACTTTTTCTTCCATTTTTCGTTTAACATCACGACGATCATCAATACGAATACTTGTACAAACTCGTGCAAGCCCTTTTTCAAAAGGAACTTCATGCATCTCTTGGATAACTTCAAATAAAACAGGCAATTCCCCTTCAATAATCGTATTCATTGGTGTTAACTGAAAACGTATTTTTCCTTCACTTTCATATTTCTTTAACACTCTATGAATATCTGCTACATATGTACTTACACTGGGTGTCCCTGTACCAACTGGAATCACGGTTACATCCACAATTGCCATTTCCTCACCATTCCTTCTATACAGTTATACTGATAATTTTATTACGATTTTACGATCCAAATCAATTAATTTTTCAAAATAGTAGCCATACAAACATATATCTCCTTCAGGAGAACAACTTAACGGCTCATTTTCCAAACCTTCCATGATTGATTTCTTCTCATTACGATTTAATTCATATTTGAATAGTTGAAATCCTTGATTATAAGTACTCACTTCACCATTTTCTACGGGCTGAAAGGAAATAAATGTTTTTTTCTTTTCATTATAATCATAATACGGAATCAGCCAATCCGAAAAACGAGTTAATACGGGAGTCTTGAATGAACCAATTAATTTCAGTTCCTGATCATAAAAGTGATAAGAGGCTTCACTCAACGGATCTTGATCTATTTTTATGGTCATGATAGAACGTTTAAATGTATCCATTTGGAAGATACTTGACAAAACTTCTTTCTCCACTTGGCTTGATAAATCTTTTGTAAAAACATTTGCAAATAATGAAAGGTCATTTGGATTCCAATTTAAATAAATGAGTCCATTCTCACCATACCAATATGAAAATGGATTTGACACTTCGATTTCAGTTCTCTTTTTATCTGCAATAGACAAATCGAATGTTTGACTCTGCCAATCCTCTGTAAAAGTTGAAATTAGAACTCTTTGTTCATTATAGAGATTCCATTCAATGGCAACATCAGAGGCTTCTATTTTTTCAGAATAGAGTTCTTCTCCAGACTTTTGAATGACTGAAATCATCATTTCGGTTGGTGAAACGGGTGAACGAATCAATAAATATTCTCCTGAAGGGCTAATATGTAGAGAGGATATTGACGATTCCACTTTTTTGATCAATCGGTTTTTTCCCTCTGCTAGATTATAGGCATAAACATTAGAGTAATTTTGTATGTTTGTTGAATAAACAATTGTTCTCCCATCCATCCATCCATATACCTTTTCAAATTCCCCTTCCTCAATTGGAATAGGTA